>Ga0209298_10000432_pt1 | contig 27751 bp, 20 predicted proteins | sample S_140806_EF_Meta_FD_187325 | JGI IMG/M metagenome (GOLD analysis project Ga0209298, IMG submission 187325) | Freshwater microbial communities from Lake Simoncouche, Canada to study carbon cycling - S_140806_EF_MetaG (SPAdes) (version 2) | ecosystem: Environmental > Aquatic > Freshwater > Lake ... | reverse complement strand
CCAGGATAATGTTTTGTTATTTATCCTTCTTTACTTAGACTGTCCTCATATCTCAGCATCCTTTATAAGTGGAAATATCTCCATCGATTTTCTCAATGGATAAAAAGGTAGGGTGGTCATCAATTGATTTGCTTTTTCCTCATCAATGTCTTTAAATATCAACACCGCTCCATTTTTAGTTGGCCTTAAGTACAATTGTTCCAAAATGCCCTCTTTTTTCCATTGCGCCACAACCTCTCGCTCGTGTTGCAATATTTGTTGAAAATTGCCTGGCAGGTTTTCCATGTCCAGGGTGAGAATGACGAGTATTCTGTTCATGCGTTTAATAGTTTTGTCCTCAGTTCTGGAAATCGATAAAAGGCTACCAGAAATAGGAAAGTTTGGATGATACAAGGTGCAATAATGGATTGTCCATGTTCCAAATGAGTGGCAATAGCTCCGCCCATATAGGCTGCTAATAATAAGGTCCCAAGGATTCCTGTTCTGGGAATCACAAAAAGAATTAAGCTCATTAATTCAACAATACCCAGTATGGTATTTGTATTTGCATCCAAACCAAAACTAGCTGCCATTTTTAAGGCTTCTTCATTGGGAAAAAATTTGCCAGAGGCACTTCCAATAAAAATAAGGGACACCAAACCTGTCAGTACCCAGTAAATGAGGTCGCTCGATTTTTTACTCATAATATTAGTTGTTTTTAAATTCATTTGCAAATCTAATCTTAATACTTTACTTTTGAAAGTAGTTACACTTATGTATAGTAGTACCCCAGGGTAAAGTAATACTTAAAATCAATATGTTATGGAAAATAATAATTTGAACAAATCTCAAAAGTGTTGCAGTATTAAAGATGTGTTAGACGTTATTGGCGGTAAATGGGCAATGCCTATCATTTATAATTTATCGAAAGGCAAACTGCGATTTATGGAAATTGAACGCACCGTTACTGGAATAAACACCAGAATGTTGGTGAAAGAATTAAAGAATCTGGAAGCTAACGCTATCATTACACGGACAGTTTTTGCAACAGTTCCTCCGACCGTTGAATATGAACTTACCAACAAAGGCGAAAAATTATTGCCAAGTATCAGATCCCTTCACGAATGGGGGCAGGAATATGCGGTTAAGGAATTGAGTGAATAACTAAGAAAGGCACATTAATATTCGTGGGTTAATGCTTTATATTTAATAACATACAGCTCCTTCAAGTCAAAGATGAAAATTTGGATAAAAAGGATCCATAATCAATTCAAATATTTTATTTATTAATGTTATTTTGTTCCATAATGAAAAACAATCTTGTTTAATACAATTTTGCAGGATATTTTAATTTATCATCTTTAACATTTTATGGATACCAAGCCTATCATTTTGCGAACTTTTGAAAACTTTGAATGGACAGATTTTTGTAATCCAAACAAAGATGAACTTGAGGAAATAGCTGAAAAATACCAGTTGGATTTTCATCAAATAAAAGATAGTCTCGAACCAGGTCATTTGCCTAAATTTGAAAAAGAATCTAATTATCAATTTCTAATTTTAAGAGCATTTACTTCGGCCATGGGGCAAAGGGGAACGACCATCACTGAATTTTCGAGTAAGATCGCCTTCTTTTATAATGAAAAAAAGTTGATTACTATTCATAGGATTCCGTTTGATTTTATTGATTCCTTTAATTTACAGTTCCATCAGGTTGAAGACCTATTATTATATCTCATTCATAAGATGCTTCATACCTATCAACCGCCATTAAATGAATTTGATAAGCGGATTGAAGAATTTGAAAACACCATTTTTCTAAAAAATGATGCAAAAATCTCCATGGAGGACCTTTATTATTTGAAGATGCAAACGCGTATCACGAAAAAACTTTTGATTATTTTCCAAAATGTGATGGATCAACTTGAAGTTGGGCGAAAAAACAAATCGGCCTTACAAGATTTGAAGGATAGGTTATTGCAATTGATTCTTAAATATGATGAAGTACTTGAAAATGCAAATAATCTATTGAATAGTTATCATTCTGTTAATTCGAAAAAAACGAATGATACGATTAAACTGCTAACTGTTTTCTCAGCCTTTTTTCTGCCCCTTACCTTCATTGTCGGAATTTACGGGATGAATTTTGAAAATATGCCTGAATTAGCTTGGAAATATGGCTATTTCATGGCACTTTTCATGATGGTTTTCATCTCGGTATTTATATTTATCTGGTTTAGAAAAAGAAAAATCATTTAGATTATTATTTTGGAAGATTTTTAAATATTTATGATTAGCAAAGAAATTACTTCTTATTATTTCAATGAAAAATGCTTATTTTTCATAAAAATCCTAAATGGCATTAACTAATTCTTCCAATACTAACAATGATGGTCAGCTTTGGGAACAGTTGAAACAGGGAAGTGAGTTGGCTTTAGGTAAGCTTATTAAAATCTATTTTAATTTATTACTCAATTACGGTTATAAATTTGTTAAAGATGAAGCCTTTGTAAAGGATTGTGTTCAAGATGTCTTTATTTCAATCTGGACACATCGCGATACGATTCTTACGCCCAGTAGTATTCATGCTTATTTGCTAAGTTCAGTACGTCGCCGGATATTTCGTGAAAAAGTACGGCAACGCATTGAGGATAATCCCTCTTTATCTAATATTGAAAATGAGCCTGAATTACTAGATTTTTCTCCTGAATGGCTATTGATAGAAAAAGAAAGTCTAAATGAAATGGCTCAAAAAGTAAGTGAATTGCTCAATAAATTACCTAAAAGACAGAGAGAAGTGCTCTATTTAAGATTCTATCAAAATTTAGAAAGGTCTGAAATTGGGGATATAATGGGAATCAATGACCAATCCGTTTCTAACCATTTACAAGCAGCTTTTAAGAATTTTAAAGACAATTGGCATATTTCAATTATTTTAATAAGCCTGGCACTAAAAATATAACTTTAAAAACAAGTATCTGATCATAAAAAGCGCTATCTGTTGAACGAGTGTTTGTAGATAGCGTTTTATTTTTGATTATTAAAAAAAAACGACTATTGTCAACAAAGTAAAATGAATAATACCGATTATACCAAATTTGATTTTGAAGATTTTGCACAGGATACATTATTCCGTAAATGGATTCTGAATAAAGATGAACAAGCAGAGAGATTTTGGCAAGACTGGATTAATACAAACCCTGATTTTTCTCAGAAAATTCAATTAGCGAAGGCATTTTTATATGCACTGGAAGAAAAAGATACAAGTCTTAATATAGAAACTTTAGAATCTATTACTGATGAAGTGGCCGTTCTTCCAAAAAAATTAATCCCAGTCTGGCGAAAGCCTGTTTGGCAGGTTGCTGTTGCAGTATCCGTCATTTTTGGTATTGGTCTCTGGTATTTAAATTCTTCTAAAATTGGGATACCCAAAAAAATATTCGAAACTGCTCCCGTTTTTTCAAATTCAAATAATGATTTTATTGAAAAACGTAATTTAAACAAGGTGAACCAAAAAATTACTTTGAATGATGGAAGTATTGTGACTTTGTATCCAAATAGTATTTTACGTTATCCAAGGGAATTTGAGCCATCTAGAAGAGAAGTTTATTTAGCTGGGAAGGCATTTTTTGATGTGGTTAAAAACCCTCAAAAACCTTTCTGGGTTTATACAGATCATATTTCGACCCAGGTTTTGGGCACCAGTTTTTTAGTAAATGCTGCTAAAAACAAAGATGTTTTTGTAGAGGTTCAAACTGGAAAAGTTTCCGTTTATACCAGAAAAGATCAGGAAAGATCGAAACAAAATTTGTACAATGAATCTATAGGTGTTATTTTGACACCTAATCAGAAAGTGGCCTATTCAGCAAATGAGGAGCGATTACTAAAATCCATTGTTGATCAGCCAGTAGCATTGGTGAACCTTCCACTTAAAGATTTTATTTTTGATGAAAAGCCTGTTTCCGAAGTATTTTATTTGTTGGAAAAAATGTATGGTATAACTGTAATTTATGATTTCAATGTGATGGGAAATTGTTATTTGACGGCAAATTTGACTGATGAATCTCTGTTTAAAAAATTAGATCTTATTTGCAAAATCACTCATTCGACTTATGAAAAAACGGATGCTCAAATTATTATTCATAGCGAAGGTTGTTTGAAATAATAATTTCAACAAGTAAATATAGATTATAAAGGTCTAGGTTAAAATTTTCATAAAAAAACTGCAATTAAACAAGTATCTGAAATAAAGTTCTGCTATCAGTAAGAAAAGTCAATTTTAATATTAACTAAACAGCTTACAATAGTATGAAAACGAAAACAGATTTTCTTTTCAAAGTGATGAGAATTACATTTACCCAAATTTTGGTTTTGATAGCCACAGCTGGTATTATCCATGCCAATAATCTGAATGGTCAAGGGGTTTTAGATGAAAAACTGACCATCAAGCTTACTAATGAAAACCTTAAAACAGTTTTATCTACCATTGAGCAACGAACCAAGGCTCGGTTTATTTATAATCACAGAGAAATTCAAACTACGCTAAAAGTATCTGTCGAGGCAAATAATCAGCGATTGGCGGAAGTTTTATCAGATGTACTCAAACCTTTGGGAATAGTTTATGAAGCTGATGCTCAACAGATTATCCTTAGCAGATTGAGGAATACCATTTTACCGGGTTTCTCTATGTTGGAGCGGCAAAAAGACAATAATTTGATGATACGCCCACCTGCATTTACCATTTCGGGTCAAATCACAGATGATAATAACGAACCACTCATCGGAGCAACTATAGTATTAGAGGGAACAACGAAGGGAGTTTTTACAGATATTGATGGAAAATTCACGCTACAATTAGAGGATAATGAAGCAAAGGGAAATCTGATAGTCAGTTTTATAGGGTATCAGACTCAAACCATTCCCATCAATGGTCGCAATACCATCAATATTCAACTTAAAGAAGGAAGAGAGCTGGAAGAAGTTGTGGTAACAGCTCTAGGGGTTAAAAAACAAGCCAAAAGTTTAGGTTACGCCACGGCCTCAGTAGGTGGAGAAGATGTTGCTGTGAATAGGAGTGTCAATTTTATGAACGCTTTACAAGGTAAAATAGCAGGAGTAAATATTACATCCTTGGGTTCAGGTGCGGCAGGAACGAGTAAAATTCGTATTAGAGGACAGTCCTCCTTTGGAGGGAATAATTCTCCATTGATTGTTGTAAATGGAGTACCTATTGACAATACAAATAATGGAGCAAGGGGTGATGTAGCAGAACGAGGATCAAATCGAACTTCTGATGGTGGTGATGGTCTGAGCAGTATTAATCCTGATGATATTGAAAATATGACGGTGTTGAAAGGAGCCGCCGCCTCTGCTCTTTATGGTTCTCGCGCAAAAGACGGGGTGATTATGATTACGACTAAATCAGGGGCGAAAGGACAAGGTGTATCCATAACATATAATGCCAACTATACCAATGAAACACCATTGGATTATACCGATTATCAATATGAATATGGTCAAGGGGAGAATGGTCTTCGGCCTACTACGGCATTTCCAACTTCAGGACAGTGGAGTTTTGGTGAAAAGTTTCAACCAGGTATGACTCATACCTTATTTAATAATATTACAGCCCCTTACGAACCACAAAGAGGAATTATTAACCAGTTTTACAGGATAGGTAGTACTTTAACGAATACCTTAACTATTTCTTCTGGTGGTCAGAATGGTGGTTTCAGTCTTTCAGGCTCTCAATTAGGGAATACGGCTATTTTAGAGGGCTCTGGGTATAATCGTAAAACAGTAAATCTAGGCTTTAATCAAACTTTCGCTAAAAAGCTAGTTATCTCTGGTAATATAAATTATTCTAATGAAAACCGTATTAATCCCCCAAATATAGCGGAACAAGATTTTAGTCCTGTTATCATCTTTAGTATGGCCAACTCCATGCCTTTGTCCTTACTGAGAGAAAATGCTGCTGATGCAGATGGCAATGAAATGGTTTGGTCTCGTTTTACAAATAGGACAAATCCTTATTTTGCACTTAAAAGATTTGATAGAATATCCAATGATCGTGTTTTTGGCAACATAACAAGTCGCTATAATGTAACAGATTGGTTATTTGTACAGGCGCGTATTGGCCAAGATTATTATGCTCGTGAACAAGAATATAATTTGCCTACAGGAACACAACGTCAGGTGGCAGCACCTGCAGGCTTCGTTAATGGGCAATTTGTCCAGGATTCCAGAACGGTCAGAGAGTTAAACGCAGATTTTTTAATTGGAGCAAATAAAACTTTTGGTAAGGTGGGTTTAAATGTTTCTGCAGGTGGTAATCAGATGTATCGCAAAATTAGCCGACACAATGTCCTTGTGCAAGATTTTTATGTTCGTGATCTTTATTCTTTGAGCAATGGTCGTGCCAAAGATCCTATTTATGATTTTTCTGAAAGACAGGTAAATTCATTATATGGTTCGGCGGAATTGTCTTATAATGATGTGTTTTTCCTAAATGGAACGACTAGAAATGATTGGTTTTCAACACTTTCTCCAGAAAATCGAAGTATCATTTATCCTTCAATTACAGCAAGTTTTGTTTTATCTCAAGCACTAAGAGATAAAGTACCTAGTTGGTTAAGTTTTGCAAAAATTAGAGCTGCTTATGCCGAAGTGGGAAGTGATACGGATGTGCAGCCTTATTCAAATAACCTTTTTTACAACATAAATGCGCAATTATTTGGTACCTCACCCCTGGGTAGTATAGCGGGTTCCATAGTACCAAATGCCAATTTACGCCCTATGCGAGTTTCCGAGAAAGAAGCAGGATTAGAATTAAAATTATTTGATTATCGCATAGGTATTGATATTTCTTATTATGACAAACTATCTTCTGATCAAATATTACGCAAACAAGCGTCAAATGCTGGTGGATTTTTAACAGAATTGGTTAATGTTGGTAAAAGCAGAAATCAAGGTGTTGAAATATTATTAGATGTAGATGCTGTAAATACAACTAATTTCAAATGGAATTCTATTTTCAATTTTGCTTATAATAAATCAGAGGTATTAGATTTAGGTGGACTAAGTGAAATAACAGTTGGAACGGGTGAATTTACAGGGGAATTACGTCAGGTAGTAGGTCTTCCATTGGGTCAATTATATGGTTTTGGCTATCTCCGGGATGCTTCAGGCAAACAAATTTTTGACTCAGGGAATGGTCGTCCTTTGCGGACTGCCACTCAAATAGCTTTTGGAAGTGCTGTCCCAATTTATGTGGGTGGTTTTACGAATATTTTCAACTATAAAGGTTTTGACCTATCCATTTTAATTGATTTTAAATTAGGTCATAAAATGATTTCAGGAACCAATTTCAATGCTTGGAGACATGGGTTACACAAAGGAACTTTGGTTGGAAGAGCTGAAAATTTTGTGATTGGTGATGGAGTGAATAGTAAAGGTGAAATTAATACCGTGAAGTCAGGAGTTCAAGCCTTTTATGAAACGGTTAGAGCATCTAATATTGCAGAGCAATTTGTGGCAAATGCGGGTCTTTGGCAATTACGCCAAATTACCTTTGGATACAATTTTGGCAAATTAGTTAAAAATATCAAGTTTGTTAAAGGTGCAAAATTAAGTATCGTAGCCAATAATATTGCCGTCTTGAAAAAATGGGTAGATAATATTCACCCAGAACAATTTGGTTTCCCCTCTGATAACCTTGTTGGTTTAGAAGCAACTGGTTTGCCTGTAACCCGTAACATAGGGATAAATTTGAATGTGAAATTTTAACCAAATCATTCCCTTATTTTTTAAAATAAACAGTCGAAAACAAAAGAAAATGAAAAATATAACACCCTATTTTCTCATCCTGGTATGTTATCTTTTTGCCACCTCATGTGACAAAGGTTTTGATGAAATGAATATCAATCCAACAGCATTAACCAATATAGACCCTGCATTACAGCTCAATTCCGCTGTAGTCAATAGTGCACCTGTTTATAGTAATCTGAATTATGAAACGACTATTGTAAAACAGATGATTACGCCTTTTACTGGTTCTGGAGCAGGTGCCAATTTCAATCAGGATAATCGCAGTCTTTCTTCATCTAATTGGGACAGGTACTATCAATCTGTTATAAAAGGTTTGGTGGACGGTATTGCGCAAGCTAAAGATGTTCCTGCTCGTTCAAATTTATATAATATGATGCGTATTTGGAAAGCACATGCTTTTATGGTGTTGACGGATACTTATGGTGATGTACCTTATTCAGAAGCAGGTCAAAATTTCTTGAAAGGTATTTCGGCACCAATTTATGATACGCAGGAAGCAATTTATACAGATCTTTTAAATGAATTGGAAATAGCATCCATTGCCTTAGATGCAACAAAACCAAGAATTAACAATGATGTCTTATATGCTGGGGATATTGTCAAATGGCGTAAACTAGGAAATTCACTCTTGCTCCGTGCTGCTATGCGATTGTCCAAAGTGAATCCTGCTAAAGCTTCCGAATTTGTAAAAAAAGCTGTTTCAGGAGGATTAATGACATCTAATAGTGATAATGCAGTACTACTTCACAATGCCAATTATGCAAATCCGGTAGGTGCACAACTCAATGGGGGGCAATCTGCTTTCTTTTATTTGTCAGATGATTTTGTAAAACATCTTAGAGCCAACAAAGACCCACGCCTTTCAGCTATAGCAGTGCGTTATGTTGGTGCAACCAGTGGTGCGCAACAAGTTGAGACTAGAGCAAACAGAGACACTTCTGTTCAAATTGGGGCTCCTCAAGGTTATGATAATACGACAATAACACCCGTTGCAAAGGCAAGTGGTTTACAGAGTTTATGGGATTATAGCCAACTTGACCGTACCCGTATGGCTGGCCTTAATGCGCCTAGTTTTATTGTTACTCATGCTCAAACGCAATTTTTATTAGCCGAAGCAGTATTTAGAGGTTGGACTTCAGGGGATGCTAAAACTTTATATACCAATGGAATTAAAGCCAATATGGAGCAATTTGCAGCTTATGGAGCCAGTTCAGCTATACCAGCTGCTTCCATAACTACTTTTACTTCGGGAAATACGTTGACGACTGGAAAGGAACTGGAACAGATTAATACCCAATATTGGATTGCCTCTTTTCTTAATGGTCCTGAAACATGGGCAAATTTCCGGCGAAGTGATTTTCCTGTTTTATCACCCAATAACTTCCCTGGAAAAGATCTTAAAACGGAGTCATTTATTCGACGGTTAACCTATACAGATGCTGAATTAAATGTGAATAAAAAGAATGTTGAAGTCGCTATTGCTAAACAAGGACCAAATATTATGGATACCCGGGTTTGGTGGGATAAAAAATAATTTGTATTCCTGGAATGACAGTTTAAAGTTTTTTATTTATCTTTTAACATTAATTTATTTTAACGTTTAATGATGAAAATATCAAGCCAGAAGGGTCCCAAAATTAAGGAATTTAACATTACACCTATTGCTGTAGTGGATCCACCTTTACTCAATGCAGCAGGACTACATGCTCCCTATGCTTTAAGGACTATTGTGGAGTTAGTAACAGATGATAATATTGTCGGTATTAGCGAAATTCCAGGTAATATAAATATTGACGAAGCTTTAGCACGTAGTAAACGCTTGATAATAGGACAAGACCCCTTCCAGCTTAATCATATAAAAGATCTTTTACATGCAGAATTTGGAATGGAAAAACCTGCAGAAAGAGGATTTACACCCTGGGATCAACGCACTGTTGTGCATGTATTTAGCTCCATTGAGGTGGCTTGTATGGACATTATTGGAAAAATAGTTAATCGTCCTATAGTGGATTTATTAGGTGGTAAACGAAGAGAATCTGTCCCTTTTTCAGCTTATTTGTTTTACAAATATGAAGGTGCGGGTGGCCTGTTTGAATTTGGTCTCGACCCTAATGTATCTGGTTGGGATGCTGCCCGACAAGTAGCTAGTTTGACACCCGATGAAATGGTTGTTCAGGCAAAAGCTATGTGCAAAGAATTTGGATTTAAATCTATTAAATTGAAAGGTGGGGTTTTTAACCCTCGAGTAGAAGTTGATACCATTTTTGCCTTACATAAAGCATTTGGATCTGATGTTCCTTTGCGATTTGATCCAAATGCTTTGTGGAAGGTCAGTACCTCTATAAAGTATGGAAAAGAAATGGAAGGGATATTGGAGTATCTGGAAGATCCTACGAGAGGTCAAAAAAATATGGCCAAAGTAAGAAAAGCCTTGAATACTCCTTTAGCTACCAATATGTGTACCACGTCTTTTCAGGATATTCCAGGTAGTATTGCGATTGGAGCGGAAGATATCATTTTAAGTGACCACCATTTTTGGGGAGGTCTGAGGTCTTCCATGGAATTGACAACGGTTTGTGCTACTTTCGGAAGGGATTTATCTATGCATTCCAATAGTCATCTGGGTATATCTCTGGCTGCAATGGTGCATCTTGGGGGAGCTATTCCAAATTTAAAATATGCCTTAGACACTCATTATCCATGGCAATCAGATGAGGTGATTGAAGGGGGGCGTTTCAAATTTGAAGAAGGGTCTGTAGCTGTACCTTCTGGCCCAGGTCTTGGTGTCGAGCTTGATAGAAAGGCTTTAGCAAATTTGCATCAAAATTATCTTCGTTGCGGTTTAACAAAACGGGATGATGAGCCTGAAATGCAGAAGAAAATACCGAATTGGAAATTTAAACCAGTACGCTGGTAGTAAATCTTTGGATTTACAATTTGAGCTTCAAAAATGGAATTATTAGCAAAACATTCATTTTATGGTTTTGCTCCAATGGTCCAAAATGCTAAATGATTTAAAACTATGGTAGAAAGATGCCATTTAACCTAAAACCTATTGTTAAACTAAATGATTTTCTATTTTGAAATCGCAATGACAAGATTTTACCTCATCACATGGGTCTAAAAATTGTAATCCGAAGGCTTAAAAACGAAAATCCAAAAACGAATATCTAAAATGACAGACCCAATTTTTATTTTATTAGTCGGAATTGTAATTGTAGTAGGTGGTATTATTGGATTAAAATTGCATCCTTTCTTAGCGCTGTTATTAGCAGCGGTTGCTGTTGCACTATTAACTCCGGTGATAGCTGTTGAGCAATTTTATCTGGCAAAAGGAACAGCAGCGGCTGAAGCCTTGAAGCTATCTCATAAAAGTATAGGGGAACGTATTGGAACAGAATTCGGAAATACTTGTGCTAAAATTGGTATTCTAATTGCAATGGCTGCAATTATTGGAAAATCTATGCTTGATAGTGGTTCCGCTGAAAAAATAATTAGGGCTATGTTAAAAGTGACAGGAGAAAAAAATGCTGCTGTTGGATTTATTTTAAGTAGTTTCTTCTTAACCATTCCTGTTTTTGTAGATACGGTTATTTTCTTAATGATGCCTTTGGCTAAGGCTATGAGTATGCGTTTAGGTAAAAATTATTTACTACTGGCTTTATCAGTCATTGCAGGAGGAGTTATGGCAAATTCATTTGTTCCGCCATCTCCAGGTCCTTTGTTTTTGGTTGGTGCGTTAAATGTTCCCATTGGATTAATGATGGTTTGTGGTACGCTGTTAGGTCTTTGTACTATTACGGTTGGATATTTAGTTGCAAAATGGCTTAACAGAAGAACGTCAATTACCTTGAGAGATTCGCCAGACGCGCGACTGGAAGATATTGCAGCTATTGCAAATAAAAGCGATAAAGATTTACCTGCTTTAGGTTTTGCCCTTTTGCCTGCTGTTTTTCCTTTGGTGACAATATGTATCCGTTCTGCTGTTGAAGCGTTTCATAAATCAAATACGCCTTTAACCTCTTCTGGGTTTTTAAATAGTATTTTAGAAGTTGTCTTGTTCTTTGGCGACAAAAATATTGCCTTGTTTACGGGTGCAGTATTCGCTCTTTTGGTTTTAGCCTATCAAAAAAAGAGTGATAAATCTGCAATGACAGCTTTTACCCAAAATGCGCTAATGACAGGAGGAGGGATTATCTTAATAACAGCAGCAGGTGGTGCATTTGGAGGAATGTTACAGCAAACAGGTATTAGTAGTCGCATTGCTGATTTGACCAAGGACTACCAAATGGCTTTAATACCCCTTGCTTTTTTTATTACAGCAGTGGTAAGGACAGCCCAAGGCTCAGCTACAGTGGCCTTAATTACTGCCGCAGGTATCTTGTCGGGTATGGCCCAAAATGCAAATTTGGGTTTTCATCCCGTTTATCTGTGTTTAGCTATCGGTGCGGGTGCAAAATTGATTCCATGGATGAATGACGCAGGCTTTTGGATTATGTGTAAAACTAGTAATCTTACGGAACAGGAAGCGATGAAAACGATTGCACCTATGCAGACAATTATGGGTTTATCGGGGCTTGTTATAACCATGATTGCAGCACATTTTTATCCAATGGTTTAACCTCTTTTGTAAAATTTTTAAATGCAAACAATTTTATTCACAATTAAATTATTGGTGTAATGAAACGTAGAAATGTTCTTAAAACTATAACTTTAGCAACCATTTTACCTTCTGTTTTTAGTACAAAAGAAAGTAAGGCGACCAATATCCATCATGGGTTAATTCAGCCTAAACAAAAAGTATTGATGAAGGCAGGTTGTCAGTCAGGCGGCACAACCATTGAAAACCTGGAATTTAAAGCCCGTCATGGTATTTTCAATATTGATGGAGGTATGCCAAATTTTATAAAGGGCAAAGGATGGGATTTAGCTGATTCCTTAGCCAAACGGGATGCTTGTGAAAAATATGGAATTAGTCTCGATGCCTATCATTGGCCACTCACTTCAGCGGGAATTGATAAACAACTGCTACCAAATATCATGCTGGGTAAAAATCCTGAACGAGATCGTGAAATTGAAATGCTTCAACAAATGATACAGGTGGCGGGAAAATCTGGCATTAAAGTTCTAAATTACAATACAACAATTTTACCTGTCTTAAGAACAGGTAAAACGTTGGATACTAAAAGGGGAAATGCTGAATATTCAACATGGAACTATGCAGAGGCACTTAAAAAAGAGCAACCAAGAACCATTGCAGGGGATGTGTCCATAGACCAAATATTCGAACGTATCAGTTACATGCTGGAGCGTTGTTTGCCTGTTGCTGAAGAATATAAAGTTAAACTAGCTAATCATATTGCTGATCCCCCTGTTCCTGCTCCTTACAGAGGTATCATGCGTTGGAATAGTCCAGATGTATTCGAGGGAATGAAACGTTTTGCTAATCTTTCCAAAAGCCCTTATCATGGCTTTAATTTTTGTATCGGTTCCATTGCGGAAGGTTTAAATGACCCAAAAAACGATATTTTCCCAATCATAAAATATTTTGGGGATCGTAAACAAATTTTTAACGTCCATTTAAGGAATATTAAGGGTAGTTTTAACAACTTTATGGAATGCTACCCTGATAATGGTGAAATGAATTTTTTCCAGGTTATTCAAGCTCTTCGTGATGTAGGATTTAATGGTATGGTTATGCCAGATCATGTTCCACATCATCATGCAGAAGGTTCTCAGGATCAGGCTTTTTCGTTTTGTTATGGCTATATTAAGGCCATGCTTCAAGCCGTCTCTGATGAAGTATCAAATTGAAAAATGATTATTGCTTAAGCAAATTTTAATTATGGAATTATCAAAAATCAAATCAGCCCTCGAAGACGGCTTATTGTCTTTTCCAATTACAGATTTTGATGAAAAGGGGGAATTTAGTTCCGATTCCTTTGCAAATCGAGTCGATTGGTTTATTAATAATGAGGTTTCCTCCCTATTCGTAGCTGGAGGTACCGGCGAGTTTTTCTCATTGTCTGCAAATGAATATGAGAGAATTGTCAAAGTATCTGTTGAAACAACTGCAGGTCGTGTACCCGTCATCTCGAGCGTTGGCAGGAGTATACCCGAAGCCATTTCATTTGCAAAAATGGCTGAAAATGCAGGTATAGATGCGCTCTTGTTTTTTCCCCCATATTTAACAGAATGTCCTCAGGAAGGTGTTTTTGAGTATGCTAAAACTATTATCAGCAATACCTCCCTGCCTGTTATTTACTACAACCGTGGAAATGGTATTTTATCAACGGAATATATTTCAAAATTAGCTGATGCTTGTCCAAATTTGATTGGATTGAAAGATGGTACGGGAAATATGCAGGATCTGAACGATATCATTAAAACGGTAGGTAACCGTCTTTCCTACATTGGCGGTGTTCCAACGGCTGAAATCATATCGGAAGCCTATTTATCCATTGGTGTAAATACGTATTCCTCAGCAGCTTTTAATTTTGTCCCAGAATTAGCCATTAAATTTTATAAAGCCTTGCGGGCAGGTGATAAAGAACTGGTAAAAGAGATTACTCAGAAATTTTATATCCCCTTGGTGCGTTTAAGGGGAAAAAAGAATGGCTACGCCGTCAGCTTAATTAAAGCAGGTGCCAAAATTATTGGTAGAAGCGCGGGAGATGTTAGGGCACCTTTAGTTATGCCTACGCCAGAACATGTAGCGGAATTAGAAAAAATTATTAAAGCAAATTAAGAAAGGTGTAAACTATATTACGGTTTTGTTTCATTACTTATCAATGGTAATGAGTGATCAAAACCGTATATATTAGTTCTCTAACAATAATAAAATGTTAACAAAGGAAATAAATCATCTTTTAGCTCAATCAAATAATGCCTATAAAATTTATCGATTTTATTCAGGTAAACAAAAAGGTGATTTTTTAAGACAAATAGCTGAAGAAATTGAGAATTTAGGTGATTTATTAATTGAAACAGCCAATGCTGAAAGTCATTTACCTGCTGCAAGGTTAATGGGTGAAAGAGGTCGCACAACAGGTCAATTACGTCTTTTTTCTCAATTACTCGAGGAAGGTTCCTGGGTCGATGCCATCATTGATAAAGCTATTCCAGATCGTCAACCCATACCTAAAGTAGATTTGCGGAAAATGCTGGTTCCATTAGGAACTGTTGTTGTTTTTGGTGCAAGCAATTTCCCGTTGGCATTCTCAACTGCGGGAGGTGATACAGCGTCAGCATTGGCTTCAGGTTGTCCAGTGGTAGTCAAAGGTCATCCTTCTCATATCGAAACTTCGCGTTTAATTGCATCTGCAATAGAAAAAGCTGCCTCAAAAACGGAAATGCCAAATGGTGTTTTTACGCATATTGAAGGTGGTGTAGAAGTTGGTAAATATCTTGCTAAACACCCAGCTGTGAGTGCTGTAGCATTTACCGGTTCTTTTGTTGCAGGAAAATCACTTTTTGATCTGGCTAATAAACGGAAACAGCCAATCCCTGTTTTTGCTGAAATGGGTAGTATTAATCCTGTTGTATTGTTTGATAACGCACTAAAAATACGCGCTGAATCTTTGGCAACTGAACTTGCAGATTCTGTTGCGCTTGGTATTGGTCAGTTCTGTACCAATCCAGGACTCATTCTGGGAATTGAAAGCGAGGGATTAGATATGTTTTTGAAGAGCTTTATAAATAAAATGAAATTAAAAACAGCAGGTCCTATGCTTCATGAAGGAATTGCTAGAAATTTTGAAAAGGGCGTTAAATCAATAGAAAATCAAGCAGGAACAGTTATTCAAACAATTGAAAAAGAGGATAATTTGCTTTATGGATATCCAACAGTTGCCGTGGTATCTGGGGCTACTTTTTTAAAAAATAAACTATTACATCAGGAAATTTTTGGTCCATTTTCAATAGTTGTAAAATGTAAGGATATAAGAGAATTATCCAGTATTATTAAAAAGCTGGATGGGCAACTTACTGCCACCTTGATGGCAGAATCTTCCGATTTAAAGACAAATGGAACCCTTATTGAATTAATAAGTGAAAAATGTGGACGATTAATTATTAATAATGTACCAACTGGCGTTGAAGTTACCCATGCTATGCAGCATGGCGGACCATTTCCGTCTACAACCGACAGCAGATTTACATCGGTTGGTACAAGTGCTATTTTTCGATTTGTACGGCCATTTTGCTTTCAAAATTTTCCGGATAATTTATTGCCTGACGCTTTGAAAGAAGGAAATCCGCTTAGTATTTGGAGAAAGGTTAATGGTGTAATGACAAAATAGATTTTGAGTATCATAAAAGAAATAATTTTTCAAGAGACTATCATTTTTGAAAGATTTATTTAAATACAGCTCACTTTGAAATTCAGTAAGAGTCTATTTGATTTTCCAGTATAGGTCTTGACGAAGGAGGCTATTTCCCCCCCCAATTGTTGATTTGGAGGACTAATGTTTGATTAACTTCAAGGTGTAAGACTAATTGAAAAAGTTATTTACCTATAACTTGTTTACTTTCGGCGGTTTTAAATTTTAAAGTTTGGAAACCAGTGCAATTATTATAATTTCTTTTTATTTCCTTGTGTTTTGTAAAACTCAATCCTGTCCACTCTTGATGGATAATATTAGTAAGCAATGCAAATTCATCTTCTTTTTCTAAGCCGCTTTTTTTCCAGTAATCAGTGAGTTTATGTCTATTTTTTGCCAGCTATTTTTTAAATGGTTCCGTTTTGGGTGACGGGACAGATTTGATAATTCGAGGTAAGGTTTTGGTATCAACTACATCTGTTTCTCGCATTTTACCATCTGTAGCTTTCATTTACAACTGTAGACAATGGGCAGGAATTCTAATTAAGCTTATTTTCCTCTTAAATAAAATGAAATTAAAACAATTAAAAAAGTTGTATCTTTAAAACTTATTGATAATGTGTGTTTTAAACTATTGTCTCTGACCTTTATTTTAAATCATGAGTGTAAATGCTGAAAAACTGGAAAGTAGAAATAACCAGGCTTTACCTAAAAGCTTGGTGCAACTGCATAGCATTTCTGAATCAATAGAGCAAAACTTAGTATTATCACCAGCTATTATTTCTCAAAGAAAAAATCAAGATGCTTATGAGAATAGTCCTCGTGTAAAGCAATTAAAGGCATTGCAGGAAATGGCTGATAAAAGTCCGCAAACCGAAAAATTAAGGGCTATTCAAGCTATGGCTTTTCGAAATGCCGCTCAACGGAAAAGGCAAATCCCTGTAAACGTTGAACAACATGCGGCAAAAGAGGCCGTTTCTATGCCTCCTGTTCAAAAGGTTGAAAATGAAAATACGTCGGATATTCAAGAGGAGGCGCTGAAGCCGGAAATGGATTTGGAGAAAAAACCAGAAATTTCTGATGCTATTGAAACCGCAGCATCTGATACAGCTTCAGCCAATACTAATCCAGATGAAAACCAAGATAAACCATCTGAAGAAAAGGGGGCGGAAATTGACAATACTTACAATAAATCAGGATTTATTACTGAAAAGGCTTCCTTGAGGAAAACAGATGTGGTTAATACCATTATTGAATCCAATAAAAAAGATAAAAAGAATGCGTCTAAAATAATTAAATCTGGCGCTCTTCCGAAGGATAAAGGCTGGTTTGGATTAGGACTGTTGGGCGTTAAAACGGAAAAGTTTGAATTATCAGACAATTTTGATCCCAAAAAACTGAAATTTTTGATTCCCGTTAAGATCGATCAGGCAAATGAAGATAAAGAGATTGGTTGGACCCCAGTCCAAATTAATTATGATTTTAATGATACAGCTAAACAAAAATTAAAAGTTTACAAAGATCAGGAAGGCTATATTGATTCTAAAAAACTGATCAAAAGTGAGTTAGATCTAAACGCTACAGGCACAGCTTTGACGGGAAAAGATAACAAACTGGGTGCGGCAATGAACGACTCCTTTTTAGGAAAGGTGGCAGGTTTTGCTATCAATAATTCTAAAACGGTTAGAGGCATGGCCAATGAGGCAGTGGATGGTGCATTTGATTTGTTTAACAAAGGAGCTGATTTTATCCAGAAAAATGCATTGGATAAAGTAGAAATATTAAAAGGATTGTCTTTCGGCCTGGATAAGGAAGCCTCTAAAATAACCACCCAGGGCAGTTTTATAACAGGAAAAGTTGCCAAGGATGAATGGGTCTTTAGTTCTACTTTTAAAGTAAATACGCAAGGGGATTATTCCGCAGAATATATGGGTTCTGTTATTGAAAATCCACCTGAATTGAATTTGGAAAGTGGTAATGTTGCTTTTAAATTGAATTTTGGATCTATGGTTAAGCATCAGGCAAATGCTGATGATCCATCAATAATTAGTAAAGGTGGAAATGCCTCTTTTCAAATTATGGGTCAGGAAGTATTTGCAAAATGGAACCAACTTGATTTTAACTTAAGTGAAAAAAAGGTAACATCTGCTGATTTTTCTGAGGTTGGCATGAATTTAAATCTTTCTGTTGGAGAAGCTATTAAGGTGGAAAATTTAAACGCCGCCGTTAAAGACCTTAAGCTTTCCAATAATATCCTTACCCACGGGGATGTTACCCTCAGTATTGCTTCAATCAATCTCTTTGGGGTAGCTGCTTTTAGTGATATTAAGGGAAGTATTGGACAAAAGACCGGTTTTTCCGGGGAAGGTAATTTTAATGTAACCAAAGATGGCCTTGCAGGTGCAAAAGGTAAAGTTTCTGTAAAAAAGGGGCCAGATGATAAAGTCGCTAAATATAAACTGCAAGATGGTGAATTTAATGCGACTATCATGGGGCAGGAAGTTTCCTTTAAAGGGGTCAATTATGATTCTATAAATCCGAATGAGATTTTAGCCGCTTCCAGTAGCCTAAAAATGAATTTTTCATTAGGAGATGTCCTCAAGGTTGATGAGTTTAACGCGACGGTATCCAATGCTAAGCTAGCTAAAGATAAAGGATTTACTTATGAAAATATTTCTGTGAATATTGCTTCTATCAGCGTATTTGATGATGTTGCAAAATTTAGTAATATTTCTGGAAATGTCAGTCCTAAAGAAGGGTTTAACGCAGAAGGTGATTTTTTAGTTACAGCGTCAAATCTGGCTAATGCTTCAGGTAAAGTTTCCGTTAAAAAAGGACCTAAAGACTTGTCAACCCATTATAAACTTGAGAATGGTGCTTTTAATGCATCTATATTGGGTCAGGAAGTTACTATTGGTGGCGTAGCTTATGATTCCTTGAATCCTCATGAGATTTCAGCTGCATCGAGTAATCTAAAGCTTGATTTTTCTGCAGGAAATGTGCTTAAAGTAGAAGCCTTCGATGCTACCTTAACTAATGCAAAATTAACGAAAGGTGGTTTTTCTTATGATGAAATTGCTGTAAACATTGCTTCCGTAAATGTGATGGATATCGCTGAATTTACTGACATTGAAGGAAATGTGAATGCAAAAGGTGGCTTTAATGGAGCAGGTAATTTTGACGTAACTTTACCTGTTTTAGGAGGGGGGCAAGGCTACGTTTCCGTAAGTAAAGATCCAGATAATGGTACAACCCGATATGTTCTTAAGAATGGCGCATTTAATGCCGAAATGGTAGGTCAAACAGCCAGTGTAAGTGGAGTAAATTATGATTCATTAACAAATATTTTTTCTGTTGAAGAGGGAGAACTAGATTTGGTTGTTCTGGGGGTCAATCTGAATATTGTCATCCAAAATCCTTCTTTTACAAAGACCAATGGTTTTGATTTCGCTAGTGCCACAGCAACCATTCCTGAGTTAGTCTTTGCCGATGAGGCCAAAATGGCCAATATTGTAGTTAATGTCATTAAAGATGGAAATAAATACACTTATGATGGTTCTTCTGACTTTGACTTAAGTGGAAAAATAGATGGCGCTTCAGCTTCTGCAGATGGGAATGTTGGTATTTCTGAAGATGAAGAAGGAACAAGTCTTTCTTTTTCCAATGCCAATGTTACGCTAATAATCTTTGGGCAAAGTCTGGAACTAATCAATGTGAATTATAAAGATGGAGAATTTAATTCGGAGAAAACTATTGCCAAAATAAAACCTCCTTTCCTTAAAAGGAAATTGCAAATAACCATTAATGATTTGAGCATAAATAAGGACGGGTATTCCTTGGCAAAATCAGAATTGGAAACCCAACTAGAAGTTGATTTTGGAATTTTAAAAGGTAATTTAGCTAAACTGGCTTTGGAAAAATCAGATGAAAGCTGGATTATTTCTGGAGAAGGAGGGATATCAGCGGGTGGTACTGATTTTTTCGGGTATAAAATCCCTAAAATAGGAGGCTCTGGAACTATAGCTCATGATTTTGAAAAAAATGAAACAAAAAAAGAGTTGACAGGGGTGTCAGCAACACTCCCAAATTTAGAATTTCCAGGCACTCTTTTCCCTGGTAAAATTGGGGGAAGCGCTGATATTCCCGTTTTGCCTGGACTCAATGTCGTGGCTTCAGCTGGCTTGGAAGGTAAGGTGACTATTCCAGGCTTACAATTAAGTTTAAATAAAAAGGAAGATCAGGAATATGTTATTTCTGCGGGTACTCAGAAAGATAAACCCGCAAAAGGCGAGGTAAAATTATTTGTAGCTATAGGCGTTGGAACAGGTATTCCGTTGATTGCTACCGTATCCCTTAGCCTTGGTGCAGAAGGGGGCGTTTTTGTTACCTTCGATTTCAATGCATCAAAAGAAATTTCTCTGTCAAAAAAGGAGAAAGGAACTAGTTTAAATGCAAAATCAATGGAGACACATTACAAATTAGCGGGGGATCTATCATTAGCTGCATTTTTGGAATTAAAGGCAACAGCATTTTATTTCTTTAAAAAATCATTTAAAAAGGAACTGGCAAAAAGAAGTTTTGGAGGTTTTGAAGTTTCTGATGAGGAAGATTTTAAATGGATTACCCCCACAGAGCCCTTACAATCAGAGGAAGATATTGAATCAGATATAAAAGATGGTCTGAAAATTGATTTGAATTTTGTGGAGGAAAGTATTTGGACTAAGGCAAAATTTGTTGACGTTTCTTCAGGTTTCTTTAAAGGGGATAGAAATAGAATTTTAGTGGTTGATAAAGCACTTGGTCAATTTGATAAAGTAAGGGGTTCTAAAATTTCTGCAGATAAAAAAGTTCTTGCATTGAAAAGATTAGAGACCCAAATAGGAAATTATCTTAAAACTACAAAAGGGACTTCAAGCAGAACTAAAGAAGTTCAAACATTAAATAACCAGATTCAACTGGCCTTAAAATCACTAAGAGCTAAAATTGACAAAAAACTTATTGATGCCTAAATTTAATAGGCTTTAACAATGATATCAATGATGGATTTTAACTATGTTCATTCCGACAAATCTGCTTTACCTTTTATAAGCTATTCAAATTTTTATGCCAATCCATTTTATTTGAGAACGCTCTCTAAACTTGTTGGTGTGGATGCAGCTCCCTTAGCGTCAGCAAAAATATTGGAACTTGGTTGCGCTTCCGGGGGGAATATTGTGCCGTTTGCACTTAAATTTCCTGATTCGCATACCATTGGTATTGATATATCAAGTGAGCTTATTACTAAAGGTAATGAATTGAAACTTTCCCTTGAACTGACTAATATTGATCTTATTTGCTGTGATATATTGGAAGTAGACAGTTCTTTTGGTAAATTTGACTATATCATCGTTCATGATGTTTTTTCTCGTGTTTCTGACGAGATTCGAAATAAGATTTTTTCTATTTGTAAGGAAAATCTAAATGAAAATGGATTAGCTTACATTAGCTATAACGCACTTCCTGGCTGGAATAATCTTTCTACTGTCAGGGATTTTGCTTTATTTCACAGTAAACATTTTAATGAATTACCTGAAAAAATAAATCAAATCAAATTGTTATTTGAATTTGTAAATGGGTCGCTTAATGAATCTGATAGTGCTTACGCAAAACTTATGTTTGAAACCAGTGAAATGTTGGAAAGTAAACCAGATTTAAGTATTGCTCATGATTTTCTTCAACCTTTTAACAAGGCCTTTTACTTTGTTGATTTTATCGAAGATGCTACAAAATATGGTTTACAGTATCTTGTAGATGCTGAAATATCTAAAATGTATCTACCAAATTATACCTCAATAATTAAAGATAAATTGGGTAGCATTGAAGATGTCGTCAGGGTGGAACAATATCTCGATTTTATAACCAACAGAGCCTTTCGCCAATCTATTTTATGCCAGGAACATCAGATGATAAATCGGACATTATCCATGGATGCGTTATCGAATTTTTATTTCAAAATGAATCTTATTGCAACGTCAGATATTGAAATTCCCTTTGATGAAAACAGGGAGAGTACCTTCTATTTGAATAATAATCCGGAAGATCGCCTGACAACTAAAAATATCATGCTAAAAGCGATTTTTAAAACTTTAAGTGAAAATAGGAAATATCTTTCTTTTGACGATTTAATCTCATTTTCTGTAGATAAAATTCCTGGGATTAATTTATCAGATCTTGAAGCGCAAGCAAAAGTAAGCCTAATGGATCTTTTTTTGAAAGACAAATTAGAGGTAAGGGCCGATTTAATTCCTACAAATACGAAAGACTCTAATTTCCCAAAAGCCTCGGAATATGCTGTAGCGCAATCTATTTATTTAAAACAAGAATTTGTCACTAATTTATATTTTGAATCCGTTCAGTTAAGTCTTTTTGAGTTTTATTTGATAAGATATATGGATGGAATAAACACGAAGGATGATGTCATTTCTAAAATGATTGAACATTTTACAAATGGGGATTTGGTAACTAATTACAAAGGAACTGTGGTCACCTCGGAAGAGAAATTAAGGAATATTATCTCCTTGGCCTATATAGATGCATTAGAAAAATTTCAAGATCAGTCGCTATTAGTTTGATATCCTGCTAATTAACCTTCCGTTTCTACTAGTTTTTTCATTTTAATCAATCCTGTTTTTGCCACTTCAAGAGGGTCTTGTTTCCAATATTCCCTATTGAAAAGTTCCAGAGAAAGTACTTTCGGTGAATTCATAGAATTTAAAACAGGTATAATTTTTGACCATGGTGCCATACCATCACCTGGATAGACCCGGTCATTATCTGTTTGTTTTTCCAGTGGAATATGGGCAACAAAGTCATTGAAATGAAAAATTTCAATGGCACTTCCAGCAATTAGATTTAAACAATCAAATCCGGAGCCGCCTCTAAATAAATGATATACATCGGGTAGCAGTCTGGCATCTGGGTCATTTGCAGCAGTCGCAATAGCCATAGCCTGGCTCAAATGGAATAAAGTGCCTGAAGCACCCCAAAATTCAAGTTGTGGCATAACCCCTGTTTTTCTTCCTAAATCTAAGGCCTCTTTGTATCTAATTCCAGCCTGCATCCAATCGATAGGCTGATCTCGGGATACCCCAGCCGGAGGAGCTGCAATTCGCTTTCCACCTAAAGCGGCGAGCCAGTTCATTTCCTCTTCCAATTGAATAAGACCAAGCCTTCTTTTCTCCTTATCATCGACCATCCAAGGAGCAAAGCCAATCGCATTTTCAACTTGGAGACCAAAAGAATCAATGATTTTGGCTAATTCAGTAAGTTTATTGCCATTTTTAAGATATTCCTTTATTTCATTTATCCAAAGTTCTATCCCGTCATAACCGGCCTTTGCTGCAGTTTCAATATTTTTTATAATTCCCAGTTTTTGCCCACTTATGGTGCTGGTATTTAAGCAATAGGTAAAGGCAGGTCTTTTTTTTACCAAAACATTGGCTTGAACATTATTAGGAATTGCTGAGGACGCCCCAAGAGCTCCTATTGCCAGGATTGCATTTCTTCTTTTCATTTTCAGGTGCTTTTAAAACAATCAATAAGATACCCATTTTTTTATTATTCGTTCATTTTTACCTTCCAAAATTATCAAATACATACCTGGTTTAGGTAAGGAATGAAGATTAAAACAGAGGGAGTATTCTCCTTTTTCTTGTTTGTTTTTACTTATCAAGGTACCCAGATGGTGACCAGTGAAGGAGTAAATTTTAATGCTAATTTCTTGATCTACCCCTATTTGATAGGTTAAATTTATTTCTCCACTGGATGGATTTGGATAAGGATCATCCAGACTCAAGGTGGCATTTTTAAATTCTTTAATGGCACTTACCTGCCTAAGTAATTGTAAAGGTTCACTTTGAATGGAATTGTGACTTATGGCCGTAATGAAAAATTCGCTTTGTTCTCTTCCCATTTTTAAAGGCAAGTGTATCATCGTATCGGAAGTTATCCTTACCAATTTTTCATTGGAAAGGGCTGGTTTGCCATCCATCAAAATACTATCTCGGTGAATTTCATAAATGCCATAAAATCTGGTAGTCACGTCATTACTGTTGTTGGGTATTGATTTTTGCCATTTTAATAAATATCCATTTTGTTGTAAAATAACCTGTCCGGATAATAGGGTGCTGGGTTTATTCACCCTTTTCCAGTGCATTGTTGGTGTCAAGCAAAGAGTTTTATTGATGTTATTTGCCAGATTAACGGCAAGTCCCTGTGTGGCAGTTTGACTAATATTTGCAGCTCTAAATAAGATCCATCCTGGAATAGCTCTGTCGCGAAGATGTACAATTTGATTTGGTATTTCTTCCGCCTTATATAATGATGCGAGGGAAGTCATGGATGGTTCTGCCTTGTAGGCGGCTATGCCTGGATATAAATGTCTCCCATTTAACTGTAAGGACCACCAATTACTTAAAGATTTAAAATCCTGATTCCCTCCAATGGCCCAGTATAATTGAGGTGCAATATAATCGACCCATTTTTCAGATAACCATTTTAATGCGTTTCCATACGTTACACTAGCACCTGATAATCCAATGATACCTGTCGGCGTACCGCTTTTCCAAATACCAAAGGGACTAATTCCCCATTTAATTTCGGGATAATCAGTGCTTAATAAATAGCTAATTTCTTTAATCATCTGATTGATATTACTTTCCCTCCATTCATGAATAGTTTGGTCTGATCCATATTTTTCAAAGGTAGCCGCATCTTCATTTGCCATGCCTTCATAGGGGTAAAAATAATCGTCCAAATGAATACCGTCTGGTTGATATTTAATTGCCAGTTGTTCAATAAGCTTTAAAAAATAGGTTCTTCCTTCAGGTATGCCCGGGTTCAATAAAAGGGTGTTTTTTACAAGTAACATCCAACCAGGGTATTTTACAGACAAATGATTACTATCTTTTTGGTAAGTACTGGAAATACTGCGAATAACTCTATAGGGGTTTAACCAAAGGTGTAATTCCATACCTCGTTTATGGGCTTCCTGTTTGGCAAATAGAACAGGATCCCAAAATGGATCTGGTGTTTGTCCTTGTTTACCCGTTAGATAAAAAGACCAGGGTTCATATTCACTTTCGTAAAAGGCATCGGCTTCACATCTTATTTGAAAAAAAACAGTATTTATTCCGCTGATTTGAAGTCTGTCTAAAATATAACTTAATTCTTGTTGTTGCTTTTCAGGCGTTGCTCCTTTTGTAGGCCAATCCAGATTAATGACGGTTGCTATCCAGGCACCTCTTAATTCTTGCTTTTGCGTTAACGCTTTGGGAGAAAAGATAAGGATTAATAGGACGCAAATTAATATTTGTTTTTTCATCAATACACTTTGATTTAAATGAATTCTCCTGTTTAAAGATACCTAATTTTATTATATTTAAAGTGTCAATTTATATTTTTAAAAGTTCGTTTTAAAATCATAACAGGTGAATAAAGAACCTTTAATTATTGATGCACATCAGCATTTTTGGCAATATGATGCGCTGGAATACCCCTGGATTACAGATCAGTTAAGTCCGTTAAAAAGGGATTTTCTACCCGCTGATCTTGATATTGTATTAAAAAATGAACATATATCGGGCTCAATAAGCGTTCAGGCACGTCAATCGGAAAAGGAAAATGAATTTTTATTACAACATGCAGAAAATAATTCCTTTATAAAGGGTGTGGTAGGTTGGATAGATCTGCGGTCAGAAAAGATTGATGAAAAACTTAGTTTTTATCGGAATTTTCCAAAAATGAAGGGGTTCAGACATGTTGTTCAGGACGAAAGTGATCCCTATTTTATGTTACAGCCTGCTTTTTTGAATGGAATAAATGCCGTAATTCAATCTGGATTCACCTATGATATTTTAGTTTACGCCAGACAACTACCGCAAGTTTTATCGTTTTTAAACCACTTTCCAGACACCCCATTTATGATTGATCACCTTGCTAAACCTGATATAAAGCATGGTTTGTTTTCTTCATGGCAAGCTGATTTAAGAAAAATAGCGGTTTTTCCTAAGGTTAGCGTGAAAATATCGGGAATGGTTACCGAGGCAGATTGGCATCAATGGGAAAAGGAAGATTTTTATCCCTATTTAGATGAATTAGTTCTATCCTTTGGGTTAGATAGACTATGTTACGGTTCTGACTGGCCAGTTTGTAATCTTGCAGGAAATTATAAGTCACAGTTAGAAATTGTTACTTCTTATTTTAGTACCTATCACCAGACGGACAGGGATAAAGTAATGGGTTTAAATACCCAATTTTTTTATCAATTAAATGAAATTTAATATGAGATATTGTTTAGCTCTTGACCTTATTAACGACGCTGAAAAAATAGCTGCCTATGAGGCCTACCATAAAAATGTCTGGCCTGAAATCCTGGACAGTATTAAGGAGTCTGGCATTATTTCTATGGAAATATATAGCCTTGAGAATAGATTATTTATGATCATGGAAACGGATGATTCTTTTTCGTTTGAAACAAAATCTATTTTTGATGCCCAAAATCCTAAAGTTCAGGAGTGGGAAAATTTAATGTGGAATTACCAACAGGCACTTCCATTTGCTAAAGCTGGTGAAAAATGGATGTTAATGAACAAGATTTTTAGTGTGTAAATTTTTATAAGCCTTCTATAATCATTTTTCCAAAACCTATGAATATTATGAAATGGGATTTTGAAAAAAAAACGCCACTTAATCAAAGTGGCGTTTTCATTAAATACGCAAAACGGTCATTTATAAAGAAGATGCCTTACATCTCACTTTCGCTGCCTAGAATATAGTTTAAGGAAGATAAAATCCTTTACCAATCTGTTTTCTGAATCCAATAAAGATTCCCCCGTACCATATTTTTTGATCTAACACATAATCATCTGCTGAAATGGAGGGAATTTTGGTCCTTAAATATGGTTCTGCCATAAATTCAAGACTATTTCCAATAGGAAAAGAAAAAGATAATCCAGAATAAACACTCGCACCTAAGCGATTTTTAAAAGCAGGATAAGATCCTGGTTTGGAAGAAGTAAATTCAATTAAAGTTCCTGTTGGGCTATAAAAACTTCCTTTTTGATTAAAGGCCATATTGAGGTAGGTGCCCAAAGATATGCCAGCTCTTAATTTTCCAAAAGAATGTTCTTTTGTTAAAATTAAAGGAATATCTATGGTTTCAAAGGTGTTTTTAGTGGTGGTATTATTGGAAGCATCAGGTGTTTGCAAAGCCAGGGATTGTTGCATTCTACTATATTGAATACCACTTCTTATTCCCCAACCCTTGATGGTTGAAATTCCCATTCGCAACATGAAACTATTGGAGACCTTTAAATTTTCATTTTCTTTTCTAAAGGACGCATAGGTTTCAAATTGTGAAGTTTTAGCATTTAAAGCATTATGGATATAATCTTGAGAAAAGAGAAAATCAATTTTTGCAAACCATAATTTCTTTTTAAAGGGAACAGGTAAATACTCTGAATATAAGGATAATTCATGGGGTAGGGTAGGGTCAATGGTAGAAATAGTGGAAAATGAAGTAAATGGAAATTCCTCTGATTTTTTATTTGTAGTTTCTTCGGAAGCTACAGGAAGTGTAATACCTT
>Ga0209298_10000429_pt1 | contig 27839 bp, 25 predicted proteins | sample S_140806_EF_Meta_FD_187325 | JGI IMG/M metagenome (GOLD analysis project Ga0209298, IMG submission 187325) | Freshwater microbial communities from Lake Simoncouche, Canada to study carbon cycling - S_140806_EF_MetaG (SPAdes) (version 2) | ecosystem: Environmental > Aquatic > Freshwater > Lake ... | reverse complement strand
GATGTGGTGGGCTCAAGTGCAGCGGTCAATACCGGGGCGCTGAGCACAAGCCTCAACCCGATCGTTGGCACCTACAGCCAGAGCGCATCGGCTCTGACAGGGGTTGATGCGGGGAACTACTCCTTCTTAGGCTTCTCCTCAACGCCAAACTACACGATCAGCAAGCTAGACCTTGCTGGAGCGGAGATTGGTTCGGGTATCTCGATCTATGGCTCAGCCCTGACACCTGGTGCGGTGAGCTTTGGCAACATCGTCGGTTCTGATGCGGTGGGCTCAAGCGCTTCGGTTAACACCAGCACCGTCAGCACAAGCCTCAACCCGATCGTTGGCACCTACAGCCAGAGCGCATCAGCTCTGACAGGGGTTGATGGGGGGAACTATTCCTTCTCGGGTTTTACGACCGCAACGTCGAATTACACGATCAACAAGCTGGCCCTCACTGGTGCAGCCATTGCGCCTGGCAGCTCGATCTATGGCGCAGCCCTGACATCTGGTGCGGTGAGCTTTGGCAATATCGTCGGTTCAGATGTGGTGGGCTCAAGTGCAGCGGTCAATACCGGGGCGCTGAGCACAAGCCTCAACCCGATCGTTGGCACCTACAGCCAGAGCGCATCGGCTCTGACAGGGGTTGATGCGGGGAACTACTCCTTCTCAGGCTTCATCTCAACGCCAAACTACACGATCAGCCAGCTAGACCTTGCTGGAGCGGAGATTGGTTCGGGTATCTCGATCTATGGCGCAGCCCTGACACCTGGTGCGGTGAGCTTTGGCAATATCGTCGGTTCTGATGCGGTGGGATCCAGTGCCTCCGTCAACACCACCACCGTCAGTACAAGCCTCAACCCGATCGTTGGCACTTACAGCCAGAGCGCATCAACGCTGACAGGCGTTGATGCGGGAAATTACTCCTTCTCGGGCCTTATCTCAACGCCAAACTATACGATCAGCAAGCTAGACCTTACTGGTGCGGAGATTGGCTCAGGCAGCTCGATCTATGGCTCAACCCTGGCGCCTGGTGCAGTGAGCTTTGGCAACATCGTCGGTTCTGATGTGGTGGGGTCCAATGCCTACGTCAACACCACCACCGTCAGCACAAGCCTCAACCCGATCGTTGGCACCTACAGCCAGAGCGCATCGGCTCTGACGGGCGTTGATGCGGAAAACTACTCTTTCTCGGGCTTCACCTCAGCAAAGAACTATAACATCAGCAGGGCACCGTTAACGCCATCTTTTACCATCAACGACAAGCTATTTAATGGCAACACTATAGCCACTATTGCTGGCTACAACCTTCAGGGTATTCTTACTGGGGACGATGTTTCCATGGCGGAAGCATCGGCTAATTTTAATAACGCTTTTGCAGGAAATAACAAGCCCGTAACCATAGATGGATTTGCTCTATCTGGTCCTGAAGTCAACAATTATCAGCTTTCGTCTAACATTGCCACAGCGACTGCTTCGATCACGCCAAGGGCCGTCGTTCCGCCCAATGAGGAGCCGATTACGCCAAGGCCGGGCATCGGTGCCTTTCCTGCCAATGAGGAGCCGATCAAAAACAATCACGCTAATCCTGGTATTGGGCTGCAATCAGCCAAGATCAGCTCACTATCAAACCTCCAGTTTGTTGAGATTGACAGTAGCAATATTTCACCATCTGCTTCTGTGGCTGCAGCATCAAATGCCACTTCGACAGGGCCGGATCCGTCTCAACCGACTCCGAGCGCGTCTGCCATTTCCGCCGATTCGGCTGCACAAGATTTTCAAGAATCTGATCAACGTTCCGCCGAGGGGGCCAACACCAGTCTGGGCCTCTCCAATGCCGGTGCTGGAGTGGCCATGTCCCCCGCCAGTTTGCAGCAGCTGATGCAAAGTGCGGCCGACCTGATTCGTAGATACCCTGGTCGTATGCTGAATCCATGAGGGTTACCATGAACATTTATTTGGGTTTGACTAGGTTTGCTTATCCCCTTGTTGCTTTGTTTTACCTGGCCTTGGGTCGATTCCCCGCTGTGGCCGTCCCCCTCGAAGCCAATCCCGCCAGGACCAACCAGACTCCAATGGCAGCATTGCCCTCGCCTCCTTCCGCAGTTTTTCGGCCAGCAGCTTATACTCCTGCGGGATTAAGACTCACTTTTACTCCAGATCCGCGAGATAAGAGTAAGGGCATTCTTGATTTTGTTTTAATCCCATTGCAAGGAGAAGTGATTGGTAAGCGTGTTGATGTTGATACGGCATCACTTCGAGGTCTGCTGACTAAGTTTTACAATCAACTGGCTACCCAGGAAGAGTTTAATCTTGCCGACCCCCAGCTGCCGGCCCGCCAATTGTATGGAATTTTGATTGCACCGATTGCAGCCGATCTGCAACGTCTTGGTGTCACTACTTTGTTAATTTCTACAGACACGACTCTGCAGGCCATTCCCTTTGCCGCCCTCACGGATGGACAACGCTATTTTGGTCAGCAATATGCTTTTTCCCTCACTCCATCCCTTCGTCTTACTCCCTTGCAGCCCCCTGAGAGCCGCGGACGCCTGAGAACCTTGGTGGCTGGCGCTTCCAAGTTTGCCGATATGGCTCCTTTGCCGCTCGTGCCCCAAGAGATGAATCAACTAAGGCCGGCCAACCCGGATTTTTATCTAAACGCAACATTTACTCCCTCGTTGCTGCTCAATGCAGCTGCGGATCCTTCGATCAAAAGAGTTCATTTGGCCACCCACGCCGAGTTTTTGCCTGGCGGACCATCCCAATCAAAAATATACACGGGCAGCCGTCCAATAACCCTGGCTGAATTCTCCACACTTCGGCAACGTCGTCTTGGCAATCCCCTCGACATCTTTACGATTAGCGCCTGTCGTACGGCCTTAGGGGATAGCCAGAGTGAATTGGGTTTTGCGGGACTTGCTTTGCAGGCCGGAGCACGCACAGCTCTCGGCACACTTTGGTATCTCGATGATGTGGCTACATCGGCATTCTTTGTGCAGTTCTATCGTTATCTTGACCTCGGCCTACCCAAGGCGGAGGCTCTGCAAGCCACGCGTCTGGCATTCGCTACCGGAACGGTGCACCTGAAGGGCGATCGGGTTGTTGGTGAGACCGGCGAACTTCTTTCCGGCCTGACAGCCGACCAAAGGGCACGCATTTTCAATGGTCTGAAGCATCCCTATTACTGGGCTGGGATCTCGATGTTGGGTTCAGCATGGTGAGGCTTGCCAGCAGATGGTTTCGGAGTTGCCTCCCCTACCTAGGGACCCCGCGCCTTTCCTGTCTTGCACTCACCGTTCTGACGTCTTGCGTTGTTGGCTTGAGCCCCACTGCGGCCGATGCCCAGCTTGATATCGGGATACGCAATAGTTTTCCCGGTCGTCGCATCGGCGGCGGCACCCGGGGTGAATGCTGGACCCGTCTGTTCGCCCACCTTGTGCCTGCCAACAGTGTCTATACCCCCGGATCACCACCTTTGATTGCTGTGCTGGAAGGCCCTGCCAAGACCCCCCGGCCCTTGATCATTGAACTGCGCTCTGTGCTTGCGAATGGATTACCCGAACCCAATGCCAAGCCTATCTTCAAGCGGACTTTGTTGCCTCAGCCAGAAGGAGTTACGTTGATCTTTCTTGCCAATCTGACGCAGCCAGTAAGCTGGACATCGACGTACTTTTGCCCCGATAGTCCAGTACCTAGTGATGAATCCCTTTTCTTTGTTTCCCGTAGCGAACCGCCCCCATTGACCTTGTTGCTGCCATCCAAGCCAAGCCCTGATGATCGAAAAGTCTGGGAAACTCTCGGTGTATTATACAAAGCTTGCGGCAAAACATTCCCCGGCAAAGAGATAAAGCGGCTGTTTGGTTTCAGTGACCTGGTTAGTAACGACTGGCCTGAGAATCTTCCCTTACGTTGCTTTTAAATCAACATCCTCGTACGCACCGCTCGCAGCATCCAGGCCCAACTTCTGGAGATGGAGGGTGGCGGGTCGCTTCAGGCCCTTAAGCCGCCAGGGGATTGAGCCGGGCCAGCAGGCCGCCCGCCAGCCGCCGCGGCGAGAAGGTGCGACGCACCAGGGCCAGCAGGGCCTGCAGGTCGTCGGTGTGGAGGCGATCGTTGGCCACCAAGCTGAGCAGCAGCCGCTGGCGCAGGCTGCCCCCCTGCTGGCCCAGAAGCAGCCGCAGGCCATCGCGGGCCACCGGCAGCAGATCCACCGCGGGCCCATCGCTTTCCACCACCGCCAGCAGGTTCTCCAGCCGCTCCAGCCGCAGCCGGCCCTGGCGATCAAAGATCACCTCCAGGAGCTTTTCGCGCATCTCGGCGGTGTCGCCGGCCAGCAGTCGGCGGGCCACGTAGGGATAGGCCACGCGGATGATGCGGAAGTCGGGGTCCAGCCGCATCGCCAGACCCTCCTGGCTCACCACGGCGCGGATGATCAGCGCGAAGCGCGCTGGCACGCGGAAGGGATAGTCGTACATCAACTCCGAGAAGCGATCGGTGATCGCCTTGAAGTTGAAGCTGCCTACGTTCTCGCCCAGGGCTCCGCCGAGCACCTCGGCCAAAGCGGGCACGATCGGCGCCAGATCGGCACGGGGATTGAGGAAACCCAGGGCGACAAAATCACGTGCCAGGGCTTCGAAGTCCCGGTTGATCAGGTGCACCACCGCCCCGGTGAGCGTGAGGCGGTCGGCCTGGCTGATCGAATCCATCATGCCAAAATCGATATAGGCCACATGGCCCAGCCCTTTGCTCACGCCGTGCAGGGCGAAGAGGTTGCCCGGGTGGGGATCGGCGTGGAAGTAGCCGAACTCCAGCAGCTGCTGCAGGCCGGCGATCACACCGGTGCGGATCAGGGCAGCGGGATCGAGATGGTTGGCCTCCAGCTCCCGCCGGTTCTGCAGCTTGGTGCCCTCGATCCACTGGGTGGTGAGCACGCGGCGGCTGCTGAGGCTCCTCTCCACAGCGGGCACCGTCACTTCGGGATGGTCGGCGAAGAGGGCGGCGAAGCGTTCGGCGTTGTCGGCCTCGCGGCGGTAGTCGATCTCCTCGAAGAGGGTGGAGCCGAACTCATCGATAATCGCTCCCAACCCGAAGCCCAGGTTCAGGGGCAGCAGCGGAGCCAGCAGCACCGCCAGGCAGCGGATGATCACCAGATCGCGCCGCATCACGAACGGCAGCCGGGGCCGTTGCACCTTCACGGCCACCCAGCGGCCGTCATCGAGACGGGCCCGGTAGACCTGCCCGAGGCTGGCCGCGGCCACGGGAAAATCGGGGAATTCGGCGAACAACTGCTGGGCCGGAGCGCCCAGTTCCGTCTCGATCAGGCCCAGCGCCACCCCATGGGAAAAAGGCGGCAGGTCGTCCTGCAACCGGGTGAGCTCCTCAAGCCATTCCCGCTTCACCAGGTCGGGCCGGGTGGAAAGGGCCTGCCCCACCTTGATGAAGCAGGGGCCCAGGGCGCTGAGGGTGGACAGGATGCTGCGGGCCAGCCGCTGCTGCACGTGGGGATCGGGGCTGCTCGACTGGGTGACGAGGGTGATCGCCAGCCAGCCGAGGCGGCTGATCACCTCGGTGAGCCGGCTGATCCAGATCCAGGGGCGCAGGATCAACCAGCGCAGGTCGGCGTCGGGGTCGTAGCGGGGCGCATCCCCGGCTGGATCGACGGGGCCCGCGAGCGGCAACGCGACGGGGGACTGAATCGGGGTCGATGGGGCCGCGTCGGCGACCGCTGGGGCGGAGGTGGGCAACGCTGCGGGGTTCGGCGCCGGGCCGGTGACTATCCAGACTCTAGAAACCGCATGCCTGTCTCCATGGGGGAGCTCCCCAATTGGTCCCTGTTCCGGCTGCTGCGGGACCCCGGCGGGCGTGGTGATCTGGATCTGCATCTGCCGGCCCATGGGCGGGGCCGCGGCCTGGCCCCGGGGCTGCGTTCCCTGCTGCGCCGCCCGCCCGGCAGCTGGGATCTCCCTGAACTGCCCGCCTTCGGTGGGCCCCTGGAGCCGGAGGGTGCGGTGGCCGAGGCCCAGGCCGCCTGCGCCGCCCTACTGGGGGCCGAGCGTTGCTGGTTTGGGGTCAATGGCGCAAGCGGCCTGCTCCAGGCTGCCCTGCTGGCGTTGGCATCCCCGGGCGCCCGTGTGCTGCTGCCGCGCAACCTGCACCGTTCGCTGCTGCATGCCTGTGTGTTGGGCGGGATCGAGCCGCTGCTCTTCGATCTCCCCTTTGATCCGCTCACCGGACTCTGGCTGCCGCTCACCGCCGCTCACCTGGAGCGGGTCCTGGCCGCAGCCGCCTCCCATCATCCTGTGGCTGTGGTGCTGCTGGATCCCACCTACCAGGGGCTCGCGTCCGACCTCCCGGCCCTGGTGGCCCTGATCCATGCCCATGGCGGTTCCGGCCTGCCGGTGCTGGTGGACCAGGCCCATGGTGCTGGCGCCGCCCTGGCGGCCGGTGCCGATCTGGTGGTGCTCTCACCCCAGAAGGCCGGTGGCGGCCTGGCCCAGAGCGCGGCCCTGCTGGCCCAGGGCCCGCGCATCGAGTCGGCCCGCCTGGAGCGGAGCCTGCTTTGGCTGCAGACCTCCAGCCCCAGCGCCCTGCTGCTGGCTTCCACCGCCGCCGCCCTGGCCCATGGCCACAGCGATGCCGGGCTGCGGCAGCGCCGCAGGGCCGTGGGACGCGCCACACGGCTGCGGCAGCGCCTGGAGGGGCTCGGCTTCCCCCTGGTGGCCAACCACGATCCGCTGCGGCTGGTGCTGGCCACCGGACCGCTGGGCATCCGCGGCACCGAGGCCGATGGCTGGCTGCTGGAGCATGGGGTGGTGGCCGAGTTACCCGAGCCGGGAGCCCTCACCTTTTGTCTTGGGCTGGCTCCACCGGCCGCCCTGGAGCGGCGATTGCCGCCCTGTCTGCTGGATCTGCGCCAGAACCTCGGTGGCCCACCCCTACCGCCCTTCGTGCCGCCCCCCCTGCCCTTGGTGGCGGCTCCGGATCTGGCGGTCGGCCTGGCTTGGCGGTCGCCGGCCGAGGAGGTGCCCCTGGCGCAGGCGATCGGCCGGATCGCGGCGGAGCCGCTCTGCCCCTATCCACCCGGTATTCCCCTGCTGATCCCCGGCGAGCGGATCGATGCGCCGCGGGCCGCCTGGCTGGAGGGTCAGCGGGCCCAGTGGCCCGGGCAGATCGCTGATACGGTGAGGGTTGTGGCCCCTACGGCGGGGCCTGGAACGAGCGGTCGATGACGCACTCTCCCCCGGCTGACCCGCTCCTCCCGATCGGTTCCCCCGGGTCCGGCCTACCGGCCCCGCTGCTGTCCCCCTACGGCTGGGATTTTGTGACGCCCGGCCTGCCCGATGCCGCCTTCGAAGACGCCCCAGGGTTCAGCCCCACTCCCATGGAGCTGAGGGTGATGCTGCTGGCCCATCTGCGACCGCGGGCCGACTCCCTGGTGTGGGATGTGGGGGGGGGCACCGGTGCCCTAGCCCTGGAGATCGCAAGGCTGATGCCCGCCGGAGCGGTCCACACCCTCGAGCGCGACCCCGAGGCGATCGAACTGTTGGAGCGCAACCGCCTGCGCTTCGGAATCGGCAACCTCCACATCCATGCCGGCCGGGCCCCGGATGATCTGCCCCAGCTCCCCTCCCATCCGGATCGGGTGCTGTTGGAGGTGGGCAGGCCCCTGGGGGATGTGCTTCGGGCGGTCTGGGACGCTCTTCAGGAGCGGGGTCGTCTGGTGATTAGCACCGCCAGCCTGGAGGGGCTGGTGGATGCCACCGATACCCTGGGTCAGCTTGGGGCCCATGACGTGCAAGTGGTGCAGGCCACGGTGCACCGGATGCAGCGCCGCGGCAGCCAGGCCAAATTGGCCGCCGCAGAGCCCCTCTTTGTGATCGCTGCCGAACGTTGATTCCCCGCCCCCGCTCCACCACCTCTTTGGCCCGTCTGGCCAGCGGTTGGGCCGCCGGTGGGTTCGGCTTTTTGGTGGTGATGCTCGGGGGCTGGTGGTTCACCCTGGCGGTTGGCGTGATCGTGCACCTCGGCCTGCTTGAGTTCTTCCGCATGGCCCGCTTCAAGGGGATCCGTCCGGCCAGCCGCACCACCCTGGTGGCGGTGCAGTTGCTGCTGGTCACCACTCAGGCAGCCGCCGGCAGTGGCTGGTTCGTGCCGGAGGTGGCCTCCGAAGTGGCTGCCGCCGTGCTTCCGGCCAGTGGCGCGGTGATCTGCGGTTGGCTGTTGCTCCAGCCCACCACCGGCACGATCGCCGACATCGCGGCCTCGGTCTTCGGTCTCTTCTATCTGGGCTTTCTGCCCAGCCACTGGATCAAGCTGAGGGACCTCGCCGATCCGGCCCTTGCCCCCTCCCTGGCCAACGCCACCCTGCCTGGAACCTCCTGGCCCTGGACCAGTGGGCTTGCCCTCACCCTGTTGGCCTGCTTCCTGATCGTGGCCACCGATCTTGGGGCGTATGCCATCGGCCGGCGCTGGGGCCGCCATCCGCTGTCTCCGATCTCACCGGGCAAGACCGTTGAGGGGGCCCTCGGCGGCATGGTGTCGGCGCTGCTGGTGGGAGCCGCGGGGGGCGTCTGGCTTGGTTGGCACTGGGGTGCGTTGGTGGGGGGGTTGCTCGGAGCGGTGGTGTCGGTCTTCGCCCTGGTGGGGGATCTCACCGAATCGATGATGAAGCGCGATGCCGGCCTCAAGGATTCCGGCGACGCCATCCCAGGCCATGGGGGCATTCTCGACCGGATCGACAGCTACCTGTTCGTGCCTGCGGTGGTCTATTCCGTGGTCACCTTGGTCTATCCCCTCGTGGAACGGCTGCCCTAGGCAGGCCGATGGGCGCGCCTCAGTCCTTCTGCACCTCGATCGCGGCCACCGTGCCGTCCCCCCGCGTGAGGCAGAGGCCGATCGGGGCCGGTGCCGGCCGCCCGTTCAGCATCCAGCCGAATTGGAGTCCTTCCCGACGCACCGCTGCGGATCCCAGCTCGCCGCTGTCGATGGCGATCCTCAGGCCCGGTGTCAGCCAGATCTCCAGGCTGGCTGGGTCGGCGGCGTAGCGGCTAGCCAGCGCCGTTCGGCACGCCTGGGCCGCGCCGTCCACCAGGGCTTCCACGGCGCCATCGGCCACGGCTGCGGTCAGGCCGCCGGATCTGCCGGGGCCGGCGGCCAGCCCCAGGGAGAGCCCCAGGCCGATGGCCAGCAGGCCGCTGCAGGCCGTTCGGAGTCCCAGGCGGAGCGCCCCGCTCCGGTCTAAAGGGGGATGGCCAGCCATTGGGTGCAGCGCATCGGCATCGCCCCTTCACCCTGGCATCCAGCACACCGCTGAGGAACTGGGCTGCTAGGGGGAAACCCGAGCTTCGCCAAGGAGTTTCAGCAGCCCAGAGGCGATCTGGGCCTGCTCGATCCGGATGGCGGGATCCATCGGCAACCGGGCCAGGGCGCCGCCATCGAGACTCCGGACCTCAAGAGTGCCCTCCACGGCCTGCACGCTGGTCGGTACCTCCAAAGGCCTTCCGCTGCCGGAGCCATGGGCGATCAGCACAAGCCGCTCCTCCTCAATCCTCAGCCCCGCCAAGGGGCTGAGGCCGAGAATCTCCTCCGCCAGGCCATCACCCAGGCTGCGCCAGGAGGGTGTGGCCAGGGACAGCCCGAGGTCGGGGCCGCTGAAGGCCACGCTGCCTTGCACCTGGAAGGGGTGCTCCAGTTTCAGGCTCTGGCCCCGCAGCAGGGCCCCCATCCGCACCCGGATCACGCCGCTGGCCAGCTCCACCCGGTCGAAGCGCAGGTTCCGGTACACCACCCGACGAGCCCGCAGCCGCACCCCCTCCAGGCGACCTCGCATCAGCTTGGCCGCCGACCCCTCCAGCTGAATCTCAAGCCCCTCGATCGAGGCGCACTGCTGGCGTAGCCACAGTTCCAAGCCCCTCGAGAGCAGTCCCAGCAGCGGCCCGGCCGATGGCAATGGCTCGGCACTGGTTGGGGGGGGGGTGTCCATGCGGCCGCAGGGGATTGGGGCACTCCTAACAGGGAAGCGGAAGACTCACTCCATCCGGGCCCGGCGGGCCGCCAGGAAGGCTTCCACCGCGCTCACGGCGGCGAGCAGCAGCAGTCCCCCCAGTCCCACCAGGCGCGTGCGTGGATCGATCTCGGAGGGGTCCGGCTGCAGCAGGGCCCCGAGCAGGAACCAGGCGCTGGAGAGGCCCGTGGTGATCCACCAGGCCCGCCAGCGGCGTTGATACAGGTAGCCGGCCCCCAGACCGGGCAGCACGTTGAGCAGCGCACCGAGCCAGGGGGCCGAGGCGGCCAGCACGGCTTTTCGGTCGGGGCCGTGGCCTTCAGGGGGCACCGGGTTGGTGAGCAGTTCCGGCATGGGGGCAGACTTTTGGGTTCGGGGTGGCAGCCAGGGATCTCCGGCGGCGGCCATGCTGGCGCCTCATTCACCCCAGCGGCGCAGAAGGTTGCTGTAGCTGCGGCTGATCAGGTCGAACACCTCAGTCTTGCCCTCCTGCTGGAAGAGCTGACGGCGGGCTGTGTCGAGGTCGAAGAGGATCTCGCGCCGTTCGGCGTCGCGCACTCGGCTCTGGATCCAGCCCACCGCCACGAGCCGTTCGCCACCGGTCACGGGCGCCACCCGATGCAGCAGGGTGCTCGGATACACGATGGCGCTGCCGGCCGCCAGCCGCACCTCCTCCTCCCCGGCCGGCGATTCGAGCATCAGGCCGCCGCCGCTGTACGCGGCCGGATCCTGCAGGAACAGGGTGAACGACACATCCGCCCGCCCACTGGCCATGAAGGCGTTGTCGACATGGCGCCCATAGCCTTCGCCGGGCCCGCAGCGGCTGAACAGCAGCCCGTGGATCCGCACCGGCAGGGCGGCCGCCTGGAACAGCGGCTGGGCTTCGAGGCTGGCGGTCACCTGAGCGGCCAGCCGCTGATGCAGGGGGGAGGCGCGATCGAGCTGGCGATTGTGCTTCACGCCGCGGGCATGCCAGCCGGCGCTCTCATGGCCTGGCCGCCAGTCGGCCTGGGGCGTGAGGAGCTCGTCCCGCAGGGCTTCCAGGGCCTGGGACGTGAGCACGGCATCGAGCTGGAATCGCATGCTGCTGGGGAACAGGTGACACCTGAAAACGTGATCAATGGCACCGGCATCGGTGGCATCCTGGCCCCCGATGCCGATGCCGTCTGCCAAGAATGGCGATCGCTGCCTGAGACCTGCCTTGGATCGTTCCCGTATTGCCCTCTTTCTTGCCACGGCTGGCCTGGTGGCCATGGGCGGTGGCTGCGCCCGGGTGCCCTCTGGGGATGGCGGCCCGGGTCCGGCGGAGATGGGGAAGCCCGCCCTGGCGCCGCCTGCGGTTCCCGCTGCGCCCCGGCCCGCTGCCCAGAAGCATGGCGGCGAGGGCGGCGAAGGTGGAGAGGGCGGCGAAGGCTGAACCCGTGTGGGGCTCAGGCTGCCTCTAGGGCACTCCGCAGGGTGGCCAGTCGACGGCCGTTCACCCCCAGGTCGGAGTCACCGACACGGGACAGCGAGCGCGCCTCGATCACCCCGTCGGCTGATGCGGCGTGGAGTTCCAGGTCGTCCACGAAGCCGAAGATCCGGCTGGTGGCGGTGGCGTGGATGTAGCCGGATCCTGTTTCCACGATCTCAATGCCCTCCAGGGCCAGCACGGCGGGCAGGAGCTTGTCCAGGGCGGCGGCAGGATCCGCCACGGACCAGTCTTCCCGGGCGCAGTGGGCGGGAGACGGGCAGGGTGACAGGTGCTCCTGGTGCAGGCCCAGGTCGGCCGGAGGAGGCCCTTCCACGTGGAGTAGGGACGCCTGGGCGGCGCCGGGAGCGGTGAACACGAGGGCCAGGAGCATCCCCATGATCAGCGCGAATCCCGCTAGCCAGGGCACTTGCCGCTTGGCGCTGGGGCATGTCCGTTGGTCAGACGCTTGGGGGGGCCTGAAGGATGAAGGGGCCGTGGGCATCGCTCAGCCAGGATTGGATTCAAGCCAGCATGCCGCCACCGCCTGGGGTTGGTCGACGTGGGGCAGGTGCCCGCAGGCGTCCAGTTCCTGCAGCCGATCACCGAGCAGATCCTGGGCGGCGCGTTTCTGGGGTGGTCGCAGGATTCGGTCCTCCCGGCCCCAGAGCACTTGTAGGGGCTGCTCCGGCAGGGGATCGCCGCAACCGGCGAAGCCACCGGAGCGGGCAAAGCGACCCAGGGCCTCGCCCCAGCCGGGTGTGGCCAGATGCAGGGAGGCGATCTCCAGTTCGGCGGGTCCGACGGCCGAGCTCGGATCGGCGAAAGCGGAGCGGCACAGTCCTCGCCGCACCCCCGGCCGCCCCAGGAACCAGACCCCCAGGGCATCCAGGCCAGGCGGGAGGGGCATGGGGCGACCGGTGAGCCCTGCCGGCGACAGCAGTAACAACCTCCCCACCCGCCCGGCATGGCGGCGGGCCAGTTCGACGGCCACGGAGCCACCCATCGAGGCACCGATCAGTCCCACGGGTTCTTGGATCCCCTGGCGCAGCAGGGCCTCCAGGAGGGCATCAAGATGGGCCAGGACACCAGCTGGGGAAAAGCTGCCCTCGATGGGGCGAGGGCTGAAGCCAAAGCCGTAGAGGTCGGGGATGATCAGCCGGTGGTGCGGTGCCAGTAGCGGAGCGAGGCGGCGGAACTCCAGGAAGGAGCTGTCGAAGCCGTGGAGCAGCAGCAGCGGCGTACCCTCGCCGGTCACCGCCACAGGCCAGCGCTCAGGCAGTCCCTCCAGCTCCCACCACTGCACTGCCCCGGCCAGCTCCCTGCCCTGGGGGTCGAGCAGGGTCGTGGCCGCCGACCCCACGAGCTGGCGGCCATCGCGGACAGCTGTGCTCATGCAGGCTGGCGCTCGGCTGTGGTGCTCACCAGGGCCGCCAGCAGATCGTCGGGGGCAACCGGGAAGGGCAGATGGTGGAGGTCGGAATCCTCCCGGCAGGCGAAGGTGCACACCGCCCTGAGATCGCTGAGGCTGGCGGAGCCCAGGCCCAGGTCGGCGAGGCTCAGGGGCAGGGCCAGAGCCCGGAAGAAGGGAACCAGCTGCCGCCTGGCCTGGGCCGCCAGTCGGTTGCCCCCCACCAACTCCTCGAGCCGCAGCTGCACCAGCACGCCGAAGCCCACCTTTTCGCCGTGAAGGCTGCCATGGGTGGCCTCCAGCTGGGTGAGGCCGTTGTGAACGGCGTGGGCTGCCACGGTGCGGCAGCGGGCCCCCCCCAGGCCACCGACCAGACCGGCGGTGAGGGCCGAGGCCTCAGCCACCCGTTTCCAGGTCGCCCCGCCGGGGTTCGCCATCGCCTCCTGGCCTTCGAGCAGCAGCTGGTCCCGCAGGATGCGGGCCATCTGCACGGCCTGCTGCACAAGGCCGTCTTCGCTGCCACTGCTGCTCACCGAGGCCTCGTACCACTTGGCCATGGCGTCGGCGATGCCGCTGGCCAGGGTGCGGGCCGGCGCCTGGCCCACCAGGGCATGGTCGAACACCAGCAGCTCTGGACAGCGCCTGAGGGTGACGTCTTGGGCAAAGGCGCCGTTGGCGGTATAGAGGTTGGCCAGCGCTGTCCAGCCGGCGCAGGTGGCTGCGCTGGTCGGCACTGTGACGCAGGGGAGGTCAAGGCGATCGGCCAGCAGCTTGCCCGCATCGAGCACCTTGCCTCCTCCGGCAGCGATCACGAGGTCGCAGGCAGGGGTTTCCGATAAGGCGCTGATCTGAGCAAGATCCTCCTCACAGCAGTCATGCTGGAGGGTGGCCGCAAGCGGCCTCAGCCCGTGACGGCCGAACTGCTCCAGTAGCTCTTCGCGGATGGTTGCGGTGGCGGCACTGCGACCCAGCAACAGGGGGCGGTGGCCGAGCCGAGCGATGGCCTTGATCGCTTCTGGCCAAAAAACATCACCGCGCAACACATGGGCTGGGGCGATCGCCTGGGTTGTGGTGGAGGTGCCCATGGTCTTGCAGGCTGGAGGGCGCCCTAGTTGGGGCAGCGCGAAGGGGATTCAGCCAGGCCATACGGCCGGGCGAAGTGACCGATGGATGAGATCAAGCTGAGGCCCCGGCCAGTTCGGGAATAGGAACATTCTCGACCTGTTTACGGATCACAACCTGTTTCTCGTCATTGACATCCACCAAGGCCGCATCGCCATCGCCAAGTCTGCCGGAAAGGAATTCTTCGGCAAGGCTGTCTTCCAGCAGACGCATCACGGCCCTCCGCAGAGGCCGAGCCCCGTAACTCGGGTTGTAACCCTCCTCAACGAGTCGTTCCTTGAAAGCTTCCGTAACCGAGAGGGTGATGCCCTTCTCCTGCATGCGCCCGAACACCTCGCGCAGCATGATTTCAGCGATCTCCTTCACCTCGTCGCGGCTGAGCTGACGGAAGACGATGATCTCGTCGAGGCGATTGAGGAACTCAGGCCGGAAATACTGCTTGAGCTCTTCATTCACCAAGGAGCGGATGCGGTTGTAGTTGGTCTCTTCGGCGTCGCCGCCGCCGAACTCAAAGCCGAGACCGCCGCCGCCTTTTTCGATCACCTTCGAGCCGATGTTCGAAGTCATGATGATCAGGGTGTTCTTGAAGTCCACTGTGCGTCCCTTGGAATCGGTCAGGCGGCCGTCTTCGAGGAGTTGCAGCAGGAGGTTGAACACATCAGGATGGGCTTTTTCGATTTCATCGAAGAGCACCACGGTGTAGGGGCGACGCCGCACCGCTTCGGTGAGCTGGCCCCCTTCGTTGAAGCCCACATAGCCCGGAGGGGAACCGATCAGCTTGCTGACCGTGTGCCGTTCCATGAATTCGGACATGTCGAGGCGGATCATCGCATCCTCGCTGCCGAAGAAATAGGCGGCGAGTGACTTGGTGAGCTCCGTTTTGCCAACACCGGTAGGGCCGGAGAAGATGAAGCTGGCGATCGGGCGGTTGGGGTTCTTCAACCCGACCCGGGCCCTGCGGATCGCCCGAGACACGGCCTTCACGGCTTCATCTTGGCCGATCAGACGCTGGTGGAGGGTTTCCTCCATGTTGAGCAGTTTCACCGATTCGCTCTCGGTGAGCTTCTGCACAGGTACGCCAGTCCAGGACGCAACGATCTGGGCGATATCCTCCTCGGTGACGACGGGATTCCGCTCGCCAGTGGCAGCCTCGCTGGTTTCGGTTCCACCCGTGGCGGCGACTGCCGAGTCCGAGGAATCACCGCTGTCGCTGGTTTCGCCATCGCGGCGGGTCTGGAGGATGGAGCGGATCTGGTCGCGCAATTCCACTTCCCGATCGCGCAGTTCTCCGGCCTTGGTGAAGTCCTGATCGCGAACAGCGTCTTCCTTCTCCTTTTGCACGGTCCGCAGTTGCTTGTCCACCTCCTTAGCGGCGGGCGGCAGCTTGGAATTCATCAGCCTCACCCGACTGCCGGCCTCATCGATCAGGTCGATGGCCTTGTCCGGCAGGAAACGGTCGGAGATGTAGCGATCGCCGAGGGTGGCGGCGGCCACCAGAGCCTCATCGGAGATCTTCAGCCGGTGGTGCTGCTCATAGCGCTCGCGCAGGCCCCGCAGGATCTCGATGGTGTCGATGACGGACGGCTCACCCACCATCACGGGCTGGAAGCGGCGCTCCAGGGCCGCATCCCGCTCGATGTGCTTGCGGTATTCGTCGAGGGTGGTGGCTCCGATGCATTGCAGCTCGCCGCGGGCCAGGGCGGGTTTGAGAATGTTGGCGGCATCGATGGCGCCCTCGGCGGCACCGGCACCAATCAGGGTGTGAACCTCATCGATCACCAGGATCACGTTCCCGGCGGAGCGGATCTCCTCCATGATCTTCTTAAGGCGTTCCTCGAACTCACCGCGGTACTTGGTGCCGGCCACCAGCAGGCCGATGTCGAGGGTGAGAACCCGTTTGTCCTCCAGGATGTCGGGGATATCACCCTGGGTGATGCGCTGCGCAAGACCCTCGGCGATGGCGGTCTTGCCGACGCCCGGTTCGCCGATCAGGACGGGGTTGTTCTTGGTGCGGCGACCGAGGATCTGGATCACACGGTCGATCTCGTTGTGGCGGCCCACCACAGGATCCAGCTTGGCTTCGGCCGCCATCTGGGTGAGGTTGTTGCCGAACTCATCGAGGGTCGGGGTCTTGGTGGAACCCTTGCCGCCACCGCCGGCGGCCACCTCGGCGGTTTCGCCGAGCATGCGGATCACCTGGGTACGCACCTTGGCCAGGTCAACGCCGAGGTTCTCCAGCACCCGGGCGGCCACGCCCTCGCCCTCGCGAATCAGGCCGAGCAGCAGGTGTTCGGTGCCGATGTAGTTGTGGCCGAGCTGGCGGGCCTCCTCCAGGGAGAGCTCAAGCACCCGCTTGGCCCGCGGGGTGAAGGGGATCTCCACGGCCACGAAGCCGGAGCCACGACCGATGATCTTCTCCACCTCGACCCGAGCGTCCTTGAGGTTGACCCCCATCGACTTGAGAACCTTGGCGGCCACGCCCGTGCCCTCGCCGATCAGCCCGAGCAGGATCTGCTCCGTTCCCACGAAGTTGTGACCCAGCCGTCGGGCCTCCTCCTGGGCCAGCATGATCACCTTGATGGCCTTCTCGGTAAACCGCTCGAACATGGGCCGGGGCCTGGTGCAGTGATACCAACCTATCAGGATTGAAGCGCCGCGTGGGTTGCCGTTGGCACCATTGCAGCCGATGCTGTGATGGCAAGGGATCTGGCTGTTCCTGGCATAAATCAAACCACCTATATAAGTATCGGCATTAACACAAATTGCCGGTTTCCCGTACCGGTGCTCATGGAGCCAGCTCTAGCCATTGGATCAGGGCATCGTCGCCATTTCGGTAGTAGGCGCGACGGATCCCCGCTTCCTGGAAGCCGGCCGCGGTGTAGAGCCCCCTGGCAGCCTCGTTGGGAGCGGCCACCTCCAGGGTGGCGTGGCGGGCGCCAGCGGCCTGGCCATGGGCCAGCAAACCCGCCAGCACCCCACGCCCCAGACCTCGGCGCCGGAAGGCAGGGTCCACCGCCACCACGGTGATGTGGAGTTCGTCGAGGATCAGCCAGCCACAGGCCATGGCCCGAAGGCTGGCTGCTTGCCAGATCCCGAGTCCCGGCCTGTTCTCCTCGGCCAGTTCACGCTGCCACTGGTTCTCGTTCCACAGGCCGCCCAGGGCCCGCCGGTCGAGATCCAGGCAGTCCGCCAGATCCGCCGTCAGCAGCGGCCGGATCAGGCCCTGCCCCGCCTTCGTTCGTGCTTCGCGATCCAAGCCGGTCCAAGTCGGGACGATCCCTACGATTGATGATCCATTCTCCCCACCGGGACCGGGCCTCTTCTTCAGGCCGAACCCCGCAGCCCGACCACCATGGTGACCACGTCAGCCCCCGACAGCGCCCTATCCAGCTTCGCCGGCGGCGAGGCTCCCCCCGAGGCTGTTGTGGGACTCGCCGCGTTTGAGGCTGGGCTGGATGCCGACAGTCCGAACCGGAACCTCGCCCCGATCACCACAGCGGTCGACCAGGAGGGCAGCCTCGTGGTGGGTGGCTGCCGGCTTGAAGACCTGGCCCGCAGCTACGGAACCCCGCTCTACGTGCTCGACGAGGCCACCCTCAGGGCCACCTGCCGGGCCTACCGCCAGGCCCTCGAGACCTTTTATCCCGGGCCATCCTTGGCGCTCTATGCCTCCAAGGCCAACAGCTCCCTCGCCCTCACCGCCCTGGTGGCCTCCGAGGGCCTAGGGCTTGATGCGGTGTCCGCCGGAGAGCTGCTCACCGCCCTCCAGGGGGGGATGCCTCCGGAGCGGATCGTGCTGCACGGCAATAACAAATCCGAGGAGGAGCTCGAGCTGGCCCTGGCCCACCGCGTCACCGTGGTGCTCGACAACTGGCAAGACCTGGAGATTCTCAGCCGCATCGCTCCGGGCCGGCAGTCGCCGGTGCGACTGCTGGTGCGCTTCACCCCCGGCATCGAGTGCCACACCCACGAGTACATCCGCACCGGCCATCTCGACAGCAAGTTCGGCTTCGATCCCGACCAGCTGGAACCAGTGCTGCGCCATCTGGCCAGCTGCAGCTGGGCCTGGCTGGATGGGCTCCATGCCCATATCGGCTCCCAGATCTTCGAAATTGAGCCCCACCGCGACCTGGCCGCCGTGATGGCCGACGCCCTCGCCCTGGCCCGCTCCTTCGGCCACCCCTGCTCCGATCTCAACGTGGGCGGGGGGCTGGGGATCCGCTACGTGGCCGCTGATGATCCCCCGACGATCCAGGACTGGGTGCGCACCGTGGCCGTGGCCGTGGCGGAGGCCTGCCGAGCCCGTGGTCTGAGCCTCCCCCGTCTGCTGTGTGAACCGGGCCGATCCCTGGTGGCCACCGCCGGGGTGACTCTTTACACCCTCGGCAGCCGCAAGGAGATCCCCGGCATTCGCACCTATGTGTCCGTGGACGGGGGGATGAGCGACAACCCACGGCCGATCACATACCAATCGCGCTACACCGCCGTGCTGGCGGCCCAGCCCCTGGCGGCGGCCGCTGGCTCCTACACCGTGGCGGGGAAGCATTGCGAATCCGGCGATGTGCTCCTACCCGACATCGCCCTGCCGCAGCACGCCCCGGGGGCTGTGCTGGCCGTGTTCGCCACCGGTGCCTACAACGCTTCGATGGGCTCCAATTACAACCGGATTCCCCGCCCGGCCACGGTGCTCGTGCACGGTGGCCAGGCGGAGGTGGTGCAACGGCGCGAACAGCCGGAGGAACTACTGCGCTACGACCTTTTGCCACCCCATCTTCAGCCGATAGTCTGATCTAGGGGACTAGTTGGCTGGCCATGGGCAGTTGGCTGGGGCGCCTGATCTCAGCAGCGGAACGATTCAACCAGTGATCTGGCAGCCCACCGGCGATTTTCTTTTGCTGCTGGCTGATGTTGCCCTTGCCGGATCGATCGGCATTCTTCTGCTCGGGAGGGTCAAGGAAGCCCGCACCCTCTGGCTGCTGCGGGGCTATCTCTTCCTGGTGGCGTTGGCCTGGATGGTGCAGCGCTACGCGCCCCTTCCCCTCACCAGCAAGCTGATCGATGCCCTCGTGCTGGCCTGCAGCCTGGCCCTGGCGATCCTGTGGCAGGGCGATCTGCGCCGGTTAATGGAAGTGCTCGGCACCGGCCGCATCGGGGTGCTGTTCGCTGATCGCAGCGGCGATCAGCTCACCTCTGGCTCCGTGAGCACCCTCACCGAGGCGGCCGGGCGGCTGTCCCAGGCCCGGCGTGGGGCGCTGATGGTGCTGGACGTGGGCAGCGACCTGCGGCCGGAGGATTTCCTCAATCCCGGCATCCATCTCGATGCGCGCCTTTCGGTAGACCTGCTCTTGAATCTCTTCGCGGCCGATACCCCGCTCCACGACGGCGCCGTGCTGGTGCAGAAGAACCGGGTGGTGGCCGCCGGTGTGATCCTGCCCCTCTCCCGGCAGGGCCCGAACCGATTCGGCACCCGCCATCTAGCGGCCCTTGGCCTCACCGAGCGCTTCGACCGTTGCCTGTGCGTGGTGGTCTCTGAGGAGACCGGCACCCTCTCCCTGGCCAGCCAGGGACGGCTGGAGCGGCCGATCACCAGCAGCCGACTCCATGACCTGCTCACCGAGGCCCTGGCGGCGGCCGGCACGGCTCCGGCGGGTCGTACCGTGGCCGTGGACCCGCCGGAGCCCCGCGGATGAGTCGCGCCCTGGCGACCACTCCCCTATCCCAGCGTCAGCCCCTGCCGCGGCAGCTGGATCCTGACCGTCTCCCCGTCCATGTGGCGGTGATCATGGACGGCAACGGTCGCTGGGCCCGCCAGCGGGGGCTGCCCCGGGTGATGGGCCATCGGGCCGGCGTCGAGGCCCTCAAGCGCACCCTCCGCCTCTGCAGCGACTGGGGCATCGGGGCCCTCACCGCCTACGCCTTCTCCACAGAGAATTGGAGCCGACCCGGGGAGGAGGTCACCTTCTTGATGGCCCTGTTCGAGCGGGTGCTGGCTCGGGAGCTGGTGTCCCTGGAGAAGGAGCAGGTGAGGATCCGCTTTCTCGGCGATCTGGAGGAACTGCCCCAGGGTCTGCAGAGCCTGATCGCCGATGCCACCACTCGCACGGCTGCCAACACGGGCATCCACTTCAACGTGTGCACCAACTACGGCGGCCGCCGGGAGCTGGTGAGGGCCGCCCGCCGTCTGGCCGAGCAGGCTGCCCGGGGCGACCTGGATCCGGCTTGCCTTGATGAGGAGCGTTTTGCGGCCGAACTCCTCACCGTCGGTGAACCCGATCCCGACCTGCTGATCCGCACCAGCGGCGAACAGCGGATCAGTAACTTCCTGCTCTGGCAGCTGGCCTACGCCGAGCTTCACATCACCGATGTGCTCTGGCCCGATTTCGACGCCGCGGCCCTGCTCGCCGCTCTCCTGGACTACCAGGGCCGCAACCGCCGCTTCGGTGGGGTGGAGACACCGACATGATCACCCGTCACGACTGGAGCCAGGCCGAAATCCAGGCCCTGCTGGATCTCCCCCTGATGGACATCCTCTGGCAGGCCCAGCAGGTGCATCGCGCCGCCAACCCGGGTTACCGGGTGCAGCTGGCCTCCCTGCTGAGCGTCAAGACCGGCGGCTGCGAGGAGGACTGTGCCTACTGCCCCCAGTCGATCCACCACAGCAGCGATGTCACGGGGCGTCCCGAGCTGGAGGTGGAGCCGGTGCTGGCGCGGGCCCGGGCGGCCCGGGATGCCGGCGCCCACCGCTTCTGCATGGGCTGGGCCTGGCGCGACATCCGCGATGGTGCCCCCTTCGAGGCGATGCTGGCGATGGTGCGGGGGGTGCGGGAGCTGGGGCTGGAGGCCTGCGTGACCGCCGGCATGCTCACCGGGCCGCAGGCCGCCCGGTTGGCCGAAGCGGGCCTCACCGCCTACAACCACAACCTCGACACCAGCCCCGAGCACTACGACCGGATCATCAGCACCCGCTCCTATCAGGAGCGGCTTGAAACCCTGGAGCGGGTGCGCACGGCGGGCATCCAGCTCTGCTGCGGCGGCATCATCGGCCTGGGCGAGAGCGGCGCCGACCGGGCCTCCCTGCTGCAGGTGCTGGCCAGCCTCGATCCCCACCCCGAGAGCGTGCCGATCAATGCCCTGGTGGCGGTGGAGGGCACCCCCCTGGAAGATCTGCCGGCGGTGGACCCGCTCGAGCTGGTGCGGATGGTGGCCGCCGCCCGCATCCTGATGCCCCACAGCCGGGTGCGGCTCAGCGCCGGCCGGGAGCAACTGAACCGTGAAGCCCAGATCCTCTGCCTGCTGGCCGGGGCCGATTCGATCTTCTACGGCGATACCCTGCTCACCACCGGCAATCCCGATGTGGCAGCCGATCGGGAGCTGTTGGCGGCCGCCGGGGTGCAGGTGGAGGCCAAGCCCGCCCTGGTGCGATGAGCCTGAGGGTGGCCGCCTTCTATCGCTTCGCGGCCCTGGTCGAGGCGGATCTGCCGGCTCTGCGGGCGCGGCTGCTGGCTGCGGGGAATGCCGGGGAGGTGAAGGGCACCGTGCTGCTCGCCTCTGAGGGGGTGAACGGCACCGTGTGTGGTCCGGAGGCCGGGGTGGAGGCGCTGCTGGAGTTGCTGCAGCAGGCCGATCTTGGCCTGGCTTCGCTGGAGGTGAAACGCCACAGCACCGAAGTCCAGGCCTTCCATCGGCTCAAGGTGCGGATCAAGCGCGAGATTGTCACGATCGGCCGGCCGGAGGTCGACCCCACCGCGGCGGTGGGCGCCTACCTGGACCCCCAGGACTGGAACGCCCTGATCGCCAGCCCCGACACCCTGGTGATCGACACGCGCAATGCCTACGAGGTGGCCGTAGGGACCTTCGCAGGCGCCCTCGATCCCGGCACGGCCTCGTTCCGGGATTTTCCCGCCTGGGTGGAGCGGGACCTGAGGCCCCTGGTGGAAGCGCGCCGTCCCAAGGCCCTGGCCCTCTTCTGCACCGGCGGCATCCGCTGCGAGAAGGCCACGGCCCATCTGATCCAGGTGGGCTTCGAGGGGGTGCACCACCTCAAGGGCGGCATCCTGCGCTATCTGGAGGCCGTGGATCCGGCCGAGAGCCGCTGGCAGGGCGAATGCTTCGTGTTCGATCAGCGGGTGGCGGTGAACCAGCGGCTGGAGCGCGGCGATCACAGCCTCTGCCATGGCTGCCGCATGCCCCTGTCCCCTGCCGACCGTGACCTGGAGAGCTACCTGGAGGGCGTGAGCTGCCGCCACTGCACCGACCGCCTTGCGCCGGAAGACCGGCAACGGTTCCTGGAACGGCAGCGTCAGATGCTGCTGGCCCGGAGGCGCGGTGAGACCCACATCGGGCGGGTTTCCCCTTGACGCCCCGGCCACGCCAATGACGCCCCGGCCACGCCAACGCTGCCGCTGCAGAACCCCATCGCTCCGGTGGTGCTGGCCTCTCTCTTCTGAATCGCCTCCTTGATGACGCCCACCAACGCTAAAGCGCTGCCGATCCTGTGGAGTTTTCGCCGCTGTCCCTATGCCATCCGCGCCCGCCTTGCCCTGGCGCAGGCGGGGGTGACGGTGGAGGTGCGGGAGCTGAATCTTGCCGTCCGCCCCCCTGAATTTGTGGCTCTCGGTGCACCGGGAACGGTGCCGGTGCTGGAGCGGTCCGATGGCTCACGGCTGCGCGAAAGCCTGGAGATCATGGTGTGGGCGTTGACGGCCCACGATCCCGGCGACTGGCTGCACCGCGCCGGCGAGGCCGCGTCAGCGGCCGAGGCCTGGGAGGAGGTGATGGCGCTGGTGGCCGAGAACGATGGGCCCTTCAAGCACCACCTCGATCGCTTCAAGTACGCCAGCCGCTTCCCCGATGCCGATCCGGTGGTGCATCGCGAAGCGGCTCTCACGATTCTGCGGCGCTGGAATGGCCGGCTGGAGCACACCAGCCAGGCAGGCGAGCCGCGCTGGTTGCTGGGTGAGCGCTCCTGCCTGGCCGATTGGGCCCTGCTGCCCTTCGTGCGGCAGTTCCGGCTCGCCGATCCGGCCGGTTTCGAGGCCGCTGTTGGCATCGGGGCGCTGCAGGCCTGGCTGGCCCGTTTCGAGGCTGGAGGCGAGCTGGCAGCGGTGATGGCGCCGCCCCTGGCTCCCCGCCACCCCTGGCGTTCGCCGAGTTGGCTCTACCACCTGGCCCTGGCCGAGGAGTGGCAGCAGGCCCTGGCTGCGGGTGTCTACCGGTGCTCCACCCGGGGTCTGTCGATCGAGCAGGTGGGCTACCTGCACGCCAGCCATGGCGATCAGATTGCAGCCACCTTCGAGCGCTTCTATGCCGACGCGGGGCCGGTTCGCTTGCTCAGCATCGATCCGCAGCGTCTGGAGGCCGCGGGCCTGGAGGTGAAGGAGGAAGCGGCGCCGGATAGCGGCGAACTGTTCCCGCATGTCTATGGCGGTCCGCTGCCCTGTGAGGCCGTGGTGGCGGCCGAGCCCTACCGGCCATGACCAGCGCTGCCCCCTCGATCGAAACGCCACCCCTTCCCCCCCTGAACCTGCAGCGGGTGGAAGCGCTTGCGGCCGAGCGGGGCCTCAAGCTGCGCCTGCGGGCCCCCCGCCGCCTGGGGGTGTGGAGCTTCCAGGTGGTGGTGGCTCGGCCCCTCGCTGCTGATCGAGCCGAGCTGCTGGGAGAACTCAAGGCTTGGGCTTTGCCAATCCCCGCTGGGCTGCAGCTCGACACGATGCGGGTGCAGGGCCAGGACACCGCCGGGGTCGGCCTGCTGATCTGGGCCGCCACCTTCGCCTGGGCCCTGGAGAGCACGCCCTGCCGCAGCGCCCGGCTGCTGGCCATCCGCGACGGCGAGCGCCAGCACCGCTGCCTGGTGCGTTATTTCCAAAGGCTGGACTTTGAGCCGGTGCGGGAGCTGGGGGCCGGCCTCACCGACCTGCCGCTGCGCCTCGTCTGGGGGGGCTCCGGCCTGCTGATGCGGGGCGACTGCCGCCAAGGGCTGGAGCGCTGTGGCCGGCTGCTCGGCTGTTGAGTCGGCCGGGCCGTATCGGCTGGTTCGCCTATCTATTTGCGCAGGAGCATTCGATCAGCCCTGGTTCAGATCCGGGGCGCTTCCTGCCCGCACCAGCACCGGCACCCGTTTGAAGGCGGGCGTGCCGCTGCGGGAATCGATCACCGCACGGATGATGGCGTTCACCTCCGGGTAGAACATCAGCGCCGCCCCGCTGCGGATCTCGCCGGGGATGATCTCCACGTTGTGCAGCTCACCGGCTTCCCCCTGCACCGTCACCCGCTGGTGGGCCGAGAAGCCAGCGCGGGCCAGATCGGCCCGGTTCATCAGGATCGTGTTGCGATGGGGCATGCCACGGTATTGGTCTGCTTCTTTATAGACAACGGTGTTGTGCTGGCCGTAGCTGCGGGCCGTGATCAGGGCCAATACCAGTGCGGCTTCATCGGGCGCCAGGGTTCCGAAATGCTCCGGCGGCGGCAGCTCCAGCGCCGGCAGGGGGGTGATTGCCATCCGCGCCCGGCCGCTGGGAGTGGCAAAGGTGGGTTCGTTGAACAGCCTGCCTTCGACACTGAACTCCCTGCGGCTGGCATCGATTTGGGCGATCGGGCCGTAGCCCGGCACGGTGCGGGCGATCAGCTCGCGCACGTAGGCGGCGTCCTGAAGACGGCCCCAGTCGATGGGATCGGTGCCCAGCAATCGCCGCGCCAATTCGGCCAGGAAGGCCACCTCGCTGATCAGGTCGGTGCCTTTGAGATGGGTGCTGCCGGGTTCGTTGAGCCGCACGAAGTTGTTGCCCGATTCGGTGGTGGTGCGGTGGGGCGTCTCGAAGCGGTTGAACACCGGCAACACCAGGGTGTTCCTTGCCGCCAGCCCGTGGAAGTGGCCCTGGTTGGGCTTGGTGGCCAGGTAGACGATTGTGTCGATGTGGGAGAGGGCCCGTTTCGCCTCGGCCGCATCCGGGTTGGCGCCCCAGAGGTTGCCGCCCAGGCAGAGCAGGGTGTCCACCGCCCCGGCATCGGCGGCCTCGATCAAGGAGCGGGTGTCGTAGCCGGGAACGGGGCTGAGGGGCCGGCCCAGCAACTCCTCCAAGGCCTGTTGCAGCTCGGCGCGCAGTTTCACGGTGACCCCCATCGAGCCAAAGCCCTGCACGTTGGAGTGGCCGCGGATCGGCATCGTGCCCGCCCCGGGCTTGCCCACGTTGCCGGTTAGCAGGGCGGTGTTGGCGATCGCATGCACATTGCTGGTGCCGTTGGCGTGGTGGGTGATGCCCATCGCCCAGGCGAACACCACACCTTTGGCGCGTCCGATCGCGGCGGCGGCGTGGGCCAGCTCCTCACGGCTGAGGCCGCAGCAGGCCGCGATCGCCTCCCAGGGGGTGTCACGGGCCTGCTCCAGCACCGCTTCCCAGCCTTCCGCGTGGGCTGCCAGGAAGTCCTGGCGAATTTGGTTGGCCTCCAGCAGCGCCTTCTGGATCCCCACGAACACGGCGGTGTCGCTGCCGGGAGCCGGCTGCAGGAAGATCGAGGCGATGGAGGAGCCCTTCAGCAGCGAGCGGATCGGGAAGGCGGGGGAGCCGAATTTGAGCAGGCCCACCTCCAGCACCGGGTTGATCACGATCACGGTGCCGCCCCGCTGCCGCAGCTGGATCAGCTCATTCATCAGCCGCGGGTGGTTGGCGGGGGCGTTGGAGCCCACCAGCACCACGCAGTCGGCCTGCTTGAGGCTTTCCAGGCTCACCATCGAGGTGCCTGAGCCGAACACCTCGTTCAGCCCCACGGTGGAGGGGGCGTGGCAGAGGTCGGAGCAATCGGCCAGGTTGTTGGAGCCCAGGGCCCGCAGCAGCAGCTGCAGCAGGTAGGCGGCCTCGTTGGAGGAGCGGCCAGAGCTGTAGGAGGCCAGGCGCTCCGGCGGCACCGCGAAGGCCGCTTCGGTGAGCTCAAAGACGTCGTCCCAGCCGATCGGCTCGTAGTGGCTGCGGCCCTGCCGCAGGAGCAGCGGCTGGCTCAATCGCCCCAGCCGGTCGGCCTCCAGGGAGCTGAGCTGCTGCAGCTGGGCGAGGCTGCGCTGGCCGAAGAGCCGCTTGGGCACGGCGGCTTGCAGTTCAGCCGAGATCGCTTCCACACTTTTGAGGCAGCGCTGCAGGGGCTCCCCCAGCTCATCGCTGAAGCCACCGTTCTGGCCGCCCGTGCCCCAGGCGCAGGAGAGGCAGGCGCTTTTGTGCAGCAGCGTCTTCCAGAGCAGGGGCCCCTGCAGCGACAGGCTGGCCTTGGCCCAGCCATCAAGCACCGGCCAGCCGCCCCCCACCGTGGGCGTGCCAGGTTCGGCGGCGGAGTCGCCAGAGATGGGCCCGTCCGGGGTCTGGTTGGCCAACATTGCGACCCGCAATAAAGGCAACATAACCAAGTTGCGGCTTGCGCGACGCGCTGCGAACTGTGGCTATCGATCCGGGCCGCGGGGACAGCCTCTGGCGTAATCGAGCTGGACGGCCGCCCCCCGTACCGCTCCTTGGAGCGCCATTGGGTGATGCGCTTGAGAGCTACCCCGCCGATGCGTTGTTGCTGCGCCAGAGCCTGCCCAGCTCAGCTCAGCGGCCGGGGTGATCTGCGCCCCTGGCGCCACAATCACGAGGACGTCGATGGCATGACCGCCCACATCCGCACGGGCCTCTCACCTGCAGCACCCTCGCCCTGCCGTTCCAAGACAGTTTGTTACTGCTCGGCAGGTGAGCTGGGGGTTAATCTATGCGGGTGGCACGCATGCTATCGAGTAACCCCTTCACTTATTGAGCAGCGGCTTCGCGAGACAGATCCATCTTGAGATCCCATTTTTGACCAGTTCTGAACGAACCAAGATCTCTCACTTGGTCGTGACCATATTGGGGTTGTGCCAAAGGGTGGTGTCGATTTCCTGCTCGGGCTATCGCGCATCATCACCCGCCCGAAGCAGCTCTTGGTCGAGCCGATACCATTGCGCCGGGTCGGGTGCATGATGATGTTAGGCATCATCCCGGTGCGCGATGAGATACTGATAAAGTTGCACGTCCTCCGCAAAGCAACTACGTAGATGCCCAAAATCCTTGGCGTAAATGGACCTATTCGAATGAACTGCAGTATTTAGCGTCAGTCCCGTCTTCAAGTAAAGCCGGTAAAATGACGTATCAAGCTCACTGACGGTCAAAATAATGAGTCGCCGATTGATGTCTAGATTCCGCAGATAGAACTTGCCATAGAAGTGGCGAATATGGTCTAAATCTGCGAACTCTTCAAAGCTCATCTGTTCGTCTTTTATAAGCCCTACCTCCCGATGTCTCCGTCTTGTTACATCGTTATCCGGGAGGCTCTGCTTTATATAATGGAAGTGTGAGACCGCGCGCTCAAGAGGGTCCCTCAGTAAAAGCACTTTGAAGTCATAGTCAATATTATCGTACGCTGAGGCTTCGAAATGACCAAAAACTATCCAATCACTCCGTTCTGGCAATTGACTCTTCAGTTTCGCCTGCAAAGCCTTCCCAGCTACTGTATCGGCGACGTGAATCCACGTTGGATGGCAAAAGTAATCGAGAAAGACATCGGTGCGGTTGGACAATTGCTCCTTTACGGAGGTCCCCGCGCACTTGGGTATGTGAGGAAAGATGATTCTCAAGAAATCAGGTCGCGATGGCCAGGGCGAAACGAAGGCAGAGCGAGAGCGAATAGATCGACGTTCAGCAATGGCAATGACGAAAACAGGGATGGCTTCAAGAAGCCTAACGCTGTACCTGATCAGCAAGGAAGCTCCGCAAGCCCTGCCAAGCGCCCATCTCGACCCTAGAATGGTACGGAAGTACTATCTAGAGAGGTGGGGCAATGCCCCAGAGCAAAATCCAGTATCAGGCGGGGCTGTC
>Ga0209298_10000428_pt1 | contig 27890 bp, 28 predicted proteins | sample S_140806_EF_Meta_FD_187325 | JGI IMG/M metagenome (GOLD analysis project Ga0209298, IMG submission 187325) | Freshwater microbial communities from Lake Simoncouche, Canada to study carbon cycling - S_140806_EF_MetaG (SPAdes) (version 2) | ecosystem: Environmental > Aquatic > Freshwater > Lake ... | reverse complement strand
GAAGGCAAGGGCAGTTGGGCGCTGCTGGCTCCGTCCGCCCCACTGCGGAGGTCTTCAGCCGGGGCGCAGACCGAACAGGGCGCCTCCCAAGCGCAACCAGGTGCTGCCAGCCATCACGGCTTCGGGCCAGTCCTGGCTCATCCCCATCGAGCGTTCCCGCAGGCCGAGACCGTCGGCGAGGGCGGCACAGTCGCGGAACAACGCCAGCCGGCCGGCCGCATCCAGGCCCAGGGGAGCGATGGTCATCAATCCCACCAGCCGCAGGGGCTTCAGATCGACCAGCCGGGGCCAGAGCTGCTGGAGTTCCTCGGCGCTGAGGCCGCCCTTGGCCGGATCCGGCCGCAGTTTCACCTGCAGCAGCACCGCCGGCGCCAGGCCCTCTTCGGCCGCGATCCGGGCCATCCGTTCCGCCAGCTCCAGGCTGTCGAGGGAGTGGATGGTGCCGAAATGGCGAAGCACTCCGCGCACCTTGTTGGCCTGAAGCCGGCCGATGAAATGCCAATCGAGCGCGCCCAGATCGGCCAGGGCCTCCTGCTTGGCGATCGCCTCCTGCAGCCGGCTTTCGGCGAAGCTGCGCTGGCCGAGAGCCACGGCGCGGCGGATGGCCTCGACCGGCTGCCCCTTGCTCACCGCCAGGATCCGAGCCGTGGCCGGCAGCCGCCGCCGCAGCGCTGGCAGGGCGGCCTCGAGGCCCGCGGGCAGGGGGAGCGCCAGAGGGGCGGGCGGGTCAGCGGCCTGCAGGGGACCCGCCGCAGCGGGGTCAGCGGGGACCGGGTCTCGGCCTTCCGCCCCGCCCTCGGAAGGCGGTGGCTCCACGGGAGTCACAGGCGGCGCTTCAGAGAAAGGTCTGATCAAACAGCTGACGCCAGCGGCCGTGCTCTTCAGGAGTATTGCGGCGGGACCGGGCCAGATTCTGTTCGGCGTGGTGGCGCGCATCCATCAGCGGAATTACCTCAAAGCTGGCGCCCCGGCTCTGGAGTGTGACCAGAAAGAAGATGCGCTGGGCGTAGAGGGTCGCATAGAGATCACGACCTTCGGCCACAGGTGCGACCCGGTAGAGCATCCCGAAGGTGGGGTGGTTGAGATAACGCTCAGCGCTCACGTGGCCTTCAGGGCTGGAGCCATTAAAGGGCACCGGGTTCTGATGCCATCCTTGCCGCCATCTCCCGCCTCAGGAGCCACCCAAACGCCAGCGCAGCAGCAGCAGAGCCCCCAGGGCCAACCAACCCAACCTGCTGGGCCAAACAGAGCCGCTGGGCACGCGATGCAGCGCATCCGGCGCAATCCAGCGCCCACCTCGGGCCATCAGAGCTTCGGCGCCCTGTTCGGAACGCAACAGAATATTGGCGAGCAGGCGTTCCCCCACGGCCAGCACCAGGCCCAGGGCACCCTTCCAGCCCAGTCCCTTCAGGGTCACGGCGCGGGTGGCGAGGGACCGCAGCAGGTTCTGCAATTCCTCCTGCACCAGGGGCAGGAAACGCAACGACAGCAGCAGGGTGAAACCCAGCCGCTCCATCGGCAGGCCGAGGGCGCCGAGGGGCCGGAGCCACCAGCTGATCGCCCAGGCCAGCTCCTCCGGGGTGGTGGAGAGCAGCAGCAGATTGGCGCTTTGGATCAGGGTCACCAGCAGGGTTGAACTGTTGATCCCGAGTTCCGCCGAGCGGCGGGTCACCACCAGCGGGCCGAAGGGCACGGGCCCCAGCTGCACCGGCCCCCAGCGCAGCAGCTCCCAGGCCAGGCCGCTGCGCTCCGGCGGCGCCCCGGATCCAGGCTCGGTCGGCGGTTCCAGCCGCAGCTCCTCGGGGGGCCGCTGCAGGGTGGCCCGGCCGGTGCCGCCCGCCGGCAGCAGGGTCGTGAGCAGTCCCACAAGCACGGCTAGCAGAAAGAGGAGCGGCAGGGTGCGCCGCCAGATCCGCAGGGGCAGACCACTCACCAGGGTGAGCAGAAACAGCAGACTCACCAGAGCGACCCGCCAGAGGGGGCCGGCCAGGATCGGGGTCACCAGGAAGGCCACGGTCCAGGCCAGCTTGAGCCGCGGATCGATCCGCTTCAGCCAGCTGCCGCGGCCCGGGCCGCCGTCATCCACGTACTGGCCGATCGGAAGCTGGCGCAGCCAGTCCATTCAGCGACCGCGATTGGTGGAACGGGCTAGCTCCTTTTCGGCATCGCGCTGTTGCTTGCCGCGCCAGAAAAGGCGGATGGGCGACCCCTCGAAACCGAGGCCCTCGCGAATCTGCCGTTCCACGTAGCGCCGGTAGGTCTCGCCGAACAGCTTGGGATCATTCACAAACAAAGTGAAGCTGGGCGGCCGGGTGGCCACCTGGGTTCCGTAATAGATGCGTCCCTGCCGCCCCCCCCGGGTGGTGGGCGGCGAACGCCAGCGGAGGGCCTCCTCCAGCACCTCATTCACCACCGAGGTGGTGACGCGGCGGCGGTGCTGCTCCACGGCCATCTTGGCCAGGGGGAAGATCGCCGTGACCCGCTGGCCGGAGAGGGCCGAGGTGAACAGCATCGGGGCCCAGTCGAGGAAATAGAGCTTGGCGCGCAGCTCCTTCTCCATCGCCGGCAGGGTGTGGCTGTCCTTCTCAATCGCATCCCATTTATTCACCACCACCACGCAGGCGCGGCCGTCCTCCTCGATCCGCCCCGCCAGGCGCTGGTCCTGCTCGGTGACCCCATCGAGGGCATCAATCACGAGCACACAGACATCGGAGCGTTCGATCGCCTTGAAACTGCGGTTGATGCCGAAGTACTCCGGCCCGTAGTCCACGCTGCGGCGGCGACGGATGCCGGCCGTATCGAGCAGCTTCCAGGTGAGGCCCTCCCGATCGATGGTGGTGTCGATCGTGTCGCGGGTAGTGCCGCGGATCGGGCTCACGATGGCGCGATTCTCACCGCAGATGGCATTGAGCAGGCTGGATTTGCCCACATTGGGCCGGCCGATGATCGCCAGCTGGACCGGCTCCTCGCCCTCCTCCTCCGTGGTGGCCGGCAGGAAGCTGATCACCTGGTCGAGCAGGTCGCCGGTGCCGGCGCCGTGGATGGCCGAGATCGGGTGGGGTTCCCCCAGGCCCAAACCCCAGAATTCCGCCGCCATCGAGAGGCCCTGGTCGGGCGATTCACACTTGTTCACCGCCAGCAGCACCGGCACCCCCTGGCCGCGCAGCCATTCGGCGATCGATTGGTCGGCCGCCATCAGCCCCTGCTGGCCATCCACGATCACCACCGCCACGGCCGCTTCAGCCAGGGCGAGGTTGGCCTGCTCGCGGATCTCCGGCAGGAATTCGCTGTCGTCGTCAAACACCAGACCGCCGGTGTCGACCACCCGGAAGGTGCGGTCGGCCCAGAAGCCTTCCTGGTAGGTACGGTCGCGGGTGACACCGGGCTGGTCGTGCACAATCGCCTCGCGGCTCTGGCAGAGGCGGTTGACCAGGGTGGACTTGCCCACGTTCGGGCGCCCGATAATGGCGACCACAGGCAGCGGCACGGACTTATTCCTTCAATTCGTTCATAACCACGACCCTACCGCGCATGGGGGCGAGTGCACTCCGCGGGGGATGTGCCGCAGAGTCCCGCTACACCCCCGCCGGATGGTGAACCTGGAGGAGCCCGCCGCGGCCTTGGGCCTGGGATGGTCGAGCTGATCGCCAGCCTGCTGATCGACCTTTCGGAGCAGAAGCTCTACGCGTACAACACCCAGCACCGCGTGGTGCGCACCATGCCGGTGAGCAGCGGCCGGAGCAACTCGCCCACCCCGATCGGTACCAGCAGGGTGCTCAGCAAGTTCGCCAGCGTCACGATGCGGGGGCGGGACTACGTGACCCCAGGGGTTCCCTGGGTGCTCTGCATCAACCCGGAGGCCACCGTGTGCCTGCACGGGGCACCGTGGCAGGAACAGGCGGGCGAACGCTTCGGGGTGCCCCGCAGCCACGGCTGCGTGCGGCTCCCCACCCAGCAGGCCCGCTGGCTGTACGAGCACACGCCCCTGGGCACATCCGTCACGATCCGGCCCTGAGGCCCCTTACCCCACCGGCGGATCGCCGGGATGGCCCTTCACAGGATCCGCTGGAGGCTCCAGCAGGGGCGGCAGGGGTCCCTCCTCGGCCAGGGGCTCGCCCCGCTCGGCCAAGTGGGCCAGCAGCCAGTTCACGGCGGTGGCGCGGCGGGTGCGGCGGGGGTAGAGCTCGCCGATGCGGTAGCCGGCGAAGCCCAGCTGCTGCTTGAGGAGCTGCTTGCACTCGGCGGGAATCGAGCGGGTGAGGCGCACGCTGGCGGGCCGGGTGGCGATCAGCTCGGGCGCCTCCGGGAAAGCCTCGGCCCACTCCGGCGGTGTGGCGGATCCGGCGATCCAGGGCTCGGAGAGCTCGGCGGATGGTGCTGTCTGCGGCTGATAGCCCAGCCGCGGCCAAATCAGTTCGCACACAAAGCGATCACTGAGGCGGTCGGAGAGCACCGCCTCCAGCAGCGCGCGGCTCAGGGGGAAGGGATCGGAGGGGGAGGGGGCGGGGGAAACCAAGGCCGCTCGCTCAGGAGAAGGAGAATGGCACCGATGATCGCCTCTTCCCACGCCGCCAGCCGCTCCGGCGAAGGTCCGGATGCCGGCCCACACCCCAGCGGCAGCGCCCTACCCGCCCAAGAGCAGGCCGCCCCACCGGCTGTCCCCACGCTGAGCCCACCCGCCTGGCCAGGCCCCCTGCGGCTGGCCGGCAACGGGATCGACCGCCGCCTTTCCTGCCGGGTGCTCCAGTCCCCCCTGGCTGGCGTGAGCGACCGGATCTTCCGCAATCTGGTGCGCCGCTGGGCGCCCGATGCCCTGCTCTTCACCGAGATGGTGAACGCCACGAGCCTGGAGCTGGGTCACGGGCGCGGCAAGGTGGAGGAGCTCGCTCAGGAGGCGGGTCCGATCGGCGTTCAGCTGTTCGACCACCGCCCGGAGGCGATGGCGGAGGCCGCTCGCCGGGCCGAGGCTAGTGGCGCCTTCCTGATCGACATCAACATGGGCTGCCCGGTGCGCAAGATCGCCCGCAAGGGCGGTGGCAGCGGCCTACTCCGCGATCCCGAGCTGGCGATGCGGATCGTGGCGGCGGTGGCCGGGGCCGTGCGGATTCCAGTCACGGTGAAGACCCGGCTGGGCTGGTGTGGCAGCAGCGCCGATCCGGTGGGTTTCGCGCTCAGCCTCCAGAACGCCGGCGCCCGGGCCCTCACCCTGCACGGACGCACCCGCGAGCAGGGTTTTCAGGGCCAGGCCGATTGGGCCGCCATCGCCCGGGTGAAGCGGGCCCTCACCATTCCGCTGATCGCCAACGGGGATGTGCGGAGCCCGGAGGAGGCCCTGCGCTGCCTGGCCGTCACCGGCGCTGATGGGGTGATGGTGGGCCGCGGCACCATGGGCGCCCCCTGGCTGGTGGGCCGCATCGATGCAGCGCTCCGGGACCGGCCGGTGCCCCCCATCCCCGGCGCTCGCCAACGCCTCGCCCTGGCAGCCGAGCAGCTCGAGGCCCTACTGGAGGCCCGGGGGGAGCGAGGCCTGCTGATCGCCCGCAAGCACCTGGGCTGGACCTGCCAGGGCTTCGCCGGCGCCGCGGAGCTGCGCCATGGCCTGATGCGGGCCGGCACCCCGGAGGCAACCCGGGACCTGCTGGCCCGGGCGGCGGACGGGCTCAAGAGCCACCGGCCCTGAGACTGTTGCTGGCCGCGGGTCATTCCGAGGATCTGCACTGCCTGAGATTGCAGTGATGGCAAGGAATTGGCAGGCGTTCTCGAGCTTGTTCAGCAGCCCCCTAGCGCTGAGCGAGGCCCACCAGATCGCGGCAGCCGGTGATTGCCTGCACCGCCAGCAGCACCGCCATCAGGAAGGCGGCCGCCACATGCAGCCGGCGCAGGGCAGGTCGGTGGGCAATCTCGGGAGCCGCCGCCATGGCGAACAGCAACAGGCCGATCAGCAGCCAGCCCGACCAGAAATGGGAGGCCCAGAAGGCGGGCTGCAGCGGATGGTCACCCTGGCGCCACACCTCCGGCTCCAGCCCCACCAGCAGCAGGGCGCCCCAGCTCAGCAGGGCCGCTGCGGCCCGTCGACCCGGGCGTCGCAGCCGCCACAGGGCCCCACACCCTGCCAAGGCCACGCCCCCCAGAAGCAGGAGGCGCAGCAAACGCCCCTCTCCCCCTGGGAAGGGGGTGCCAGCTTCCACTTGGCTCAGAAACGACCACAGCAGGGCGATCAGCACAGCCACCACGGTGCCGGTGGTGACCCAGCGGCCGTGGTCGGTGTGCTCCACCGGCACGGTGGGGGGCAAGGGATTGATCTGGAGCCGCCGCTCCCGCACCAGAATCCCCAGCCGGACCGTGGCCCCCACCACGGGATACACGAACAGGATCATCAGCACCGGATGGAGCAGGGCCAACCAGTCGAGGGCGGTCATCGCATCCGGTCGGGAAACCCGGGGTGGCAAGAACCCCATGCAAGCACCGGCCCGGCAGGAGCAGACTCAGGGACGAGCCTTCTCCGCTTCCATCCAGACAGGTGTGCTCTCGGCGCGAAGGAGTTCCGTGGGCACAATCACATTCAATTGAATGGCAGAAGGCCAGGGATCGGGGCTGACCAATTTCTGAACGCTGGGCCGGTCGCGCACAACCACACCAATCGCGATCAAAGAAGGGAACAACAGCGTGAAGCCGAAAGAGGCAAGCGCCACACGCAACTCCAGTCGACGTCGAGGCAGACCGTCGAGGGCGCCGAGGAATTTGGCATTCCGATACAACCAGGTCACAGCAAAATTGTTAATCGTTATTAGGCCAAAAAGCGCCAAAAACCAGATATCAGTGAGCACCAGGTAGCTCACTGAAGGGCGAAAAACCCTGGAGGCGAAGTAAAGACTGATCGCCGAGAGGATCCCCGACGTGCCAAAGCGAGTGGCTGGGCTTGACTCCCGCCAGAAAAAGCCAAACCAGGTATTCACCACAATCACGCCCATCGGAATCAGCAACATCAAAAGCACACTCAACAACAGGCGCCGGCGGGTATAGAAGGTATAATGATTTAAGACCTGATAGCCCTGCGCCGATCCCTGCTTGAGGCCGCCGGGTCGGTAAATCGTTTGATTCATTATGGTGTCCCAGAACATCTGGCGTTGGGAGGTGCCATAGCCGACGGCCCGCAATTCCAGGGTTGATTGCGGATTGCCCAGGGCTGGCACGTAATTCACATCAAACAGTCGCGTTCGCAGCCCACCCTTGGACAGAAGACGATCGCCCTCGTTGCCAAGCAGGGCCGAGACCTGAAAAATCATCGGCACCACGTGGGTGTCAAAAGGGAAAAACTGATACTTGGTGGAGACAACGGTTACGTTCTGTTCAAATCTTCCCTGCCAAAGCTTTCGGCCGTTGCTGAGAGTCACCACGCTCTGCTGACCAAAGCGCACGGGTTCATAGTGCTCACGATTGAGCACCTTGAGGCGGTTGGGATCAAAGTTGGGACGAGCTTCTGGGGACCAACTCATGAGCAAGGCTCCACTGACCTGAAACTCATTAGGGCGGTTAATATCATCAGTAATGGAGTAAATTTCTAACGCGCAATCAATCTCCTGCCTTAGCCGCTCTTGGCGCATCGCACTCACCTTGGCCTGGGATTCAGCGCGGGCGGCATCAAACGCCGGCATATCGAGCGGCGCGGCAACGGCGCCGCTCGATAGCAGCAGACTGATCAACAGGGAGAGGCGCTTCATCGGATGATCTCAGGGCTTGCCAATGCAGTGATGCTTGGGCTCAGCGGCGTGCAGAACAGCCAAGGCTTTGGCGTATTCATCGGGCCGAAGCGGCAAATAATTAGTCAACGCAGGCACACTGTAAGCTGGATTCAGAATAACTGCCACCGCAGAAGCACTAAAACAAGATTTCATCATGACCTCGCGAGTTGCCAAACCACGCACCGAAAGACGAAGCCGTGTTGGGTAGGTTCCATCCATCACCGTGGCCTCGGATAAGGGAACAGGCTTACCCTGAACTTCGCCCACGGCAAGGGCACGTACTGGAATGCCCCGGTCCCGGGCTTCTAGAAACGTGTTGTAGGTAACAACGCCCAACAGTGTTGGATCAGCACCAATGCGATCCAACAGCTTCAAGGGATCATCAATACCTAGAAAGTGTGAAGGTCGATTGGTTGTCCACGCACCAAACAAGATATCGCCAGTGGAGGCTCCATTCCAACCAATCCGCAGACTGGTTCGAGGCCAGCGAGGATCAAGATCGCTCCAAAGAAGTTGACTGCCAGCCTTGGGAAGGATTTGGGCAAATCGCTCCAGCTGAAGGCTTTGGGCAAAAGGATTGTTATCCGCCACCACAAAAGCAATGGCACTGTTGGCCATGGGAATCTCGATCAACGGTGGAACCCCATGGCGCGCACAGAGGGCCAGAAGATCATTGGGAACGGGCTGGGTGCTGACAACCATGCTGTAAATGCCACGCCAATATTCCTTGCAATAGGTCTCGATTGATCGACGGCTTGTAACCGGAAAAATAGTCAAAGACCAATTCTCACCAAGCCAGGACGAGTTGTTATTCTCCTTGGCCAAATCCATCATTTTAAGGGCCGCCATGCCGATCATGGACGAGGCCTGGGTTGAGCCGAGAATGATTTCCGTATGAATCGGCGTAGGGCTGTTTGAAGACGACTTCGCCGTCCCTGCCAAGGAAGCACCCGGTCCATCGAACAAGGCCGTTTCCCACGGTCGCCAAGGTGCCTGGCAGCCACCAAGCGCAACCGAGAGCAGGCTGGCCAGGGACAACCCCATCAACCGAAACGGGATGAACCTAGGCAATACCAGATTAGGAACTTCTTAAACACCATGCCATGAAGCCTGCCCAAGAATCACGCCGAACAGATACCAACGTCTGGGACGTTGCCGTGCTACAGACACAATGAATGCGATGCAGTCTGCGGGGCCTGCGGAATGGAAACCGGCGTAGCGTTGTATTCCAGTGGTCAGCGCCTCCGGGGCCCTGGGGCACCGGTTCGGTACCGCTGCGATGCAGGCCTGGTGGTGGTGATGCTCCTAGTGATGATGCCCTGGTGATGTCATGGTCCCATTCCGGTCCTGTCGTGGAGATGCCCTGGTGAGACACCCCCAACCGGATGGCGGCCGGTCCAGGCCTTGGGCCCCGAGGCGGCAGGGCCGGCTGGCGGGCCTTCTCGGGGGCCTGCTGGCGGGACGGCGCTCCTCGGAGAGCCCCTACCAGCCCAGACCCTGGACGTGCCCCAGCCCGATCTCCAGGGCAACTTCGCGGCCGGCCAGGCCAGCGGCGAGCGGGGAGCCCTGCCGCAGAGGTTCTGGCTGGTGGTGGACCGGGATCCCCGGGGGCTGCTCTGCCGCGATGGGCAGGGGCGCCCCTCCATCGCCCTCAAGTACATCGCCATGATTGAAGCGATGGCCCCGCTCGCCGCTGCCCCGCCTTTCCCCAGCAGCCCAACCGGCACCTGGCTGCAGGTGCGGGTGAAGCCGGTGGCGGTGCTCTACGACGCCCGCCTACGGGGTCGGGGCAGCGAGGCAATCTGCGTGGTGCGGGCCCATTCCGTGTACCTCGCCCCAGTGAATGCCGACTCCCTCCAGCAGGTGCTGCAGCCCAGCCCCTGACACCGGCCCGGGGCAGGGGCGCGGGAGGTGCAGGAGTGGCGCTTCACTTCAGACCCGGAACAGCGAGTGGATCCAGAGGTTCTCTGGATCCTGCTGGGATTCGGGCGAGCAGGAGCGCGCGATCAGGCCATAGGAATAGTGGAGGCCGGCGCCGGAGCGGCGGTTTCATTGTGAATGATCCCTATGGCGAATATTTCCAGAGCGGTTACGACGGCCACGTCACGGTTGATCGCATCGTTGGGTCCCACCCCGGGCGACCATCGGGATAGCGGGTGCTGCCCCAGCCGATCGTCCAGGGGGCGCTGCCACTAAGGGGATCGGGATAGGCGTGGATCAGATCATCGACGCCGCTGGTGCGGTGGCAGCCTTCGAACTGCTGGATCAGCGTGATCGCCTGCTGGGAACGGGCTCAGCCATGGCTTGCGGATCAGGGGTTGGGGGATGGGGTCATCGGCGGCATGGCGGCAGGGGCAGAGGGCGACCCATAGCCCCCGAGACGGCCGAGCCGTCCGGCCGCCGATTCCACGAAGCCGGTCTCACCGCTGATCTCCGGATTGGTGACCTGCCGCATGCGCCCATCGACGAACAGGATCAGCTCCGCCATGCCGCTGCGGCTGCGCAGACTCACCACCGAAACCTTGGCCTGTTCGCCCTCCAGGGTCATCTGGCCGTTGGCCACGGCGCTGGCCACGCTGTTGCGCGTGTCGTAGGCGAGGGAATACTTGCTGCGGTAGATCTCGTAGTTGGCCGTCTGGCCGAACAGCTGGCTGAAGGTCCAGGAGCTGTAGAGCACCAGCCCGGTGGTGATGCCGATGTTGATCAGCACCGGATGGGTCTTCTCCCAGCCCTGCTTGCTGATCATCGCCAGCGAGGCCAAAGCCAGGATGCCAGCGGCGGTGCTGAGCGAGAGGGTCGCGATGCGACCGGCGAAGAAGAAGGAGCCCACCCGGCAGGCCATCATTTGACCGCGGTGCAGCTCATTCTGCTGAAACTGAAGCCGCTGCTTCTGGCCCTCGCTGACCGGATCGGTGCCGCCCTGGGTGGGCAGCTGGGCAATGCTGCGGCTGAGACCCTCGGTGAAGGCAGCCGTCTGGCCCGCATCCACCGTGCACATCTTGAAGTCGTCGGCATGGCTGCGCACGGCCCCGAACACCCCCCCGAGCAACAGCAGCCCCAGGACCAACTGGGCGCCACAGAGGGCGCCATGGCCCAGCACCGTGGGCCGCGCCGTTGGACGCGCCGGCTCACTGCCGGACACGACCAGATGGCGGGACCAGGGACCCGGCGGCTCGATCTGGCGAATGGCGGGCGGGGCCGCAGCGGAGCCGGAGGGAGGCCCAGCCCTCCCCTCGGCCGTGGGGGCCGGCGGAGGGCTGCCATCGGTGCCTACATGCATGCTGCGATCCGAGGCGGAGGCGCCGATCAGGCGGGTTGTAGCGTCCACCCCCTGATTCGGCCAGGCCGGCGCTGATTCGGCCATGGCCCGGGCTGGCCGGTTCGCGGGGGCAGGCCAAGCCGGAGCGTCCTCAGGGCAACACCCCCGGCCATCCCTGGCGAATCAGCAGCAAGGAGAAATAGGGCATCTCCGCTGCGGCTACCGCAGCCGCCGGCGCCACCTCCTGGTCGGGCCAGCCAACGCGGCGGGCGAAGAGGGCCTCCCCCAGCAGCCCACGCCGCTCCAGCAGGGGCCGCACCCAGGCCCAGCGCTGGCCGAGCTTGAGCAGGGCCACCACCACGCTCTCCGCCGCGGCCTGATCCAGCAGCGCCTCCAGGAGAGCCGGCTCCTCGGGGGTGGGGCGGATCAGCAGGCCCTCCTGCTGCAGGGCCAGGGGCCAGGCGCCGGCGGCGGCCGCCGCGGCCACGGCACTGATGCCCGGGATCAGGCGCACCGGGCAAAGGGGATGGAAGCGGCGCAGGGCCAGCAGCACATAGCTGCTGGTAGCAAAGAGCGACACATCCCCCTCGCAGAGCAGCACCACCGACTGCCCGGCCACCACCGCGGCCGCCAGACGATCGGCGGCCTCCCGCCAGGCCGCTCGGCGGGGCTCCGCCTCCGCCGTCATCGGAAAGAGCAGGGGCAGGCGCTCCTGGTGGGGGGCGATCCAGGGGGCCGCGATGCTGGCCGCCATGCCCCCATCGCCGGGACGCGCCACCGGATAAGCCACCACCGCCGCCGCGGCCAGGGCCCGCACCGCCGCCACGGTGAGCAGGTCCGGATCGCCTGGACCGACCCCCACCAGGGTGAGGCCGGCACAAACTGGGGTCGCGGGGGGGAACGGATGAGGAGAGGTCACGCAGGCCGGGGCTTCGGCCCTTTCTAGGCTGGGCCCTTCCCCTGGGGCCTGCGGCCTGCCCATCGATGACCAGCCTGGTGATCCACTCCACCGGTGGGGCGACCGATGCCACCATCAGCGCCACCCCCCCCGAACCCAGGCACCTGGAGGATCCCGCCCTGATCGGGGCGGAGCTGGCGGCGCGGGGCATCGGCTTCGAGCGCTGGCCCGCTCGCGTGGAGCTGGCGCACGATGCAACCCCGGACACGATCCTGGCGGCCTACGCCAGCGAGATCCGCCAGGTGCAGGCCACGGGCAACTACCCCACAGTGGATGCGATTAGGCTCACCCCGGAGCACCCGGATCGGGAGGCGCTGCGGCGCAAGTTCCTGGCGGAGCACACCCATCGCGAGGACGAGGTGCGCTTCTTCGTGGAGGGTAGCGGCCTGTTCTGCCTGCACATCGGCGAGGAGGTCCTGCAGGTGCTGTGCGAGCAGAACGATTTCCTGCGGGTACCGGCGGGGACCCGTCACTGGTTCGACATGGGGGCAGCTCCCCGCTTCACCGCGATCCGCTTCTTCGACAATCCCGAGGGCTGGGTGGCCCAGTTCACGGGCGATGGGATCGCCGACCGCTACCCACTCCTCGACTGAGCTCCCGACCTGGCCCGACCTGAGGCGGAATCAGGCGCAAGCGAAATCAGGCGCAGATCGAGCGGGGCTTGATCTCCACGCCGTGCACGGTTCCGGTGAGGCAGACCTCAAAGGCGCGACTGCCCTCATCCATCACCAGCAGGGTGGGACGATCCGGCCCGTCGCCCTCCATGTCGAGCAGGTCGCTGTAGTGCTCTCGCACCATCAGGAACAGGGCATCCTTTGCCTCGAAATACTGCTCCTGGGCCTGCTTGAGGGCGGCATCGCGCTCCATGCAGGTTCGAATCAGCTCAAGAATCTGATCCTTTCTTGCCATGGTGCGCGAAGGGCATGGGTTGGCCCACCATCAAAGCTGGAATCCCTGCCGACAGCAACAGCAACGCCCGCCTAGGAGGTCCCACCGGGACGGGGATGAAGGCCCTCAACTATGCATGCGGGCTTCCCGATGGAGGCCCTCCAGCAGCTGCGCTTCCGCCGCAGCCAGCTCACCCAAACGGGCCGCCACCCGCTCACGGGGGAAGCGGCGTTCGCACAGCAGCCAGTAGATCCCGAAATGGCGTGCCTCGCTGGTCAGCAGGTCGCCATAGAGCTCCCGCAGCTCCGCATCCGGGCTGTGGGCCGCCAGCAGGGCCATGCGTTCGTGGCTGCGGGCCTCGATCAGACCCGCCACCAGGAAACTGTCGAGCATGCGGTCGGGCTCTGGTCGCCGCACCAGGGCGGTGAGGGCCGCGCCATAGGGGGGAGCGGCCAGGGGCCGCAGGGGAATGCCGCGTTGGGCCAACAGGTCCTGAACCCGCTCGAAGTGCTCCAGCTCCTCCCGGGCCAGCGGGCTGAGCACCGCCGCCAGCTCCCCATCACCGGGGTAGCGGAACATCAGCTGCAGGGCCGCGCCGGCGGCCTTCCGCTCGCAATGGGCATGATCCAGCAGCACCAGGTCGGGATGGGCCAGGGCCTGCGCCAGCCAGGCGGCGCCGCTCGGGGCAGCCAGCCAGCGCACCCGGGCCGCCACGCCAGCCACGGGGGGCTGCGGGCCCGGTTCCCCGGCAACCGGGCCCGTAACCGAGGAGCCGATGGCCACCATCAACCCACCCCGCCTCGAGCCCGCAGATGGCCCACCAGTCCCTCAAGGGCAAGGCGGTAGCTGGCGGGGCCGAAGCCGCTCACCACCCCGATGGCCTTGTCGGCCAGATAGCTGTGGTGGCGAAAGGCTTCGCGGGCATGCACGTTGCTCAGGTGCAGCTCCACAAAGGGGATGGCCACCCCCAGCAGGGCATCGCGGATCGCCACCGAGGTGTGGGTGAAGGCCCCAGCATTGATCAGGATCCCCGCCACGCCCTCGCCGGATTCGGCGCCGCAGGCGGCCTGGATGCGGTCCACCAAGGCCCCTTCATGGTTGCTCTGGAAACAGGCCAGCTCCACCCCGAGGGCGGTGGCCCGCTCCTGGAGATCCGCCTCGATGGCGGCCAGGGTGCTGGCGCCGTAGAGACCGGGCTCCCGAAGCCCCAGCAGGTTCAGATTGGGGCCGTTGAGCAGCAGCAGGCGCATCGGGGCAACCTCGAGTGGCCCGCAGGCCAAAAGCGTCGCAAGGATCGTAAGAAGCCCCGCGAGCAGCCCTGCGCCTGGAGAACGGCCAGGGGGGCCTGATCGCCGGATGGTGGGCTGGTAAGGTCTTTAGGTGTGGTTCGGGTCGGTGCCCGAGTGGTTAATGGGGGCGGACTGTAAATCCGCTGGCTCTGCCTACGTTGGTTCAAATCCAACCCGGCCCACCTTCCACATGCCCTTGTAGCTCAGCGGTAGAGCACTCCCTTGGTAAGGGAGAGGTCACGAGTTCAAGTCTCGTCAAGGGCTTCCTGGAAAACCAAGACCTGCCCTAAGGATTCTGGATCTAGAGGGTCAGCTGGTTGGAGCCTGGTGTGGACAAGAGGCAATTAATCATCATTTGTTCAGCCTGGGGATCAAGAAGAGGCTGGTCGATCTGACCCTGAAGTGCTGACCCCCCGGAGCTACACGGTCTTCGGGAGATAGACGCACGGACACAGAGATGACTTGCTGCTCAGCGAATAGAAGCCTCGGCACACCGGGATGTCGCCAGGACAACATCGCCATGGCATGAGCAGGCCTGAGAATTGAATTAGAATTTGAAAGCAAACTCCTTGCTCAGTCGCGATGAGGTCATACCGCACATTGCCTACAGCTCGATTTTCTCAATAGCGATTATCTGCTGGTGCCTACTCGGAAGAGTGCCTCTAACAGTGGCAAGCATCTTTTCTGTCTTTATCTTTTGCGTCGGAGTAACAAGCTGGGCTTCCATTTGCAGGCATCTTTGGCCCTCCCAATACAGTCTCAATAATTATCTACCGCTTGGCTATGCCTTGTGCAGCTTAGCAAGCTTTGCCTTGATTATGCTTAAACAAGGCACAGTGGCAAGCTGCCTCATGGGGAGCTTAGTAGGGGTTTTTCTCTTTTGCCTCAAGAACGTCATCCGCGCTCAACGGCAGACTCATTCAGGCCACGAGTCAATCCAAGCAGGAATCACCAAGAGGTCGGTGATCGCGCTGGTTCTCACAGCCATGTTCACAACCTTTCTGTTGGCGAATCAAATCACCTCCATTCGCGGCCTTCGCAATGTTGCTGTGAACACAACAATCAAGAGCTGGGCTGATGTCACGTGGCATGCCAACACGGTGCTTAGCCTCAGTTCATTGCCACAGGGGCAACTTCCGATCTCACCCTTTGATTATGCAGATTCAATCGTTCCATATCATTACTCGTCCTATATTCTGAGTTCTCTATTCAGCAGCCTATCTCCACAAGCAAGCCCCCTAGAGAGCTTTGTGTCCATTTTGGTGCCACTGGGATGCCTCCTAATGCTCCTTCCCCTTGCAGAACAAGCACTAAAGGCAAAAACCAGACATGCCTCAATCATATTTCTCGGCAGCGCGAGCAGTGTGTTCCTGATCTACAGCCTTTGGGTGAGGCTTCTCGGGGATAGCTGGCTGGATCCGGCGTGGCTATTAATAACAGCACCTGCCACCATGTATGCCTGCGCCATAACACTTTCTGGCATTCAGATTTGCACTGAAACACACAAGCGGGGTTCCATTCCTCTCATTGGTCTTGCCCTTCTAGGATTTCTGCTCACGGTATTCACAAAGATTCAGATTGCCCATGCTCTGCTCCCCATGGTGGTGGTTGTTGTCATCTCGGCTGGCTTCAGTATTCTGAGACAGAATCGAAGGCTGCGCCTCAATCGTACGATCTACATTCCCCTAGCGTCTTTAGCGTTTCTTGCGGCGCTACACCTCCATGGAAATTCAGTTCTAGGTCTCGGCAGAAAGCATCCGATTGGGGAGGTGATGACCTTTTTTGGTGTCGTTGTAGCAAGGACTTGGGGCCAGCTGAAGGTTGGACAGATCTCTGTGCTCAACATCGATTGGATTGCTCCCCTGCTCGGATTCATGACTCTCTGTGGTCCTCTCTTCCTCATCGCCTTGATCAGTGGCGTCTCCGGTCCATCCAGGCAAAGCTTCGGGGTACGCATCCTTATCTTGGCAGCTTTTTCGTATGTAGTTAGTCTACTTCTCAGCCCGTCCATGCCATGGGATGACGGGGAGTTCCTGAATCGTTCATGGCCCCTGCTTTGGTGCCTGGGTGTCTGGGCTCTTCTCGATAGGTGCCCACTCAAGTTGAACAAAAAACTGCCTCAGCAGTGGATAGTCTCAGGCTCAGTAATCACGGTTGCCTTAGGCTGGCTTTTACTTCCTGGACCCAAAAAGGTATCGATTGCAAGCCCTCCCAAACCAGACGATTGGAGCAAGGTATTTTACCCAATAACCTTCAAGTCAACCGAAATAAAGCTGGCGCAGGACCTGAGGCGATCCGGCAACAATAATTACTTCTTTGCCAGCAGCAGTTTAAAGAAAAGCTATTCCAAGGTCGAGTTTGATGACCTGCCGTCAAGGATCGCCGCCTTGAGCGGAGCGCGGCCATTGCTTTCCAGGGTCTTGTTTCAAAAATCAATGCAAGTTCACCAGGCCAAGAACGGCTTGAAAATGTCAGTAGAATCACGCTACAACCAAATATTGAGTCGTTATGGCGCGGCTTGTGCTTCATCCGCTGGTGCAAACAGCCAGATCAAAGTGTTCGAAGAGCCAAACGTTGCCCCTAAGCAGAATGTCTATGTCGTCTGTCAAGACCTAAAACCACCAAGCCAATGAGCCACCCGCCACGATCGAGCTCCGCTGCGTAGGAGATTGGCCACGAAGGTGCTGAATCTGCTGCAACCAAGGGAAGCCTAACTATCGCCCCTTCAAACCAGTCGCGCTGCTTGCCCCACTTGGCGAGCCGCTGCTTGTGCTGGCGTTCCCGCTCCTGCTGTTCCTTGATGGCCCGTTTGCGGGAATCATCATGGCGTTTTTTCTGCTGATCGCTGGCCCGCTGGCGTTCCTGCAACGACTGGCCGGCTTCCGTGGAGGCCATTAGCTTGCGCGAAAGCAGCCACTGGCGGCCCTGATAAACCGCCTGCAGCAAGAGGGTGCGGCGACTACCCGGGCGCCGGGCACCGGCCGCGAAACACAGGGCCATGACCAGGGAACTGCAGGAGATCTGAACCGTGTTGATCACCTGGGCGAGCACCTGATCCGGGGGCAGAGAAGCGAGGGCGGTGCGGTTGTTGGACCTGGCCAGCTTGAGAGCCTGCAGCAATTGCTGCCGCACCCGCTCAAGCGGCAGAGCCTGATCCTGAAGTCCGAGAACCGGACCATCGAGAGCCTTCATGCGGGCCTGAAGGTCGTCCATGGTTGTGGCCTGTTCGATGGCCTGCTGCAGGGCGGCGAACCTGCGTTGATCGTTCTGAAGCTGGGTGGCCTGCTCCACCTTCGCCTGGCGGATGACCTTCCAGCTCGCGTGGGTCTGCAGGGGGATGATCAGCAGGAACAGCAGCACGGCCCCCAGGGCCAAGGTCTGGGATCGGTGCCGCCACCGCTGCAGCAGGGCCAGGCCTGGATCGATCTGGGGGGCCAGGCAGATCAGCATGAACCCCACCAGGGGGAAGCTCACGTTGGCGATGAGCTGGAGAATCACCCGCAGCTGCCATTGCGGATCGAGCAACTTGAGGGGCCTCGCACCGCTGATCAGATTGATCAGGAACACGGCCAGCAAGCCGAAGGCCGTTGCGGCCACGGTGATGGCCGTGGCCGTTTTCTGGGCGGGGTCAATCAGATCCTGCAGATCGGGGGCTGGCTTGGATTGAGGCTCCATCAGGATCGAACGCAACAGGGCAATCACACCAACAGGTCAATAGCAAAAGAGCGCCTAATCAGGCGCTCCCAAGCAAACTTCTGATTCGATCAGCTTAATCAGCCGACACCTTGCGGGTCCGGCTCATCGTTCAGACTTGGGCAGCTGCTGCTGCTTTGCGAACCCGGCTACGAAGGCGACGGCTCCAACCAAAGGCTGTAGCGGTGGCCAAAACCGGTAGGGGAGCGGGGGTGAATTCCACGTCCATACTCTTGAGATAGAAGGAGCGGTTCTGGAAGCTAAATCCAGTGTTCTCAATAGTAACCGTATCGCCGGGCTTGTAATAAACTGAGCCAGGGAATTTGTAGAGGGTGCCGCCGGCGACTGGAATGTTGTCATAGTCGAAGGTGGCGAACTGAGTGCCGTTCAACTTGAAGATCAGAGCACCTTGATTGCTAATTTGAGAATTAACCGTGATCTGATTCATGCTGTTCTGACCCACCCGGAAGCCCTGCAGGAAAAGCCGCTGGTTGAAGTTCAGATCAATATTGCCCTGGGGCAAAATGCCGTTAACGCCTGGAAGCAGGGTAGATCGCCCACAAGTACCAGCATTCACAATACTAGACTTGGCTATGCAAATGCCACTGCCATTGTTGTCAATTGTTTTTGTTGCATTAGCAATTCGGGCCGTGGCATTGGAAAAGGTGGTCTGAACTCCAAAGCCCCCATTGAACGTGCGGCTGGTTTAGTTCGAAACTTGGGTCGCGGACGAGAAATCCACCGTGGTCTGGATAGCCCTGACCGGAGCAGCGCTGATGGCCAGAGAAGCCACACCCATGCCGATGGCGGCTAGGGCGCTTACTCGGCTCAAGCCACCCTGAGCAGCCGAGTGGATCGAATGCCTGGGCTGTGAAAGGTGGCTTTGCACGGAAAAGCACCCTAAGTGACGTACATCGCCTCACCATAGGAAAACAGACCCAGTTTGGAACCCCTTCGGGTTTTTATGTCGGATTCCCCACTCCAGGCGCCACGCCCGATCGGTCCGGATCCTCCGGCAGCCCCCGCAGGCCCAGGGCCAACCTGCGAGCCCCCAGCAGCAGGGGGTAGAGGCGCCGGGCCCGCACCGGATCGACGAACAAGGGCGTGAGCAGCGCCAGCAGGGGGCCACTGGGGGCCATCCGGGCGCAGATCCACTGGATCGCGGCAGCCCCGTGGTGGATGCGCCCCCCCTCAAGCACGATCGCGCCGCGACTCAGCGGAAAGCCCCGATCCGCTAGATCCCGCCGCAGGGCATGATCACGGCGGCCATCGCAGAGCTGCAGGTCGGGAATGCCGCCCCGCAACTCGCTGAGGGTGGCGAAATGGCGGCAAAAAGGACAGCCGCCATCGAAGACCAGCAGCGGAGCTGCATCGGGGCTGAGCGGAGAATGGACCGGCACCACTGCGTTCGCATGGCCTTACAATCACCACTCTGGCGCGGCCGGCCCGGCTGCCGCGGGTCCGGCCCCTTCCCCGGAGCCCCAAGCGGAGGGAATCCAGGCAGCGCCCCGCGGCAATCGCCCCCCGCCAAGGCCCGCGAGCTGGGCCGAGGGTTGGCCCAGACGTTCGCCCGGGGGTTGAACCGGGAAGCCCAGGAGTGGGGCCGGGCCCTCCAGCCGCTCCTCTCCCTCTGCCTGCTGCTCTGCTGCCTCGCAGCAGCCCCCGCCCTGGCTGAGGCCGCCGGATCCGGCCCCGCCAGCGCGGGCCTGCCGGCCACCACTCCTGCGGTGCGCTATCGCTGCGGCGGCGATCTCCTGCTGGCCCGCAGCGAGAACGGCGCCGTGGATGCGGTGGCGATCCCCAACATCAGCGCCGGCACCCCACCCGGCGCCTTCGTGGTGCTGGAGTGGCGAGGCATCAGCCTGCAGCTGCCCCGCACCAACAACGCCGGCGCCCCGAGCTACACCGATGGTCGCTGGTGGTGGAGCCTCGAGAATCCCGACGAGCCACGATTCCGGTTGCGCCGGGGCGCCATCGAGGAGTTCCCCTGCAGCCGCGAACCCTGATCGCCACTGGCCCCCTCGGGGCCGGGTCTTGGCCGTGAGCAGCCTGTCGGCCCCATCCCAGCTCCAGCGCGGCAGCACCGGGGTACCGGCGCCCATGGCCGGGATGGGTGCCGCCGGGATTCTCCGAGGCGTCATCGCCATCAAGTTCGGTAGCCTCATGCAGCTGGGGATGCAGGCGGCGGGCTCACGCCCGCCGCAGCGTGGAGACAAGAAAGCCCACAGGCCAGCGAGTCTTATCCAGATCCGCCTCACAGTGCTCCTCCCTGGCGTAATGACACTGGATCTCAGGCAGAGGGAGACCTGTCTGGAACTGGATGCCGTTGCGCACCAAGGCTCGACTATTCACTGCGAAGGAGTCTGAGCAACCTGGTCGGCTTTTGCGGAGCAAGCTGGACAATCAAGTGGCAAGAAGAAAGCTGCAACGGTATAGCTCACAGAAGATGTTCGCTTTAACCAGCGGCTGCTGCTATTGGAACAAAAGGGACCTAGCCGGGTGGAGGAGGGATGGTGGGTAGTAACCCCCGTCGCTGCAGCGGCGCCAACGTCGCGAAGCGAAGGCCCTCCACACCATTCTCAAGAGTGCCGTTGCTGCGCAACTTGTTGATCAGCGTTGAGGTCGTTCCCCGAGAAAGGCCTGCGATAACGGCGATTTCATTCTGGGATATCGCTGGAATCGGTTGGTGTGGGTCGTCGGCTGGGCCATTGAGACGCGCCAACTCAAGCAGCGTGGCGAGTAGACGCGTGGTGGCATCCTCATGCATCAGCATCAGCCGCTCTCCCAACACTTTCAGGCGTTGGGCCTGTAAGGAGGCGATCAGGGCTAGGGCGGTGGCGCTGCCCTCCAGAGCTTCCTTCAGGGCCCCGTCGCGCAGCTTCAACAGGGAGACAGCAGTGAGGGCAACCACATCAACCGATCGGATGGGTACTGGTGAGAGGAGGGCTAGGTCTCCGATCAGCGCCCCTGAACCCATCAAAGAGATCACCACCTCCTCGCCGGCGAGAGTGAGACTCCTGGCCTTAGCAATGCCTTCGACAATGATGTAGGTCTCCGTGCCCCAATCGGACTGAAAGATAAGCTGGTGATTAGCCGGGATCGCTAGTTGTCGATGATTGCGCAGCAGGCTCTCACTTAAATCCTGGCCAAGCGCATCAAGAATCTTGGTTTGCGACGGGATTCGCAGCGGTTCACTTGGGTGAGCCAATTGTAGCCCTGTAGCCTGTATAGCCAAGAATTTACCATGCCTTGATTGACCTTGCCTATGGCTCGGCTGTATCCAACACTCGCCTGCCAGCGAAAGGGTTGACGGGCGTGAACTCATGGGCCACCTGTAGTTTGTTCCAGAAACCCTGGCGCGCCATTACAAGCTCCGGATCGATTCGCAGGAAAAGCTACTTTGTGGTGGCCTTCCCGTTCGAAACCAATAGTGGAGCAAATGAGCTGATCGGCTTCCTCAAGGCGCTTCCCAATTGCCAGATGCGACGCGGCGTTCGCTTTCAGCAGCAGTCAGGGCTCGTCTGATGGAACCGATCGATGCGTCGCTACAGCGAGGCCAGCTAGCCGAAGGCTTCTACGAACCAGTGGGCTGATGGCCGCCGGCGGAAGTGGGCCTCCCCATCACTCGACCTTGGCATCATATAGCTTCAATGAACTGACGAGCTCTATTAAAATTGAATCTAGTTACTACCTAGGGATTCCTAAAAAAAGCAACCAGCAGGCAGCTTGATTGAAGCCAAGAGTGCCCGGCGATAGAGAACAATTAAGTTTGACTATGCAGTGATCGGTTGCTCGCTTGAAAAAGCCGCCAAGTGTGCATAAGCATCATCCATGAGAATGCGGGCCTCTACCAAGAGGTGAAACCAAGCAGAGTAAAAGACAGAAAAGAGGCGGAGAGGCCTCCGGATGATCTCGGCTCACATCACCAGAAACGCCATCGAGATTGAAGTTTCTGCACCTTTCGCAAGCCGAGCCATGATCAGCCTGAGCGAATACTTCCGCTTCCCTGAGCCCAACACTCCCTCAACCTCGTTGCGCCTACGCTGGTCTGCGCTGGCTTCACAAGGTCGTCGAGTGATAGCTGGTTGTCAGCATTGGCGCCTTGATCGTCAGAGTTGTCCTCTTCTGCCGTTGATGCCATAACCGTAGCTTTACCGCGTTCTACGATCAGGTCAGTGATTCGATGAATATTTTCTTTCGAGAATCGCTACTCTTCGAGAAGGCTACGCCTAGCGGAAATGAATCATCATCGATGGATGAAATGGTATTTTACTCGCATACCCGGCGAAGCCAAGAAAAACTGCACAAAATCATTTTCACGGATCTGCTCTACGGTTTCGTAAGCGAGACGGCGGAGCCGCTGATCGCACACCAGCAGCAGCTACCGCCGACCTGGTGTCGGACCAGCTTTATTGTGGGGGCGTCTCGCGGGGGGTTGGTGCGCTCAGACGACCTGAACGAGCAGGACGGTCAAGCGCTGCATCTCTACGACGCGCTGGGGCTATGCCACCGTGTGGAGAAGCGAGATGCGCGGCACTCCATCCGGATGGAGTAGCTAGAGGTTGATATGGCTTGCGCCAGCGTGGGTAGCCTAATCGGCATGAACTGGTTGACATAATGATTTTTTTTCATTAGGGCACCTCGAAAAATCACCTATCGAAAGAATTCGTTCTCAAGCTGGGCTGATGCTGGAATGAGTCTCATTTGCTGCGTCCCCGCTGGAACTCGAATTTCTCGAGGTTTCCATTATAAACAGCATTGAAAAATCCCATCATTCCGTGGTAGCATAGTGGAGCACGACCATTGAAATCACACCTCAAAATCTGTAGTCCAGGGCGCATGGCCCAGTTGGCACTCAATCGATCTTCTTCAGTAACGCTTCCCGGTAATAGCGCGAACAGTAGCACTCCTACCGAACTAAACTCAATGAACTTAATCTGCCGATTTGCAATTATCCTGGCTTCCATACTGCCGGCATCAGCTTTGGCGCAGGTTACACCAGGTGGCTTTGGAACTCGGGTCAATGGCAGCGCCTTGGGGAGCTGCAGATCAGGAAGTTGCCTGATCAACGGAGGCAGCAGAAGTGGACCAAATTTGTTTCATCGTTTCAGCCAGTTTGATACGAGAGGTGCCATTAGTGATGTCACGATTGATACGCATGGAAAACAAAATTTAATTATTGGCGTCACAAATCAAGCTGGTACTCTGCTCAATAAGCCTCTTCGCCTTGCCTCTCCTGCGAACCTGTTCTGGCTTTCTCCAGGCGGAATCTGGCTGGGGTCTGGGACAAGATTACACAATGTTGATAGCTTACTGCTCAGCACAGCGAGCGGCATGCGGATTGGTGGCAGAAGCTTCAACGTATTCGCAAACAGCCCCTGGCAAGCCAATCTCCCTGATGATCAGCCAAGCTTGAATTGGAGCGCAATGAACCCGGAAAAGGTTGATCGCGTCGGCTTATCTGAGTTTGCGAGCAGTCAGTCAATTACCTTGGATGGCGTTGAGATTACTGTGGCCAACAATCTGTTAGCGGATGCGACCGGTGGAGATCTTCTCACTAGGCCAGGCGCGGCAACCAACCTCCACGCAGGAAATTCCGTGATCCTCTCTGGCCACAAGCTAGACTTGCATGGGTTAACTATAACAGCCGGAAGCCCAAAGGGGTGGGGCTTAGTAGACGTCCAAACGCATCCCATTGGCTCTGAGCAGGGATCGATACATGTGGATCGGGCGATGTTCAAAGGGCAGGAGATCAGAATGACCAGTGGTGCAATTTCGATATCGAATAGCAAGTTAGCGGCTCCCAAGGGTTTAATCCAACTGCAAACCACCAATACAGGAGGATCACCCAATCAGCTCAGCCTATTCAACTCCAGCATAGATGTGGAGCCTCACTCCCTAGAAGACATCAAGGCTCCACTAACCCTCAGATCCTCACAGCCAGACAAGCCAACATCCACCCCGCGGCCTCTGATTGGTTTGATCTCTAGTGGTAGCATCGATGTCCGAGATTCGAAGCTCAATGCTTCTCTGGATCTCGCGTGGCTGCCTAGAGAGCAGCCATTGATTGATGAAACCATGCGGCATTTATCGGAGGTTAGCGGAGAGATTGCACTCATTGCCGGCAATGGAGGCATTGATGTTCGATCCAGCCACTTCACAGCGGACGCCAGCCATAATATTGCCGGCAATATACAATTTAAGGCCAATGACAAGGATGCCTTTGGAGGCATAAAGGTGGCAGACTCATTTATTACAGCCAGTTATGGAGTTGGCCAAGGATGCATCTTTATGGATAGTAATGATGGAATTAGCATCACCAACAGCCTTCTCAATTCATCCTCTAATCGCTATCCACTGATTGATCAAACGGGATTTTATGATGATAGCCCCGAAAAATGGACGCCATATTCGTTTCTTGGCGGCTATATTTCATTAACAAATAGCTCCGCGCTGCGTCCTATTGAGATTGAGGCCAGCCAGCTTTATTCGGTTAAAAATACAGATGGGGGAGGTTTGAAAAGCGCCCTCCTGAGCACGGGAGACACGTTTACGATAAAAAATGGAGCAAATCAAGATGTTAATGTTAAGGCAGGGAAATATGGCGCCTTGACTGCGTACCTAGAAGGCTATCAATACTATTACAGTGGCGGCCAGATTAGGATTGTCTCCAATGGAGGCATAAGTATTAACAATAATTCAGAACTCAATGCATCAAGCGGATGGCCCAAGGCCAACCAATTGGAAAACACAGCAGGACTAATTGCCCTCGTAAATAACGGCAGTAGTAGCATCAATATACGCGACTCTTCTCTGATAGCGAAAACCGGCCCGCCCCGTAGACAAGCCGATAACTTTTATCATCCAGGCGTCATTCTTTCATTCAATAAAGATGGCGAAACTCGATTTTCGAATGCACAACTGGACGTAAGCAGTTTAACAACTGGCGCCCAATCGGTTTCGGATGTAAAACATCCAACGATTGTAATTTCTCCTAACACGATTGGTTTTGAAGGGCCTACACAAATGAGCGCAAAGCCCATCAAAAGTCCCAAGGATATTCCAGATGGCGGCATTTTCTTTTTAGCTCGCAACCAATCATCTTATCTAGAAGCAGATCCAATACCGGTATACACCTATAGCAGGTTCACTCAAGAATTCCTTCAAGATATTACTTACAAAAGCTTTGCCAAGCTCGACAAAATGTTGCTTGAGAGATTAAGCATCAATCAAGCAAAACCCAACTACAATCCACTTGAGCCTCTACGGATTCCTGTTAATTCTATCCCCAATCAAAGCATCCTTGCGACATCAATAATCCTAGAACCTACCAGCGCAAGTGATCAAGGTGATTCCGAAGCACTGCTGCTCACAGCGCAGCAGCGCTCCTTGGAGGCGACTGTTAAAAAGCTTGGATTGCCCACCAATTCAGGCAGGTTATACACTGTTCAAGATCTACAGTCTCGATTACTACTAGCACAGCAGTTGAACTCCGAAACAGTAGACCCCAGAAGCAAGCCTTACCCCAAAAAGCCGCGCTATAACCCAGCTATTCTGCACCTACAACGGAATGAACAACCAACTGGCAAGTCGCGAATCAACGCCATTCTCCTCAGTGCCCAGGGCGCACCAATCACCACTAGCATTGAGGTGGCCCAGACGGATCTTGATCGTTGGATCAGAAGCTTCCAACGCCAACTCAGCCGCCGTTCAGCACAGCCACAACTCTCCAAGGATCCAGCCCAGCATCTCTCCCGGATCATGATCGAGCCCCTGCTGCCGGCTCTTCGTCAGCAAGGAATTACGGCCCTAGTGATGGAAGTCGATCGGGGGCTGCAGGCAATTCCTTATGCCGCCTTGCCGATAGGGGATGGCTTACTGGGTGATACTTACGCTATCACGCTTACACCATCGCTTGGCCTCATTGATCTTGACCCAGCCCAGCGGTCCATGCTCAGCCAACCCAGTCAGAACCGCAGGTTGCTGCTGGCTGGGGCCAGCCAATTCAAGAACGGATTGGATCCCTTGCCAATGGTGCTCCAAGAACTCATGGCGGTGGCGCAGGTCTACCCATCCACCCTGCTTCTGAACGATGCTTTCAGCACCGCAAGCCTGATGGACAACGCCCTGAGCCCGGGGCTGCGCCAACTCCATATCGCCACCCATACCGATTTCCGCCCCGGCCAAACCAGCACTGGCTTGCTTTACACCCCAAAGACGGCTCTCAGCCTGACGGAACTCGGACTCCACCTGCGTTCCCGCAGCAGCAGCAGCCCCTTGGATCTGATCGCCCTGAGTGGGTGCGTCACCGCCTTAGGCGATGAGCAAAGTGAACTGGGCTTTGTGGGCATGGCACTTCAGGCAGGAGCCCGCAGCGGCCTCGGCACCCTCTGGGAGGTGGATGATGCCGGCACTGCAGCCTTCTTCATTCAATTTTATCGTTATCTCAAGTTGGGCCTGGCCAAAGATCAAGCACTTCAGGCAACCCGGCAGGCTTTTCTGCATGGAGATGTGCAACTCCAGGGTGATCGCCTGCTGGGCCCCAACGAGCTGATGGGTACTGCGAAATCGACCTTGGTGAGCGGTCTCTCCCGGGAAGAGCAAACCCTCTTCTCCCAAGGCCTCAGCCATCCATATTATTGGGCAGGCATGGTCCTCTCCGGCAGCCCCTGGTAATCCCCCTGCTTGCCAACCCTTTTTGTTCGTTACGGCATGTTGCCCATTCTTGCCCAGTTGATTGCACCTCCGCTGCAGCCAGGGCCGGTGCGATTGCCAGGGGCAGGGCAGCAGCAAACCAGACCCGCCACGCCTCCCCAGCTCAGCCCCAAACCCGATACCACACCCCTGCCTCCGTCCACAACCCCAAGCACCACTGTCGCCGCACCTGGCGTACGGGGCTTCAATCCCTATAGCCCCGCGGAACTCTCCCGAATTCTGGGGAACTGCCTCAGCGCTAGCGATCCAGCTGCGGGCCTCAGCAATTGCGCCACTGTCCTCAGCTCTCGTCTGTTTGCCGATGGCTACATCAACAGCCGCGTGATCCCACGACCAAGCCCACCACCCGACGTCCTGGAAGTGGTGCCTGGCAGGATCGAAACAATCCAGGTGGTGAGCTCCAATGGGCGGCTGCAGCGTCGGTTGCGGCTGCTGCTGGGGCCTCTTCAGGGCAGTGTGCTGCACCTGCCCAAACTCACGGCCACCCTCAGGCAGATCCAGCAGCTCTCCGGCGTGGGTCTGCTAAAAATCAACCTCAACCGGATCGGCGAGGATTCCAGCCGGGCCCAGCTGCTGGTGACCGCTGAACCAGGCGCCCAGCCGCTGCAGGGTGAACTGGCCCTGCGCAATGACGGCAACGGTGGTAGCGGCCAGTTCCGAGGCCTCACCACCTTGGTTCAAAACAGCGCCCTGTTCAATGGCGACAGCCTGCTTCTGTTCGGCGAACTCAACACAGATTCCGATCCTGAGCTCGGCTCCCTGAGTGGATCACTCAGCTACACGCTCCCCTTGCTCGATCAGCTCAGTCTCACCACCGCCTTTGGAGCCAGCCGCCGCAACTTGGTGGAGGCGCCGCAGCCTATCCACGAGCTCAGCTTTCGGCAACTACAGCTGTACAGCCAGCTGGAGTTCACCCTGCACGAATCACTACAGGATCGCTGGTCCGCCATTGTGGGCCTCAGCGCCAATCGCAATGATGCTTACTTTAGCGGTGAAAGCTTCCCTGCCATCGTGGGTGGTGGCGATCAAGGCTGGCTGCGCACGGGCTTCGCCCGCCTCGGCCTGGGGTATGCAAGGGCGTCGGGCCCGCTGGCTTTCAACGCCAGCCTCTACGGCCTGCAAGGCATTGGTGCGATTAGCACGACAGCGCAACTCCAGGAACTCAACTTCCTCGGCATTGTGCCGAACCAGTCCCAGGCGATCGGCTCCCAACTCGCTACCTCCTTGCAGCTGGCGCCTCGCTGGCAACTTGAGTTGCGGGCCGCGGGCCAGCTTGCCTTCGCCGCCCTGACCAATCCGATGGGGTTCAGCCTCGGCAGCGACAACGGCCTGCGAGGTCTGCCAGG
>Ga0209298_10000425_pt1 | contig 28035 bp, 18 predicted proteins | sample S_140806_EF_Meta_FD_187325 | JGI IMG/M metagenome (GOLD analysis project Ga0209298, IMG submission 187325) | Freshwater microbial communities from Lake Simoncouche, Canada to study carbon cycling - S_140806_EF_MetaG (SPAdes) (version 2) | ecosystem: Environmental > Aquatic > Freshwater > Lake ... | reverse complement strand
TTCTCATAATTCTCTCAAACCTCGCCCATCACAAACCCACCCATGGAAGGACACCCTCGCACACCCCCAATAGATCGAGGTCGGGAACTGCTCAAGACCGCTCGTGAAGAGATCTTCAAGAGCGCGAATGGCGTGGACTTGCCCGTGTATATTTGGGAGCCGGAGCCGGATAAAGCGCCGCCTTATCCGAGGTCGGTGGCCGCCTTCTTTTTCAGCAGCGGCTGGGACAATGGCCAGATCGCCCAGTTTGCGCCGCACTGCGTCTATTTCGCCTCGCGTGGCATGATGACGATGTGTTTCGATTATCGCGTGAGTGCCCGCCATCCTGGCGCAGGTCCGCTGCAAGCCATGGCGGATACTCGCTCGGCCATTCGCTGGATTCGCATGAATGCCGTCGAGCTCGGCGTGAACCCCGGCAAGATCATTGGCGTGGGCGGCTCCGGTGGCGGTCATGCCATCGCTTCCGCAGCGGTTTTGAACGGCTTCGATGATCCCTCCGATGTCACCGATTGCAGCCCGGTGCCGAATGCCGTCGTGCTCTTCAATCCGGTGATCGATACTTGGTCACGCTACGCTCCCTACCAAGATCGCTGGCCTGACAACGCCTCCCGCAAGGCCGCTGATCTCATCCGTGGCATCAAGGCTGGCTTCCCGCCGATGCTCATCATGCACGGCACGGAAGACCGCGTGGTGCCCTTTGACGGCAGCTACACTTTTGCCCGCAAATCCTCGAAGAAGAAGAACATCTGCCGCCTCATCGAGTTCGATAGCAAAGGCCACGGCTTCTTCAATTTCAACCTCTCCTTCGAGATGTATGAAGCCACGCTGATGGCCATGGACGAGTTCTTCGTCGAGCTGGGTTTCATCGAGCCGGATCCGAACGCCGGCCTCGGCCGCGACGAAGCCCTGTAAAACAGGGAATGACGAAATTCAGAATGACGTATGACGAAAACTTGTCTCCACGTCGTTTCGTCCATCGAAGATAGACGCTGACCGTCTTCATCCGCCCCTTTCTCCTTCCAACCATGCTCCGCACCCTTCTCACCTCCCTACTGCTCACCACGGTCGCTTTCGCCGGCTGGCCGCAAGACGCCTCTGACCTCAAGCCGGACCCGAAGGCCATCTTTGGCTCGTTGGAGAACGGACTTCGCTACCTCGTGCTGCCGCATGACGAGCCGCCGGGACGTGCCAGCATCCGTCTTTACATGGATGTGGGCTCGCTGATGGAAGAGGACGATCAGCAGGGCATGGCGCACTTTTTGGAACACATGGCTTTCAACGGCACCCGCACCTTCAAAGGCGGTGAAGACGGCGACATGGTGAAGTTCTTCCAGCGCCTCGGCATGGGCTTTGGTGCGGATACCAATGCCCACACCTCTTTCAAAGAAACCGTTTACATGCTCGAACTGCCCGAGGTGAACGCCAAATACCTCGACGACGGCCTGCGCCTCTTCCGCGATGACCTCGACGGCATGCTGCTCAAAGCCGACGAGATTGACAAAGAACGTGGCATTATCCTCAGCGAAAAGCTCTCCCGCGACAGCGTCGAGTATCGCACCATGCTCGAAGGCTATAAATTCGCCCTGCCGGAGTCGCTGCTGCCCAAGCGTTTGCCCATCGGCATCGAAAGTACGCTCAAGTCGATGTCCCGCCAGCGCTTCGTGGACTTCTATGGCAAATGGTATGCGCCCCAGCGTGCCACCGTCGTTGCTGTCGGTGATTTCAAAGACACCGCCGCCGTCATCGCCGCGATCAAAAAGCACTTCGAGTCCGCCAAAGCCGCCCCTGAGGTCAAAGACCCCTCACTTGGCAAAATATCCACCGGCCATGGTTTGATCGCCAAGCTGCACACCGAGATGGAATCGCAGGCTCTCACGATCTCCGTCGAGCGCCTTCGCCAGGCGGAGAACAAGCCGGACACCACCGAGGAACGCCGCAAGAACCTCGTCCGCATCCTCGCCGATAGCATGATCAACCAGCGCCTCTCCAAGATCGCCAAGGCTGAAGGCGCTCCGATCATTGGTGCGGAGGCTTACAGCTACGAGCAGTTCGATTTCGTCTTCACCAGCGGCATCCAGGCTCAATGCGATCCGAAGAATTGGCAGCCCGCCCTCGCCTTGATCGAAACGGAAATCCGTCGCGCCCTTCAGCATGGCTTCACCGATGCCGAATTCGCCGAAGTGAAGGCCTCCACGCTCAAAGGAGCCAAACTCCGCGCCGATCAGGCGGATACCCGCAAGTCCCGCGAACTCGCCAGTGGCCTCGTCAGCCAGATCGCCGCGAAAAAAGTCTTCACCCATCCGAAGGACGACCTCGTCCGCGTCGCCAAGGTGCTCGCCACCTTGAAGAAAGAGGACAGCCACGCCGCCCTCGTCGCCGATTGGAAGGGCGATGACATCCAAATCTTCCTCGGCGGCAATTTGAAGCTCGATGGCGATGCCTCGAAGCAGATCACCGATGTTTACAAAGCCAGCGCCGCCAAGCCCGTCGAGGCTCCCGCCAAGGAAGAGACCGCCGCCTTCGCCTACACGGATTTCGGCCCCGCTGGCAAAGTCGCCTCCCGCAGCGAGGCGAAGGACCTTGAGGTCACGCAGGCCGTGTTTGAAAACAACGTGCGCTTCAACTTCAAGCGCACCGAGTTCGAAAAAGGCACCATCCGCGTGCTGGTGAACTTTGGCGGTGGCAAGCTCACCGCTCCCGCCGATAAGCCCGGCCTCATCCCTTACGCCGGAAGCACCTTCCAGCTCGGCGGCCTCGTGAAGCACGATGTCGATGAGCTGCGCCGCATCTTTGCCAGCAAAACCGTCGGCAGTGATTTCAGCATCGGCGATGAGGCCTTCCTCCTCTCCGGCCGCACCACGCCCGCCGATCTCGAAGCCCAGCTCCAGCTCCTCGCCGCCTGCCTCACCGCTCCCGGCTACCGCATCGAGGCCGCACGCCAGTTTGAGAAGAACATCGACCCGCTCTACACCCAGCTCCAGCACACTGCTGAGGGCATCATGAACAACGAAGTCATGGCCTTCACCCACGGCGGCGATCCTCGCTGGGGCTTCCCGGCCAAGGACGTGCTCAAACAGCGCACGCTGGACGAAGTGAAGGCCTGGCTTACACCCGCCCTCACCGAAGATTTCCTCGAAGTCACCATCGTCGGCGATGCGGATCTCGAAAAATCTCTCGAAGCCGTCGCCAAGACCCTCGGCGCTCTGCCGAAGCGTGCCGACAAAAAGCCCGATTACGCCAAGGAACGCACCATCGCCTTCCCGAAGCCTGCCGAGAGCAAAGCCTTCCCCTTCGACACCGAGATCCCGAAGGCCATCGCCACCATCTACTGGCCTACGGAAGACATGCCCAGCGATGTCGCCCGTGCCCGCCGCCTCATGCTGCTCGCCAGCATTCTCGATGACCGCCTTCGCGTGAAAATTCGCGAGGAGCTGGCCGATACCTACTCCCCTGCGTGCTACCACCTCGCCAGCGATGCCTTCACCGGCTACGGCTACGTCGTCACCATGATCGAGTGCAAGCCCGAGCAGGTTGAGAAACTCGCCAAGCTCAGCATCGAGATCGCCGACCAGCTCGCCACTGGCGAAATCACGGATGATGAATTCGAGCGGGCGCACAAACCCGTCGTCTCGCAGATCGAGCAGCAGCGCCGTGACAACCGCTACTGGTCCTCCACCGTCCTCCGCTGCTCCCAGGAGCACCCCCAGCGCCTCGACTGGTCCCGCACCTTCGTCAGCGACATCACCGGCATTAAAAAGTCCGACCTCGTCCCGCTGGCGAAGAAATACCTTCCCAAGGCCAAAGCGGTGACGGCGAATATTGTGCCGAATGCGAAGAAGTAGGCTGAGCCCTTCCGAAGCCCGAAAACCTCTCTCAAAGCCCAGGCGCTCCCTGGGCTTTGCCATTCTCGAAAGGACCCGAGGGACACGAGCGACAGAAGGGACCGCCAGCGACTTCCGTATTCGTTCTCACCTCCGCGTCAGCGCCAATTTCAGTTTTCAGTTTTCACTTCTCAGATTTCAATCCCAGTCCCCATGCGCCTCGCCCTCAGCCTCCTCCTCTTCCCGACGCTCCTCCTCGCCGCGCCGAAGCCTCTCTTCCAATCCAAAGTCATCACCAAGGACACGCCGAACCACAGCGCGGACATCGATGTCTCGCTCGAAGGCGCGAAGGAGCTCTTCCTCGTCGTCACCGATGGCGGCAATGGCTTCGCCGCCGATTGGGCGAATTGGGCGGAGCCGCGTCTCATCTTGGCCGATGGTAGCGAGAAGAAACTCACCGAGGTCGAGTGGAAGTCCGCGCAGTCCGGATGGGGCAGCGTGCGGGTGAACTCGAACTGCGAAGGTCAGACCCTGCGCAGCGCCGGTAAAGCCATCGAATATGGCATCGGCACGCATGCGAACAGCGTCATCGCTTTCAATCTGCCTGCGGGCACGAAGCGCTTCAAAGCACGCGGCACCCTTGATGAAGGCGGCACGAAGCAGGGAAGCACGAGCGTCGAGTTCCGCGTTTACACGGAGAATCCCGGGCCGCTGCAAGCCAGCGCCGTCGCGGGAGCTTCGCACGAGCCTGCGGACTCCACTGAGCAGCTCGACGTGCATCCCGAGCTCACCGTGCAGCTCTTTGCCAGTGAGCCGATGATGGCGTCGCCCGCCAGCATCGACATCGACCACCGTGGACGCGTGTGGGTCTGCGAGGTCGTGAACTATCGCAAGCACAACGGCGAACGCGCCGAGGGCGACCGCATCCTCATCCTCGAAGACACCGATGGCGACGCGAAGGCCGACAAATCCACCGTCTTCCACCAGGGCCGCGATGTGGATAGCGCCCACGGCATCTGCGTGCTCGGCAACAAAGCCCTCATCTCCTGCGGCGACGACGTTTTCTGGCTCATCGACGACAACGGCGACGACAAAGCCGACCGCAAAGAACTCCTGTTCACCAAGATCGGCGGTGCCCAGCACGACCACGGCATCCACGCCTTCCACTTCGGCCCCGATGGCCGCCTCTACTTCAACTTTGGCAACGCCGGCAAACAGCTCTGCGACAAGGACGGCAACCTCATCACCGACATCCACGGCATCAAATGCACCAACCAAAACATCCGCCCCTATCAGCAAGGCATGGTCTTCCGCTGCGAACTGGATGGCAGCAAGGTCGAGGTGCTCGCCTGGAACTTCCGCAACAACTGGGAAGTCGCCGTCGATAGCTTCGGCACGATGTGGCAAAGCGACAACGATGACGACGGCAACAAAGGCGTGCGCATCAACTACGTCATGGAGTTCGGCAACTACGGCTACTCCGACGAAATGACCGGCGCAGGCTGGCAGACCCCGCGCATCGGCTGGGAAAGCGAAATCCCGCTGCGTCACTGGCATCAAAACGACCCCGGCGTCGTCCCCAACATGCTGCAAACCGGCGCAGGCTCCCCCACCGGCATGCAAGTCTATGAAGGCGATCTGCTGCCCAGCATCTTCCACGGTCAGCCCCTCCACTGCGATGCCGGCCCGAACGTCGTCCGCGGCTATATCACCCAGCCCGACGGCGCAGGCTACAAAGCCGAGATCGTCAACATCCTCGAAGGCACCCAGAACCGCTGGTTCCGCCCCAGCGACGTCGCTGTCGCCCCCGATGGCAGCTTAATCGTCGCCGACTGGTATGACCCCGGCGTCGGCGGGCATGGGATGGGCGACGTGACGCGTGGCCGCTTGTTCCGCGTGACGACGAAGGCAGCGGAGAGGTATCAGGTTCCAAGTTTCAAGTTGGACACCGTCGAAGGTGCTGTGGCCGCATTGAAGTCACCGAATGAAGAAGCGCGGTATCTCGCGTGGAAGAAGCTCGAAGAAATCGGCTCCGAAGCAGAGCCCGAGCTTCACAAGCTCTTCCACGATACCAAAGCTGTCCCCCAGCATCGCGCCCGTGCTTTGTGGCTTCTCGCCAGTCATGAATGGGAGCGCTTCAATCCCGGTGCTGACAAACCCAACCCGCACGACCTGACCCTGCCCGAGTGCCTCACCAAAGCCCTCACTGACACCGATCTCAACCTCCGCATCACCGCTATCCGCGTCGCACGTCGTCTCGTGCAGCAAGCGCATCCTGAGATGCTGCGTGAGGTGATCAGCAAGGTCGTTGCCGACAAATCACCCGCCGTGCGCCGTGAAGCGGCGATTGCGCTGCGGTTTGATGAAACCCACGAGGCGTCGGTGCTTGTTTGGACACTTCCCACTACAGCAGCAGAATGGGATCGTTGGATGACTGAGGCGTGTGGCATTGCCAGTGACCTGAACTGGAACTCGCGCCTGAAAGTCATGATGCATGAATTGGACAAAGTGTCTGTAGGAACGGCATGTGACCAAGCTGACTGTGAGTTGTTGATTCGTGCTCGTGATGAACATTCAGCATCCAGCTTGGCCGACATGCTGTTCCGTGAGGAAACCAGATTCAAACCGCTGCAAAAACAGCCTCTCAAAGTTCTTCGCTCACTCCAACTTCTTTCCTACCACCACCGCGAGGAAGTCTCCAAGGCCGCTTTGACCATCTTCCTCAAAGCCGACGCCGAAACGGCCCTCGCTTCCACCGCGTTGCTAGATCGCAACGCCATTGCCTCCAATCCCGAGGCCAAAGCGCGGCTCGATTCGCTGCTGAAGCCGGTCATCGGCAAACCGGAGTTCATCGACCTCGTGCAGCGGCTCAATTTGACCGGGTTCGAGCAGGAACTCGTCGATTACATCACCGCGCATCCTGATGCGGGCGAATCCATCATCGCCGCGCGCATTCTCGCCGCAAACGTCGGCAAGACCGTGGCCTTCCTCACGAAGGCGGACGCCGCTTCGGCGAAGAAGCTCGTCGCCGCGCTCGGCAAGGTCAGTGACCGGCCCAGCGTGGCCGTGTTGAACCAGGCCTTCTGGCCGGAGAAGCGCGCCGACGTGCGCCGCAGCATCGTCGAGGCGCTTGCCCTCAGCAGCGAAGGCGGACGCGCCCTCCTGAAATGGAACTCGGAGAAGAAGCTGCCGGATGTCGTGAAGACCACCGCCGCGCTGGCTCTGAGCCGCAGCACGGATGCCGGATTGCGAAATCAAGCCGCCAAAGAGCTGCCGCTGCCCGCTGCGCTCGGTGCGGAGAAATTTCCGTCGCTGGCTGACTTGATGAAGGTCAAGGCTGACGCGTCAAAGGGGCAAGCCATGTTCATGCAGGCCGGTTGCGTGGCCTGCCATCAGGTCAAAGGCCAGTTCATCAACTTCGGCCCCGACCTCAGCCAGATCGGCAACAAGCTGAGCAAGGACGGACTCTTCACTGCCATCCTCTACCCCAGCGCCGCTGTGGAACACAGCTTTGGCGGTCTCAGCGTGACGACGAAAGAAGGCCTGCAAGCCATGGGCTATGTCATCAGCGAAACCGCGGATGAATTGACGCTCAAAATCGCCGGTGGCGCGGCGATGCCGATCAAGAAGGTCAGCATCGTGAAGAAAGACGAGATGAAGGAGTCGCTGATGCCTCCCGGTCTCGCCGCAGCGATTGGGCCGCAGGGTTTGGCGGATCTCGTGGCCTACTTGCAGACGCTGAAGTAGGTGGGTGGAAAGAAGAAGCCCTGTTCCGTGGGAACAGGGCTGATCTTCTTTAGCGGAAGCTCTTCGCGAAGTCGTCGCTGGTGGCTTTGGCGACGACCTTGGTTTTCTGGAAGGTGCTCTGCTCGCCCTTCTCGATGAGGATGCGCTCGTAGTCGGCGCTGCTCATGGGGAGTTCGATGGTCTTGTCCTGCCAGGTGGAGAGCAGGATGGCATTGGCAAGCTCGACGCTGCGGGTGCCTTCCTCGGCGGGCGAGAGGAGTTTTTCGTCCTTGAGGATGGCGTTGGTGAAGTTTTGCAGGATCTCGATGTGCTGGCCACCGCTCTCGACCACCGGGATGTCCATGTGCCAGCTCTCGGGCATGGCGAAGGCGGCCTCAGCTTCCATGCAGAATTTGCTCATGGGCTGGCGGTTGCGCTGGAAGTGAATCTTCGTGCCGTCGGTGACGGTGAGGCGGCCCTGCTCGCCGGAGATTTCGAGGCGGTTGCAGCCCGGAGCCTCGCCGGTGGAGGTCACGAAGGTGGCGGAGAGGCCGCTGTCATATTGCAGCACGGCGGTGACATCGTCCTCGACCTCGACCTGATGGAAACGGCCGAACTGGCAGAAGCCGCGTACTCGCTGAGGCATGCCGAACATCCATTGGAAAAGGTCCAGGTTATGCGGGCACTGGTTCATGAGCACGCCGCCGCCTTCACCCTTCCAAGTGCCACGCCAGCCGCCGGTGGCGTAGTAGTAGTTCGTGCGGAACCAGTTGGTCACTTCCCAATGCACGCGACGGATTTCGCCCAGCTCGCCGCTGTCGATGAGGTCCTTCACTTTCTTGAAGGTGGCGTTCGTGCGCATGTTGAACATGGCGGCGAAGATCTGCTTCTTGTTCGCGTGCGCGGCGATGAGGCGCTCGCAATCGGCCTTATGCACGGAGATGGGCTTCTCGACGAGGACGTGGAGGCCGGCGGTCAGCGCTTCGATGCCGATGGTGGTGTGGCTAAAGTGCGGGGTGCAGATTAAAATGGCGTCGATAAGGCCACTGGAGATCATTTTGGAGACATCGGTGAAGGATGCCTCGCCCTCCTGGAGCGGTGGGATGGTGCCGTGGCTTTCGCACAAGGCGGTGACGCGTAGTCCGGGGACTTTTCCGGCGCGAATGTTCGCGAGGTGCGCTTTGCCCATGTTGCCAAGTCCAACGATGCCGAGTCTGACGTTTTCGAGTGCCATAAGGGCCGCGAGGCTAGGCGGGCATGAAGTATGGTCAACCTAATGCGCGGGAGGTTTCTGCCTCACCGAGTCCGCGTGGATGGCGCGGAGCGTTTGATGCCAGGAGGAAATTCCTGATCGGAGACGGGCGTGGCCTTTTGAATCATCGCCGCTGATCCGGCAGGGGAGCGTTTGATGCCGGGTGGGAGGGCTTCGCTGCTGACAAGCGCTTCTGCGGGTGGTTTTTCTGAGGTGGAGATGGGCCGCGGGGCAGCGGGGATGGAGTACCAATGCATCTGCGGCATGGAGACGAGCTCGACCCACTGCTGGCTGCCGAGTTTTTTCCATTCAAGCTCGACGATGGCCCATACATGGATTTCCCACGGGAGCCGATCACGGAGCTGGCGGGCGAGTTCGGCATCTTTGACGAGGAAAACGGGCGAGCGGAAGGGATTCGGACGCGGCAGGCCGATGCTAAAAGCATCCTTCTGTTCACGATTCGGCACTTCATCGCCGAAGTAATGCTGGCGGAAGATGCCGACGTGGAAGGCGGCCTTGTCCTCTTGGTAGGTTTTGAAGAATTCCTCGAGCTTGCGGTCCTTCAGCTCGATGAAGGTGAGCCAATCGACCTTCCAACCATCGGCCTGTTCTTCGAGCATGGCCGGCACGGGGTATTCCCAGGTCTTGCTTTCGATGTGGAAGATGCAGTGGGCACCGGCTCCAAGCTCAGGCTGCTTGTCAAGGCGCCCGAAGGTGATGTGATCAATGGTGATGGGGCCGTCGTTGTTGCGGGAGTAGTAGCGATCGAGCAGGGGCTTCATCAGCTCGGCTCCGAGCACATGGTTGGAGCGTTCTTCGGCGGAGTCAGCGTTGAGGAAGGCTTTCAGGGTCTTGAGAGCTGGCTCGGCCTCAGCGGGGATTTTTTCGCTCGGCTGGTCATCGAGGGAGCCGGTCATGGTGCCACGGGGTGTGGGCGCACCGGGAGCGGCCTCAGGGATCGCGGGCGTCTTCGAGGTGGAAGTCGCTGTAGGCACCTCGAGGAGGCGGTCGCCCGTGGAAGCCGTCGCGGGGGGAGCTTCCGAGGAGCCAGCGGTCTTTACCATCGCGATTGCAGCGGCGGTGGCGGGTTCCGCTTTGGGAATAGGGCTGTCTTCGAGACCGGAGACGGAGCCCATCAAAGGTTTGCTCGTTCCACCCGCTTCAGAGGCAGGCTTTTCAGGCAGCGGCTCCGGTGACGTCGTGGTGAGAAGAGGCTTTTCGGTCTTCGCGGTTGTGCCAGCCTCTGGAGTGTCTGTTTTGGCAGGAGGCGTGGTCGAAATCGTGGATGGTTGGATCTCTGTAGGAACTTCAGCGATAGGACTGAGGTAGCCTGAGATGGTGTCCTTGAGCAGATAACCCGCGATACCGAGGAAGCCGAGCAGGAAGACGGCGGCGAGACCGAGGCGGATGAAATTGGCCCCACGGTTTGGCCGCAGGGCGGCGAGGTTTCGGCCGGCTGGCAGAGGTGAAGCAGGAGCGGCGGGTAACATGGGGGCTCCTGCCTGACTTCCAAATGCCGACGCTGGAAAGCCGCCATTAGCCGGAAGAGCCATCGTGGAGGGCGTGATGGGGGCGGCGGGCACATCACGCCCGAGCAGAGAGCCTGCGGGAAGGGAATTCGTCATGCCGACGGCGGAGGCTGGCATGGAAGGAATCATGGGTGCCCCGGGAATGAGGCGTGATTGGGCCTGCGTGGGAGGATTTCCCATGGCTGGGAGTCCTGGAGGGGGGGCGGCGGGATCATTCGGCGGCAGTCCGAGGCCAAGCCCTCCTCCGGGTGGCGACCAAGCGGGTTGGCCGGAAGGTGGCGTGGAAGTCAGTGGCCCCTGCCCGGGCACACGGCGCGGCGGCAGGCTCGTGCCAGTGGGCGTGGCTCCTGGCATGCCAAATCCGGAGGCCGGGGCAGCAGTTGGTGCTGCCGGAGAGGTCACCGTCTGTCCACAGCTCGGGCACGGGCCACTGATCCCCGCCATGTTGGACGGCACGGTGAGCTGGGTGCGGCATGCTCCGCATTCAAACTGGATGACATCGAACATTACTCCTGAGTGAGGCAATTACAGCTAATATGGCGGATGGAATTCATTTTGACAAACTAAAACTTTTCCAAAGGCTTACAAGTAGGCTTGAATTGGCTCTCAGCCAAATTTGATCATCGCTCCGCCCCCGCCGCAGAAGGCACCACCGAGTCGTTGCGAGGTCTCCGGTTCAGGAAGCTCCCAAATGCTACTTTTCAGCCTTTGCCTGCGCTGCCTGTGCCAGCGAAGACCGGCCCATGCTCCGCCGCAGGTGCTGGCCACGATTCCCAGGCTCCACCAGGCCCAAGAAGGCGGGCTGGAATCTTTAGGGGGCAGGATCGGATCGGCCGTGGCGGCTCTTGGCGCACCGCCTTCGGTCAGTTCACGCAGCGCCACCTGGGGGCTTTCCTGCCGTAAATCATGGCCGAGGGCCTTTTGCAGCCAAAAAAGCCGTGTGGAGAGGGTGACGATATACTGCTCGAGCTGATCGTGGGCTTCCGAGGCGTGCATCGCCTGCTTCACACATTCGGCAGAAGTTTCCGAGAGGAAGGAGGCGCTCGTCAGGGCATGCACGGGTTCGCTCACGAAAAGGCGTGCCCGCCAGGGTTCGCCCACTGGGTATATCAGCAGGCAGGCATTCGTCGTTAGCAGGCGACCGGAGGCCACTTCCTCCACCGCCGCGTCGGCAGGCAGCGTCTCGTTTTTGCCCAAAATGAGCACATACAGTCGGATGCGGGCATCGCGGGCGTGAAACTCCAGCAATCGCGTCAGTTCCATCGCGGCCATTTCAGGCACCCGGCTATCAGGATCGATAAAATAGAGATCACCCGGCATCCCGGCCGCAGCCTTCATGAATTCCTGGGAGATACTCCGCAGCGCGGCGATGGCGGTGGGAGCGGTGCTGTCCACCGGCCGAGCACTGCGGATTTCCTCATGGCTGATTTCCTCTGAGTCCGGCAAAAAGGACCGCATGTGCTCAAGGGTCAGCCTAGGTTGCAGCTCACCGGTGAGGCGTTCCGGCAGATCATCCAGCCGTGCACCGCTGTTTAGAGGGCCACGCAGCACCTCATCGAGATTTTCCGCCAGCCCGGAAGGCCCTGGCAGAAGGGCCTCCAAGCTCGGGGCATGGATATTTTGCTCACGAAACGCACGAAGTTCTTCCTCCGTCCATTGAGGCAGAGGTAGCTCCTCCTGAGCACGGCCACTTCCCAGCAGGCAGGAAAGCATCCCTACCAGCAAAAGCCATCTCCCGAGCACGCTCGGAGGAAACGCAGACTTTGGAGGAATGGATCGAAAAAGGGCCATGGCAGGTCAGCGAGAACGATTTCCGGCCGAGAGGCCCGCCACGGTGTTCGGTGTGGACATGCGGTGTCCACCTCGCAGCGGCTCGACCGCGATGGTGGAGGCTTGGTGAGAGACTTCCGGACTCCAAGGATTCGGGCGGGCATGGCCGCGCAGCACCTGTGACACTCGTTGGATCGCGAGTTCGATCGCTGGGCCATATTGCTGCGAGCGGAGCTTCTCTCCCACAGCTTGGAGGAGGGAAGTCAGCATCTTGGAGTCGAAATAGCCCTCAATGGCATAGCCCAGAGTGACCGCTAGGTTCTTGCTCACCGGGTCCACGACCATAACCACGCCGAAATCATTGCGCTTCTGAATCAGCGGCGTGTTGAATGCCCCCTGATTCAGCAGCCAGAAGCCCAACTCCGACACATTTAATCCAGTCGGCAGCATGCCGAGATACACAGCAAAGAACGCTTGGGGGAAGACCCGCTCATAATCGTCCATCATCACCTCGCACTGTCGGGATTCTTCCAAGCGTAGGCAGTGGGCCGCATCGGTGATGCGTTCCAGCCGCACCCAATGATCCCCCAGATAGGCCCCCAGCGCCTCGGCAGAAAACCCGCACTGTGGGCACGCCGGGAGGGTCTTGCTCAATTTGGATTCACAGTGTGGACACTTCATATATATAAAATATATGGTATATATAACCTATCAAGTTCAAAATTGTCACGCGTTCGAACGGAAAATTTTATTTACATGCCTGCTGAAATGTGGTGAACTGGAAAGCAGTCTTTAAAATAATTAGGAACCACCTTGCTTTCGTGTGTTCCAAGCGCCTCAAACTCCTTTCTTTTAACACAACCACTATGAAGCACCAAACCTTGCTTGCTCTCTACATCGGCCTCGCAGCAGCCTCTCCGCTGAATGCCAAATGGCAGCGCGTCCCTACATTGGCTGATAAGCCTCTTGCAAGTGGTCTCAAAGGCTTGGCTTCAAACGCCACCATCACGGGTTCTGCGGGCTTCGGCCGTGCCAATTCTCTTCTTTCGGACGATCCCACAGACCATGTGGATATCGCCGCTGGCAACAGCAACGCGGTGATCAATTTCGGCAAGCCCACGATGATCAACCGTTCGGCTTTTGCCAACGATGGCATTGAAGGGCGGGCCACACTCTCCGGCAGCAGCGACCAAAAAGGCTGGGCCGTGCTTGATGAAAAAGTTTTTACCAGTTCGGATCGTGATATCACCTTCGCCTTCGCAGGCATGCAGGTGAAGTTTGTGAAGCTGGAATTCGCCCTCTCCAAGGGCGGAAGCATTCGGAACTTCCAGCTCTTTGGCGGAGACAAGGATAAAGATTATTACGTCAAGCAGTCTAAAGATGGCAAAGATGGCTATCCGGTGAACTTCGCCGGTGTCGGTGGTTCCCGTGTGCTCTACGCTTCTCCGAAGCCCGAAGGTGACGTCGATCAGGCCATGGCCTACAACAAGTTCGCCTTTCCTGAGTCCGATGAGCGTTATCGTACCCTGATTTATGACCTCGGTCAGGTCCGCATCATGAATGAGTTTGGTTCGGTCCATTCTCCTCGCCCGGTTCGCTTCGAGGTTTTTGCCTTCGAAAAACTTCCTGAAAAGGAAGACTGGCGTGGCCGCTTGGCCTTCAACCCCACCGATTTCCAGCAGCGTGAGCCTGTGGCCGCCGCTGAAGACACGCGTGGTTTGGGCTATCTCAAAGCGAAACCGAAATCCACTGTGAAGTCCCGCTATCTCGCTCTTCGCTGGGAGCCGGATTTCAATCCTCCTTCTTTTGGTGTCTCCGCTCCTGCGATCACTGGTAGTGGTTTCGCTGGCGGTAGTCCGGGCAGCGGTCAAGGAGGTCCTGGCGGCCAAGCTGCTTCCAATCCAGGCCACACCGGCAATGGCGGTGCTAGTGTGGGTGATGCTGGCAATGCAGGCAATGGCGGCGGCACCGGCGGTGGCGGCCAGGGAAATGGCGGCACCCAGGATGGCGGCACCCAGGATGGCGGCACCCAGGATGGCGGCACCCAGGATGGCGGTGGCCAGGTGCAGAGCAGCGGGAATCCCTTCGTGGGATCGCCTTCTTCAAGTGGTGTTGGCTTGACCAACACCCCAAGCTCGCCGTAATCCTCACTACGGAAAAGTCTTTAACGAGACCCCGCTTCCGAAAGGAGGTGGGGTTTTTTTATTGATTTGCGTCCTCGGCGGTTCGCTGGGAGTACATTTTTCCTCTCCGATCCCACCCATGAAAGTCAAAAAGCTCCTCCACACACGCTACCGCGTGAATGACCTCGACAAGACCGTCTCGTTTTACACGCAAGTGCTCGGCCTGGAGGAAATCCGTCGTCACAAGTCCCCGCGTGGCTCTGAGCTGGTCTTTTTGAAAACACCCGGCAGTGAGGAGCTCCTCGAAATCTGCTCCTATCATGCCAGCGGTCCCGTCACCTTTTGCAGTGATCTCACGCACCTCGCCTTCGAGGTGGAAAGTCTTGAGGCCTTCGCCCAGCATGCCGCCGCGCTAGGTTATCCCCTCTCCGATGGCCCCACACCTTCCTCCAGCGGCACCTTTGCTTTCATTGACGCCCCTGAGGGCTATGAGATAGAACTCATCGAATACAAAAAATAATCTTCGCTCTCTCAAATCATGGACTTCGACTGGATCGGCTGCGCCTTTGACCTCAGTGCCCTTCCTCCGAAGAACATTGAGGAATCCTTCGAAGATCCTTTCTCGCTCAAATTGATGCCTGATGAGCAAGGCTCCGGCAGTGAGGCGCGGTATTACAACCTCGGTAAATCCCTTCAGGGCCATCCCGTTTTCAGTGTTTTCTGGACGGATGGGAAACGTTACCGCGTTATTTTCGCCCGCCTCATGACCGCTGCGGAGCACGAGTTCTTCGAGCGCAAAAAAGCCGAGGACATCTGATACCCACAATTCTCCTGCCATGACCGCCTTTTCCGCCGATCTGCCCATCATCCGCGCTTGGAGAGAACTCCCGGAATTCGACACTGAGGAGGCCGAAATCCAGTTTTGGCAGTCTCGCCAACTCGATCAGCGCCTCATGCAGTCCTCCCTGCACCGCAGTGATGTGCGTGAATCCACCACCATCACGCTGCGCTTCGATCCCCGCATGCTTAGCCGCATCAAACGCGTCGCCCGCCGCCGCTACCTCAACTATCAGAGCATGATGAAGCAGTGGCTCAGCGAGCGTATGGAGCAGGAAATGAAGGAGTGAGGGTTCGTTTTCGGTTCATCCGGGAAGTTCGTGCATTCAGCGATTGAGGGCATCCGTTGGCTCCCCTCACCTAACCTCTCCCCGCAATCTGCCCGAAAAGGAAGCGAACACGTCCAGCGAGGAGAGGAACTGGAAAGTGCATGGTATGAGTTCAGGCTGCTGAGTCTTCGTCGAGCGCGGGCTGATGCGGCACGATGTCCTAGGCGCACCATCCGGTCCCTCTCCCCGCGAACGGCGACTGATGTCTTTAACGCATGATACGGGGAGAGGTTAGGTGAGGGGGCATTGAACGATTTTTCCTCGGAAGAACGCACCAACTTCCCGGACGAACCTCTTTTTCGTTCGACCAGCCTTGGAGGCTAGTGCCAAACCTCTGCGTTCCACCGTGTCATCTGTGGTGGATTTGCATTTTCGAACACAGCGGCCACGGAGGAGCACAGAGACGGGGAGGTCTTGAATGAAGCTCAGCGGATCTATTCCCCGCCCGCAGCCCTTCTCAGGACTGATACGGCCTCACTTGCAAGGAGGCCGCGCTCGTTTACTATCGACGCCTCATGCACCGAAAAAACCTTCTCGCTTTGGCCGTGCTGGCGCTTGTGATCTCATGGATGGCTGCCGGGCCTGCCCAAGCGCAAACGGCCGCCCCGGCACCCGCTGCGGTCACGGCCAGTGCCCCGGCTGATCCCAATGCGGACAATCCCTTCGGCGATACGCTCACCTTCAGCGGCTTCATCAAGCGCACTGGCATCATGGCCTACCCGCTCATCGCCCTCTCCATGGTGGCCTTTTTCATGATTGTTCTCTTCACCCTCACGATCCGCCAAGGCACCGTCGTGAGTGATGCCTTCATGAACTCCGCCGATGCGCTCATCCGCAAGCAGGACTACCTCGGCCTCCTCGCCGTGTGTAACCGCCGCAACGAATGCATCGCCCGCATCACCGCCAAGACGCTCGATTTCGCCACGCGGAATCCCACCGCTAGCTTTGAGGAGGTCAAAGAGGTCACCGAGGCCGAGGGAAATCGTCAATCGAGCCTTCTCCTCGCCCGCATCGCCTACCTGGGAGACGTCGGAGCCGTGGCCCCCATGCTCGGCCTGCTCGGCACTACGCTAGGCATGATCACCACCTTCCACGAGATTTCTGGCAAAGGTGCCGGCGGCTCCAATCAGCTCGGCCTCGCTCAAGGCGTCTCCGAGGCGCTTCTTTGCACCGCCTCCGGCCTCGTCATCGGCATTCCCGCGCTCATGTTCTACGCCATCTTCCGTGGCAAGGTGAACCGTCTCATCTCCGAGATGGAGGCCGCCACCACGCATCTCATGGCCCTGCTTGCGGTGCAGTATAAACGCGCCGCTCGTGCCGCCGCCTCCGTGTGATCCGGCATCCTCCCACGCCATGAACTTCCGCAAACAGCACTCGATCGAACCCACGCCGATGCAGCTCGCGCCGCTCGTCGATGTGCTCTTCCTGCTCGTCATCTTCTTCGCCGTCACCTTCCAGTATGCCAAAGAAGAGCAGGTGATGGATGTGAGCGTGCCTGCGGCGGATTCCGGCAAGGAAAACGAATCCCGCACGGTCGGTGAGATCATCATCAACATCAAAAAAGACGGCGAAGTCGTCGTCAACGGCCAGACGTACAGCACCGATGAACTTCTCGCCAAGCTACAAAACATCATTGTCATGGCTGGCACGAATGAGCAGGCCGTCATCATTCGCGGAGACAAGGCCACCGATTGGGAATACGGCATCCGCGTCATGGATGCCTGTCAGAAAGCCGGCATCTACAACATCGCCTTCGCCGTGAAAAAGCCCGAAGGCGAGGCCGCCGCTCCCGCCCCGCCGAAATAGCCGCGCCGCCGCATGCACACGCCCTCTCTCATGTCCTTCCGCGGTCTCGTTTTCGCCACGCTCACCTTGAGCGGTGCCCTCTTTGCCCAGCAGGCTCCCAAAGCCCTCCCCGTCGAGGAGGAGCCGCCCATTCCGCGTGCCATCCCGGTGCGTCCGCCGCTCGCCACAGCGCCTGCCTCTCTTCCCAAGGCACGCAGCCCTGAGGACGACATGTTTGATTTCGCCACCCTCGGCTACGAACGCCAGGAGTGGGCCATCGCCGCGCAAAACTACGCGAAGTACCTCCAAACTTACCCTTCCGGCAATCGCGTGGCCGATGCCCTCTTCCGCATCGGCGAGTGCTATCGCGAGCAGCGTCAGCTCAAGCAGGCCGCCTCGTATTGGGAAGAAGTGGTGAACCGCTATCCCAACAGCGAAGGCGCTCCCTCCGCCGCCTACCGCCTCGGTGCCATGACCTTTAACCAGGGCCAAAACGCCGTCTCCGAAGGCGATAAAAATGCCGCGCGTCCCAGCCTCATGGCCGCCGCACGCCACTTCACCTTCTGCATCGAGAAAACCAAGATGCCCGAGGCCAAACTCGCCGCCCTCTACAACAAGAGCCGCTGCCACGAACTCCTCGGCGATACCAAACTTCAGGCTGAGGCGCTCAACGCCGTTATCGCCGTCAAAACGAACAACCCTTTCAGCGAGACTGCGCTGCTCGCTCTCGGTTCTCTCCAGCTCCAGCAGGATAAAAAGGTCGAGGCCATCGTAGCCTTCGAGCAGCTCGTCCAGTCCAGCACGAACAATGCCGTCCTCGCCGATGCCTCTCTGCGCCTCGCCGTCCTTTATCAGGAAGAAAAAAAGTATGACCAGGCCATCGCCATGTTTCAGAAGGCGATGCAGCTCCCGGAGACACCGGAAGCCAATCGTGGCATCGCCCTCGTCGGCATCATCCAGGCCATGAATGCCAAGGGAGACTTCGATGGTGTCATCGATTACTACAACCGCCACGCCGAGACGCTCCCGCCCGGCAACGTGCGTCCGAAGATGCTCCTCCTCGTCGGCCATGCCTACCGCCAGCGCAAAAGCTACGCCCGCGCCGTCGAGGTGTACCTCATCATCGAGCAGTATCACAAGGACACCGATGAGTCCTTCGAGGCCGGCTATTGGAAGCTCTACTGCTTCTACCTCCTCGGTGACAAAGAACTTGGCGAATTCGCCAACGGCTTCATCGCCCGTTACACGCCGATCAAAGGCGATCACGAGCTGCTCAGCCTTGCTCGCCTCATCCGCGCGGATTTCTTCTTCAACAAAGCCGATTTCAATCAGGCCGCCCTCAGCTACACCGATCTCAAGATCGAAAAGCTCCCCGAAAAGCTCCGCCCCGGCACCGTCTTCAACATGGGCTGGGCGCAGGCCGAATCCGGCCGCCATCAGGACGCCGTCGTCACCTTCACCCGCTTCCTCACGGATTTCCCAGGGCACGAATTCTCGGCCAAGGCCCTGGCCCGTCGTGGCATGGCCAACAAAGACGCTCGTGATCTCCCCAAAGCGAAAGCGGACTTCGAACTCGTCACCAAAGATTTCCCCACTTCGGATGCTTGCGAGATCGCCTGGCTCCAGCTCGGCCTCATCGGCATGGAAATGAAGGACGCGAAGGCCAGCATCGCTGCCTTTGAGACGTTGCTGAAAAAATTCCCCAAGACCCCCGCCGCCGCTCAAGCCCAGTACGGCATCGGTCGCGGCTATTTCGACCAGAAAGCCTACGACAAGGCCATCCCCGCCCTTCGCCGTTCCTTCGAGATCGATAGCAAGACCTACTTCGAAAAGGCCAGCCAGATGCTCATGCTCTGCGAATACGCCCGCCAAAACGCCGATGAGCTAGCGAAGACCATCGATGGCTATCTCGCTGCCAAGCCCGAGGGCGTCGTGCCTGCCAACATCCTCAAATGGCTCGGCCTCAAACTTTACGGAGCCGAAGAGTTCAAAAAAGCCGCCCGCTACCTCGAACTCGCCGCCACGCCTGACACGCCTGAAAACACCGAGCCGGTCGTCTGGATCTACCTCGCCATGTCCCAGCTTCCTGCGGGCCATTTCGATCAAAGCGTCGCCGCCGCAGAAAACTACCTCAAATCCAATCCTGACCCTTCCTCCAAGGCTCGCGCCCTCATCACCAAAGGGCGCGCCCAGCTCGGCAAAGGCACGTTTGATGCCGCCGATACCACCGCGCAAGAAGCCCTCGCCTTCGTCAAAGACGGCAAGCTCCAAGCCGAACTCCTCATCCTCGAGGGCGACATCTACAACGCCCATGGCGATGACCTCGCCAAGCAGACGCAGATCGATGCCGCCCGTGCCAAATGGCAGGCTGCTGCTGGCAAATACGCCGTCCCCAGCCAGGTCTTCGAAGACGATCAAGTCACCCCCGAAGCCCTTCACAAAGCCGCGCTCACCTTCGACAAGCTCGGTGATGCCGCCCAGGCCCAAAAACTTCGTCAGCAGCTCAAGCAGCGTTATCCCAAGTGGCAGGCGAAGAGCTGATCCCTCACGGTTCTTCCTTGGGCATCATGTTTCGCATCCGTTATCCTGACGATCTTCCTATCACCGCTCGCCGTGAGGAGATCGTCGCGACGATCCGGCAGCACCAGGTGCTCATCCTCGCAGGTGAAACAGGCTCAGGAAAGACCACGCAGCTTCCCAAGATGTGCCTGGAGGCACTCGGAGACTTTCAAGGCACCATCGGCTGCACGCAGCCGCGTCGTGTCGCGGCGATGAGCGTGTCGAAACGTGTCGCCGAAGAGCTTGGCGTGCCGTGGGGCCGCGAAGTCGGCTGCAAGATGCGCTTCAGTGACGACACCAGCCGCGAGACCCGCGTGAAGTTCATGACGGACGGCATCTTGCTCGCCGAGATCCAGAGCGATCCGATGCTTCGCACCTATTCGGTGCTCATCCTCGATGAAGCACACGAGCGCTCGCTCAACATCGACTTCCTGCTCGGTTACCTCGTCGGTTTGCTCAAAAAGCGTCCGGACCTCAAATTGATCGTCACCTCCGCCACCATCGACACCGAAGCCTTCTCGCAAGCTTTTGGTGGTGCACCAATCATCGAGGTCAGCGGACGCACCTATCCCGTCGAGATCCGCTACATGCCGCTCGTGACCGAGGAAGACGATTTCGGTTTCATCGACGGTGCGGTGGCCGCAGTCGAAAATGCGCTGATCGAGACGAATGACGGCGATGTGCTCGTTTTCATGCCCACCGAGCGCGACATCCGCGACACGCGTGACTTGCTCGATGGTCGTTTGGGCCGCGAATTCGAGGTTTTGGCGCTATTTGGCCGCATGGCGTCGGCGGAGCAGCAGCGAGTGTTTGAACCGGGGCGCAAACGCCGCGTCGTCATCGCCACGAACGTCGCGGAGACCTCCATCACCATCCCACGTATCGCCGTGGTGGTCGATACCGGCCTCGCTCGCATGAGCCGCTACAATCCACGCACCCGCACGAAGCGCCTGCCCGTGGAAGCCGTGTCGCAAAGCAGCGCGAACCAACGTGCGGGCCGCGCAGGCCGCGTGCGGGATGGTTTGTGCATTCGCCTTTACGAGCAGGATGATTTTGAGAAGCGCGACCGCTTCACCATGCCGGAAATCCAGCGAGCCAACCTCGCCGAGGTCATCCTGCGCATGAAAGCCTTCAAGCTCGGCGAGATCGAAGAATTCCCGTTCATCAATCCGCCCAGCAGCGCCGCCATTCGGGCCGGTTATGATCTTCTTCACGAACTCGGCAGCCTGAATGACACTCACGAACTCACGCCGCTCGGTCGTGAGCTGGCGAAGCTCCCGCTCGATCCCACGCTCGGCCGCATGCTGATGCATGCCCGTGTGGAAAAAGTGCTGCCGGAGATGCTCATCATCGCCAGCGGCCTCAGCATTCCGGATCCTCGCGAACGTCCCGAAGAGAAGAAGGAACTCGCCAATGCCGCCCACAAAGCCTTCGCCGCGCCCGACTCAGACTTTTTTAGCCTCCTCAAAATCTGGCAAGCCGCGCCCGACGGCTCTGCCAATGCGTTACGCAAATTCTGCCGCACGAACTTCCTCTCCTTCACCCGCATGCAGGAGTGGCGGGATGTCTGGCGGCAGCTTTGTGATCTCATGAATGATCGGACCGATTCGTCAGATCAGACCGATCTCTCAAAAAGACAGGACGCTATCCATCGCAGCATCCTCGTCGCGCAGCTCGGTCACATCGCCGTCAAAGAGGATCGTAACCTCTACAAAACCTCCGGGAACCGTGAGGTGATGATCTTCCCCGGCTCCAACCTCTACGAACGCCGCGAGAAGAACGCCAAACCGAAGCCCGGCCAAGACAAAGCCAAACAACCCGCATGGATCGTCGCGGGGGAGATCGTGCATACTTCACAGCTCTTCGCACGCACGGTGGCGAAGGTGCAGCCGGATTGGATCGCGGAGCTGGGCGCGCATTTGTGCACCTACAAGCACAGCGAGCCGCATTGGAACGAAAAAGCCGGCCGCGTGACCTGCGTCGAGCGTGTGATGTTGCATGGCCTGGAGATCACGCGACGCAGCATCGACTACCTCAAGGTCGATCCCGTCGCGGCGACGCAGCTTTTCATTCGCGGTGCGCTCGTCGAGCATCAGGACACCGCCATCACGCTACGCTTCTACGCTCAGAACAACGCCCTCCGGCAAAAGATCGAGACCATGCTCACGCGGGTGCGCAGCAACCTCGTTTATGCCGTCGAGGAGCGGCTGTTTCGCTTTTACGATGCCCGTTTGAAGAACGTCTCGTCGATCCACGACCTCAACCGCGTGGTCAAAGAACGCAGCGAGACCGAGCCACGCTTCCTCATCGCCACCGAGACCGATCTCGCCGGTGGCGAGGACTTTGAGGCCGATTTGCAGCAGTTCCCGGATGAGGTCTCGCTCGCGAATTCCGTCATCCCCGTCACCTACAGCTACAAACCCGGTCAGGAGCACGACGGCGTCACGGTGAAGGTGCCGGTGCAGCTCGCAGGGCATCTCACCACCGGTCAGGTGCAATGGATGGTGCCAGGCATGCGCGAGGAGATCGCCGCCGCGCTGCTGCGGGCGCTGCCGAAGTCCATCCGCCGCGATTTGATGCCCATTGACCCGAAGGCACGCGAGATCGCCACCGAGTTCGATCCCGGCACGAGTGATTTCCTCGCCGCGATGGCCGCCTTCATCTCCAGTCGCTATCGCATCCGCATTCAGGCCAGCGATTGGGCCCCCGGCAGCATTCCGGCGCATTTGCAGCCACGCATCGAGCTGCACGACACGAAGAAAAACACCGTCGTCGCCTCCAGCCGCGATTTGAGCACGCTGCACGCCGAGGTCGAAAAAGAGGCTCATCGCCGCACCGATGCCTGGGACCGCCTTTTGCCGAAGTTTGAGCGTTTCGCCCTGCAAAGCTGGAGCTTCGGCGATCTGCCCGAAAGCATCCTCGTCGAGCAAATTGGCCACGCGCAGGTCTTCGGCTATCCCGCCCTCGTTTTGCGCGATGGCGAGGTCGATGTCCGCCTTTTCAAAACGAAGGCCGAAGCCTCGAAAACGATTCCCGCCGCCGTGCGGAAGCTCGCGGAGAATCTTTTGGCCAAAGACATCGCGTGGCTAAAGAAAGAGCTGCGCAGCTTCGGTCCTGCCACCAAAGCGCCCACGGCGAATCACTTTGGTGCTCTCGGCCAGCTTCAAGCCGCGCCCGCAGCCAACAGCCTCGGCGATCAAGCCCACGAGCACATCCTCGCGCACCTGCTGCGCCTCACGCCGCTCCTCCCGCTCACGGAAAAACGCTTTCAGCAACTGGCCGAAACCTTCCGCCGTGATCTTCCAAGTGTCGTCCATCGTACACGCACGCTCCACGCTCAGATTCTCGATCAACGCAGCAAACTCCTCGCCCTGCCGAAACGCTATCCCGGCCTCGAAGCCGATCTCCAACGCCTCGTGCCGCCCGATCTGCTCCTCAAAACCCCACACGAGCAGCTCCAGCACCTCCCCCGCTTCCTGAAAGCTATCCACGTCCGCAACGAACGCTGGATGAACAACCCCGCCAAGGACACCGACAAGCAGCTCCTCATCACCGACTTCGCCACCTGGCCCCAAGAAGTCCCCCAAGCCAACCACGAGACCTTCCGCTGGCTCTTCGAAGAGTATCGCGTCCAAGTTTTCGCCCAAGAACTCGGCACCTCACAGCCGGTGAGTGTGAAGCGGCTGGAGGCCTTGATGGTGTCTTAGTCCGCCTCAATTGGCGTGCGAACTGGGCGCGGCTGATCCGGTGGGGAAGCGGAGTTTGATTTCGGTGCCTTGATCGGGGGTGCCTTGGACGAAGAGCTGGCCGCGCATCTGTTCAGCAAAGACGGCGAGGATCTTGAGGCCGAGTCCGGGGCTTTCGCCCGGATGAAATTCGGACGGGAGGCCGACGCCATCATCTCGGATGATGAGTTCGCCATTATCGCCCGAGTAGCGGAGGGTGGCGGTGATGCTGCCTTGACGCCCATGAGGGAAGGCATGCTCGAAGCTATTGGAGAGTGCCTCATTGAGAGCGAGCGCGAGCGGCATGAGCCACTCGGGATCAATGCTGCCATCCTGAATGGCGAGGCCGGTGGCGATCTGCTCGGCTGGCACCTCGTAGCATTCACGCAGGTGCTGAATGAGCTCGCGGGTGAAGTCACTGAAGGTGCCACCACCGCCGAGGGCGAGCTGATAGAGGTGCTGGTGAAGGGCGGCGATGGCGCGGACGCGGTTTTGACTGGAGCGGAGGGCATCGCGGGCGTGCTGATCGCTCACGCCATTGATCTGCATGTTGAGCAGGCTGGAGATGATCTGGAGGTGATTTTTGATGCGATGATGCGTCTCGCTGAGCATGAGGCGCTCGCGTTCCAGATTGACGACGGGCCAACGATCGCTGGAGGGTGAGACGACCTGGAAGGCCTTGGTGCCATTCATCCGAGTGGCCCTGACAGCAGGAGCGGCTTCCGAGGACTCGGTGGTGGTCTCGTTCTCGATGAGGCTTTCGACCGAAGGCAGTGCTTCAGGCGTGACGGTGATCTCCCGGCGAATGTGAAGGCTGTAGCCGCCTTCCTCGCGGGCCTTGACGCTGATGCCCATGCTGCCGCGTCCCTGGGCACCGAAGAAGGAATGATCGAAGAAGATCTCGGGGGTGAGGCTTTGCTGCGCGAGCTCGGCGAAGAAGCCGGTGGCGTCCGATGGGCGGAAGAGCAGGTGCAGCGGGCGTCCCACGGCGGTGGCGGCATCGAAATCAAAAATCTCTTGGGCTTGCGGCGCCCAGGCGGCGATGCGACCGTTGGCATCGGTGGCGAGCAGCTCACTGATGATGGTTTCGGTGACGGGAACAGGTGGTGGCGCGGGCGGCGGCGTAGGCTCGAGGCGGTTTTCGAGGAGGGCTGGTTCGATCAGCGGCTCCTCCACGGCGGGCATGAAAAAGTGAATGGTGCAGTGCGGCTCTCCCTGGGCATCTGGGACGATGGCGAGATTCAGAACGGCTTCGCTGAAGGTGCCATCGGTGCGTTTGATCCGCACGCCGAGGGCTTCGGGCTGCGAGCTGCTACTCCGAAGCACCCGGAGGGCATCACGCCGCGCCGTGGCGCTGTCTGGATCAAGCCAGGCATCGAGGGGATAGCGGCGCAGCTCAGCCTTGGGCTGGCCGAGGAGCTGCTCGGCCTGAGTATTGACCTCGAAGATGACGCCGGATTTATCCGTGAGCACGATGGCGATGGGATTGCTCTGGAGCATCGTGCGCATTTTGGCCTCCATGCTGCGCATCTGCTCCTCGTGACGGCAGTTTTCGGTGACGTCCTGGATGCTCACGAGCATGCCGCCGGTGGAAAGGGCCACGGGCTGAAACTCGATCTCTTTGAGCAACCCATCCGCCGTGGCGAGCGATACGGTGCGGGTGAGCTGCCTGCGCCAGACACTTTCACGCCAAGCCAATGTCACATGCTCGCGATGCTCTGTGGTGGGGCAGCCGTGAACGAGCCAGGCTTCGATACCAGCCTCTTTGTCGATGGCGCGGCCGAGGAGCTTCGCGAGGCGCTCGTTTTGATAAATGGTGGCGCCACGCTCATCGAGCACGAAGATGCCACAGGGGATGCTTTCGAGGAAGCCACGCAGTCTCGCTTCACGCTTCACGAAGCCCTTCTCGGCCTCCATCATGGTGCGGAGCTCTTGCTTGGCGCGGGAGAGCTCGTTTTCGAGTTTTTGAATCGTTTCCGGCGGGATGACCGGTGCTGCTGGTGCGGCGACCTCCGGGGCGGGTGGATAAAATATCGCCGCAGGTGCTGGCGGTGCCGGGGCGGCTGTCGCAGTCGGGATCAGCTCCGCAGGAACCAAGACGGCGAGCAGGCCAGGGCAGCCTTCTTGGGATGATTTGCCACGTCGAAGGGCGGTGAGCATCCATCGCGCCGACTGGGCCTCTCCGGGCTGGAGGCTGTGCAAGGGACGGATGGAACTTTCCGGGGCCTGAATGATATGCGGAAGGTTTTCATTCCATTGATCTCGTAGGCTGGCGAGTCCTGCCGGAGCGGCGAAGACCTCCCAAAGAGCGGTTTTGCCCTCCACGATGCCTTTTTCCAGGGCCAGACGAGCGGCGCTGGCATTCACCCGCTGAATGGTGCCTTTCTCATCGAGCAAAAGCATCGCGAGATTGCAGTCGAAGGGGTCGGGAAGGATTGGGGCAGCGCCCGTGCCTTCGTCGGCTGGCTTTTCGGAGGCTACCTCCTGCCGAGCGAGTCCTGAGGTGAACTTTTCGCAAGTCACCATCAGCCCGCCCACGGTAGCGTCACTGATGCGGCGCCAAGGGCGCACTTCCCAGCGATAGACGGTGCTGCTGCCATCGGCATCATGTTCACTGCGCACGATGTGACCTTGCAAGGCACGGTCATAAACCTGCCGCCAGCCGGGGTGGAGGTTGGGGAAGATCTCATACTGGCTGCGTCCCACGAGTGGCTGCACTTGCTGAAGGCCGAACTCACGCACCCATTGCCGGTTCGCCAGCAGGTAGCGCATGCCTTTATCAAACATCGCCATGGCCACCGGGGCATTTTCGACGAGCACCCCCATGGCTTGGGTCACTTCGCCGTCGCTTCGGGAGGAGGCCTCTCCTGCGGCATTCAAAGGGGCGATCTCTCGCGCATCGTCGGAAGGTGAAATCTGCGGAGTCGTCGCAGGCTTAGCATGGATGACGTTTTTGAGCACGGACGACGACATTGAGGAAGGAAGTGGGGAAAATTTAAAAAGTTTTAAAGATTAATGCATCGAAAGTTCTCAACAAGAAGAAACATAGAAAAAACTGCGACTCAGTTCAGCAACAAACGCTCCTGACAGCAAGAATGTTTTTCTAACGGCCCGGAGGCCTTATTCGCGATGGTATGGCTCCCCTTTCAGGATCGTATGGGCACGGTAAATCTGCTCTAGCAGCACTACCCAGGCCACCTCGTGTTGGAGCGTCATGGAGGACAGCGTCCACACCTCGTCGGCGGCGCTTCGCAAGGCTTCGGAATGCCCGTCGGCTCCGCCGATGATCAGGCTCGCCACCTTGACTCCGCGCATCTGCCGCTCCCCCACCCAGCAGGCTAGCTCCACGCTGCGAAGGGCTTTACCACGCTCGTCCAGGATGATGCGAAGCGATTTTTCCGAGGCCGCGAGCACCTGCTCCTCCACCTGCTTGCGCGGCCCATCTTTAATGACGACGCATTCGACTTTGGTGTAGTTTTGCAGCCGCTTTAGATAAATGTCCGCCGCCTCTTTGGCCCATGAAAAGGCAGGTTTTCCGACGGTAATGATTCGCCATGTCATCCTTGCTCTTGGGGTGAAACCGGGTGCGCTTCAACCGTAGAACTCAAAAGGCTTAATTATGTAAATTTTACCTCGCCGAAATATTTTGACTAGTTCCTGTCGTCGTTGTTGTTGCACATTTTAAAACTGTCGTTAAAATGAGAACGTTAATTCAAAAAAATTAACCCGAGTTATCCCATGAATTCTGCTATGTTTTCTACCCTCCGTTGGTCCGCAGCCGGTTTCGCCGCCCTGCTCGTTACTTCCTGCTCGCTGCCCCCTCGTCAGGCATGGCAGCAAATCCAGTCACGCGGCCTCATTCCCTACATGATGAGCAGCAGTAGCGCTCCTCTCCAGGTGACTTCGCAGCGTTCCTACGCCCCGCCCGCGAGCACCACTGCCCCGGTCTCACCAAACCGCTCTTATGCCTCCTCTTCTACAGGCATCATCGGTCCAGTGCAGCCCTCCACGCCTCCTCCATCCATGTTGAACAGCTCCACCATGCCGGTGGCATCCAGCGTGGCGGATCTCCCAGGTTACGTTCGTTCTCCCTTTACCAATCCGCCACGTCTGGTGGATGTGCGCGGCATGAATGCCGGTTCTAAAGTTGTGTGCCCTTACACGCAGAAGCCCTTCTTAGTTCCTGGCGGCGTCTCCACGGCCACCGCTCCCCAAGTGGCCTCCAATCCTGCTCCTCGTCGCATGGATCCGCCAGCGCCATCCGTCACATCAGTTCCGAACAGCAACGTCGCTGCTCTCACCAAGCCTGCTCCGTCCGCTCGCATCGCGCCAGCTCCGAGCAATCCATCTACCGCGCCCACTCAGCCGAAAGTCGGAGCTGCTTCCAGCACACCTGAGCTTCCTTACGGTGCTCCGATCGCTGGACGCCCAGGCTTTGTGAACAGCCCGTATGCCGCTAAACATCAGCTCGTCGATGTCACCGGCCTGCCTGTTGGCATGGAAGTGAAATGCCCCTACACCGGCAAGCTCTTCCGCGTTCCGCCGCAGTAGGCCCATCTGGCGCAGCCCATTTAAAGAC
>Ga0209298_10000424_pt1 | contig 28153 bp, 26 predicted proteins | sample S_140806_EF_Meta_FD_187325 | JGI IMG/M metagenome (GOLD analysis project Ga0209298, IMG submission 187325) | Freshwater microbial communities from Lake Simoncouche, Canada to study carbon cycling - S_140806_EF_MetaG (SPAdes) (version 2) | ecosystem: Environmental > Aquatic > Freshwater > Lake ... | reverse complement strand
ACCTCTATTTATTGACGACACAACTACTCCATTAACATATAATCCTTCAACATCTACTCTTACAGCAACAACATTCGTAGGTGATTTATCAGGAAACGCTACTACTGCTACAACTGCTACAAATGCTACGAATTCTGTGATTGGTTTAGATAATGCTTCTACTCTTGTGTATCCTACTTTTGTGAAAACGAGTGGAGCAGGAAACAAGGGTCTTTTTATTGACGATACAATCACCCCCTTAACATACAACCCCAGCACAGGTGCTTTGACTACAAGTTCGTTTGTTGCTTCTTCCGCAGGTTCTACTAATACAATTTCAACAAGTAGTATGGTGATTGCTAATCCAGGTGGAACTCTTACTATCAATCAAGGTCAGGTTTCTACTACTACTTCAACTTTAAGTGTAAATGCTGGAACTTCACTACAATTACAAATTGCGTCTTCTACTCTTGGTATATTAAGCACGACTTCTTTTAGGATTTATAAACCGCTTTATTTGGACGATAATAGTTCTCATCAATCTATTTTAGACGCAAATTGGTTTGGGACTGCGTCGGTTAATTCAACAAATATTTATCAACCTTCGGCAATAACAAAAGAATTAAATATTGGTGCGTTAGGGTCAGCAGGAAGTATAACCCCTTATCCTTTCTCCACTTTAAGAAGGTATGCTACAACCCACAATAGTTATACTTCTTCTACTGATACTACACCATTACAATTCACAGGAACAGACACTACAAAAAAAATAAAAACTACAAGTGCGACTAATAATACAACAACTACGATTTCAGCAGAAACAAGTGCGAGTAATGGTGGTAATTCATATTTAATATTAAATAGTAGCACTACAAATGTTCCTACGGCACAATTCAAAGTTGATAATAATTTGGGGAATACTACGACTTTAAACCTCAAAACAACACAAGCAGATTTGTTTGCTGGAACTCCTGCTGGTGAGAGTATAGTTGTTTCAGGCGTTCAAACAGGGGGTTCAGCAACTCTATACTACGACCCTGACGCATACGCTAATTCAAGTGTTTATTTAATGAATATCAATTCAAGCGGATTATTGTATGGAACTGCGAATGTTGCTTCGTTTTATCCTTACGACAACCCTAATCTTTCAAGTATTTCAAACACATATTTCACTATTAATACAAGTGGTATTACTACACCATCTACGCTTCAATTACCTACTGGGACAACTACTCTTGCTTTCAGCGGTAGTGTCGCTATTAACGGACAATCCAAAACTTTTGAATATTTTAATTTGAGAGCAACAGGAACAACGAATACCATTACAGGATTTAGTTTTATCAACACACCTCAAAACGCAGTATATACAATTGCTATTTTGAATAGTGGAACAGGCAATTTAACTATCAACGCACCAACAGGTATTAGAACTAACTATACTACTTCGTTTGTTGTTCCAACAGGACGCTACGCAACATTAATAGCAAGATATTTGTATTTCGGGACTGCTTCTTATTACTGCTTGGAAGCAACACTATTACAAACAAATTAAATCGTTTCTGCTCTGTCTCTCTTCGCAATAAAACCCACAGCATCTTCACTCCTACAAAAGAACCTATACAACGGATATTTAATAACAGTCATACCTCTACGCCTTCGTGGTTTGCTATAAAAAAAGTATTCAAAATAATCAAAATCAAGAAAATCAAGAATATAATAACGAAGATATTTCGGTAATTTACTAAAAAAAGGCACAATTTCCATTATATATATCGCAATATATATATAATGCCTCCTAAAAGACCATCAATAAGAATAGAAAAATCAAATGGATTTAGCAACGACATGGAGGGGATACTGGAACGAATACGGCAAAACTCCGTATTAATGAGCGACATACATCAGGACAGATATTTATTTTTAAAACATATTTTACGCTATTTCCGCATTCCCGTAATCATCATCTCGGGGTTTAACAGCGTGCTGGCGATTGGATTACAACCATTCGCACCACAAGGCACTATATCAGTAGTGAATTGTTTGCTCTCTCTAATGGTAGGTATAATAGGGTCAATAGAATTATATTTACAAATACAAGCACAGATGGAGGGTGAAATATCTACATCAAAAGAATTTTACGCACTCGGTATAGAGATATTTAAAGTATTAAGTTTAGAACGCCGTCATCGCTCGGTAGATGGTAAGACATTTTTAGAAGAACAATTCTCTACATACCAGAAATTAATGGATAAATCAAATGTTATAATAGGTAAGAAAGTAGATGATAAACTCGCTCCATTACCACCCCTGACACCATCTCAAAAGAAAAAACAGGAAGAAGAGGAAGGAAATGACGACATGCCCGCCCTCACAGAAGAAGAAGATTTCAATATAGTCGTCTAATCATTCTTTTGTTAGATTAATACCGAATAAAACCAGACATTTTTTTAATTCTTTGAGAGAATAAGAGCGGTAATCGGGTGTACTCAAACGCCCTATTGTTTTGTAATGTTCGTCTAAAAATGGATAAATATCCTCTTTTTTGATTTTCACTTTTGACTTCATATATTATTCCACTATTTTATTTCCTATTTAGAAGCATATTAAGTTGTGTCAAATTTTCAATCAAATCGGCACTATCTCCCCACAACAATTTAGCACTAAACAAAGCATTGGAAGGAATGTTGTTTTGAATACGCTCTCTCTCGACTGGGTTTGCTAAATGTCTGCGCCAGTAGTTATATCGTTTGACTGGGTCGGCATGGTCGATAAAAGTATGCCCGTGTTTCGCACCGAAGTCCCACGATTTCTCTGTGTCTCCCTCTCTCAAAGTTATTCTGTATCGTTTATTCGGTTTTGTTGAATTCGAAAAATCAATAATTTCTATCATTATATTATATAGATGAATAAATTTTCAAAAAGAGAACCATATATGCTAAATAATGATGTTCGCGATGTCATTACGGCGTTCGCGATAGATGGTAAATATAAAATAATCGGTTCTAACTCATTACGCTCTATAAGATATGGAAGTGATTACGATATACAGACGGAATTAAAAGGAATATCTGCTAAAAAAATAGCAGATATGATACGGGATAGATACAAGAAGGCAGAAAAAGACCCACATGTATGGATTACCGATTTTAAATGTGGGCATGACCCTCGTCTCATATATGAGGGGGACTATTCTAATGACAGTTTAAAGAAATATTTAAAAGAACACAGCAAATTAGTCCCTCAAAGTACAGCGCAGGCAATATTAAAGACACCACCCGATAGTGATGACAGGATAGATGCTGTGAGAGATTTATTTATTTTACGCTGGAAACCAGACGATATTAAGAAAGGAGAAATAACCCTAATCGACGGCACAAAGCGCTCGCTGGAACAATGTGTTTTAGACAGAACAACGATGAAAATCGATTTATTACAGAAAGTCGGCAATCAGTTTGCCGAAATAAGCGAGAATTATTCTGTCTCGGTAGATGGTAAGAAAAATTACGATGATACTTCGAAAAAGGAACTGGAAAAGTCGCTGGAAGAAGATATAAAGTATTACTCGAAGATAGATAGTTTTAAGTCATTAAAGAGATTATTCTCTCTTTATCAACTGGAAGGAGAGAGAAAAAACAAAAAGAAACTGGAACAGATGATTGACTTTTTTAATTCACAAGTAGGATACTTAAACAAAATAAAGGCAGAACTGGGTATTTTAGAAGTTGCTTTAACACAGAAATACCGCCCAGTGAAACTCGAAGATGTTCTACAAAACCTACAATTTATAAAAGAACAAATATCGCAAATATATCGTATAGAACTCTCTAACGATGTATTTAGGAATATTGACAAAGCAAAGACAAAGGCGCAAATTCTAAAAACAATCAAAACTCTTACTGATTATTTCGGTAATAAAATTAACCAGCAATCAAAAGATTTTCTCTCTCACTATATATAAATGAATTTCGAAGAAGAAGGCATACCATTAGCATTATTAGAAGATAAAGAACAAAAAGAAAAAAAGAAATGGAAGACGCTGTATATAACAGACAAACCGAAGAGTTGCCAGACATCATTCAGGGAGATATTATTAAAAGACCGACCTAATCTACGATTTCAACCTATCCCAGACAAAGGAACAGAACGCTCGATAAGATATGTGACGGGTGCTTCGGGTAGTGGTAAATCGTATTACACAAAAGCATACGCCGATGAATATCACCGATTATACCCGAAGAGAGATATTTATATTATTTCGTCTATTAAGGAAGATAAGACAATAGACAAAATCAAAGATTTAAAACGAATAAAATTAGAGGGAGAGTTTCTCACGAGCGAACTTACTGCCGAAGATTTTAAAGACAGTTTGCTTATTTTTGATGATACAGATTGTCTCACTAACAGAAATATAAAAAACAAAGTGGATAGTATCTTGAATTCAGTACTGGAAACTGGTCGCCATTTTAATGTGGAAGTGGTTTATACATCGCATCTTGCCTGTAATGGTAGGGAAACTCGCCGTATTTTAAACGAATGTAAAAGTGTCACCATCTTTCCGTCAGGGTTAGGAGGAAAGGCAATGAAATACCTGCTCGATAATTACTTCGGGTTAGATAAGGAGCAAATTCGAAAAATTAAAAAGTTGAATAGTAGATGGGTCACCATACAAAAGGGTTTTCCCATGGTCGTAATGAGTGAAAAGGAATGCTTCGTTTTGAACGACCACGATGAGTAATGTCGCATTTATCGCTTTTCTTGCCCTGTTTTTATAAAGTATACGCGAAAATCAAAAAATCGTAATATAATAAATAGTTTCTCAAAACGGGGCAAAAAAAGCGATATTAGCGATGTTAGAAATTAGCGTCAAATGTGAATGCCTCCTCCGCTCCCGACCTCTCCGCCAGAGCATATTCGCTCACCCTACTCTCAAAGAAATTCGTTTTACTATCTAATGATATAGTTTCGATAAAATCGTAAGGGTTAGAAACATCGGGATATATCTTATCTGTTCCCAGTTGTAATGCTAATCGGTTTGCTACGAATTTGATGTATTGCGACATGTTAGTAGAGTTGAGACCAATTAACCGACATGGAAGCGCCTCGCATATAAATTCGATTTCGATTTCGACTGCCTCACTGATAATGCTGTGGATTTTCTGCGGGGTTAATTTCTTTTTGAGTTTCTGGTATAATAATACGGCAAATTCAGTATGTAGTGCCTCGTCTCTCGAAATTAGTTCATTAGAGAAGCAGAGACCACGCAGAATATTTCTTTTCTTACACCAGAATATAGACGCAAACGCTCCCGAGAATTGAATTCCCTCAACACAGGCAAAGGCAACTAATCGCTCGGCAAATGGAGCGTCAGCACTGATATATTTCATCGCCCAGTCCGCCTTCTGTCTAATACTGGGGAAATTCTTAATAGCATGGAACAATGTATCTTTCTCTTCCTTTGTCTTCATATAAGTGTCAATAATATTATTATAAACCTCTTGATGAATGCCCTCCATTGCTATTTGAAACCCGTAGAACAATCTTGCTTCGGCAATCTGGACGTCGTTCAAAAATCGAGATGCTAAATTCTCATTCACAATGCCGTCACTACCAGCGAAGAAAGCGATAATCATACTTAAAAAATAGCGTTCATTCGGTTCTAAATTATCCCAGTCATTTCGGTCTTTCCCCAGTTCAATTTCTTCGGCAACCCAGAATGAAGCGACCGCGCGTTTATACATATCGAAAATGTCTGGATATTTGAGCGGAAGTATAACAAATCTACTTTCATCGGGGGTCAAAATCGGTTCCATTTATACTAAACAGATAAAAAAAATATACAAATCCGTAGATTTATATATTTAGATTATTAAATTTTTAATTTTTATTATTTCTGGTATTTTCTTCCAACACAGTACACAATAATATTTTTCTGTTATTCCATTTCTCGTTAGAAATATACTTTTTTTTTCAGGGCATTTGCCTGTTAATTGTTTACAATCCGCACATGTGGTAATGGATACAGGGGTTAATCTGGAAAACATTATATACAATATTTACATATTATTTTTTAATATTTGTGCGCGAGGTTCGTATTTTAAAAATCGGTTAAATTCCCACAATTTTATTTCTTCGTTTCTGTATTTTCTGGTAATTTTTTGATTTTCGACTAATAGGTAGTAATCAGTCAATACATTTTTATACAGAGTTTTCATCATATCGTAATTCTTTACAGTTGCGAGACGATAATGGCGGTCAAACCAGTTGACATATCCACCCATTTCTTTTAGTATAATTTTACGATTAAGTTTGTATCCTAATACAGTGTTTTTGAGAGCGAGTAATCTTCTATTCACTGCCGAGTTGTATTCCTGTAAATCTACATTTTTTATTAATTTTTCGTTTGTAATTGCCCACATGTAGAACATATTAAATCTTCTGTTTAAAAGGCGAGCATTAGGAGATAAATACTGCCAGATGATTTGAATGATGTCTTGTGGTAAGTGGTGTACTGTAAGAGATGCCATTTTAAATATTTGAATTGTTAATTGTATTGCTTCTAATAAATCCAAGAAAAGTATTTCAATTTTTTAGAGATTAATCTAAACCAGAATGTTCCGTCAATTTTTTAAGTGTCCGTTAATTGTATTGCTTCTAATAATTACGAGAAAAGTATTTCAATTTTTTAGGTTCAATTTTTTAGGAACGGAACGCGTTTTTGTTTTGAAATTATAATTTATCCTGCTTGTTTTTGTATGTGTAAATCAAATGTAATAGTTGTATATCGTGAAATTCTAAAACCATATCACAATATCCTTCTCCTGCTGGTAATTCATCAGCGAAGAAACATTTGTAAGGAGCAGTATCAACATGTGTAATACTGTGCCTTTTATAATAATCTTCTTTTCTAAATATCTGTCTAACACCGCCGTGTTCTTCGAAAATGATGCCCTTGCTTTCGACCCAGTAATGATAATTTTTTTGATTGCCCTGAACTAAATCTATTTCCTGTTCCAGAGTTCGCTTACCTCTAACCCTAACGGGTTTTACATTACGAAGTTTCCACCACATTTCTAAACTATCGCCAGCACAATCTGCGCGAGCGCCAGCGAGACAACTGAAATACTTGTCTTCATTAACGATTTTTTGATGTATCATTATATCCATTTAACTGCTTAACTGCGAATAAAAAAATGGAACTAATCCATTTCAATTTTTTATTAAATTACAAAATATAAATAAACAATCTATCTAATTAAAGCATTCTTCGCACATATTCATTCCCTTTCTGTCGCCACAATCGGTATACACAACATCGGCACTTCCGCAACCACAGCATTTACCTTCGTATCTGTTCTTGACGAACAAATCACAGGCAGCATTTTCAGGCAAGCAATCCATATCACCGAGAGTAATTTGAACGATTTGATTGTAGTGATAATTCCAGTTCAAAGTTCTACAACACGGACATTTGATAGTTTTTTTGACATATGATAATTTTTCTAAGAACATACTACCAGTCGGGTCGAACTTCCACATACACCCATCACACACGAACCCCTCATTACAGGTATAACACTTGAATACCGCTGGGGACGATGGTTTAAATTTGTTGTTGTTATTTTCTAAACAGATTACGCAGTTCATTTTCGTATTTATTATTACTTAAAATAATCTTTAAAAGGTATTTCAATTTTCTGTAAATCCATTTCAATTTTTTTTAGATTATTTCGTGTTTTTATCTATTTTTGAGTGTTTAGATTATTACATATATATCAAATACAGATTAAAACAGTAATAATTTTAAAATTATTACTGAAATGGTATAGAAATAATCTATTTTGAGTACAGTAGTAATAATCTATATCTATATATTTAGATTATTACACGATATAATCCGCACATGGACTAAAAAAAGGGTTATTTAGTTATAATTTACAAAATATAATTAACATTCACAATCAAATACACATTCGCCCTTGTCGATTAGGCATTGTTCTACTTGTTTAGCGAGGCACCAGCGAGCAATGAGAGCATCGGTGTCTCTGTTTTCGGTAGAATAGTATTCTGGTTGTAGTTCTAAATCGTAAGAGTATCCGTCTGCCTCGTCCATTTTAAAACTTACTACTAATGGTAAGACAATCTTCTCATACTCGGCAATGTGTCTTTGAACTTCCTCTAACTGGTCGCCATCAAAGGACATTTCGAAAAATCCGCATTCTTGTATTAGTATATCTGGTTTATCTTTGTCTTCTTCTTCTATATGCCCGTCTTCTATTGCGCTGTTTATATGTTGGTCGTAGTCATCGTAGCAATCTTCGCAGAAATGTCCTGACCCACATTTTAGATGGCAACCGCACCCTGCGTAGCACATTATATCTCCGCCGTCCATTCCGCCGAAATTAACAGCATCATTGCTGTCTTGTGTTGCGAACCAGAATTTTCCTGTAATGTTTCCGTAGTAATATCTTCCCATTTTGTTGTTGTATTGACTTATATTAGTTAGATAAAAGTATTTCAATTTTTTTTTTAATCGCTGATTGTTGTTGTTTATTGCCTATAAATAATTCTTAAAAAGGTATTTCAATTTTCTGGTAATCCGTAAGTTAATTGTATTCTAATAATAGGAATAAAAGCATTTCAATTTTTTTTTATAAACACAGTTCCGTTTTTTTCGTGAAATTCTACATATGGTTTTAAAGTGTCTATTCTTTTTTCTAATAACCATTTAGTCATCTTATCGATACTTGCTTCTTTTTCTTTTAGATAATTTGTGTTTGTTCCTGCCACATGTGGTTTTAGTTTTAATAATCGTTCTTCTAAACCTAAAAGTTCCATTTTTAACTCTAATGTTTCTTCTTGTATCTCACATTCGTCTAATACTTCTTGAATAGTAGAACTATTACCAGTTGCTACTTGATACAGAAACAAATTCATCTTATTGTATGACATTATTAATAACTTATTGCTATAATTTATTAATAAAAAATGTATTTCAATTTTCTACTTCAATTTTTTGTTTCCTCAACCCCATCATCGTCATCTTCCTGTTCTTCTTCGTTCTCATCTTCATTTTCGCGTTCCTTCCACCCTTTTATATACCTGAAATTCATCTTTATTTTGTTAAAATAACTATCTCTATAACCTACAAATGATTTTAGATGTGTATTGTCTTTTAACAAATCAAACAACTTATTCTTATTCATTAGACGCTTATCTTGTTTCGTCATATTATCGTAGTAAGGAGATATAGAGAACCTTTTATAAACATCGTCAAATGTAATGTAGTCCTCATCACTCCTAACAAACTTGCCCTTGAACCACCAGTACAGGTCATCACTGGTCGCCATCAAATCAGCAGTAATCTTTTTCGATTTAGTAGGAGGTTCTGGTAATCCGTTTTTGACATATCTCAAAAAATAATCTCGTAAGATTTCGAAAAATACCAGTTTATATTCATCTTTGAAATTTCCCTCACCGAGTTCTGGGTTTATTGTATATATATTTCTGCGTTCGTTTTCAGGTAGGTTAATATAATCCTGTTTAGGTATAAATCTACTCTCATACGGAGATACTTTTATACGGCGTATGACAGCATTATTAACTTCGTCAAATTTCGGTATGCTATTACACCCCATCTTAAAAGTCAGGCAAAGTGTCTTATCACAATCACTCGAATAAAGACCACGAGCGTTCAGTTCGGTTGACCCAGTAAGTTCTTTAATGAGACCACTACACAATCTCTTTTTAGAACTGGGTTCTTCACAGTACACAAAGCGTTTGCCGTCTAAATTTGCCGTCTGGGGGTTTGCTCCTTCTTTTAATTCACTGAATAGGATAGAATTAGTTAGTTTATATCCGTATGCCCCACATGTCGCCAGCATCAATTCATTAATAAAACTCTTACCATTCGACCCCTCGCCAGTATCTATAAAGAAATGTTGTAGTTGAACCCCGCACAACCCCGTAGCAAATACAACGAGGCAGTAGTCGCGTATTTCCTTGTCTGGATAAATTTGATTTATAACAGTCCACATCTTATCTATCTTGTATTTCGGCACTTTTGTATGATTATACCCACATGTGGTAGATATGTATTGTTCTCTGTCTGGTTTTACAAAATCATTCTTCTTTAAATCGAAAATCTTGTTATTAAAAGCGAACAAATACGGGTTTCTGTTAAATTTAACGCAGTTATTACATACTTTCGCACAAATATCTTTAATAAGAGATGTTCGTGGGGCGCTTGACCTACAAATATTAACTATCGAATTACGGGTCTTTTTGATGTCGCTTATCTCATCTTCGTATTGTTTGATAAGTTCTTTTGTATATTTCTTCTTACTATCTTTCGAAATAAGCAGTTCCTTTATCTTATCTTCTAATGCCTGTATTTTCGGTATAAAATAAAATACTACTTGTTTCGCGAATGTAGTGTCTATAAAAGTAATCAATCGGTTCTTTTCCTTATCATCTTGCTCCCAGTATGTTCCATTGTAGTTATATAATTGTGAATTACTGAATAACCAGTAATCGCCATTCATCATATAAAAATAGTCCGCAATATTACCTGTCTGTGTGTTTATATCATATTTTAGATGTTTGTCTATATTCGTGAATGCTTCGTCCATGTCCTTTGTTTCGAATTTGACAACTAAATCCATACATCGTTTTACTTCGTCTTGTAATTCTGTCATCAAAGTAGGTTTAAACAAATCTTTTAAAATCATCAACCCATCAGCGCACAGTACACCCACATTATTAACAATATACCCGTTATTAACGCAGTAGGTATAACAGCATTCTAATATACGGACTTCTATTTCTTGTAGGTAAAAAGCAGTAGTAGATGAATACACATTTTTAGGTATGTATGGTTTCTTTATTTGTTCTTCGGGACTTAATTCTTCCCATCTCTTCTTTCTTTCTATTTCGGTCTTTACTACTATATCTACTATTTCAGGGTTATTCCCAGCAACCCATTTCTGTAATCGTTTGAGTTCATTCGTAAAAGATGATATTTCAGGAGTAGGCAGGAAACCCTTGTCGAGACCCCACGCTTCTAACCACTTATTAAACCCGCCTCCATACATCATGCGAATAAATAGATTTTTAGCAATCTCTTTCTTCTTCTTTATTCCGTCTTTCGAATTTTTGAGATATGTATCTATTACTAAATTTCGCCATTTTTCTCGGTCTTCTACATACGATTTCAAATTCGGGCAGGGTTCGCCACATGCTTCGCATATTTGAACGAAAAACTGGTGATGCGCGTTCACCATATCTACATCTATCATCTTATCTTTTGCTAATGTATGCCTTATTTCCCTGCGTATTGCGTGTAACCCTAATGAGCGGTCGGGGTCGCACCTACCGAACGGGTTTGTTTCGCTTTTCTTGTATAATACAGGTATAAACCCGCTGGAATTCATCTTGTCTTTGTACTTTAATAACTGCGTCTTTTCGTTCTCAAATTTGACAAACGGACTTCTAAATGTGTCCTTTAACAGGTCGCTGTAAATAAGTTTATCCAGTAATGGTCTGTTTATCGGTTCATACATCACAATCCCGTTGAGTTCATTTTCGTATCGAGTGAGGGTTCTATACATATTTTTATATATATATACAACAGATTATTTTTAAATTAATTTATCCCTAAATAGATTATTTCTGTAAAAATCTATTTTTTAACCCATACATATATAAACTCCTTATAAGTTTCTTCGCCAGTTCGTTTCGATTTAGGTAAGGGAACGAATTCATGTGCTTTTCCTAAAACTTCTACGGCGACCCTTTCATACACATCGGCGGGGATATTGAGACAATAGTGTCCTCCTTTCTTTAAATATTTAAAAGTTCGCTCGAATATTGGTTTATAGAAATTATTATCCCAGTCCTCTTTTGACATCTTCTTTGTTCCGTTATACAATTCTATATTATAATAAGGAGGAGAGGTCAATACCATGTCGTAATCCAGTTTAGAATAATCGACTTTGAGAGCATCTTCAAAGTACAGTTTAATATCCGTTGTTGAGTGTTTTTCGAGAGTATCTTTCATCTCTTTGTAGGGTTTCTCTAATTGTTTGTTTAAATCTATACCGATATAGCGTGGGATATTAAGCGCACATGCTCCTACTAATCGACCACCCCACCCCATCGTAAAATCTAATACGGATTTAGGTCTGTATCTACAATACATATTCATTGCTATTAATGGTTTGAATACATTAATAGAACCGAAATAGAGATTGAATATGCGCCACCACAATCCTTCTTTTGTTAGTTTCGTTTCTTTGAATTTGAGAGTTTTATCGTAGTAATCGAGTATACCTTTTATATATTTCTTTTTAGACAACTCCTTTCTGTCTTTATACATATCTAAAAAACTTATTCCTTTTCTACCTATTGTTCTTACTCTCTCTGGGAATGTATAATAATCAACGAAATTAACGCCTATACGACTATTCGGTGCTAAATCTTTTATATTCGAGCAGTTAATCTTGTCTAATTTATCTAAATCTTTGAGAGCATCTTCGCTGGTAATATTTTTAATTCTTTTTATTATTTTAGCAGTAGATAATTTTTTCGCGTTGCCTCCCCTTACCAGTAGGCAAATTTACAGGAGCAGTTGGTCTTCGTGCTATTGGTCTTATCAAATTGGTCGTATGTTGTTGTATATCAGTAGTCATTCTGGGTTGAGGAGGTCTTATTATACCAGTATCCATCTCACTATAAGTGCGCTTTTGTCCCACATGTTCGTCGCCAGGTTTCTTTCCACCTTTTCGTGGTCTTCCCCTTTTTTCTGTTTTTTTTGCTTCTTTTTCTGCTTTTGCTTTTGCCTTTGCCTCTCGTTTTTCTGCTTGTCTTCTTTTTGCTGCCGTTATTGTGTTTGCTATTTTTGCCTTTCTTGCTGTCTCGGCATCTTCATATTTCTTCGGTCTTCCTCTTCTGGATTTTACTGGTGGTGCTACTGGTGACGCTACTGATGGAACATGTGGCAGTACAATGTTGTGTGCTTGACGGATAAGAGCGCTTTTAATATCTTCTACACCCATTTTCGATAATTCTCTCGCGACATCTAATTTCGCTTTTTGTTCTCCTAATTTCATCTTGCTTTCTGCTAATTTCGCTTTTCTTTGTTTATTAACTGCTCTGGTGTCTTCCTCTTCGAAACCCATCATTTCTCTCTCGGCATTTTGAGACAATCTCTTGCGTTTTGTTTTTTCTGGTTTCTTGTAAGAGGCAGAACATTCTGGGGTGCTTAAAGCACACATATAGGTCATATTGTTTTTTTTAGCGAATTCTCGCACATGTGTCGTCCATGCGTTTGGCATTATATATTATATGTTGATAAAATATAATGGAATTTATTTCGTTATTATTCCGTAATGTTGAATTACAGCACCGCCTTTCTTTGCTGTTTTTTTCGCTTTCTTCGCTTTTTTTCCAGCACCCTTACTAATTTCAGGAATTTCCAAATCCTTTACCCAATTTGAATACATGAGTAATTCAACATACGTCGTATTATCCAACTCGCCCTGTCCTCCCACAAGACGAGTATACCTCATTAATTTCCCATATTTAGCATCAAACATTTTTCTTTCGTATTCAAGATTTTCAATCATTTTCGGCGATTTCTCCCATCGGCGTTTCGCATCTCTAAACGAGCGTCCAATATCAGCATCAAAATGGGGTAATTCAAAAATACCACCAGTCATACCCCTTCCTGTTTCTAAATCTGTTTCACTACTACTGGTAGATATAGATGGTGTTGTTGCTTGACTATCTAAAATACTACTTGAACTACTACTACTACTACTACTACCACTGTTATTTTCGTCTCCTAATAACGGGACAACTCTTCTTCTTGCTTCGAGTATATTTCTAAATGCTTGTGGCATCTGGTCTTCGTGATTTTCTAATGCTGGAATAACTTGTGCTGGCAAATATCCTCTTTCACGCAGAAATCGTGTTGCTAATTTCCACAATGCTGGAATAGTGACAGACGTAATTGCTGTTCCTAACGCTGACGCTAATATGATAAATGCTGTTTTTTCTTGTTCTTTGTAGTCCATTGCGCCTCCTACTTTTTTATCATTTTTTAAAAGTACATTCAAATAAAATCTTGCCCTTTTCTTGGTCTTTTCTTGATATTTCTCTGGATTTTTTAGTATCATATCTGCGAATTCTTTTAAATCGTTTACTTTATTTTTAGGGTGCTGGTGTTTGTATGCGTCGAATTGTTTGCTAAAACTTCCCCATTTCACATGTTCGAAATCGATTAGTGGTTTTACTCCGCCTCTTTTTCTCTTACCTAATTCGGTTTCTGCTTTTTCTGGTTCAACACTTTCTTGTTCTTCTTCTTCGTCTTCTTCTTCTTCTTCTCTTTCTTGTGCGAGAATAATATTGCTGTCAATTCTCTCCATCATATCACTTACTAATTCTACAAGTCCATCATCATCATCATCATTTACCATACGTATAGTATTATTCCAGTCCCTCGTTAAATCTTGAATATCACCTCTTTCTAAATTTCTAATATACATCGCTATATCACCTCTTGTGTGGACTAATCTCGAATATTCGTTCGCTGCCTCTGGGTCTGCTGTAAAGTGTAAAGCACGAATACTTCGATACAGAGCAGTTGGATTTGATACATCTAAATTTACATCACCCTGATTAGGTATAGGAATAGTAATAGTATCAGGGCGGGGTTCATACATCATGCGGTTTTCTCTCTGTGGTTGATTTTTGTTAGGTTCTTTTTTTCCGCCTCGCTTCATACCACGTCCTAATCTCTTGATTTCTCTGTTTCTCAAATAATTCATCAAACCTTCTTGTTGTATTCTATCTTCTCGTCTTGTTAAACCTTCTTGTTGAACTATCTCCCTTCGTGCTTCCTTTGCTCGTAATTTTTCATTGTATTCTTCGAATTCTTGGGATAGTAATTTTATCTCATTGTGTATTCTATTTTGTTCCCTTTCAATATCTTCGTCTTCTTCCCATATTGTATGTAATTTGCCTAGTTCTTTCCGTAATCGTTTTCTTTTGTCAATGAATTGTTGATGGACTTCATGTAAATCATTTGCTTCTTGTTCTGTAAGTACACCACCTCGCATACCTCCTCTAAATCTTCGTCTGGGAGCATTCGGGTCTTCTGGGTTTCCTAATCTATTTCTTATTCGTTGTGTCTGTGTTGATGTAGCAGAAGGCATTGGAGTATCATCATCTTCTAATATTGACACTCCTCTAATTACACTTTCAGGTTCAGGTGGTAAACAGGTTATACTTCTTGGACTGCGTGGATTACCTGCTGGTTGTGGTGTTAATTGTCTCCTCGTTGGTGGTGTTAAAGTAGGGTCGTTTTCGTCGAACCCTTGTGTTCTTCTGCGCGGTGGTGTGTCGCTGCCACCTACACATCTGGAACAGCAGTAATCAACCAGTTCTTTCTTGGTCTTCTTTGCTACTTTAAACTTATCTTTTGTCTTCGGTAGTTTCTTAATAACATCTTTTAAATGTTTTTTAGACAACTTCTCGATATGACCTCTACCTAACATCTGCGGTTCTATTCTGTCTAAAACATCTACCTTGTGTTCTGTAAATGGATTAGGAGACAACGATGGTATTGTTTTTACATTCTTTTCATGTGCGAGGGGTAATAGGTAGGATACGAGGTCATTGGTCGTCCTTAAATTGTATTCATTAGCATTCTTCTCTTTAAATAAATCTTGTGGAGCAACTGCCTTGTTTAAATTAATAATCTCGTGAGAGTTCTTACCTACTTCGCTACTGATTTTTGACCCGAGAGAATGACCTAATGTTGTTATATTTGATGCGCCGTATTTCTCTTCCGCTTTCTTTTGAATATCTCTGGCGTGCTTCATTCTATCACTATTGGATATATCGAAACCCAGAGCATATTTGATGTCATTTCCTATATCGTGAATTCCCTTTGTCCCTCGATGGACGACTACTGCTTGATTACTTCCCTTCTTTTTATATACCTGTACTCTTTCTCCCGATAGTTCTGGGTCAATTTCGAATTTTCCGTGTGATGATGGGGTTTTATCGTATGATTTTTGTAATAGTAGTTTTACCATACGAGAGTTTAATGCGCCTCCTTTTACATCGGCAGGAGCGACATCTTGGTGATGAAGTCGTATGTCGTTCAACCATGCGACATACGCGTCCATCACGAGTTCTTCATCTTCCCTTAATGTATATTGACCGTTCTCAATATCATCTATCAGGTCTTCAAACATACTTAAATATATGTCCCATTCTCTCTCGTAATCCATTGGTGTCTGCTGTCCGTTATTCCATCTTCGTTTCGCATCGTTAAACGCCTTTACTAATCGGCGGATTAAAACGCCAGCAATACCACCTCTCATCATACCTCTCCCGCTGGGTCTTTGATTATACCCTACAAACGCAGGAGTATTGAGTACTCTTCTCAATTCATTAGGAGTAATATCACCACTATAAAATCGTCTCATTGCTTCTTCATGTGGGTCGATAGGATTATATGGTAATACTTGTGGTAGAGTAGGAGGTCTTCCACGATACATATCCCTCATTCTATCCATCATATTATCTGCTCTCCCGTGTAATTCGATTGGTTCACTGCCTTGTATTGGTGTTGCTTCTGGGACTACTCGGGAGCGAGAATGGGTTAATCCTGCGCCTTCCTGTTGTTCTCCGTAATTTGAGTAGTAATCGAACTCATTCATTACACTTCTCTCGGTTTCATCACCGACATGGGGAGGCATTTGTAGAAATAACAATAATCTTTGTCTTACATCTTCTGTATTTCCTCCGTTTCTGCGTATAAATTTTCGAAATTTAGTCAAGTTATTAAGTTCGTTCGGTGAAGAAAAAACAGATACTAATTCTTGGAATTGTAGCATGCTTAAAGGTGCGAGTTCAGCACCGCCTCTCAACATCATTCCTCCTTCTTCGTCACTGGAATTTACGTCGCTGTCACTAACATCACTATTATTAAAAGGACCAAGTCCATTATCACTATCACTCGGGACATCGGTTTCAGTATCGACATTTTGATTTTGTTGCTGTGTTCGTATTTTACCTATTTCTCTCTCTATAACAGTTCTTATTCTATTGTAATATTGGTTGACATTATCTTCAAGAGTATTACTCAAAGGCATTCCACTGATAATCGAGTTTTTTGATGTGTTAAATGACCGAGTGTTTTGAACTCGGTGTTTAAATCTCCTATATACTGGTGTATTTTCGAAATATCTATCTACAATTGCGTCAAACATTTGTGCTCTTCTTTCTCTAATAGTTATACCCCCTATTTTTCTTCCCTTCTTTTTGTCAATATTTTCAGTGATACTAAATGTAATCGGCATTTATATTTAGTATATATTTAGATATTATATTTTTCAAAATTGTTTATAAAAATCGTCGTGGTAAATATGGGAGGTCATATCGAGCACTTGCTAAATTACCTCCTTTTCTTCCACTACCGCTTGTTCCGCTTGTTCCTGTCGAATTTGACATTGTTTCCCAGTCGCTACTATAACTGCTTGGTGTCATACTACTTCCTTCGCTGTATGCTTGTGGAATATCTCCTCCTGTTCCACCTACATCTGGATTTGGAGATAAACTATTTTTATAGTTAAGTAAAGCACCCTCCATTCTTTTCTCCCACTCATTATAAGTTCCTTTCCATTGTCTTGCTAAATTATTAAATCCTTCTAATATTAATTCGGCAACTTCGTTCTTTCTAACTATTTCTCCACGAGCAATTAAAGATACTGTTTCTGCTATTTGGTCGTCGGCGTTTTGAATAGATAAGAATTCTTTTAAAGTTTCTTGTGCTTGAATTGGACTAAACATATTAATATTATTACTCATCTTCTTTCTAAAAAATTGTTCTGCTTGGGTGACTAATTTCGAAATAGCAGAATTAACACTTACAAAGCGGTCTGCTAAAATAGAACTATCTTGTGTATGTTCTGCGGTTAAAGAGAGAGTGGCATTTAATTCGAAAAAAGCGGAATTTAATGCGGATAATATAACGAAATATTGGTCGAATAGGGCACTTGCTGCGTCAGTAGGAGTAGCAATACTGGTTTCTGTTCCAGAATATTGCTTCTTCATATCTGCTACGACTTTCTTCTTAATCCTATTTAATTCGTTGAGTTGAGGGTTTGAACTATCTAAAAATCTCGGCATTTTATTAGTATATAATTAGATAATATTTTAATATAGACCATGTTGTTTTACATATTTACTCGCCTCAATCATTTTCATTCCCTTTTCTTTCATTACTTTTTTGACGATTTCTGCTCTCTTGTTTACTTTCTTACCTGAACCAGATATTTTTTGTTGTACTTTTCTTTTGAGAGCATCTTTCAGTGGGTCTTTTACTTCGTTCCACACTGTTGAAGCAATAGGAGTGATTGCGTGTGCTACATCTCTCAAATTAAATCCTCCTTTTTTCTCTGCTTTTGGTTTTCTTCCTCTTCTTTTCTTACCAGCACCGAGAGCACCCATTACAGCACCCTTGACTAATTCTGGACCGACTTCACGAGCAACAGGAGCAACAACATCACTCCATACTGCTTTTCCAGCAGGAGCGAGAGCATGCCCGATGTCCTTAAAAGTATTTTTAAACTTACGCCATGTGTTTGGACCGCCACCGACAGCGCCGTCCATACCAGCAAGGGCAGGGTGGCGAATTCCGTGAGGACCGCCTAACATTGCGCCACCTGAACTTACTGCTAAACCTGCTGCTAAATTGTGCGGTGGGTATGATGGAGAGTTTCCTGATGGATTGTACTTTAAAGTATGAGAACCGCCTCCTACCATACCAGCATGTGGCATTTCGCCGTGAAATGTGGATAATCTCATTCCCAGTGGATTTGGGTGGTAGGCAGGATATGCTTTCTGCCAGTGTTTTTCGTCCATTTCGTTCAAAGTAGCAACTACTTTCCTGTTGTAAGGACTGTCGTAAGTAATGTTTGCTTGGGGCATTATATATTATAAAGATATATTAATTTATAATATATTTTTTGAATTGACGAAAATACCTGATTGTAAGTTTAAAGACAAAATAGGGGGACATGTGGGTTATTCTTAACCTAAATACGGGTCTCTTCGTCTATATAAACGGATATTTTATTTTAACACATTGCTGATAATTTACTCTTCTTGTGGGCGCCTCCTGATGATGGTGGTGAAACTCCGTATCCTCTACCTTTCATGTGGTGCTTCATCATTCTACCGATGGAGATGGCATTGTGTTGGTCTAATTTACCACCTACTTTGCGTGATACTTCTTCACTCATCATTGCTGATGCTTGTTGGGAGGATTTGGCGGATAAGACCATTTCCTTTGTTAGAATACCTGTGTATGCTGCGGAAACACCTTGTTGAGTGGTGAAAATACCACTATTGACGCAGGTAATAATAATCTCTGGTTGGATAGAAACATCGTATAGATTGGTGACACTACATTGGAATTGGAAGTTGTAGTTTCCTAATGAACCACTTGAAATGTAATCTGGTAGAGATAAATCGTAAGCAGGGTTAATAACGAGGAGAGAACCAGTTGTGGCGACTAATTTGGCAGATGCTGTTGGTTGTGATACATATGCTTTTAGAGCACTTCCGTTGAATTCTTCCCATGATTGAGATGAACCATTTTTCATTGACATACGCCACAAATCGTATTTCGAAGCAGATGACAACAGACCAGATTGGTTATTCAAGTTAATACTAATGTTGTTTATTGTGAAAAATGATGAAGTATTTTGTACTGTTTGTTGAGACATTGGAATACGAACGTTGATAAGGAATAAATCTGGAATTTGGTTGATTTGTAGATTACTTGATGTTATAGTTTGGGTTGCTCCTGCGGCAACCGACACGGAGTTTGATGCGGAAGTCAAGTATCTTGGGAAGTCCATGTATGGGACAATGTTCTTGGTTTCGACTAAATCACTTGGTTGAGTAGATAAGAATTTAAACAGAAGAGCAGGTGCGGTTTGTGTAGGAACTGAACCTAATTGATATGTGGTCTGGAAACCTACACTACTTCCTGATGTTCCTAATCCAGAAGGAGAACCTAATACGACACTTGTAATATATGGGTTTGCTGTCGACCACAGACGCCTACAAGTACTATCAATGTTAAAGGTAAATGACATATTGTTAATGCCTAAAAGACCTTGTGCGTTGTATTCTGGGTTAGACCAGATGAATGGGGATAAGAAAATTGGTTCGGTGACGACTGTTTGGACGTTATATACGAATACTGCTCCTGCTGCCTTTACTGATTGGACGAATAGGGCGGTTGGTGCTGCTTGTGCTGTGCCGTTGATAGTCCATGTGGTTGTGTAAGTATTAGAAGTTCCTGATGTTAATGTAGCAGTAGCAACGTTGGAATTTAAACTGGCATCTGTCCACGATTGTTTGATGTAAGGCACTAAAAGAGGGAATGAACCACGAGGAAGTTGGTCTAAATCGTATGAAGCATTGGCATATCCAGCGAGGGCATTGTTGCTTGCTGCCACACCATCACTGAAATTTGCGTATGCTTGGTCTGGAAGAGATGGGGTCATACTGTTATATCTGTAAAGTTCTCTACTATCGTTCATTCTCAATAGTGATGGTAGGACATCTTGGGTGTTGATTGAGACAGTGGTGTTGTTAATCTGGGCAGTAGCAGTTGTGAAAAGTGAGTTAAGAGGGAATGCTTGTAGAGCATCGGTATTACCTACTTGTAGTGGGATAGTGCCTATGGCAGAAGCAGGTATATAGGCAGGATTAGCAGCACCTGAATTAAGAGATGCGTCGACTGAACCAGAGTTAATGGTAAAGTTAAGACCAGTGGTTAAAAGTACATCACGACCGATGACTACGTTTTCACTTGGAACTTGGACGTTGAAGATGATGGCAGAGTTCGATGAAGATGTGGAAGGAAACTTTTGGTAGGTGGTTTGTGCGGCACCAGATTTGACGGCGTAGTCAATATCGGCAGTAATGTCGCCGATGACACTATCGCGAACAAGGACAGTTTTGAAATCACTCATTATATATTTACAGAAGATAAAAATATATAATAATTTGCCTAAATATTAAAGTTGTCCTTTTCTACCCGTTGGAAAAGTCGCTAATCGTTGGTCGGCAGCGATAGGGGATAGATTTGCTGGGTTAATCGCTGGGTTTCCGTTAGTATGGGCGTGTTCTAACATTGCTGCTGCTTTTTTGAGGAATGCTATTTTGATGGTGACAGTTTCGCCCGAGTTTATTCTGTATGGGTTCAACCCACCCAGTTTATCGCGCCAGAATATCGTTAAATCGAGGTTAAAAATAGGTCTGTTGCCGTTCAGGGTAATCAACCTGTTCTCTGCTCGCGGTTCATATACTAACGCAGGTCTGTATTGGAATGTATCACTCACTAAATCAGTGATTACATTTGCTATTGCCGAATTATTACCACCGAACCCTACTTGCGCACCATCTAATAACACTAACGGAGTGGATATTTGGTTAGGTGTGACAGGTAAAGTATTACTGACGAAGACAAATGAGGTAATTGGCGACCATGTGGCGGTCGTCTGGTTCTCTTGATACATTGCTATTGCTGTATATGTGTACTGATTTCCAGACGCGTCGAATACTCCATACGGGGAGATTGTTATTAAATTACTACCACCTACATCTCTAATCAACATCAAATAATTCTTGCCTTTTGTGACACCTGTGTATCCTAAATAGAAACTGGGGAAACTATTGTATAATTGGAACAGAGGAGCATTCATATACACTAATATACTTCCCCACAAATTTTGTGGATTTGTTGGGTCTGGGTTTGTTGCTGACAATACCCCGAACACATTGTATCCTGCTCTGTCAGCATACAGTATTGCTGTGCCTGAACCAGCGTCCCAGTCGAGAAAAGGAGCGTTAATAGATGGCAGGGTTATTGATTTGGAAATTGCGTCCGCCTCTAATGCGTTGTATGCTTTCTTTAAAGTAATATCGACTAATCCTGTCCAGTAAGAATAGGAATAACAGTTAAAGTATCCTGTGTTGTTGTCTTGTAGTCCGTTTGTTTGCTGAAATGGAGGATTTGGAACAGATGCGGTTATATCTTGTGGAACCCACTGGACGTATACTTGTCCCGATGAGGCAGAGTTTCCAGAGAGGTCAGTATATTCGAGACATACCGAGTAAATTGTATCACTGTTGTTAGGCGAGTTCGATTGTATAGTTGGTATAAACACAGGTAGAGAACCTGTCTCAACAGTAAATCTCAAAATACTTAAATAGTATTCCTCTGGATTGCTGATAAAAGGCATTGTTCTCTGTTCGTTATAATAGAATATAGGAGGCAGAGTGTTTGTACTTTGTAAGTTCGTCACCGTGACATCGTAGTATATCTGGTCTGGTGATACAGCATTCTTAACTACATTTAATTGCGACATCTTATATTATATTACGATATTATTTTCGTCTAAATGAGAACTAATTTTTGAGGGTAAAATGCGACGCTGGGTGGGGTCGGCACTCGGTCGCCCCGCTATTTGTTAAATAGGGACGCAGGGGGTTCTTACCTATATGCTCTACATCGCTTTTTTTGCCCTTTATCGCTTTTTTTGCCCCGTTTTTAGAAAGTATACAAGAAAAGAAAAAAACTCCTTCGTAAGACACTTTCCAGAAACGGGGCAAAAAAAGCGACCCCCGAAACCACTTATCGAGCGGATTTTTCGAACGCCGACGATTTTCTTACCATATTCAGTAAGGAAACCGTCGGGCAAAAAAAGCGACATTGTCGGGCAAAAAAAGCGATGTAGAGCATCATCGTAAGGAAAAAAAAGCGATGTATAAATATTTTACAGCATATACGAGTAAAATATGTATATTTGGTTAATATGGAAGCGCCTTGATATAGATATTCATTATATAACCCTTTGGGTTCAGTTGTGTGGTAGAATTACCGCTAATATCGGTAGATACAGGTGTCCCCGTTCCAGTATAACTCGCAACTATATCAGTTATAACGTTTAGTGTAACCTGCTCCTCTTGTGCTATATTAGCAGTCGCTGTCGAACCAGATACAAATTGTATGTCTAATGCGCTGGATTGATTAGGATTATAGACAACCTCCACTGGTGTGGATACGCTGGCATTTAATAGACCTCCGTATCCCTGTCCTACCGCATTTGTGGAAGTATAATTATAAAATAAATCAGGTAGATACGGCATGTTTGCCTCCGTCACTGTAAATCCTAAATTACCACTGACATCAGTAGAATTATTCGTCTGGGTATTAGCATTTGTAGCAGAAGCACCCATTAATCTACCCACTACATTAGGGACATTGAAATGTTCGCTGTCTACTTGCCCGTATATACCCCGAATAACAGTATATAATTCAGGATAATCACTGATTAAATAACTACTACCATCACATTTTAAGTAATTAGGGATAGGTTGATTACCAGCATGTGGTATTATAATTCCCACTGGTATATCTCCTAATAAACTTGCTGAATTCGATACTGACATATATATTAGAAATATATTTTTATTAAGTATATTTTGCCTTTATTATATGGGTAAATCGAACAGTAGAAAAATCGGTTGACCCTGTAATACTGATGTTTATAGGAGAGATAGGTGCGGCAGTGCTACTCGGTGTTTTATAATTTACTGTAATCGTAGGAGAGTTAAAAGTAGTGGCGGGACTTCCTGAATTTAACATTGCTAAATAAACTGTATCCTTCGTAGTGCCTGATACTTCTGTGTACTGTCTTGAACTAGGATTACCATAGGTATTATAACAAGGAAACCCCGCTACTCCTGCGTCTGGTGTTGTAAAATTCTGTATCAATAAAGCACCGAAAGTAGGTGCGGTTGATACAGTTGCCGTAAATGAAGGAATATCGAAGTTAGTGAGAGGAGGAATAGATGACCCTGTTATAGCACCGTAAGAAGTATTTTCTGCGACAGTAGTGTTAGAACAAGCAGTAGAACCTGCTAAAACTTGCCCTGTACTTAAATTAGGGACATTAAAAGTGCCTGAACCACTCCCGTAGATACTACCTATAACATTGTAAAGTTCAGGATAATCTGCTACATTTAGAGTAGAACCATCACACAATACCCATGTAGGAGGCAATATAGCACCAGCATACTGAAATATAGTCCCGACAGGGATAGGATTGTGTTCGAAACCGACTGTGTTAGATTTAGACATTTATATTATATAATTATATTTTTTTAGTTCCATGTGTTAAAATACGGAGGAATAGGAACACCAGAAACATCTTGGTTATATGGCACAGGAATAAAAGGCAATTTAGCAGGCGCTATTGGTAATGGATTAACATACCACGCTTTTATTAAATATATGATTTGTAGAGAATTTGGATTTACATCAAGAGTAACTCCCGCAGTAATTTCAATAGGATTAGCATTGTTAGTGTATTGTAATGAATTACTTGAAGTTATAGTAAACTGTGCGACAGGAGTACTGTCGAAATAAGGGTTATAATTACCATTGCCGTTAGGCGGAGGAGGTAGAAGATTATAATTTTGCTGCCAGTAAGTATTAGCGTATGTGTCATTATAAGTGTTGACTTGTTGAAAGGCATATGTGTTATAGAGTTTGCCTGATGGTAATATATTTTGACCCGTAAATGCGAAATAATTGTTGTCTTGGTCTGCGATTGGACTATCAGGATACGAAAAATACAGTTCATTCGTATTAGCAAGGTAAGATTGACTACCTAACGCAAAATTACCTGCTGATAAAGAAGGCAGATTAGCAACATTGAGAGAAACATCAGTAGTGAGAGTAATAGATGATGGTCTTAACTCGCCAGATACAGTTCCCCCCTGTATGTAAGGATTTGTGACTAAATCTGGTAAATTAAAATTGTCGCCACTACCGCCGTATGTGTATCCTATCTGGTTAAATAAATGGTCGTAGGTTGTAGTGTTTAATGACTGCCCATTACATACTAACATACCATTGTTGTAAGGGATAGTATTACCAGCAAAAGCAACGATAGAACCTACTGGCAATGGGAACCTTTCAAAACCGAGTGTATTAGAGAAAGACATATCTTATATAAATAAGATATATTTTTTTAATACACCCAGTCGTGTATTTTCGTTAATTTATCCATCGGTATATAAATATGCTCTTTTTCGTCCCACGCTTGTTTTGCCCTGCTAAACATATCGGTTCGAAACTCCTTGAATGTTTCTGGGTCGTATTCGATATAATATAACGCATCTGTAAAATTAAATAGAAGCATTAAACCACGGTCGCCTCCCAGTTTATTCATCGTAATCATTGTGTCTGGATAAGTAGTTGAACGACATGTGCGGGATTTGACCTCGTAATTGTACTGCGGACATGTGTAATCATATTTAGCATACTGCTCCTCGTTTGCTGTTATAGCACGATTAAAAAATTGTTGTATAATAGGATATACCTTGCTCTCTCCCTTTTTGCCGTATTTGTATGAACTCTGCCAGTGAACCATTCTCCTAAACTATAATGATATTTAATTTGTTTGATTTTAACGAAAAATAATCTAAATAGAATGTATAATGAACGACCATTCCCACGATAGTATCCTTAAACGAATTGAGACACCGATGACCGATGCCGATTTAGAACGCCATACTGGTGTAAAACCGCAGGATATAATCAAATATAGTGATTTAAAGAATTACAACGATATTCAGGAACTATTACCTACTAATAAGTCATTCAAGATTATTCTCATCGAAGACGAAAAGAATTCGGGACACTGGGTAAGTATAATGAGATATGGTAAGACAATAGAATACTACAACTCGTATGGTGCTAAATATGATACGGACTGGAAATTTATAAACAGAATGAAACGACTTATTTTAGGAGAAAGTACAAACGAAATGACGAGATTAATGGATAAAGCAGTAAAAGACGGGTTCAAAGTCATCTGGAACACGAAGCGCCACCAGAAAATAGGCAACAGGATACAAACATGTGGACGCTGGAATATAATGCGTATCGAAATGATGAAAATGGGATTTACTAACGAGCAATTCAATAAGAAAGTCAAAGAATTAAAAGCGCATTTAAGCGAAGAAATGAATGGTGGCAACAAAGTAAGTAATGATTTTGTTGTCAGCAGATATGTTTTTTAATCTTCCTTTTTTATATAGTTATTTTGTGCCGTTTCGACAGATGTTCCCATCGCTTTTGTATCCTGTTTTAATTCTTGCGATTGTTTGCCGTATTTGTCGGTTAGAAATATTGCCCTTAATAAAGAACACCCTACTTTTTTTTGAAAGATTTTATTTAAAATCCGCGTCATTTCGGTGCTTGTTTTCACTGCCGTGCCGTCCTGATGGACTAAAAACGGAACAGGCGACATTTTCTTCTTTTTCACCTCCTTTGAACTGGGGTGAAACTTTAAGTAAATACGAATAATATCCTGTAATTCGTCTGGGACTTTTAGGATTTGTTGCGAATATTTCTTCTGGGTTTTGTAATTGTTGAAAATCCACTCCATATTATCTAAATTTAGGTAATTGTGTTCTGTGCTACTGGGAACACCCCGAACCATCATCATGTCGGTATAATCTTTATTACGGCGTGGTTGTTGTAGTGTATACAATGCTAATATAAGAGTATGTAATAATGTTTCATACTCTTTCTCTGTGAGTTTTTTGTTTTTTTCTAAATCTTTAAGCACTTCTTTCATGCCCTCCATTTTCGAATTAACATCGTCTTGTTCTATCCAGTTCTCCTTTACTTTTTCTGTTTTATCGGTGTTGTCTTTTAGTTGTTTGTTTAATTCGACTAAATGAGTATAATATTTAGCATATAGTTTTCTGTACTTTGCTTCTGGGCGGTCTTTGAGACATGAGACAATACTTATTAAATAAGTTCTACGGGTATTAGGTTTCATTTCTTCTAATTTGCCTAAAATAGTAGGGTCGCTCAAAAATTTGAGGTCTTTGATTATTTTACCGCCATTTAATTTTGTTAAATTAAAAGTATATAGTTTCCTTGATGAAGGGGAAATATCAGGTTTGTTTGAGAATGGGTCGAAGTCGGTCATTATAGATTATATATATATAATAATCTACGGGAAATAATCTTTAATAAATTATTTATTTAAATATTATATTATATCTCTAATGTATATATAATGAATAGTAGAGGTGGAGGACTAAATCAAAGTGCCGGAGCATTCGGCGCTCCTGCTTTAACATCGAACTATTTAAGTTTAAACAATCAAGTCAAGCGTTTAATCGAAAAGATAAACCCATACCCGCCTGCTGCTGATGTAGTAACTACGAACACTAATCAAACTATCACAGGTGCTAAAACATTCGACGGAAGTTTAAACGCAGTAACGGTTGATATTTTAGACGACAGTCGTTCTGTCGCTACTACTGAATGGGTCAAGGACTACGTGCCTACTATTACTGGTGGTTTCGTCACTGCGAGTGCGAACAATACATTTACCGGATTAAATACCTTCACTCTTCTAACCACTTTCAGTGATATTTCGTGTAATACTTTAACATACAACACACTCAACCCACCTATTCCAACACCAGTAGACCCATCACTCAACACTGTACTCACTGCTGGTAATACTGCTACAAATAGTATTGTTCTTGATAATAGTGGAACTGGAACGAATGTTATTTCATTATTACCTAACTTCGTTGCTAATAATCCTCATATAGAACTAACAGATGGAACAACAACAAATAGAATTAATAAAAACGGATATACCACACGCAATACGAATGCGAACTTAACACATTTTCTTAATTTTGTAGATGCTTCGGGAACTGCTATTCACTCTATACAGCAAACAACAGGAATAGAGTGTAATCCTTCAACTAAAACTATTACAGCAACAACATTCGTAGGTGATTTATCAGGAAACGCCACGAATGCTACTACTGCTACAACTGCTACTACTGCTACAACTGCTACTACTGCTACAAATGCTACGAATGTTGGAATTACAAGTGATAATACGAGTGGAACATATTATTTACCATTCGCAAAAACAAGTGGAACTGGAAACAAACCTCTATTTATTGACGACACAACTACTCCATTAACATATAATCCTTCAACATCTACTCTTACAGCAACAACATTCGTAGGTGA
>Ga0209298_10000418_pt1 | contig 28290 bp, 28 predicted proteins | sample S_140806_EF_Meta_FD_187325 | JGI IMG/M metagenome (GOLD analysis project Ga0209298, IMG submission 187325) | Freshwater microbial communities from Lake Simoncouche, Canada to study carbon cycling - S_140806_EF_MetaG (SPAdes) (version 2) | ecosystem: Environmental > Aquatic > Freshwater > Lake ... | reverse complement strand
GACAGCCCCGCCTGATACTGGATTTTGCTCTGGGGCATTGCCCCACCTCTCTAGATAGTACTTCCGTACCATTCTAGGGTCGAGATGGGCGCTTGGCAGGGCTTGCGGAGCTTCCTTGCTGATCAGGACTTAGGAAGGGGTGGCGGCGTCAAGGTCAGCGGTCCCACAAACTTCAGGCTGCGGTCGACACCGAAACCCGCTGCCCTGCTTAACGTCCCGCACGAGGCAGGTTCCCCAGGCGTTTGCCCGGGGGTGGAATGTTCAACCCGTCCTGCCTCACCCCTTCCGCCATCCCCTATCCCGCACAATGGGGCCCTCAGTGCCCCTCCCCGTGCCTCCGGAACCCCGCCGCACCACCCCGTCGTCCTTCCTTCACCCGACCCGGCTTGTCATCGCCAGTGGCAATCCCCACAAGGTGGCCGAGATCGCGGCGATGCTGGAGATGGTGGAGATTGAGGTGGTTCCCCAGCCGACAGGCCTCGAGATCGAGGAAACTGGCAGCACCTACGCCGCCAACGCCCGTCTCAAGGCCGAAACCGTGGCCCGGCTCACCGGCTGCTGGGCCCTCGCCGATGACTCGGGTCTGGAGGTGGATGCTCTCGGAGATCGGCCAGGGCTCTACTCAGCCCGCTATGCCCCCAGCGATCCGGAGAAGATCCACAGGCTCCTGCATGAACTCGGAGACAGCCTCTACCGGGGCGGCCGGTTCGTGAGCGCCATGGCCCTGGCCGATCCCCAGGGCATCACCCGCCTGGAGGGCTGCGGCATCTGCCATGGCAGCATCCTTCGGGACCCCCAGGGCAACGGCGGCGGCTACGACCCGATCTTCTGGGTGCGGGAGGCGGGCTGCAGCTACGCCAAGATGCCTCCCCATCTCAAGAGCAAACTCGGCAGCCGCGGCAAGGCAGCCCGTGAGCTGGCACCGGGCCTGCGCCAGCTGATGGGCCTGGAGGGCTGAACCAGCGGTTCAAATCCCACGAAGCCGACACTCCCCCCCTGGCCCCCCGGAGGGGCCGGCGCCGCTCCAGCATTAGCCGTTGATCTGGGCCACGGCCCGCATCGCGGCAGCGGCCGCCTCCTCCACATCGCCCTCCTTGCCGGCCAGGGTGAGGCGGCCGAAGGCCCCCACGGCCTTCACATCCACCACGGTGATGCTGGACGACTTCTCGGCCTCGTTGGCGGCGATCAGCACATAACCAGCCGGCTCGGTTTCGAGGATGAACATGCTCATGCCGGCCTGGATCATCGAACCGCGGCGGTTCAGGCGATTGATCAACACGGCGTGATCCGGGGTGATGGCGCGGATGATCTCCGTCCAGGTCACCTCGCAGCGGCTGCGGCGCTCGATGCTGCTGCCGATCGCCTCAAGCACCACCTCACCGGAATGGAGCACATTGCTCTGGTCGCGGTGATACATCGCGATCGAGCCGAAGGCCCGTTCCACCACCATCTGGCCAAGGCGCACCGTGCTGGCCTTCAGGGCGATATCGGTGACGCGGTGCACCGCCATGCCGGGCGACACCTCCAACCAGAGGCAGGCATCCCCCGGAATGGGGAGGAAGCCCTGGCTCACCGTGCCCATGTAGGCGGCCAGCTGAGGCTGCAGCGAATCGAGGAACACATAAGTGCGCAGTTCGATCGACTGCACATGGCTGCTTTGGCGGGAGATCCGCCTGCCCTCGCTGTCGGTGGTCACCACACAGCTGGCGCCGGAGGCATCACTGGTGAGCGAGCTCCCCAGCCCCCCGCCCCTGGAGGCGCCCATCTCGGTGCCGGTGACCAAGGGCCTGCTGCCCTGCAGGGCGGTCCGGCGGCGGCTGATGGCCCGGTCTTCGGCGGTGAGGGGGCGGAAGGTCGGATCCATCAAGCGCCTGGCGAGACCTCCTGAAGAGATGGGAAAGAAAATCTTCAGACTCCGCTGGCGAACCCACAGGGGGGCGAACCGCGGAGGTCACTGGGGCTCGATCGAGGAACCCACGTCGGTCCGATAGGCCGAAACGTGGCGCGATCTTACGCCGCTGCCGTCGCCAGCCCCTGACAGGGGCGGCTTTTGGTGGCTTCAGGCACCTTCAGCTGATCAGGGGTCACTATCACAGGCATCACTCGCGCCGATCGGTGCCACGCTCACGCCCGCCACCCGCCTGCGGTTGCAGGACATCCTGGAGCGGATCGGCAACGACCAACCCGTGACCCTGCAAGAGAGGATCGATCTGCAGAAGTTCGCCGACCACAACCAGAGCGTGGCGAGTTGGCTGCGGCAGGCGCGGCGGCAACGCCACCGCCACCGCAGCAGCCCCGGCGAGCCCGACGACACCTACCGGCCGGAGGACGAGATCGAGGGCAGGTTCGGTGGAGCACCCGGATGGGTGCGGCGGAGCTGAGCCCCCTTGCGGAGCTCCTGGGTACCGGTACCTTCCGGCCAAGTCGCTCCGAAGTTCCGATGGCCGCCAAGCGCACCACTTCCACCGCTGAGGCTGCCACCGCTGAGGCCACCACCGCCGAACCGTTTCCCGGCAACGGCGGCGCGAACCTGCCGGATTGGATGGCCCAGGCCGTGCAGCAGGGGCTGAAGCCCGAGCAGGCCCTCGCCTGCATCGGTCTGGGGCTCATGGGCAAGCTGGCCGATAGCGGCAAGGACCTCCCCTGGATCTGGAACGAGGAGGACGATGGCGGCAGCTTTGATGGCACATCGCTTCGGCAGCGTTTGGAGCTGGTCCAACTCGCTCTGCAGACGGGAGCACCCCTGAGCACTGCCGAGGTCAGCCATCTCATGGGAGCCCGTCCGGGGGCAGCCGTGGTGCAGCGCGGTGGCATCACCGCCCGCCGCCTGAGCCGCAACGTCTGGAAGCTCAGCCGCAGCAACGAGGATTCGGAGAAGGCCTCAACGCCCAGCTTCGCTGAAGGATTCCGGCGGCGACTCTGAGAGACAGCAAAGCCCGAACCGGGCCTAAGACAACCAGCCTCGTCCCCTGGCCCAGGGGCAGCCGATCACGACGGGCTCGTCAGCAGCCTCAGCGGAGCGGCAAAGATGAAGATGGAAAGCAAGGCTTTATTTAGGCGTCAGCCATTGATTCCCTAACGAGTGATTCGGGGCAATCACGCCGAGAATGCTGGTCTCAGGGAGGCATCCCGGAATGTTCTTGGAGCTGGATCCAGCCCAGATCCTGGTGAGCACTTAAGCCGTTCTCAGCCTGGTCCTGCTCGACAAGGTTCCGCTCCTTCAGCGGATTGAGAGCTTTCCTAAGCCAATGCGCGGGCATCGGCAGCGACACCCTCACGCTGTCTCTCCGTCCACCTCGCCGCACAAGCCTGAGCATCAAGACCCGATTCCGAAATCTTGTGAAGCAGCTCCACTGCTGTCCCGCCATTCTGGCTAGCCCTTAGTGGTTGAACGATCGGTCCCGCCCGCATGGTCCTGAGTCCCACCACTTGGAGCGATCCCGTGGCCCAGCCGAGCCAGACCGAAGTGGCTCAGAGCGAAGTGGCTCAGAGCACCGCAGCGGTGCCAGCAACGGAGCAAGTGGAGATCCGGCGAGAAAACGGCCAACGCGAGGTGTTCTGCGGCCTCACCTCGATCGTGTGGCTGCACCGCCGCATGCCGGATGCCTTCTTCCTGGTGGTGGGCTCCCGCACCTGCGCCCACCTGATCCAGAGCGCCGCCGGCGTGATGATCTTCGCCGAACCCCGCTTCGGCACGGCGATCCTGGGGGAGCGGGACCTGGCCGGCCTGGCCGATGCCAACGAGGAACTCGACCGTCTGGTGGCTGATCTGCTGGAGCGGCGCCCCGAAATCCGCACCCTGTTTCTGGTGGGCTCCTGCCCCAGCGAGGTGATCAAGCTCGATCTGGCCAAGGCTGCCGAGCGGCTCACCCACAGCCACCGCGGCCGGGTGCGGGTGCTCAACTACTCGGGCAGCGGCATCGAGACCACCTTCACCCAGGGGGAGGACCAGGCCCTGATGGCCCTGCTGCCCCTGATGCCCGCCAGCGACGAGGAGCAGCTGCTGATCGTGGGCACCCTGGCCGATGGCGTCGAAGACCGCTTCATGGCCCTGTTCGCTCGGATGGGCCTGCCTGTGGTGCGCAGCTTGCCGCCCCGCCGCTCCACCGAGTTGCCGCCGGTGGGCAAGGGCACCCGGGTGCTGCTGGCCCAACCCTTCCTCAGCGCCACGGCCCGGGCCCTGGTGCACCGCGGCGCCCAGCTGATCGAAGCCCCCTATCCCTTCGGTGTGGAGGGCAGTGCCGCCTGGATGGCGGCGGCGGCGGCGGCCTTCGGGATCCAGGCCGAGGCCGTGGCGGCCGTGCTCGATCCCCTGGTGGAGCGGGGCCGCCGCGCCCTGGCGCCGCATCGGGAGCGGCTGGAGGGCAAACGTCTGTTCCTGCTGCCGGATTCCCAGATGGAGATCCCCCTGGCCCGCTTCCTGAGCCGCGAGTGCGGCATGGAGCTGGTGGAAGTGGGGGTTCCCTACCTGGATCGCCAGCTGATGGCGGCCGAACTGGCCCTGCTGCCGGCCGGCACCCCCATCTGCGAAGGTCAGGACGTGGAGCGCCAGCTCGAGCGAGTGCGCAGCGAGCGCCCGGATCTGGTGGTCTGTGGCCTGGGCCTGGCCAACCCGCTGGAGGCCGAGGGCATCGCCACCAAGTGGTCGATCGAGCTGGTCTTCAGCCCCATCCACGGCTGCGACCAAGCCGGTGATCTGGCCGAGCTGTTCGCCCGGCCGCTACACCGGCGAGGGCTGCTGGCCTTCAGCTGATGCCGGCGCCGCCTTCCTCGGCGGCTGCCAGCCGTTTCCAACCTCGGCATCGGCCGACTCCGCTCCCCATTTCTCCTCCCATGGAACTCACGCTCTGGACCTACGAAGGCCCGCCCCATGTGGGCGCCATGCGGATCGCCGCCTCGATGGAGGGGGTGCATTACGTGCTCCATGCCCCTCAGGGCGACACCTACGCCGACCTGCTGTTCACGATGATCGAGCGTCGGGGGCGCCGCCCACCCGTGACCTACACCACCTTCCAGGCCCGCGACCTGGGGGGCGACACCGCCGAGCTGGTGAAGCGCTCGATCGCCCAGGCGGTGGACCGCTTCCAGCCCGAGGCCCTGCTGGTGGGCGAGAGCTGCACCGCCGAACTGATCCAAGATCAGCCCGGTGCCCTGGCCATGGGCATGGGCTTCGGCGACCTACCCATCGTGAGCCTGGAGCTGCCGGCCTACTCCAAGAAGGAGAACTGGGGCGCCGCGGAAACCTTCTACCAGCTGGTGCGGAGCCTGCTGAAGAACCAGCTGCCGGCGCCGGGCAGCCCGAAACCCTCGCCCCTGCGTTGGCAAGAGGAAGGCCGGCGGCCGCGGGTGAACCTGCTCGGACCCACCCTGCTCGGCTTCCGCTGCCGCGATGACGTGCGAGAGATCACTCGCCTGCTCGCTGAGCGGGGCATCGATGTGGCGGTCACCGCGCCACTGGGGGCCAGGCCGGCCGATCTGATGCGGATCCCCACGGCCGACGCCAACGTCTGCCTCTATCCAGAGGTGGCCAGCACCGTATGCAGCTGGCTGGAGCGGAGCTTCGGTATGCCCACAGTGAAAACAGTGCCGATCGGCATCGCCGCCACCGAATCGTTCCTGGCCGAACTGGAGCAGGTGCTGGGGCTTGAGGCCGGTGGAGGCACAGGGGATGGCCCTGCGGCAGGTCTCGGCGAACGGGCCTCGCGGCTGCCCTGGTATTCGCGCTCGGTGGATTCCACCTACCTCACAGGCAAGCGGGTGTTCATCTTCGGCGATGCCACCCACGCGGTGGCCGCCGCCCGCATCGCCAGCAAGGAGCTGGGATTTGAGGTGGTGGGCCTGGGCAGTTACAGCCGCGAGCTGGCCCGGGAGGTGCGGGCCGCCGCCAAGGAGCTTGGCCTGGAGGCCCTGATCAGCGACGACTACCTGGCGGTGGAGAAGGCGATGGCGGAGGCCGCCCCGGAGCTGGTGCTCGGCACCCAGATGGAGCGCCACAGCGCCAAGCGGCTCGGCATCCCCTGCGCCGTGATCAGTACGCCATTGCATGTGCAGGACGTGCCGGCCCGCTATTCCCCCCAGATGGGCTGGGAGGGGGCGAACACCATCTTCGACAGCTGGGTGCACCCGCTGATGATGGGCCTGGAGGAGCACCTGATCGGCATGTTCCGCCACGACTTCGAATTCGTGGATGGCCACCGCAGCCACTTGGGCGATGGGGCACCGGCGGCCTCGCCAAAGCCGCCTTCGGCAGCAACGCCAGCCGATCCGGCCGCTGGGCCCGCCACGGTGCAGACGGGGCCTGGAGGGGCTGCCTCTGCCGCCACGGCAACGCTGGCGGCCGAACCGGCGGTGGCTACGGCCCAGGAGCCGGTCCAGGACAACGGCCTGGCAGCCGCTGGCCCATCCCGGCAAGGCGAGCCCCACTGGAGCGCCGATGGCGAAGCGGAGCTGGCCAAGATCCCCTTCTTCGTGCGGGGCAAGGTGCGGCGCAACACCGAAACCTTCGCCCGCGAGCGGGGAGTGGCCCGCATCGATGCCGAAACGCTTTACGACGCCAAGGCCCACTTCAGCCGTTGACCCAGACCCTAAGTAAGCGTTGCCAAAGGCCAGCACCGGGATCCGCGGCAACGAAGCGATCAGTGATGAGGGCTTGCCAGGAGGATGGCCCAGCCTGATGGCCGATGCCTCAGGTGCAACCGTGATCAGGCTCGCAATCGCTTCCTTGCCATAATCAAGAAGAAGAGGCTTAATCGGGACATATCGATCATGGGCTTGCTTACTTCTGAGCAACGCACAGCCCTTTGGAGGGCGGTTTAGACGGCTTCATTGATCTACTTCTTCGTCTATTGTCCAAGATGAGGCCTGTGATGGTATCGCTCTTGGAGTTTCCTGCGAACTGGCCAACGAATTTCAGCAAGCCCGACTTAGCCGTGGTGAACTATCTGGCCATTTATGCGTGTATATTTTCATGAACGTTGGCTGCCATCGCAAGGACTCTGAACAATCCAACGCTATAAGCCGATTCCCGAGATTCCACGCTGTAGAGAAGAAGCATCTTTGACGTAAGTGGTTTTCGAAAATCTCCTTAGATCCAAGCTGGTACCAGCTGAGGTCTCAAAAGAGCCGCGAACGTAGCGCCTGAATCAACCAGATAAAATTCCCGTTGACTAGTCTCAACGGATCAATGGCGCTTCAAAGCAGCTTTTTTGTGCTTAGCCCAGCTCACATCCAGTCGGAGTTTAACCATGACAACGGCAACACCATCTTCTGCTGATTTCCAACCACCCGAACAAACCCCTCCAAGTGAAGGAAGCGGCTTCGTTGCGCCCGAAGTCGATAGCCTGCAGGGGGAGGCAGCAGAGCTGGAATCGGAAGTAGCGGCGAGTTCTTTCGGTGCCGACATCCTGGCGCTGAAAAGTGAGCTGGAGACAAGGCTCACCACGAGTGCGACCCAGGCTACCGAAACACGCTCTCTGCAGTCGCCCGAAGCCGACAACATCATCGGTGTCGGTCTCTCCTCGTTGACTGCGGAGGATTTGACCTCCGGCGCCAGCGGCCTACCTGGCGATTTTGCCTTAACGGTCTTCACCATTGAGAAGGTAGCAACCGAGGGCCTGCAGGCGGAAATCGCCAGTACGGCAGGGAGCCGAGCGATTGAATCGATCCCCATCAAGCAAGTGCCGGTCGGTGTGGTGGAAGCCTTTCCACATCGCTTCAGGATGCGTCCAGCGCCAGGGGGAGTTTCTGTTGGCCACTTCGCAATCACGGCAGGAACTCTCGGCTGTCTGACCATAGGCAACTCAGCGCCCCGCAATCAGCGGCTGATGATCCTGAGCAACAACCATGTGCTGGCTAACACTAATGGCGCGCGTCTGGGGGATTGCATCTGCCAACCAGGACCCGCTGATGGGGGCCGTTGTCCAGCCGATCAGGTTGCGATTTTAGAGCGATTTGTCCCAATCAACTTCGCTGCAGGCAGCTTCAACTATGTTGATTGTGCTACAGGCTGGGCTTGGCCCGATCGGGTGAGGCCGGAACTGATCTACCTCAACGGCACAACACCTGTTTATTTCCGTGTTGGCTCAAATCCAATCGCCCCGGCGCTAGGTATGAGCGTTGGCAAAACTGGACGCACAACTCAGCTGAGACAAGGAACGATCAACGCTATCAATGTCACTGTCAATGTGAGCTATGGGGCCGGTCGAGTGGCCCAGTTCCGTGATCAGATCTCGATTCGTGGCGCAACTGATTTCAGCTTAGGTGGAGATTCAGGATCTCTGATTTGGCAATGGGCAGCAGGGTTGCGGCCCGTGGGCTTGCTGTTTGCCGGAGGCGGTGGCACCACCTTCGGCAATCGCATTACCCGGGTCTTGAGTGGCCTCGACGTGAGAATGTGGGTGTGAGATCATCTCAATAGGGCTTCTCAAGGGCGGCTTGAGCCGCCCTTTTCCTGATCCTGAGGAATTCAACACACACAAATCCAGGCTCCCTGCCAAGCGCTAACAACCCTCAGGGACAGCTTGCCCGTCAGTGACATTCCCCTCCATCGCCTCGTCAACCACCATGAACAGTGGAAACTTCTTGCCTCCAGATCCGAGTGTTCTTGGAGTCAACATGTCGACCCAAGTGGTCGCTCCAGACACGACCCAGGTCGATGTGGTTCTGGCGGCGCACCATGATGCGTTGATGAATCGTCCTGGTGTCGTGATGCTGGGTACAACCCTGGACATGCACGGCTTGCCTGCGATCCTGATTGGAGTGAAAGCCAAGCGGGATCTCACTGGCCTACCCAACCAACTTGATAACATCCCCGTCGTGACGCAGGTGATTGGCGATGTCAAGGCATTGCCTGATTGAGGCCTGTTGCTGCCCCCCGAGTCGACATACAGATTGCAAAACCACCTTTTATCACAAGACATGCCACTGGCAGCATGAAAGATTCAGAATATGTTTTGCTACTCGGGCGAGCACACCGAAGAGTTAATTGTCAAAGCTTCAATGCTGCTGAGCGCTGGTATGTAATACCCAACGGCGCATGAGTTCTATCGTGAAGTAGCCGTGCGGGTTGACCATCTTTTCAATTTGATCGAGGCCGACCACATAGCTCTGGCCGCGTTGGCGCAGGGCACGCCCGAGCTGCCAACCCCGCAGGGTTTGGGGTATCGCCAAGCCCTCGCAAAGGGCCTCAAAAAACTCGTTTCGTCGCCAATGCCCTGCAGGTCAAGCAAACAGAACTGCTCCGGCGACAGCTGGCGGCTTTCTGGCCCCTGATGGCAAATCATGGCCAACAGGAAATCTCCAGCCCCGGCTCAGCCACCTCAGGGATCTCGACCCCCGCTGCACCATCCGCTCAAGGATGAGGGCGCTGATCTCGGCGGCGGCTCGGGCGGTCACGTCGAGGTAGCCATCACCGGCCAAGATGCCCAGCTCGGAGAGGTCGCCTGGATCGCCGACCCTCAGCAGCATGATCCGCTCTTGGGTGTGGGTGACGATGATCTGGCGGATCCAGCGCCATTCCAGGCCGCACCAGCGCTTGTTTGGATAGTCGGGGCTGAGCAGCACCACGATCAGTTCTGTCTCGTCCCGGTAAAGCCTGGGCAGATACACATCCAGATCGAGCCGGGCCAGCTCGGCCTCATGGAACCGGTCGAACAGCACCCGCTGCCGGCCGAAGCGTCGCGCCAGCTCTTCTGCCAGCGGGGCCACCAGGGCGCGGTTTTCGCCGGCGTAGGAGAAGCCCACCGCGAAGCGGGCGCCGTCCTTCTGGCCCTGCTGCCCCATCACTTCGGCCTCGCCATAGGGGGATTGTGGCAGGGTTGACGGGAGTCAGCGCCCGCCAGCCCTGCGACTAAGGCGGTACTAATGGCCGCCAGATGAGTTCATGGACAGCTCAAGAAGGACGACACAGGCCCAGGTGATCCTGGCCCCCGCATCGGGAATCACAACAGGAATGTCAGCGGCGGTTGCTTCGATCGGCTCCAGTGTGGCACCGATTCCTGTAGCCCAACCATCGATAGCCTCGCGGCTCAGGTCGCTCTAGCAGCGGTGCATCGCCCTACAACCCAACGATTCAGCATGGTTCTCGCAACCCGTTTCCCTTAGCCCTCGGCCGCCCCAAGCAACTACCCGGCTAATGGAAGCCCGCCAACCGAGCCCACCCGTCTACCCTTAACCCAAACCACCCGTTAGCTCGCAACTAGCCATGGGTACGGAAGAAAACAATCCTGACAGGGTGTTTCTTCCCCCCACCTCCCGCAATCCCGACGAGCTTTCCCACCAATCAGACCCAGCCCAGCGCCTGCAGCCGGCAGTCCCCCAGACCGCAACAGCCCCTCAGCCGCAGTTCCGCCCCCCGACCACTTCAGGCCGCCACGGCGTCTTCCTCTCCTATGCCCGCTCCGACGGCGAGTCCTTCGCCAACGCACTCCGCCAGCGCCTAAACCAGGATCTGCCCAGCCTGCCGGTATGGCAAGACCGCCCCGAGATCGAAGGGGGCGTGGGCTGGTGGCGCCAGATCGAAACCGCCTTGGAGCGGGTGGAGTTTTTGGTGAGTGTGATGACACCGGCAGCCCTGGCCTCGGAGGTGACGGCGCTGGAGTGGCGGGCGGCGCGGCAGCGGGGGGTGTGCGTGTTTCCGGTGCAGGGGCCTGGCTTCGATTTCGCCGATCCGCGGCTGCCCCGCTGGATGGCCAGAGCCCACTTCTACGCCCTCGATACCCAATGGGAAACCTTCCTGGCCCACCTGCACCGCGGCTGCCAAACAACCCGGGTGCCCTTCATGGCCCCGGACCTGCCGATCGGCTTCGTGCAACGCCCCAAGCAGTTCGAGGCGCTGCGGGCCCTGCTGCTGGAGGGTGAGCGCAAGAATCCGGTGGCGATCACTACCGCCCTCACCGGTGCCGGCGGCTTCGGCAAAACCACCCTGGCCGCCGCCCTCAGCCACGACGAGGCCATCATCCAGGCCTTCGACGACGGCATCCTCTGGACCACTTTGGGCGAGACGCCCGACCTCGCCGATGCCCTGGCCAAGCTCCATGCCGGCCTCACTGGCGAGCGCCCCGCCTTCAAAGATGCCGAAGACGCCGCCACCAGCCTGGCGGAACGGCTGGAGGGCAAGAACTGCCTGGTCGTCATCGACGACGTCTGGGATCCGGCCCATCTGGAGCCCTTCCTGCGCGGCGGCCCGGGCTGCGCCCGCCTGATCACCAGCCGCCTGCTGCAGGTGGCCACCGATGTGCAGGCCAAACGGCTGCTGGTGGATGAGATGAGCGCCAGCGAAGCGGTGGCCATGCTCACGGCCCGGCTGCCCGGGCCCCCACCGGACCCGGCCCCCTTCCGCGCCCTGGCCCAGGCGCTGGGGGAATGGCCCCTGCTGCTGCGGCTGGCGGCCAGCGCCATGGCCGAACTGGTCGAATTGGGCTGCAGCGTGGCTGAGGCCCTGGCAACCATCCTGGACGACCTCGCCGAGGGCGGCATCACCAGCTGGGATCGCGATTCCCCCAGCGACCGCAACGCCGCCGTCGCCCAGACCCTGCAGCTCAGTCTCAAACGGCTGACCGGTGCTGAGCAGGAGCATTACAAGAAGTTGGCGGTGTTTCCGGAAGACGAACCGATCCCGCTGCCGGTGGCCGCGCAGCTTTGGGGGCTGGACGGCAGCAACAGCCGCCGCCTGGCGGTGAAGCTGGCCACGGCCTCCCTGCTGGAGTTCAACCTCGCCGCAGGCCTAATCCGCCTCCACGATGTATTGCGGGCCTTCCTCGGCCAAACCCTTGGCCAAGCAGGGCTGGCCCAGGCCCAGGCCGGCCTAATCGATGCCTGGGGCGACCCCCACCAGCTGCCCCATCCCTACGCCTGGCGCTGGATCGGCTACCACCTCGCGGCGGCCGGCCGCCAAAGCCAACTCGATGGTCTGCTGCTCGATCTCAGCTGGCTGCAGGCCAAGCTCAGCGCCACCGGCATCGCCGCCCTGGAGCGGGAGTTTGACCACGCCTCGGCTGCTGCTGCACTGCAGCGCTTGCGCCGAGTGCTGCGCAACGCCTCCCACGTACTGGCCGCCCAGCCAGAGCAACTCCCTTCCCAACTCCTGGCCCGCTGGCCCACGGCCCCCCCGGGCGGGCCCAGCGACGCTGCGGCGACAAGACTGCGCGACCAGGCCAGCACCCAGCTCCAGCAGGCTGGCGGCCTGCGCCCCCTCACCGCCAGCCTTCTGGCCGACGAGGCCTTGCTGCGCACCCTCAGCGGCGATGGAAGCTCGGTGACCGCCCTGGCGCTGCTCCCAGGCGGACGGCTTGCTTCGGGGGCATTCAATGGCACCATCAAGCTCTGGGATCCGGCCAGCGGCCAGCTCCAAGCCACCCTGGCAGGCCATTCCGGCTGGGTGTACTCCCTGGCGGTGCTCCCAGGCGGACGGCTCGCTTCGGGGGCAGACGATGGCACCATCAAGCTCTGGGATCCGGCCAGCGGCCAGCTCCAAGCCACCCTGGCAGGCTATTCAGGCTATGTGAATGCCCTGGCGGTGCTCCCAGGCGGGCGGCTCGCTTCGGGGGCAAGCGATGGCACCATCAAGCTCTGGGATCCGGCCAGCGGCCAGCTCGCCGCCACACTGGAAGGCCATTCCGGCTCGGTGTACTCCCTGGTGGTGCTCCCCGACGGGCGGCTCGCTTCGGGGGCACGCGATGGCACCATCAAGCTCTGGGATCCGGCCAGCGGCCAGCTCCAAGCCACCCTGGAAGGCCATTCCGGCCCGGTGATGGCCCTGGCCGTGCTCCCAGGCGGACGGCTCGCTTCGGGGGCACGCGATGGCACCATCAAGCTCTGGGATCCGGCCACCGGCCAACTCCAAGCCACCCTGGAAGGCCATTCCGACTCGGTGAGGGCCCTAGTGGTGCTCCCCGACGGGCGGCTCGCTTCGGGGGCAGACGATCCCACCATCAAGCTCTGGGATCCGGCCAGCGGCCAGCTCCAAGCCACCCTGGAAGGCCATTACGGCACGGTGTTAGCCCTGTCGGTGCTTCCCGACGGGCGGCTCGCTTCGGGGGCAGGCGATGGCACCATCAAGCTCTGGGATCCGGCCAGCGGCCAGCTCCAAGCCACCCTGGAAGGCCATTCCGACTGGGTGAGGGCCCTGGCGGTGCTCCCAGGCGGACGGCTCGCTTCGGGGGCAGTCGATGGCACCATCAAGCTCTGGGATCCGGCCACAGGCCAGCTCCAAGCCACCCTGGCAGGCCATTCCGGCTCGGTGAGGGCCCTGGTGGTGCTCCCAGGCGGGCGGCTTGCTTCGGGGGCAGTCAATGGCACCATCAAGTTCTGGGATCCGGCCAGCGGCCAGCTCCAAGCCACCCTGGAAGGCCATTCCGACTGGGTGAGGGCCCTGGTGGTGCTCCCAGGCGGACGGCTCGCTTCGGGGGCAGACGATCGCACCATCAAGCTCTGGGATCCGGCCAGCGGCCAGCTCCAAGCCACCCTGGAAGGCCATTCAGGCTCGGTGTATGCCCTGGCGGTGCTCCCCGACGGGCGGCTCGCTTCGGGGGCAAACGATCGCACCATCAAGCTCTGGGATCCGGCCAGCGCCGAACCTGAATCCAGCCAGCCGCAATTCGTAGCCGATGCCGCCATCACCGCCCTGGCCTTCCTGCCCGCTGCCTCAACCCTGGTGGCCGGCGATGCCAGCGGCCGATTGCACTGGTTGCGCCTGCCTGGGCCTTGAGCCAGCCGCTCAGGCATGTTTCGCTTTGCACGGACCCCCTGCAGCCCCCGGTCGCTTGCCCTTAGATAGAACGATCGCCGTTGCTGCGGCCCGCCTTACCCCATGACCACCACACTCACCCCTCCCTCCACCACCGGTAGCGTCGCGCGCGGCGAAGACGGAGAAGGCAGCCTGCAGGTGCATCAGGACGCGGCCATGGCCATCGAGGAGGGCGCCCTAGTGATCGCCGTCTACGGCAAGGGCGGCATCGGCAAATCCACCACCTCCTCCAACCTCTCGGCCGCCTTCTCGAAGCTGGGCAAGCGGGTGCTGCAGATCGGCTGTGATCCCAAGCACGATTCCACCTTCACCCTCACCAAGAAGATGGTGCCCACGGTGATCGACATCCTCGAAACCGTGGACTTTCACACCGAAGAACTGCGCCCCGAAGACTTTGTGTTCGAGGGATACAACGGAGTGATGTGCGTGGAATCAGGCGGCCCGCCGGCCGGCACCGGCTGCGGCGGCTACGTGACGGGCCAGACGGTGAAACTGCTCAAGGAGCACCACCTGCTGGAAGACACCGACGTGGTGATCTTCGATGTGCTGGGTGATGTGGTGTGCGGCGGCTTCGCTGCTCCCCTGCAGCACGCCCACTACTGCCTGATCGTGACCGCCAACGATTTCGATTCGATCTTCGCCATGAATCGGATCATGCAGGCGATTAACGCCAAGGCCAAGAACTACAAGGTGCGTCTCGGCGGCGTGATCGCCAACCGCTCCAAGGACACCGATCAAATCGATAAGTTCAACGAGCGCACCGGCCTGCGCACCATGGCCCACTTTCGCGACGTCGACGCCATCCGCCGCTCCCGCCTCAAGAAGTGCACCATCTTCGAAATGGAGGCCAGCCCTGAGGTGGAGCAGGTGCAGCAGGAATATCTCAACCTGGCCCGCACCATGCTCGAAGATGTGAAGCCCCTGGAGGCCGAATCGCTCAAGGATCGCGATATCTTCGACCTGCTCGGTTTCGATTGATCGATAGCCTCACACCTGATTGGTGTTGAAGGTGTCGCACTGGTTCATGTCACCGCTCTGGAGGCCGGTGGCGAACCATTTCTGCCGCTGGGCCGAGCTGCCATGGGTGAAGCTCTCTGGCCTCACCCGCCCGGTGCTTTGGCGCTGCAGGGTGTCATCCCCGATCCGAGCGGCGGCATTGAGGGCCTCCTCGATGTCGCCCTGCTCCAGGGTGCGCCGCTGGGTGGCGGTGCGGTTGGCCCAGACCCCGGCCAGACAATCGGCCTGAAGTTCGAGGCGCACCGAGAGATGATTGGCCTGGGCCTGGGGCAGACGCCGCTGCATCTGCTGCACCTGTTGGTCGATGCCGAGCTGGTGCTGCACGTGGTGGCCGATCTCGTGGGCGATCACGTAGGCCTGGGCAAAATCACCTGGGGCCCCCATCTGCTGGCGAAGCTGGCGATAAAAGCTGAGGTCGATATAAACCTTCTCATCATTGGGGCAATAGAAAGGGCCCGTCGCGCCGGCAGCCTGGCCACAGGCCGAAGCCACTACCCCGTCAAAGATCACCAGCTTGGGGGAGCGATAGGTGCCGCCGTTCTGGCGGAACTCCTGCTTCCAGGTGTCTTCGGTATCCGCCAGCACGACCGACACAAAATCAGCCAGTTTGTCGTCGGTGGCTGGAGCCTTCTGGCGCTGCCGGCTCACCTGGGCGGGCGCAGGTCCGAACGGACTGCCGCCACCCGAGAACTGCTGGAGCACCACAAAGGGGTCGCCGCCCAGCAAGGCCACGGCGATCGCCAGAAGAATGCCCACCAGGCCCACGCCACCGGCCACGGCGGGGGCTCCCATCCCGCGGCGGTCCTCCACGTTGTCACTCCGGCGTCCGTCAGACCAGCGCATGTTGGTTGTCTACAGCAGTGCGGGGAGTCTGGCTGGCGGCGGGCCTTCCCGCATCGATTTCGGCGCCGACCGGTGTCAGCACAGCGAGACCCCAGGCCGGAGCAAGGCCCGGGACCGCATATCCAGCCGCCATCAGATCTCCGCCGCCGCCCTCTCCACCAGGCGCCGGGCCACCGCCTGCACGCCGGTATGGGAATAGGTGTCGGTGAAGGCATCCAGGAAGGTGGCCAGCTGCTCCATGCCCCCGTGCCAGGGGCCGATGGTGGTTTCCAGGGCCCGCACGGCCCGCTGGCCGCTCAGCCCCAGGTCGCCCACGAAACCATCGGCCCAGCCGAGCCACTGATCCACCCCGCGACGCACAAAGCTGAGGTGGGCCGCGTCGCCCCGACCCGGCAGCAGGGAGGCCATACCGGCATAGGAAGGCAGTTGGTGCAGCTCGCGGCTTCCAACCTGGCCCAGTAGGCCATCGAGACGGTGCAAAGCGTTGTCGCCCAGGGGCAACAGAGCATCGAAACACACCAGGGCCGCCATCCGCACCCGCGCCTCGCCCGTGTACTCCCGCAGAGAATCGCCGAAGGCAGCGAAACTGTCGCCGGGCAGACCATTCACCTGGGTAAAGGCAAGCATCTCGGCCGCCACCTTGAGACTCAGATCCACCGCCTGGAGGGTCTGGCTGGCGGGGGTCAGCTCCGCCAGACGCTTGACCAGGGGCAGGGCTCCCGCCACGTTAGCCAGCACCCGCAGGCCACCGGCGGCCTTCTGCGAACGGTTCACCGCGTCGTAGAGGCTCAGAGCCCGGCGGTAACCCTCATGGCGGGCCCGGCTGAGTTCATCGGCGCGGGCACGCACCTGCTGCACCAGTTCAGGGTCATCGCTGCCCAGCACATCGCTGATCAGCTCATCAGGACTGGTCTTGTTCTGCCAGCCCCCGGGCACGAGGGTGCTGATGCCCCTTAGGGCCAGCACGGTGAGATTGCGGCGGGGGAGACGCTCAAGGCGTTCGAGAACGGTGGCGCTCATGCGGCGGGCTCCAGGGCGGCGTTGTCGCGATTGAAAATGGAAGGCTTGCGATGGGCTGCGGGCTGGGGAACCCTGGCCTGAGAGGGCTGAGCCTTGGGAGCCTGCCGCTGCAGGCCGGGGAGTGGCAGGCGCAGCGGCGCCTGTTTTCCGGGAGGCAGTGCCTGACGACCTGTAGGGATCGCGGGTGCCGGGAGCGCCGAAGGGTTCAGGGCAGCCAGCGCCGCAAGATCGAAGGCCCCGAGCAACTCATGGCGCTGCTGCACATCCAGCCCACTCCCCTGGCCGATCACCTTCACCTGGAAGCGATCGGCCACGAGCAAGGCACTGGCCTGGCTGCCCTGGTCCACCAGGGGCCAGGACTGGAGTCGCTCCTCGGTGTGGATGAACTTGTTGCGGCTAGCGGGTGAGCTGGCCACATCCGAAATCGAAAGCAGGGCACGCACTTCGGCTCCCTGCTTGAGGCGGGCCTGGCTGAAGCCCCGCTTCTCCTGGGTGAAAACGAGTTGCTCTCCGGTCTGGGGCTTGGGAAACAGGCGATTCAAGAGCGTGCCGTTCACCACCTCTCGCGTGGCGATGTTGCCCACGGTGCCCCCGGGCAGCCAGGAGCGGAAGGGAAGAAAGAAGAATGCACCAAGGAGCAGACCTGCCACGAGCAGCAGGCCGATCCCCCAGCGCAGGGAGCGGGACATCGGTTCTTAGAAACGACTACCAACTTGATAGCAGCCAGGCCGGGTTGTGGTGGTCAGGCTCCACAGGCTGAAAAGCAGTCTTATCGCTTCCTGAGAACCTGGAGCCCAAGCCTGGTCAGGCCAGACCCACGAGCTGCAGCGAAAGATCCCACATCCGCCGGGCGGTCTCCGGATTGCTGGCCTTGTCGGAGAGCTCCTGGCTGAACTGCTTGCCCCCCTTGCTCTGGCGGTTCCCCCAGCTCCAATGGACGCCGGAGACAGCGAAGGCTGGATCGGCCACCACCTCCGCCACCCGCTCACCGGCTAAGGCCTGGCTCACGTAACCACCGGTGATGTTCTTCTGGAACCAGGGAAAGATCGTGCGGAAGGCCGCCGGGGTGTTGCGAAACAGGGGCGAATCGGCCACGCAGCCCGGATAGAGCGAGGTGAACACGATGCCTGTGTCGCCATGGAGGCGGCGATGCAGCTCCTGGGTGGTGATCATGTTGCAGAGCTTGCTGTCCTTGTAGGCCTTGCCGGGCTTGAAGGGCTTGGCGTCGGCCATGGCGATCGGCGCCTTGAAGCCGGCAGCGAAGCCCGCAAGATCGCCCAGGTCAGCGGGGGCGGGAATGGGGATCTTGCCGCCCAGTTCCTTGGAGTTGGCGGTCACCGTGCCGAGGATCACCAGCCGGCGGAAGGGATGACTGGAGCGCTTGAGATCGTCGAGCAGGAGGTGAATCAGCAGGAAATGGCCGAGGTGGTTGGTGGCCATCGAGATCTCGTAGCCCTGGGGGGAGCGCTCAGGGTTCTTGAGCCGCGGCAGGTAGACCGCCGCGTTCACCACCAGGGCATCCAGGGGCCGACCGGTGGCATGGAAAGCCTCCACCAACTGGCGGACGCTCTCGAGATCGCCCAGATCCACCTGCAGATGAGTCACCCGGTCAGCGGGGATGGCGAGGGCCGCCTGGGCACGGCGAGCCTTGTCGGTGTTGCGGCAGGCCATCACCACATGCCAGCCGCGGTCCACCAGGGCCTTGGCGGCGAACAGGCCGACCCCCGAGGAGGCCCCGGTGATCAGCACCGTGCCGGGGGTGCCGGTGGCCCCTGAGGAGGCCGCGGTGGAGAGGGCAGTGGAAGCGGGAACCATGGCGTCAGGCAAGGAAAGCCATCTAGGGCTGGGTGGATGACGGGGGGAGGGGCGTGGGGGGCGTCTGCCAGACGACCCGCAAGCGGTTCGGGGCGATCCACTGGCTCTGCTCACGGATCAGCCGTTGCTCCCCCGCCACCATGAACAGCTGGTCAAAGCGTTCGCGGGCACGCGCCAGGCGGGCTTTCTCAAGCTCGAGCACGGCCACGATCTCGCCATTGCGATCCATGCGCTGCTGGTAGGCCCCGGCCAGGCGAACCAGGCTCACTCCGGCCACCGCCACCAGCCCGAGCTTGACCATCAGACCGATCACACTGCAGACCAGCTCACGCCGTTCCTGGGTGATGGCCAGCAGATGACCATCGGTTCCGAACACGGCAACTCCGGCTGTAGACGCCACCTTTGGGCGGGGAAGGGGGTCCGGAGATCCGCTAGCAGCAGCGTTGAAGAGGTCGGGCGCTGACCAGACACCGGCACGGACGAATGGCTCGGCTCCCACAGTGGCCGCAGCGATCCCAGCGGAACGACGGGAGTTCGGGGCATGGTCCCGGCCCCGGCGGGCAAGGGGTGCCTGGTCGGGAGTACCGAAAGCGGGAACCGGAGCCGCCCGAAGCTCCCACTCCTGCCGACCGGTGTCGGGTGGCCGGGCTCGGTCGGAGGCTCCATTATTTGCGGAGCGGGAGCCTGAAGCTCCGGCCTGCCGACGCTGACTCCGTTCAGCCTGGCCCCCTGAGGAGACGGTGAAACGGCTGGGCAGGCGGAAAGGAAGCACCGGCACGTAACTCAGTGGTGATCACCGCTTCTAGCAGTCCGACCAGGGGTTGCCAAGGCGGCGGTCCAATCTTCAGGCCTTGTAGAGGCTGAAGGCCAGGCGCACGGCCAGAACGCCGGCATGGGCGGCCACCACCAGAGCGATGAGCACTTCGGTCTGGTTGATCATGGTCCGGCTGGGCAAATGCAACGACACCATTCTTCCCGCTGGGCTCGCTACGGTCCACATCGAGCCCCTGCCCTGTCACAGCTCTTGATGGCCCCAACCGCTGCGGAGCCGCCGTCCCTGGCGCTTTCGATCACCACCCGGCAGATCCGGGAGCTTGATCTTTCCCCCCTGGCCCCACTGCAGGCCGTCGGCGTGGAGTCCCTGGTGGCGATGGCGGGCCAGCTGGACCTGGAGCTGCACTGGCCTCGGGCCGACGACGATCCCCGCGAACTCTCGGAGGTGCCCGAGGTGCGGCTCTGGAGTCTGCGCGCCGATGCCCTGAACCCCTGGCTGCCTCTGGTTCTCGAACGCAGTCAGGGCACCCTCACCCGCCATGTGGCGATGCTGCTGCCCCACGGATTCAGCCGCAGCGAAGGCATCCGCTTCGCCCCCGAGAGCCTGGATCTGTGGATCACCCACCGGCTCTTCTGGCTCGATGGCTGGTCGATGGGGGCCGGAGTTCCCTGCCGCCAGGGCCTCGCCCAGATGGCGGCGGTATTGGGATTCGAACTGGATCCCCTCTTCTGGTCGGCCGCCGCGCCGCCGCCATCCGACGGCTGAACCCCCGTGCTGCAGCCCCTCAGGCCAGGCCCTCAGCCCCCTCCGTCAGACCGGGCTGCGGTGCGCTGGATCCCCACCCACACCCTGCCGGGTCTCTGGCAGATGGCGATCGATGGGCAGCTCCTCGATCAGGCCCGCGCCAATCCAGGCGCCGGTGCGGTGCTCCGCCTCTATCGCTGGTCCCGGCCGACACTCTCGCTGGGTTTCCACCAAAAGACCCTGCCAACCCACTGGCAGGAGCTGGCCAGAAGTGGGGCCTTCGATCTGGTTCGACGACCGAGCGGAGGTCGTGCCGTGCTCCATGGGGGCGACCTCTCCTATGCCCTGATCTGGCCGGCGGCCCCAGGCCCGAGGAAGAGCGTCTACGGGCGGAGCTGCGGTTGGCTCTGCAGGGCCTTCAGCGACCTCGGCCTGCCGCTGCATCCCGGGCGCAGCGCCCCCAGCCGGGACCGGAGCAGCTGCTTCGCCACGAGCACCAGCGCCGATCTCATCCACGCCAACGGCAGCAAGCGGATCGGCAGTGCCCAGCTCTGGCGGGGCGGCTGTCTGCTCCAGCACGGAAGTATCCTGCTCGCCCCCCAGGCAGAGCTCTGGGAGCGGATCTTCGCAGAGGAGCCTCCTCAGCTGCCCGGCCTGCCGGTCGGATCCGATGACTTGGAGGCTCTGCTGCTCCGTTCGGCCGCCCGGTGCCTGCCCCTCGACCGCGGTGGGGTGAGCCTGGTTCGCAGGGATCTCAGCCCGGTGGAGTGGACCGGGGTGGCGGCCACGGCCCAAGGAGAGTGCTCCCGATTCGGCGGAAGCGATCCCGGCTCAAGGGCCGGGGGATGAGGCTGGGGGAGATCCCTCGGCGGCCAGGGCCTCAGGCAACTGCACCTCGCCCGCGGCCAGCATGGAGCGAACCACTTGGACCAGGCCCAAACCAGGCGGATAGCCATTCTGCTCCCGGACCGTTGCCATGAGCTGGCTGGGGAGGCGAACGCCGATCCTGTTCAAAACGGCCTCGGCGAGCTCGGGGCGTTCCAGAGTTCCTGAGGGCAGACCGGCAGGGCCGAGCACGAGGAGGCGGGGCCGGTCTGGCTGGTCCATCTGCAGCACCGCCTGCCAGAGGGGGGCCGATTCGGCGATGGAAGGTAGATCGCCCAGGGGATGAAGGTGATCCCCCACCGCTTCGCTGTCCCAGCGCTGCACAGGCAAATCCTGGAGGATGGAGGGATCGATGACCCCCCGCCAGCGACCCCGGTCACAGACGAGCAGCCAGTCCGCAAGGGGATCGGCGGAGGCGGAAGCCAGGCTGGCTGCGGGCCGAGGCTCAGCGGCTCGGGCCGGATCGCGGGTAGCGCTGGCGAGACCGCCGGGAATGATCGGCTCAAGCCGGCTGAGCTGACGCAAGGTGGTCGAGGCCTCGAGCACCCGGAAGCGGCGGCGGCACACCTCCTTCACCCTGATGTCACGGAGCGCCTGCTGAACCTGCAGAACCTGGCTCTGGTTGCGGGCGGCCCCGAGGCCAAACCAACCCAGCAGCATCAGCCAGGCTCCGCTCAGGCCACCGCCGCGAAGCAGCAGTACGGATCCCAGACCGAGTGCGAGGAAGGAGAGGAAGCGGCCGCAGCCATTGGCCACCAACAGGCCCCGCCGCCGGCTGCCGGTGAACTGCCACACGAGGGCCTTCACCACCAGGCCGCCGTCGAGGGGCAGGCCGGGCAGCAGATTGAAGAGGGCTAGCACGAGGTTGAGAACACCCAGCTGGGTGAGCATCTCGCCCAGCACCACGGACTGGTGGGCGGCTGGATGCACAGCGGCCAAGAGTGCGACAGCCAGCGCCAGGCTCACCAGCGGACCGGCCAATGCGACAGCAAGAGCACCGAGGGCCGTGGGACACTCGCGTTCGACGCTGGCGACGCCACCCAGTAGGAAGAGGGTGATGCTGCGAACCCTCACGCCCTGGCTGAGGGCCACCAAGGCGTGGCCCAGTTCGTGGAGCAGAACAGAAACGAACAGCAGCAGGGCGGTGACCAGGGCGACCAGCCAGAGGCCACCCTCGGGAAGGGTGGTGGCCAGGATCAGGCGGTAGTGCCGCTCGAAGGCCAGGGTGGCCGCGAACAGGATCAGGAACCAAGTTGGATGAATGCGCAGGGGGATGCCGCGGACCCGGAATAGCTGCCAGCCCTCACCCACGGTTCTGCCTCGCACACTGGTTAGCCATGGGATCGGAGCTGGCAGGGAGCCTGGAATGTCAGAGAACCGGGTGACCCTTTGCTGCTGTTGCCAAAAGGTGCAAAAGGGCGTGAGGTTTCCCGGTCGGAGCCCCCGCCGGCTCATCTTAGAAAGGCCGCCATCCGGTTGGTCGCCATGGCGCCTCCCCTGCTGAAGATCTGTGGCCTCAGGGAGCCCGACCAGGCGGCGGCCGTGGCCGCCCTGGCAGTCGATGCGGTGGGGGTGATCGGGGTACCGAGCTCTCCCCGCTGGCTGGAGCCTGCACACCGAGCGGCCCTGTTCGATGCCGTGGCCTCGACCAAGAGGGATTGCCTGAGGGTGCTGGTGGTGGCGGATCCCGCCGAGGAGGAGATCCCCCAGCTGGAACCGGGCCTGGGAGGGCACAACGTGGTGCAGCTCCATGGAAACGAAACCGTGGAGCGCTGCCTGGAGCTGCGGCGAAGGCTGCCCAAAGGACTCCTGCTCTGGAAGGCGCTGCGCATCCGGGAGCCCCGAGATCTACTGCAGGTGCCCCACTTCGCCCCCGTGGTGGATGCCCTGCTGCTGGATGCCTGGGTGAGCAGCCAACTGGGCGGCACCGGGCACCGGATCCCGCTGGAATGGCTGAGGGAATTTCGCTGTGAGCAACCGTGGTGGTTGGCGGGGGGGATTAACCCGGAGCGGATGGCTTCTTTACAAGGAGCCGTGAATCCCCATGGATTCGACGCCTCCAGCGGGGTGGAGGATGCCCCTGGCGTAAAGAATCTGGCCCGAGTGGAAGCCCTCGTGCGGGCAGTCCGCCACCACCAGCCCCACCCTGGTGAGGCTGGTGGTGGGGATGCTCAGTAGCCGAGCACCGATTCCTGCTGCTTAACCAACTCAAAAAACTCGGCCTTGAGGTTTGGATCACGGCGGAAATCGCCCCGAACCACCGAATTGACCATGGTGGTCTGGGGTTCCTTCACGCCACGCCACTTCATGCAGTAGTGCTGGGCCTTCACCAGGATGGCCAGGCCCTCCGGCTCACAAAGACGCTCAATCTCATCGGCCAGGATCAGAACGGCCTCTTCCTGGATATGGGGTCTTGAGAAAACCCATTCCGCCACCCGGGAAAACTTGGAGAGGCCGATCACCCTCACGCCCGGCTTGATGCCGATCCAGCAGCTGCCAAGGATGGGAACAAGATGGTGCGAACAGGCCGAACGCACGGTGATCGGTCCAACGGTATAAATTTCGTCGAGCTTCTTGACATTAGGGAAGGAAGCGATCTTCGGCTGCTCCTGATAGCGACCTTTGAACACCTCGTGCAAGTACATGCGAGCCACACGCTCCGCGGTTTCAGCGGTGTTGTGGTCGTTTTCAATGTCGATCACCAGGCTGCGCAGAAGCTCCCGAACCTTGTCGGTCACTTCGGATTCGAGTTGGTCAATCTCACCTTCCCGCAGATGGGCCGAGATGTTGTCGTTCGCCAGAAACGGAGCCTTGGCCTCCTGGAGGCGCTGCCGCAAGCGAGCACTGATGGGCAGTTGGGTCGCCGAACCGCCTGCAGCCCCAAGGCCGTTCGAGGGAGGCGCTGCCGGAACGGTCACGGCGGTGATCGGTGTCGGGAACGTGGAGGTCATGGGGTGTCCAAGGGGGGCCGTCGATCGGCTTCAGGGGGAACCTCCACGGAAGCAATGGAGGGCTGCTGCGCCAGGAACAGCAGGACATCGGCAGCCTGCTCGGGTTGAGCATGGCACGCCGATCACAGCAACTGTTTACAGGTTCATGGCGCCGGAGTGGTGTGGTCTCCGCACACTGGGTACGGTTGCCTCCTTACACCCAAGTGAGCGACCGTTGGGCCAGGACTGCTGAGAACTCCGATGGATCGGGACATCCATCGGGCGGTCCTTACCCCGAGGGATTCCGTTCTGATCCGGAGGGTCCCAGAGGGGCAACCGACTCGGTGGTCCGGCAAGCACGATGGCGGCCGCATCGAAACAGGAGACAACTCTAAAACCTTAAGCAATTCGGGCGGGCTCCGTGGCGGCTGACTCAAGGAAGCGGCCCATCCGCCGGAACTTGGCGTAGCGACGCTCGATCCTCTGCGTTTCGCTGAGGGCACCAAGCTCGGCGAGATTCGCCTCGATCGCCTCCTTCAGGGTTTCCGCCGCCTGGAGGGGGGCCCAGTGGTTGCCCCCTGAGGGCTCGGGGAGCACGGCATCGATCACCCCGAGCTGGAGCAGGTCAGGGCCAGTGATCTTGAGGGCTTCGGCGGCGACCGGTGCCTTGGCGGCATCCCGCCAGAGGATCGAGGCACAGGCCTCCGGACTCGCCACGGTGTAGACACTGTGCTCGAACATCAAGAGGCGGTCGGCGACACCGATGCCGAGGGCCCCTCCAGAGCCCCCTTCCCCGATCACCGTGGCGATGATCGGCACCCGCAGCCGAAACATCTCCCGCAGGTTCACGGCGATCGCCTCGCCCTGACCCTGCTCCTCCGCCAGGAGTCCCGCATAGGCCCCGGGAGTGTCGATGAAGCTGATGATCGGAAGCCGGAAGCGATCGGCGTGCTCCATCAGGCGGAGCGCCTTGCGATACCCCCCCGGTGAGGCCATGCCGAAGTTGCGGGCCACGTTCTCCTTGGTGTCGCGGCCCTTCTGGTGACCCAGCAGAACCACGGACTGATCGCCGATGCGACCGACACCCCCCACGAGGGCCTTGTCGTCGGAACCGCGTCGGTCGCCATGCAACTCGACCCAGGCATCGGTGATCAACTGGATGTAATCGAGGCAGCTCGGGCGCTGGGGGTGGCGCGCCACCTGGATCTTCTGGGCCGGCGTGAGGGAGCGGAAGATCTCATCACGTCGCCGGGTGGCCAGGGTTTCGAGCTGGAGCAGTTGCTGGCTCACATCGACTTCGGAATCCCGGGCCAGTTGCCGGATCTGCTCGATCTGCTCCTCGAGTTCCACCAGCGGCTTCTCGAAATCCAGGAGGGCGCGACGGACCATGGGCGTGGACGGGGGGCGCGGACAGGGTGATGTTCAGGATCGCAGGTGGTGGATCCGTGCTGTACGGGTTGAGATTCAGGCGGGCACGAGGCTGGCCGCCTGAACAGGATCCAGCGCCAAGGCCCGGAAGCCGTGGCGGAGGGAGGCTTCACCGATGCGATCCATGTTGGCCAGGGTGATGTTGTTGCGGCCCCAGCTGAAGTTGGTGTGAATTCCTTCGAATTCCAGCAGCATGGCTTCCGCGAAACAGGCGAACAACTGGCGCCTGGGATTGGCCATGTCGGCAACCTCCATCATCTGCCATCCCAGATCCTGCCAAAACTCCACGATGCCGCCCTTGATCACATGCACCCCGTTGCCCGAGAAACGGGAATCGAGATTCTTGGGGTAGCCCCCGTCGATCATCAGACAAGGCCTGGGCAGCAGGTCGGCATCGATGCTGAGGCCCTGGGGAAGACTGGCCACCCAGACCACCACATCGGCTTCAGCCAAGGCCTCATGGAGCTCTAGCACCCGGCCAGAACCGAGCTCCGCCTGGAGATCCAGCAACGGCTGGGGTCGGCGGGCCACCAGCAACAGTTCCCCCACCCCCTGGCGCTGGAGCCAGCGGCACACCGCGCTGCCGATATCGCCGGTGGCTCCAACCACCGCCACCCTGGCGCGGCCCAGATCGATGCCCAGCCGCGGCGCGTTGTGCACCACCTGCTGGGCGATCACCCAGGCGGTGTGGGTGTTACCCGTGGTGAACCGCTCCCACTGCAGCCTGGTATTGCGGATCTGCTGTTCCTTGAGGAGGTTGAGATTCTCGAAAATGATCGAAGTGAAGCCGCCCAGAGCGGTGATCGCGATGTCGTTCTTCTGGGCCAGCTCCATGGCGCTAAGAACCTTGCGCTTGGCCGTCTTAAAGCGGCTCAGCATCTCAGGCACGAACACCGAATCGATATAGGCTCCCTCAATAACCTGGCCGGTGGGGCTGGCCACCGTGACCGTTTCAACCAACTGCGGCGGGGCGACACACCACATCTCGAAATCGCCCTCGGCGTACTCCGGATAGCCGAGGCTGGTGGCCATGGATCGAGCGGCATCAAGGCTGGTGGAGTGACCGATCAGGCCAAACATGACGATCGAAACGATTGGGTATGGGAACCGCCGGACCAGGCAGAAAATCCATCCTGCCATGGGTGAAGGCCACTTATCCCAGCAGAGCTGCCGTGGCCATCCGGGCGATCTCCCGGGAGGTGAAACCAATCTCGGTGAGCACCTCCTGATAGGAGGTCATGAAGTCAGCCATCAGGTCCTCCTTGTCCATGTGAAGCACGCCAGCGTCGTCGGCCACCTGCTCCAGCATCCGCCGCACATGGCAAAGGTTGGCCCGGTTGGCTTCCTCAAGCTCCTGGCGGGCCGCCTCAAGATTGGCCTTAAGCCACTGCTGGCCGTAGTTGAGGTGGGTGTATTCGTCCTGCACAACGCCTTCGGTGATTTTGCGGGCGAAGGGATCGGCCACCGGGATGTAGATGTGATATGCCGCGATGGCAAAGGCCTCGATCAGGATCGATTGGATCAACAAACAAGTGACCAATTTACCCTCGGCGAGGGCCTGCTGAAAGTTGTCACGGAGCGGCGTGAAGAAGACGCGGGCAAACGGCATGTCGGCCTCGACGCCAAGATTGGCAGCACAGGCTGTGAAGCCTTTTTTGTGCTTCATTTCCATCCGGGCCAGCCGGGCCAATTCTTCGGCCTGATCGGGCAGCAGGGTGGCCAGGGAAAGATAGTTGTCGTGGGCTTCCTGTTCGCCCTCGATCACGATGGCATTGATGCGGCTGTAGGCGTCCTTGTAGCTCTCACTGGTGAAATCGGGCAGGACGGCTTCGGCCGGTGCCTCGCCCCCGCTGCCCAGCCCGATCGAGGCCGAGGGATTCGGGGACAGATCCGACAGAGAAACCGCCATGGAGGGCCTTTCGCGCATTTAGCCGTTGACTTTAATCAGCCTCCCCGGGTTCCCGGTGGCCAGTCGCTGTTCAGCAGGGATTGAAACCGGCGCCGCCATCCCTCCACCAACGCCTCGAAGAGCGCCTGGCCAAGCTCGGCGGAGGCGCCGGCGGGGGCACCGATCACGCCGCAGCTGCTCAGCTCACGGGTCAGCCAGGCACAGGGGGCCTGGCCCTCCAGACTCCAGCCCTCCGGTGGCTCCTGGACGGGTCCGTCCGCGTGACGCTCGGGACCGACCAGATCCTCCGCCAGGTGAAGCATGAGGCTGGTCTCAGCCAGACCCGCATGCAGCCCCCGCTGCCGTTCCGGTTCGGGAATCAGCTCGGCGATACCTTCCGGCCCACGCCAGAGGAAACAGGGCAGCACCGCCAGGTCCGGCCGAGCTGCATGGAGCTGGCGGGCCGCCACCTCCAGCAGGGCGATCTGGCCGCCATGGCCATTGAGAAGCACCAGCCGCTGGAAGCCCGCCGCCGCCAAGTCGCTGCCCACCGCGACCACCAGGCCGAGGAGCAGCTCCGGCGGCAGGCTGAGGGTGCCGGCAAAGCCGCGGTGCTCGTGGGAGAAGCCGAGGCTCTGGGTGGGCAGCTGCCAGATGGGCAGATCGTCGGGAAGCCTCTCCAGCGCGGCCGTGCAGACCCGCTCGGCGAAGAGGGCATCGGTGCCGAGGGGTAGATGGGGACCGTGTTGCTCGATCGCCCCGAAGGGCCACACCACCGTGCTGCCGGTCCTGGCGGCCCCCTGCGCCACCTCGGGCCAGCTGAGCTCGCTGAGCAGGCGCTGCCGCACCGGGCCCGGGGGAATCGAAGGGGCTGATGCCATGACGGGGACTGGGATGGAGGCCTGGCACGCAACGGGAACGGGTTGCACCCGACCTTTGCTCCAGGGGGGAGTCCCTACAGTGTGGGATCGCAGAACGCTGAGGTTCATGGCCGGATCCGGCACCCCCCCGCCGCGTCAACCCCGGCCCCCTGCCCAACGGCCCGGCGGGCAGGCGGCCAACCCACCCCGCAAACCACCCCAGGTGATGTTGATCCGCAAGGAGGAGACAGCACCGCCCGAGGCACCGCCCGCCGAACTGGCCTTGCACGCCGCCGCCTCCCCCGCTTCGGTTGGGCCGCAGGCGCCCAGCAAGCCGGTTC
>Ga0209298_10000414_pt1 | contig 28336 bp, 16 predicted proteins | sample S_140806_EF_Meta_FD_187325 | JGI IMG/M metagenome (GOLD analysis project Ga0209298, IMG submission 187325) | Freshwater microbial communities from Lake Simoncouche, Canada to study carbon cycling - S_140806_EF_MetaG (SPAdes) (version 2) | ecosystem: Environmental > Aquatic > Freshwater > Lake ... | reverse complement strand
CGCGTCGTGCACACCGTCGCCACCGCAGGGGGCTACACGGCTGGCATGCCCATCCCGCTCGTCACCACCCACATCGCGGATGATGACGACAGCATCATCCTGCGCCACACTGGCACGGAAACCCGCGTGATGGAGGGTGACTTCACGGACACGATCACCGTCGCGCTGCGCACAAATCCGAATGCCCCGGTCAGCGTCACGCTCAGCTCTCCGCAGCTCAGTTTCAGCCCCTCCACCATCGTTTTCCAGCCCACCGGCGGCAGCGGCATCCTTTGGAACAGCCCGCAGACCGTCACCGTCACCGCCACCGATGATTTCCTCAATGAAGGCATCATGATGGGCTTCACCTCCGATGCGCCGCCGGTGCCTGCGGCGGCCGCTTCGGCGATTTCCAATTTCTTGGTCACTGGCACCACGATCACCCATCCGGGTCACGGCTATGTCGGCGTGCCGGGGGTGTCCTTTTCTGCGCCAGCTGCTGCTGTCACGGGCACAGGCACCGCGATCTTATCGGGTGATGGAGTGGCTTCCGTTACGCTGGGCAATGTCGGCGCAGGCTACACCGCCGCGCCTTTGGTGACCTTTAGCGCTCCGACCTCAGGTGTCGCTGCCACCGGCACGGCCACGGTGAATGCGAATGGTCAGTTGCAGGCCATTACGATCACGAATGCAGGCTCCGGCTACATCGCCGCGCCGACTGTCACCATCGCCACACCGCTTGCACGCATCACCGCGACGGGCGTCGCCAAAATGACGGCGGATGGTAAATTGGACTCCATCGTGATCACCAGCCCCGGTTTGGGCTACACCACGGCACCGAGCGTCAGCATCACCGCCCCGCAGATCCCGCCGGTGGTCATCAATGCCATGTCGCAGAGCAGCGGCACGAACTACAACGGTACCACCGCTCCCGTGCTGCCTGTGACCGTCATCGACAACGACGACTCCCGCGTCGTCATCGTCGAAAGCGGCGGCAGCACCTTCGTGAATGAAAACGGCACCACGGACACTTATACCATCGCTTTGGGCCGCAGGCCGGACACGGGCAGCACCAGCACCGTCACACTCGTCCCCGGCAGCACCGGCATTCAGGTTTCACCAGCGGGGCCGTTCGCCTTCAACGACACGAACTGGAACACGCCCGTCACTGTCACCGTGACCACGACGAATGATGCCACCGCCGAACCCAGCGGCACCGCCACCATCACCCATAACATCACCAGCACCGATCCAACTTATGATCGCGTGAATTCGCCCGTCGTCATCGTCACCGTCGATGACAATGATCCAGCACTCGCCATCACGCAGAGTAATATTTACACCCAGGTCAGAGAAGGCGGCACCACCGGCACAGGAGGCACGCCAAACGTTGGCGATACCTTCACCGTCGGGATGAACGGCCGCAATCCTGCCACCGGCACCACCGTGACCGTCACGCTTGTACCAAACGGCCAAGTCACCGTCGCACCAGCCACTTTGACCTTCACCAGCACCGCCACCGCTACACAGACCGTGACCGTCACGGCCGTGAACGACCTCGATGTCGAAAGCACCGTGCACAGCGGTGTGATTGGCTTCAACGTGGCCAGCACGGACAGCTACTTCAATGGCAGTTTTGTCCCGCCCGTGCTCGTCCAGGTGACGGACAACGATTCCGTCGGCGTCAGCATTGTGGAAAGCGGTGGCACCACGCAAACCACCGAGGGGAGCAATACCACTGACAGCTTCACCGTCGTGCTCACGCAGGCCCCCACAGCCAATGTCGTGCTCGGCTTCAATGGAGGCTCGCAGAGCCGCCTCAGCACCACCAGCACCGTCGGAGCCGCCACCACGGCCTCGCTGACCTTCTCGCCCGCGAATTGGAATACGGCGCAGACTCTCTGGACGCTCCCAGTCGATGACACCACCGCCGAGCTCCGCCACCTCACGCCGATCAATGTCAGCGTGAATGCCAGCTCCGCACCGGAATATGCAGCGCTGACCTTGCCGAGCATCACGCACCTCATCACCGACAACGACAATAACGCCGCCGCGAACGTCGTGCGCATCAGCGAGAGCAGCGGCTTCACCAGCGTCACCGAAAGCACCACCACCGACACCTTTACCGTCGTTTTGAGCCAGCAGCCGACCTCCAATGTCACGGTCACCTTCACCGGTGATTCGCAGGTCGAGGTCTCCCCGAGCACGCTGACCTTCATTCCGGGTGCCACCGGTGCCGGAACCTTCAATGTGGCCCAAACCGTCACCGTGCGTGCCATCGACGACTCCGTCATTGAACCCGCCATTTTGCACTGGGGCACCGTCACGGCCACGTTGGCCAGCGCCGACACCTTCTTTGATGGGAAAGCCGTCACGCCGATCAATTCGACCGTTTATGATAACGACGGCTCTCGCGTGAATGTCATCCAAAGCGGCGGCAGCACGCTTACGAATGAAAATGGCGTCACGGATACCTACACGCTGAGTTTGAGCCATGCGCCGACCTCCGACGTGGTCATCACCGCCACCGCGAACTCGCAGCTCAGCCTTTCCAGCAGCACGCTGACCTTCACGCCCGCCGATTGGGCACCGAAGACCCTCACCATCACCGCCGTCAACGATCCTGATGTCGAAGCCATCACGCACAACGGCCTCATCACCCACAGCGTCGCCAGCGCCGATCCGCTCTACCACAATGCCAGCGTCGCCACGCTCACCGTACCCGTTTGGGACAACGACGTGGCCAGCGTGGACGTGACGCACGTCGGCGGCACCGACACCGTCATCACCGAAGGCGGAGCTCCTGATTCCATCCTCATCAAGCTCAACACCCAGCCACCTCCCGGTACCAACGTCACACTCACCCTCTATCCGCCAATGGTCTTCATCCCGCCGCCGCAGATCGGCAAGAGCAACGGCTACTTCACCAACGACCAAGGCGGCAGCAACCAGCGTGACAACATCGTCATCGACTACACCGAGAGCATCCTCCACTACCGCAGTACCTTCTACAGCACGCTCACCACGCTCTTTGGTGGCACCATGCCGGCCAATCTCGCCACCAGCACCGTCGCCGCCGATCTTCAAAAGGTCCAGCGAGCCCACTGGGCCGCCAGCAAGGCCGTCGTCGATCAAATGGACCTCTGGTTCAACGGCGGCAGCATGAAGGCCAAATTCCCCATCCTCGTCGAGCCGCATGCCACGCCGCCCAGCCCGCTGCCAACCATCAATGCCCGCCAGGCCATTATTGAGGCCATCTACGCCCACAGTGGCGGCACCAATCTCCCCGCCACCACCCGCTACACCGCCGCCGGCACCTACAACGCCAAAACCCCACCCACCGACACCTTCAATACCGACATCCGCGACCGCGTGCGCTGGTGCGGGTATCTCATGACGGTGGGAGCACCGGGGCTGATCAGCCACTAAAGTGGAATGACGAAACCAGAATGACGAATGACGAAAGAAATCCGAATTCCCAAATCCGAAACCACCTCGCCATGAAACACGCCCTTCGCCCTTCGAGCTTCGTTATTTATTCGTCCTTCTGAATTCGTCCTTCGTCATTTCCCGCCCCGCCAACCTCTCCAGCCCCGCTTTCATCATGAACATCTTCCTCAAAAAGACCGAAGACCGCTCCAAGCCCAACCGCCGAGACTTCCTCCTCCGCACGGGTTGTGCCTCGATGGGCCTCACCTCGCTCGTGAATACCATCTCGCAGTTCAAGCTCGTCGGCTCTGCGGCAGCGCAAAGCGCCGGAGAAGACTACAAAGCCCTCGTCTGCGTCTTCCTCAACGGCGGCGGCGATTCCAACAACTTCCTCATCCCCGCTGGCGGCACTGCGGCCCGCACGGATTACAACGCCGGACGCGGCGTACTCAACATCCCCGATGCTCAGTTCGACTACAGCCCAGCAGCCAACAACGGCTACTTCAACGGCACCACCAATAACGACACCAGCGCCATCACCACCCGCATCGCACCGCTGAATGCCGGGCAGTTCGAGCCGCTCAATCGCGCCAATTACACGCAGAGCAATTTTGCCCTCCATCCCGGTGCTTACCCGCTCAAAACGCTCTTTGATTCGCAGGACCTCGCCTTTGTCGCCAACATCGGCACCCTCGTCGGCACACAGGCCATCACGCGGGCCAATTTCAACACCCTGCCCGCCTCCACCAAGCCGCCGCAGCTCTTCTCTCATTCCGACCAGCAGGTGCAGTGGCAGTCCTCGCTGCCAGATAAACCCTTCTCGCAGGGCTGGGGCGGCCGCATCGCCGAAATCGTCGCCGGAATGAATAGCGGTGACCTCGGCGTGAGCATCAGCATCGCCGGAGCGAACAGCTTTCAAATCGGCCTCACCGAGCAGCCTTACTTCATGAACACCAGCGGGGCCGTGAGCTCTCTCACTGGCTTCAGCGGCGGTTCTCCGAGCACCGCTTATGGCTCCGCGTTGCGCAATACCGCCCTCAATCCGCACTACCTCGGCGGCAGCACGCCAGCGAACAAATACACACCTCTCGCAGGCATCGGAGGCCTCACGGCGGGCGATCCTCTCAGCGCCACCAACTACCAAAATAGCAGCGCTGGGTATCGCCTGCGTGCCCTGGAGCAAATCCTCGCCGCCTCCCACGACAGCCTCTTTGACGAAACCTACGTCGGCGTCCCGCAAAGCGCCCGCAACACCGAAGGCCTCGTCGGCAATGCCCTCGCCCAATCCGCCACGCCCAATCCCACCATGGACCAGCATTGGACGAACTGGTTCCCCGGCGGTTTCGGCCAGACCGACCTCAGCAACCAGCTCAAAGTCGTCGGACGCCTCATCGCAGGCCGCAGCGTGCTCTCCAACAAGCGCCAGATCTTCTTCGTCCAAATCGGCGGCTGGGATACCCACACCTCGCAGATCCCCAATCCGACCACGGCCAACCAAGGCCAGTACAGCCTCATCAACAACCTCTCCCGTAGCATCAAAGCCTTCTCCGACGCCATGAAAGCCATCGGCATGTGGGACAAGGTAATGATGTTCACCGCCAGCGATTTCAATCGCACCTTCACCCCCAACAAGAGCGACCAAACCGGTGGCTCCGACCACGCCTGGGGCGGCCACAGCATCATCGCCGGTGGCGCCGTCAAAGGCGGCCGCATTTACGGACGCTTCCCAGACCTCACCGTCAATGGCGGCATCGACGCCTCCGGCAACCGCGGTCGTTGGATACCCACCACCGCCGTCGATCAAAAAGCCTCCCTCATCGGCAAATGGTTCGGCCTTAGCGACGCCCAGGTGAACCAGGTCTTCCCCAACCTCACCCGCTTTCAGCCCGACCTCAGCCAAGCCACGCTCGATGCGCGGAACCTAAACATGATCGACTTCGCCGTTTAGGCTTGGAATCGTTCAGTTGTTCACAAGTCAAGGTTCGAATTGCCATTTCTGCTCATTCCAGATAGGGCGATGGGCTAATATTCTCACAAAACCGTCGCAAACCTGCCAAGGTTGTGTTAGTGTTCATTCTCTATGGCTACCACGACTACTACCGCTCCTGTACGCAAGACACGTTTCTCCCGTCGAGTCCCTGACCATGTCACAGACGAATTGGTCAATGTCCTTTCCAGCCAGGAAACCTACGAGTTCAACCAGCTTTTTCGCCTCGTTTACGACAATCTGAAGCTCAAGAACGCCGTCAGCGGCGGTGAAGAAATGCTTCGCCTTCGTAGCTACGAAAAGCTCCAGAACCTCGTCAGCCGTGGCCTCTGCGCCAAGGTGGGCAAGACCTACCGCGGCCTCGAAGGCCTGCGTGAGGCCCATCAGGCCGCCATTGCCGCACGCAATGCCGCCGCCATCGCTGCCCGCCGCTAATCCATTTCAGCCAAGCTCCTCGCAAACAGGCCGTCCGTGAACCGGGCGGCCTGTTTGTTTTGTGAACAAGATTTGACGCCTCCTCCCCGGCTCGCTACCCATCAGCCTCCCCCTTTATCCGCTCGCCCCATGCTGGAAAACTACCTTCCCATCCTGCTTCAATTGATCATCGCCGCCGGGTTCGCGGTCGTCACCCTCATCGCCTCTGCTCTGCTCGGGAAGTCCGCCAAACGGAATGTGATCAAAGACAGCGCCTATGAGTGCGGCATGCTGCCCATCGGGGATGCCCAGCCTCGGTTCAGCGTGAAATTCTACATCGTGGCGATGCTGTTCGTGCTTTTCGACATCGAAGTCGTCTTCCTCTACCCCTGGTCCATCGTGTATAAGGACTACCTCGCCGCCTTTGGGCCGTCCATCCTCGCCTTTGCCTTCGTCTTTGCCGCCATCCTGCTCGGAGCCTTCGGCTACGCCTGGAAAAAGGGCGTGCTGGACTGGAAATCCTAACCGGCCACTTCCGGCCAAAGAACTGACCTCGCCATGATTGCTTACCTGAGCCTCTTTCAGCTCAAGCCCGAGGTCACCCCGGAAAAGCTGGAGACGATCATGTCCCAGACCCGTGTGCTCCTCCTCCGTGTGCCGGAGGTGCTCGTGGTCAAAACCGGCAAGCGGGTCAATCCCTCCGATCCCTACCCGTGGTTCGTCCACATTGAGGTCGAGACCATGGACAAGCTCGCCATCTGCCAGGACGACCCCTACTACATCAAATACCGCGAGGAAGTGCTCAAGCCGAACATCTCCGAGCAGGAAAGCACCGCCTTCGAAATGGAGCCGCGGAAGGACGTGAAGTATTCCTGAGGCATCACCGACCGGTTTTGTGTCCCAGCGCCTTCTTCACCTCATCCAGCGGCAGGCAGTTGATGACATCCTCGCGGCACAGCCAGCCTTTGCGAGCCACTTTGATACCGTAGATCAAGGCCTGGAGGCCTTCGGTGCTGTGGGCGTCGGGGTTGATGCTGCATTTCACGCCCTTGTCGCGGGCCATGCGCCACCAGCGCCAGTCCATGTCGAGGCGCCAGCCGCTGCAGTTCAGCTCAATGATGGTGCCGGTGGCGGCGGCGGCCTCGATGATGGCGGGGATGTCCACCGCGTAGGCGGGGCGCTGGAGTAGCAGGCGGCCGGTGAGATGGCCGAGCATGGTGATGTGCGGATTTTCGATGGCGCGGATGATGCGCTTGGTCATTTCCGCCTCAGGCAGGTTGAAGACGTTGTGAACGCTCGCCACGGCGTAGTCGAGTTGGGACAAAATCTCGTCGGAGAAGTCGAGCGAACCGTCCTTGAGGATGTCCACCTCGCAACCGGCGAAAAGATGCAAGCCGTCGAGCTCGGCATTCAGCTCGCGGATCTCGGCGATCTGCGCCAGCAGACGCTTTTCATCAAGGCCGTTTGCCTGAAAGGACGATTTGCTGTGGTCGGAGATGCCGAGGTATTGCAGGCCGAGATCGTGCGCGGCCTCCGCCATCTGGCGCAGTGTGGCGCGGCCATCGCTGGCGGTGGTGTGGTTGTGAAAAGTGCCACGAAGGTTTTCCAGCTCGATGAGCTTGGGTAGGCGGCCATGCTCGGCGGCGTCGATTTCACCCGTGTTTTCGCGCAGCTCCGGCTCGATGAAGTCGAGGCCGAGGGTGCGGTAAAGATCCCGCTCATCGTGAACCTCCGGCGCTTCTGCGCCTTCCTTCACGAGGGTGAAGCCGTACTCGTTCAACGACAGGCCCTGCTGGAGCGCCCGGCCACGGATGGCCACGTTGTGCTCCTTGCTGCCAGTGAAATAAGCCAGCGCAAAGGGGAACTCCGCATTCGAGACCGCTCGCAAATCACACTGAATGCCGTCTTTGACATGCACACTGGCCTTGGTGGGGCCTTGGGCGATCACATCGATCACCTCCGGCAGCTTCACAAAGGCCGCGATGACCTCCTCCGGCTTCTTCGTGGCCACGAGGAAGTCGAGATCATGCACCGTCTCCTTGCCGCGACGGAAACTGCCGCACACTTCCACGCGTGACGCGTCGGGATGCTCGCGGAGCGCCTCCAGCATGGCCTGCGCCAGTGGGTAAACCTGGTCGAGCCGGAACTCCGAAGCGTGCTGCTCGTGGAAGGCGATGCTTTCGAGGATCTTCTTCACCGTTTTCTCGCCAAAGCCCGACAGCGCCGCCGCCGTGCCGTCCTCGCAGACGCGTTTGAGGTCCGCCACGCTGCCCACGCCGAGCTGACCATACAGCGCAGCCACTTTTTTCGGCCCCAGGCCCTGGATGTCGAACAGCTCGAACAGCGTGTCCGGGAACTCCGCCTTCAATTTCTCGTAAAACTCCAGCCGTCCGGTGGTGGCCATCTCGTGGAGTTTATCGCGCAAGGCCTCGCCGAGGCCTTTGATGCCAGCGAGTTGGTTTTCTGCCGCCAGCTTCATGATGTCGCCGCTGAAGCTCTCCACGATTTCTGCGCCGGAGCGGTAAGCGCGGGTCTTGAAAGGGTTCTCCCCCTTCAATTCGAGCAGGGTGGCGATGCGTTCAAAGATGGTGGCGGCGTCCTCACGGGTCATGCACGGGACATGGCGCGGAAACGCGGAGGCTCAAGAGGCATCGTCGGACGGTGGGGACGTTCGTGATCGGAGGCTCGTCGAGTGCCCTCACCTAACCTTTCGCTTCGCGGCGCTTCGCTAGCCCCGCCATCATGCCATTAAGCTAGCGAATGTCCTCAGCGGGGAGAGGGACCGAAAAGCACACTCCCTCTCCCCCGAGCATGACTTACCATGCGAGACCGGCTCACTTCGGGGGAGAGGGCTGGGGTGAGGGGCCTCGCAGCCATCTCACTTCGTGTGTCTTCACCGCCCCGGCGGATCGACTTCCTTCACGGTGGCGCCGTGCGTGTCGCTGAGCACCAGCACGGCGAGTTTGGAGACGTTATTGAGCTCCGCAGGCTTCAGCATCGGGTAGTCGAGGCTGTTGGCGGGCATGTCGATGCCGGGAGGCGGTGGGGTAGCATTTTCGGGTGCGTTCAGGCTGGCGTAGTCAAAGCGGCCGCGCAGGTCGGTGTAGCCGTCTTTGAAGAAGCGGACGGTGCCGTTGTTGAGCTTCGCATAGACCTTCACATAGGCCTTCGGCAGCGGTTTGTCGGTGGTGAGGTCTCGCGTTTCGAGGCGGCCGTAGTTTTCGGTGAGGGCGAGCTTGAGCGTGTTCGCGTGATAGGCCTGCGTCTGGCGTTTTCCGGCGCCGATGACCTCCACGAGCACGTTCGCTTTGGCGAACTCGCCCGGCAGCGGGATGTCGAGCTTCGTGGCGTTTTTGGGAAGGGACTGCGTGACCGTTTTGTTCGGCTTGATGATGCTGAATCGGCCCGCGTCCTGGCTGACGAAGGGATTGCTGCTGAAGCTGAACTCCGGATCCATGAGGTAGTAGTTGAGCGTGACCTCGGAGAGGTTTTTCCAGTTGAGTGAGATCGTCTGTTTTTCGACCTTGAAGTCAAAACCGGGCTCTGTGGCCGCCAATTCGCTCTGCTGGGCTTCGCGGTCGGGTTGGTCGGGTTTTTCGGGTTTCGTGGCTTTGCCGTCGATTTCGTCGGCTTGGGTCAAAACATCCGAAAAGAGCGTTTTCCAGCGCGGGGGCAGTTCTGACGAAATTTGCTTCGAAGCGATGCCGCGCGCCGCGGCCACATCTCCCTCATAAAAGGCCGCGTAGCACTGGAAGTAGTCGTGTTGGAGACGTGTGGGCAGCTTGGTGGCATCCACGGCCTTGAAGCGTGCCAGCGCTTCCTCCACTCGGTCCTGGAGGAAAAGGTAATAAACCACGCTCATGCTGTCCATGGCATCGAGCTGCGGCTTGTGTGCCAGCGCGGTGAGTAGCTGCGTGTATTGCTGGAGCACCGCCGGATTCGCGAGGCGCCACTCGCTGCCGAGGCGGTGGGCGCGTTGATTGACGAGCGGGCTGTATTCGAGGTGCTCGTAGGTTTGCCGTTCGATGGGATCAACTGTGAGCAGCTTGCAGTCGAGGTAAGGGCCGAAGTCTCCGCTATTCCTCAAAAGCTGCCCCAGCGCCGCCGCGTCGTTGTGGAGGAAGGCGTAGATGGAGACCGCCTCATTACCCACATGATGCTGCTTCATGAAGGCGATGAGTTTCTTGTAGAAATCCCCCTGCTTGCAGCGCCAGGCCACTCGTTCGAGGTCGAGCGCCTCCAGGTTATTCTGCTCCAAAAACCCGAACACCTCGGCCTCGGTGCCGTTTTGCGAGACGTAATCCCACGAGGCTTTGTCCACTTGCGTGAGTTTGGCCACGACGTTGAACTCCATCGGCTTCGCCGCCGCGCCGCCGACGTTCACGGGGAAGTGCGCGAACTTCACGCCCGCCTTTGCCGGCACGGCGGGGAAGTAGAAGTGATACTCAAAGGTCTGCGTCGTGTAAGGCTCCAGACGCACCTGTTTCGAGTCGGTGGCCTTGCTGCCGAGGATGGGAAGCGCTCCCTGCGGGATTTGCAGCAGCACGGCGGCCTTGACACGACTGCTCGTCGGGTTCGTGACGACCACATTGGCGCCGTAAGTCACGCCGGTGAGGAATTCGGCGCTCACATACTTCTCGAACTTCTCATTTCCCTCCATCCGGTAGCGGTCGCCATGCCGGAAGAAGCTCTGCGAGACGAGGAGCTGGCCCTGCGCGGTCTTGTCGCCCTCCACGGGCTTGATCTCCTTGTGGAAAAGAATGCATGGTCCGCCCGCCGTGAAGGTGAACTGGCCGTTCTCCGCCTTCGTCGTGTGTTTCGGCGTCTCAAACGGCAGATCGAGCACCGCCAGCGCCAGCATCATCTCCGTGAAGTTCCGATGAGCCTCCGCTACATTCGCCGAAACAAATCCACCCTTCGATCCCGCCGCCACCCACGCCGCATAATTCCGCCAGAACGCGTTCACGGTGACGAGTTCGGCAGTCTGTTCGGTGATGCGCAGCTTGTAATAATTGTTCTCTGCCCACTCCTTCGTCGGGCCGAGAGCGCGGTAGAAAACGCGCACTTCTTGGCGAGCTCTGCCTGCCACGTCTTTGCCGAAGTAGCCGAGCGTGCCGCCTGTGACGACCAAAGTGCCAGCGTTCACGGTCGTCGCACCGGTGTATGAAAGCGCACCGCTTAACGTTGCCGTTTGGTTCAGGGCCATTGCACGGTCTGCGAGTACTTCCTTCTCATCTCGAACGATGCGGCGCTGAATTTCTCGGTTAGCCAAACCGCTGACCGACACGCCTGGTGCAGCGAAATGATCGGCTGGGGCCTCGGCGGGCATTGGTGCTGCCGCTGCTGGAGCCATGGGTGGTGGCGGAGCCATTTGTTTGGGTATCTCCGCTTGAAGCCGTTCGAGGTCGTCCGCTGCTCCTCGGTCTCCAAACTCCATCGCCCGGCCGCGCAGCGCCGTTTCAAACAGGCGATCCGCCTCCTCGGGATTCGGCGGAATCATCTCCCACATCTCACGCACATGCCGTGCGGCATTCGGCGCTTCGTTTTCGAGGCGTCGTGCCAGCAGGATGCGCTCGACGATGTTGAGGCGGGCGTAGGCCCAGGGTTCGAGGTGTTTGGCGAGGTCGAGGCCGAGCAGATACTCGTCCATGAAGGTCTTGTCCTTCTTGTGGGCGAGGTAGGGCGCGATGACTTTGTCGAAGAAGGGCTTGTCCTTGCGCTGGAGGAAGAGGTTCAGCTCGTGGCAGGCGTGTTTGCCGTATTGCGTGAGTTTTTCGTCGTCTTTGAGCTTCGGCCAGTTCAGCACGAAGGCGAACTCGGCGAGGTGAGCGTTGCCGCTGAGCGTGGTGAAGAGGCTGTGGACACCGCCGAGGGTGTCGTAGGTTTCGAGTTCGCTGGTGAGGATGTCGGCGAGGGCGATTGACTTGCCGGTGTCGAGCACGGTGCTCTCTTTTTTCTGTGTGAAGGGCTTCGCGGGATCGAGATTCCGCGCGAGGCGCTGGTCGGCGAATTTCGTGGGCACCTCCGGCAGCGTGAGCGTGCGCCACGAGGCGTTTTGCAGGTCCTCGGCGTAGATTTGGACGTGCTGGCGGTCACCGAGCATCTTGCGCTCGATGCGCACGATGCCGTCTTTGTCGGGAATGAGGTTGTAGATGACTGGGGCGGAAGTGGCGAGGAAGTCAAGGTTCGTGCCGCCTGGTGGGCCTGCTTGGGCTTTCATCTTCTTCGCGGGCATGGCCTTGGGGGCTTCGATTGCTCCATTGGCTCCGCCGCGAGTCATGGAGGCGCCTTCACCGGCTTGGTTGCCGAGCGCATCGAGATCGGTGCTGCGAATCTCCCACGGATTGAGCAGCAGGCCGGGGCGAGTGAGCATGTTGCCGGGGAAGAGTTTGCTGTATCGGCGTTCGAGGATGTAGCGGTATTCATCGCCGATCTCGCGGCCGGCGGAGTAGAGGTTGGGATTCCGCGCAGGTGTTCCAGAAGCCGCGCCGAAACGTGCGAAGCCGCCGAGACCACCGAAAAGGCCGCTGCCGGGATCGAATCGCGATGCGGCAACGTGGACGCGGGCGAAAGGGCTGCTGTGCGCGAGTTTGACGGTGATGAAGTCTTTGTCGGTGGTGGCTTCGGTGATGTGGAGCGGCGAGTTGCCTTTGAGTTCGAGCTGGCGGTGCTTGCCGAGTACCCAACCGCCGATGCTGCTGCCTGCGGTGACTTTGATCGAGATCGTTTCGGTTCCGATTTGGAGCGAGTAATCGCCGGGTTTCAGGCCGGTGATGGTGAGGAAGCCGTTTTCGGCTTTGAGAAGGGCGGAGAGGTCGGAAGTGAAGGTTCCGGCGGTTTGGGAGAGCAGGGAAACGGGTTGAAAACCCGTTCTACGTTCAGGGATGCGCACCGTCTCGCCTTCGATGGCTTGAATCGTCGTCGTGAGCGTGCTGTCGGCCTCTTCGAGTGGCCATGAACTGCTGCGGCCGTTGGGGGATTTGGCGGTGAGCTGTTCGATGCCTTCGAGTTTGCCGAGGGCGGCGCGGCCCTTGTCGTCGGTTTTGAGCGGGATGGTCTGGTGGCGTGAGAAGTCGCGGTGCTTGAAGGTGAAGACGATTTGCTGGTCGGCGATGGGTTCGCCGTTTTTGCCGAGGAGTTCGAACACACGCTGGCCGTCGAAGGTGCTGAGGTGCCCGTCGCTGGTGGCTTCGGTTTTGTCGATGCCGTTGAGGGTCCAGGTGTGTCTGGCGTTGAGATCGCGTTTTTGGCCGCCGCTGCTGAGGACTTCCACTTTGCCGCTGAGCGTCACGACGAGGCTGGCGAGGCGTTCGGGCACGCTGAGCGTGTGCGTGAGGATTCTGCCGGCGCTGAGTTTGAGGTCTTTGACCTCGCGGGTCGTCGAAATGCCGTCGTGGGTGGTGCTCGTGATGGTCAGCTTCGGCTCGGTGAGCAGTTCGGGAGCGAGATGGGTCTCGCCCAGCATCAGGGCGGTGCGCACGGCCAAGGTGGCCTCGCGGCGGGCGAGGAGTTGCTCGCGCTCGATGTGGAATTGCGCATCGAGGCGGTATTCCTCAGCGTGGTGGTTGAATTGCGTGAGCGTGGCGAAGGTGCCGGCGGCATCGCCGATGATGAGGTTCTTCGTGCCGGGCTGGTTCGTGAACGGAATGGCGATGCGGCCGAGTTTTTCATCGACGCTGAATTTGCGGCCCTCAAACCACGCGACGGCGTCTTTGACGTGCTGGTTCTTTTCATCGAGCACGAGGATCAAATCACCTGCGGGGCCGGTTTGCTGCAAAAGATGCCACTGGCCGGTGCGGATGAGGGCGCGGCTGCTGCGGCCGCCGCCGATGAATTCGATGATCCAGGCCCCGCGTTTGCCTTTGAGGTCCGGGAAGGCGAATTTTTGCCGCGTGCGGCCAAATGGGCCGCCTTCGAAGGCGTGCGTCTGCTCGCTGTTGGCGACGAGGCCGTCGAGATTGAGGTCGGTGTTGAGCTGACGCTGCTGGGTCTGGAAGAAATTGAGCGTGTTGAGCTCGAAAATCTTCACGATGAGCTTCGGCGTGTTTTTGACGATCACATCGAATGCGATGTCGTCGCCCGGCAGGAACTGCGGCGCGTTCGTGGCGGGGAATTCGATGTCCACGCGGTCTTTGAGTGCCTGAAACTCCGTGGGCGTGATGAGCGAGGCCCAGCGCTCGGGACTGCCGATGCCATTTGTGATGAGAGCCTCGGCAAGGATGGGCTTCAGCCAGGTGTCGCGGACGAAGGGTGGGTAGGGAGCGAGGAGTGCTGGAGCGGTGGAGTTTTGGTCGGCTGATTTGGCGAAGAGATGGAGGAAGTAATCGCGGACGAGCGGTTCGTCGTCGCCGATGGGCGGTGCGATGAGCAGCGGATCACTGAGATCGGCGTGGAGGTCGCTCCAAGTGCTGCCGTCGATGTTTTCAAAGGTGCGCGGGTTGATGTAGCCGAGCTGGCGCGGGAGCTTGAGGTAGCTGAGGAAGCGCTCGGCATCATAGACGCCTTTTTTGCGGTCGTGATCGAGGCGGAGGTAGAGGATGCGGGCTTTGAGCGTGTTGTGCGAAGGCGGCAGCGTGCTGGCGAAGGCGTGGACGCGATCCAACCAGGCCTCGCGCTCGGCTTCGTCGAATTCGAGGTTCACATCGGCGCTGGGGGCCAGTTTGCGCAGGTAGGTGTGAACGAACGCGGTGTTGGCGGAGTGCTCGTTTTTCAGCTCGTCGAGCTGGGTGAGCAAAAGCTGACGATGGATCGGCAAATCGCCAAATGTGCGGCCCTGATCGGTCTGGAGGTCCGCACGGATGGCGGCGACGAGGTTCGGCACATCGGGGCGCTGGAGTTTTTGCAGCACGGCGCGGCGTTGATCCGGCGTGAGCGGCATCTGATCGCGAATGAGCGACGCGATCGCCTCCTGCGAGAGGCTTTGGAGGCTGCGGTCGTTGTTCAGCGCGTCGCGTAGGAAGACCTCGCGGCTGATTTTCGCCGGATCAAGGCTCGTTGGCAGGTCGGGCTTTGCATCCGGCACCTGGCGCTGATGATCGTGGCGGATGCCGAGGCGCTCGATGAGGTATTTCAGCGTGCCCTGCGGGTCCTTCTCATAGCCGAGGATGGCCTCGCGGTTCAAAATCACGCGGCGGGCCTCGTTTTCGTCCGGCGTGCGTTGGTGCCACTCGTTGAGGAGGTTGTTCAGTTTTGCGGTGTCGCGGACGTTTTGGTAATGGAGGGCGTGGAAGAAATAATACTCCTCCGAGCCCGGCACGAGTTCGCCGAGGGCCTTTTTCCGATCCGCCGCGAGGGCGAAGCGCTCAACGAAGCCGATTTCGTTTTCGGCGAGGGCCGCGAGGGGCAGGAGGAGGGCAAAGAGGAGCGTTTTCATGATCGGCGTTAGGATACGGGGCCGAGCATGACGGGGGAAGGGGGAATTTTTTGTGCCCCTTTTGAAACGATGAATTTAAAAGGCGGGTAGCGTGTAGGCTCCGCCGCGGAGCACCTGATCAAAGTTTTTGGGCGTGACGGGCAGGGGAGCTATCTCGTACGCGGCCTTTGGCTGGAAGGTTTTGTCCTGGCTTTTTTTGACGAGGATGCGCAGGGCAAGATCGACGAGGGGCGGGCGGGCGATGGTGGCGTCGATGTCGTTATTGCGGAGCAGTTCGAGGCCTTCCTGGCGGCCGGGCAGGGCACCGAGACCGATGATGAGGGTGTTCTCGCGGTTTTTGGCGAGGCCGGCATGGACGGAGGCGTAGCGGGCGATGGCATCGCCATGGCAGAAGATGATGTCGTACTGCTGCTGAATGCGGCGGGCCTCTTCCATGCGGCGGTGGGCGCTTTCGGCGGTGCTGCTGGCGGGGGCATCGTGGACGAGGATGACGGAGGATTGCGCCTTGAGGGCGGCTTCAAACGCGGCGGATATCTGCTCGGACCAGATGGGGGTGTCTCCATTTCGGAGTTGAACGACGCGGCCGGAAGGCTCGGCTTTGCCTTCATCGGCGGCTTTACGCTTGAGGGCCTCGATGACGAGGGTGGCGGCGGCTTTGCCAATGGCCTCCGGGGAGGTGTGGACTAGGGTGACGCCGCTGCGTACGCTCTGATCGAAGCTGATGACGGTGATGCCAGCCTGGACGACCTCGGCGACGGCGATTTCGAGGGCGGGATCAGGAATGGGATCAAGGAGGATGGCGAAGGGCTTGCGGGTGATGGCCTCGCGGAGCTGCTGCGCCTGGGTGGCAGCTTGGCCTGCGGCATTGAGCGGGTTGATGAGAAAGCCGTGTTCACGGCTTGCGAGGACGCGGAGAAGATTATTCTGGTAAGTGGAAAAGGGTGAGGTGCCGGTGGCTTGAAGAAAAACCACCTCTCGACGACCGTCTTTCGGCACGAGACCCAAGGTGCGGACGATCTCCTCGGGCGGGCGGAAGGTCATGCCGCCAGCTTGGTCCATCTTTTGCAACTGCTTGTTGTGCTGGGCGAAGGGGTCGTTGGACTGCTCATCGGACGGGCCGCAGGCAGTGAGCGTGGCCGCCAAAAGAAGGAGGAGCGGGCGAGTGAGCGGGAAACGCATGGTGGTGGTTGAATGAGAAACGTAACGCGGGAATAAAATGCGCAGATTTCGGTCTTGTTCTGCCATGAAATGGGGCTTTGCACAAGAGGGCAGCGCAGTGACGTGAGCTCGGGAGTCTTCGCTTGCGCTGTGAAGGTTTGGCTCCACACTCCGCCCCACTTTGCCCCCCCTACCATGAGCTTGAAGAAAAAAACTGCCGTCGTCACTGGAGCTGCCGGGTTCCTCGGATCCCACCTCACGGACCTCTTGCTGTCGGAGGGCTATCGCGTGGTGGGCATCGATAACCTCGTGACTGGCAATCTGCGGAACATCGAGCACCTGAAGGGCAACGTGGACTATGAATTCATCATGCATGATGTGACAAAGTTCATCGACGTGCCGGGAGAGGTGGATTTGATCTTCCACTTTGCCTCACCCGCTTCGCCGATCGATTACCTGAAGATTCCGATTCAGACGCTGAAGGTGAGTTCGCTTGGCACTCACAACGCTTTGGGCCTAGCGAAGGCGAAAGGGGCCACGTTTTTGATCGCCTCAACGAGCGAATGCTATGGTGATCCGCTGGAGCACCCACAAAAAGAGACGTATTGGGGGAATGTGAACCCCATCGGCCCTCGCGGCTGCTACGATGAGGCAAAGCGCTTCGCGGAAGCCATTACCATGGCCTATCACCGCGTCCACGGCGTGGATACGAAGATCGTCCGCATTTTCAACACCTACGGCCCGCGCATGCGCCTCGATGATGGACGTGTGGTGCCAGCCTTCATCGGCCAGGCTTTGGAAGGCCGCCCGCTGACCGTTTTCGGCAACGGTGCCCAGACACGCAGCTTTTGCTTTGTTTCCGATCTCATCGCCGGAATCTACAAGCTCTCGCAGAGTAATTACCACGAACCAGTGAATATCGGCAACCCGACGGAGATGACGATTCTTCAGTTTGCGGAGGCGATTTTACGCATCACCGGAAGCGATTTACCCATCGTGAACAAAGATTTGCCGCAGGACGATCCCAAAGTGCGCCAGCCGGACATCACACTGGCCCGCCAGCTCCTCGGCTGGGAGCCCAAAGTCTCCTTCGAGGACGGTATCACGCAAACCGTGGCGTACTTTAGCGATTTTCTGCGAATCAAAGGTTGATGAGATGGCTGCTTTGTTGATAAAACAGTAAATATTCCGAAACACATTTTCCGACCATGAAACGCCTCGTTATTTGCTCCCTCGCCGCACTAGCATTCGGCGGGCACGCCATCGCCCAAGCACCAGCTGCCTCCCCGGCTGTGAAGGTGGATATTAAAAAAGTCGCTGTGGCAGAGCAGGGAACACCGGATGTGCCCGCAGGTAATGTGACACCGAAGCGCTGGCGTCCGAAGAAGTGGCTTGAGCTTGATGTGGAGTTTGAAATCAAAGTTCCGCAGGACGCTGGTGGCCGAAATGGCACTTACGGGGCGTTGCAAATGAATGTGTACTTGGCTCTCCAGCACACGACCAAGGACGGCAAAAAAGAAGTCATCAAAGGCACCCTTAATTTGAGTAATATCCCAGCGGGTGAGTCTTGCCATGCGCTCGCCTATGTGTCCCCGGCCAGCCTTCGTGCCATCTTCCAGAAAGACAATGTGCTGGCTACCTCAGATGTGCAGGGTTGGGGCGTTGAATTTATCGCCGACGGCCAGCGGGTCGCCGGTGACTCCAGCCTCGGTAAACAGCCTTGGTGGGAGAAAGCGGAGAGTTTTTCCTTTATCGATGGAGTGCTGCTTGCCAAAAGTGAATCGCCCTTCGCTTTGCTGTTCGGTGATTATGACGTGCAGGCGAAGACCAAGTAAGCAGCCCTTCCAACATTAGTTCGTCGCAGAAACCTTTCCCTCATCGCATGGCAGACCCCAAAAGCATCGCCGTCATCAATCTAGGCTCGCAACGCATCAGCGGGGCGATCTTCGGTAAGACTCCGGGAGGAGACCTGATCCTCAAACGTCATGCGATCATCGATATGGATGGCGATCCCAGCGTGGACGTGAGCCGTCTGCCTCAGCTCAAAGTGGCTGTGGGTGAACTCATCAGCGCCCTCAAGATCAAGAGACAAAAGGTCTGGTATAGCGTAGCTGGGCATACCGTCTTCACTCGCTTTGTGAAGCTGCCCCCTGTGCAAGGGGACCAAATGGATCAGATCGTGGAGTTTGAGGCCAAGCAAAACGTCCCTTTCCCAATCGACGAGGTTACCTGGGACTACGAGGTCGTCAGCGATGCCACCAGCATCGAAAAGGAAGTCGTCCTCGTGGCGATGAAATCGGACGCATTGAATGAAATTCACGAACAGGTCGTGGCTGGCGGCGTAAGCGGAGCTGGTGTCGATCTCGCTCCTGCGGCCCTCTATAATTCCTTCCGCTACAATTACCCTGACTGCGACGAACCTGTGCTCATTGTGGATCTCGGAGCCCGTTCGACCAACCTTGTGTTTGTGGAGGAAGGACGCTTCTTCACGCGTAATCTTCTTGTGGGCGGTGCCGCCGTCACCAATGCGCTCGCGAAGGAGTTTAGTATTTCCTTTGCCGAGGCTGAGGCTCAGAAAATTGCCCAGGGATTTGTGGCTCTTGGTGGTGCAGTTGAGGATCACCCAGATGAGGCCATCAATGCCATGTCGAAGGTGATGCGTAACTCCATGACCCGACTACACAGTGAGGTCATGCGCACGATCAATTACTACCGTAGTAATCAATCGGGTGCCGCCCCTAAGCGGATACTTCTCACCGGCGGCGGTGCTCAGATGGGATATGTAGCTGAATTCTTCTCCGAGAAGCTCAAGCTCCCCGTCGAACTCTTTGATAGCCTTCGTGGTGTTCAGATCGAGCGCGGGGCCAATGAAGAGGCTGCACGGGCCGCCTCAGCAAGCCTTGGAGAGCTTTCCGGTCTGGCCTTGAGAGGACTCGGAGGCTGCCCGCTGGAGCTCGAGCTCATCCCGGATGCCATTTTCACCTCCCGCGATGCCGCTAGTCGTGCTCCAGTGCTCATTATGGCAGGAGTTTGTATGTTCGCCACACTCGGCGCTTCTATCTTTTGGTGTCAAAAAGCCCAGTCAGCCATTGAGGAAAGGCATTTTAAACTCCGCAGTGAGGGCGAAAGTCTGCTCACTATCGGGCGAAACATTCAGGCTCTCGAAGCCGAGCAAGAGCAGCTACGCACCCGTGCCTCGCAGCTCCAGCAAATCGTCCAAGAACGATCCTGGTGGGTCAGGCTGTTCGATGATTTGAACAAGAATTTCTCCAATGACCTTATTTGGCTGACGATCGTAGAGCCCCTCAAAGACAACAAACCGCTCACCCAGCCTCTTTGGGGTGGGCAGGAGTCCGATGGCGCATCTGCTGAAAAAGCTGCTGCAAATGCGATTCCCAAATACGAATTGCGCATTCAAGGTCTCTACCGCAAAAACAACGACGGAGATCAGCAGGTGGTCACGGATTATGCCGCAAAGCTATCTAAGCTACCTTGGTTCGACGCAGCAGACTTCGAGACGAACAAGGATTCCTACATCATCAAGCTGGACACAGGCGCAGGGGATGAATCCCGCTTTGCGCATCAGTTTGAGTTTAAATTCCCTCTCAAAAACCCTCCTCAATTTAAATAAGGCCGCCGCATGGACTGGATTCGTGAAAATAAAGTGCTCTCTGCCATACTCGGCTTCATCGCTGTGGGTGTCGCCGGACTCGGTTATCTGCTCTTCGATGCCTGGGGTAGCTACTCTGCGGCGCGTGATGAATATGTGGCTCTTGGGGGGCAGATTGCTCAGATCAAAAGCCTTTCTCTGGCTCCAACCGCCGCCAATCTCCAGGCCAAGAAAGCGTTGGTTCAGGAGTTCTCTACCAACGTGAACAAGCTCGGTGGAGCTCTTTTCTATCTGCAGCCCACTGTCGCTCCTGCTAAGCAGGCGGAGTTTCAGACGAAGCTCAAGGGGCGGGTTCTTGAGATCAAAAAAATCGCCGCTGAAGCTAAAATTGCTCTCCCTGCAGAATTCAGTTTTGGATTCAATGAGTATCTAGGAACTCTCCCGAACTCGGATACGACCGCCACGGAACTCTCTGGTTATTTGGATGGTATTGAGGCGGTGGTGAAGCTGATGATAGCCTGCAAAGTGCGCTCGATTGATCTTTTGGACCGCACACCATTGGAAATGGAAAAGGACCTCTCCAAAACTACTTCCAGCCTATCTAAAAAAGGCCCCGCACAACGCCCTGGTGCCGCTCGAGCCACCGCGCCAGTCGTTGCCACCATCTCGGAAAAGCGCCAAGTTTCATTCGTCGTGACACTCGATCAAGGCTCACTCCAAAATCTGATGAGCCGGCTCGCGAACCCTGTCGATATGAAGGTCACGCCAGAGGCCGATCAGTCACATTTTGCCAGCCTGCGTTTGCTGCGTGTTGAGAACCAGATCAAAGAAGGTCCCATTCGTCGCAACTCGGCCGTGAGCGTGGGCGCTGACCAAGAGGAAATCAAACCTCTTGTGATAGACAAATCCAAAACGGGAAAAGAAGCGCCAACTGGCCCCGTCACCTTAGCTCCACCACCGCCCGCTCCGGTTGATTCTATTCCCGTCATCGGTCAGGAATTACTCAAGGCCCAGATGGAGATCGATTTGGTGAAGTTTCTCGATGCTGCCAAAGGCATCACACCCCAGCGAAACCGCTGATCCCTGGCAACCAACCCGCGACTTTCGTAGCATCATGCAGAAAAGCTCAGGCAACTATCAAACAGTTATTCTCGTTCTCTCAGTGTTGGCCGCCATTGCTACCGCTGGTTACTTGGTCATGCTAACGCAAGGCTTTGACGAAACACTCGTCTTACCGGGGTTCGTGACAAAGAATAACATGAACCCACCGGATACCAAAGGTGTGGTGGATGCGATTGAAACCATTAGTAAGCGGTATGTCTGGACACCACCGGTGATCAACAAAAAGTCTGTGCCACTGAATAAATCGGTCCTTCTTGTTCGCAAAGGCGGTGAAGTTTTCGATCTCGATGTCGAGAAACCTGTTTTCCGTCCTCCAATGACGAATGTTTTCCTTGTCGGCGATAAAAATGGCGAAACTCCAGAAGAACCTCTGCCTGACATTTTTTCTCCAAACATTGGTGATCTCGATGCGGACGAAGATGGGTTCTCCAATTTGGAGGAATTCAATGCCAAGACGAATCCCCGGGACGCCACTAAAATGCCGCCCCACACCAACAAACTTTTCCTCAAGCAGCGAATCAGCAACGATTACGTCCTGAAGCTTCTCAATGGCGAGGACTCAGGTGCGTTCCAGATACGCCGCCTCTCACCCGAGCCAGCGAAAAGCGTTTTCGTGACACTTAACTCGGAGTTCGGCTTCGACAAAGGCGTTGGGCGTTTTGTTGCTCTCTCTTTCGAGAAGAAAAAGATCAATCATCCAACGCTTGGAGAGATAGACTCCTACGTTGTCAAGATGCGTGACAACGCGACCAAATCAGAATTTGTTCTTGAGCAAGGCGTAGAGAAAAATCTGGCCGAGTATGAAGCTCAATTCGAATTCCGCTGGAAGCAGGTGGACATCATTGCTGGTGTCAAAAAGGGTAAAACTTTCCAGCTTCCGCGAGTGGGGACCACTTACCAAGTGCTCGAAATCGAAGACAACAAAGCTGTGATTTGCCCAGTTGATAACAACGGAAATGCCTTGCTCGATAAAAGGCTCGAAATCCTGCAAAATTAAACTCATTCAAATTTTTCCCTGCTCAGACGAAAAAGAACTCGCCAAGACGCCCACAAATCTGTTAATGAAATCGACTTCAACGAAAAACACGCCCTCAAGTCCCCTTATGTTCCGACAAACCCGCATGGTCTCCCGTCTATCCTGTGCACTTTTGCTAACTTTGGCACCGCAGGCTTTGCTTTCACAAAGCGTTTCCGGTCTTGCTGAGCGAGAAATCATGCGTCGCTATGCCCGCATCGAAGATGCTAAATCGGCCATTGACCGAGGTGATAATCTCTTCCGTGAATCAGACTACGAAGGTGCCCTTTCTTCATATCAAGCAGCTGTTCAGTCTATCCCAGATGCCCCATACACAACCGAGTGGTTGCAGTACGCTGATCTGAAATACACGGATTGCGCAGTGGTGGTAGCAAAAGAAAGAGCCAAAGAAGGTAAGTATGACGAAGCTCGAATTTTGTTAAAGGAAGCAGTGACGAAATACCCTGAGCACAAAGGTGCGAAAACGTTGCTCAAGCAGTTAGATGATCCTGACCGCTGGCCGCCAGCATTGACTGCTCTGCACGTCGACAATGTGAAGAAAGTCGAGAAGGGGCTTTTACTTGGAAACAGCTCCGTTGAGCTTGGTAATTACGATCAAGCCATCTCCCAGTATCATGATGTTCTGAGAGTTGACCCATACAACACGGCGGCTCGTCGTGGCATGGAAAACGCAGAGCGTCAGCGCATTCGTTATTTCCAAGCAGCCTACGATCATCAACGGGCGAAAATGTTGGCTCAAGTCGATGAACTTTGGGAGGATAAGCCCCCTGCTGCTGTTACCCCAGTGGCAGCCACCACGACCAACTCTCGTAGTGCTGGTGCATACCTCACTCAGAAAATGGATTCCATCGTCTTCCCGACAGTTACTTTTGAGAACGCTACCATTGAAGAAGCTGTCGAGTATCTGCGCATCAAAAGCAAAGACCTTGACGATTCAGAGCCTGACCCGACAAAAAAAGGTGTGAATATCATCATTCGCACAGGTGATGCACCCGCTGCGGCTGCAATTAGCCTCGACCTGAAGAATGTGCCAATGTCCGAAGCTCTGCGTTACATTTGTGATCTGGCGCAGATGAAATACAAAGTGGAGTCCTTTGCTGTGGTGGTGGTCCCCATTTCGGAAAGTAGCACGGAAATGTTCACCCGTACTTACCGTGTGCCGCCGGATTTCCTGTCTCAAGCTGGCGGCGCGGCTCCTGCCGCCGCCGCTCCAGCGGCTGATCCGTTTGCCGCACCTGCCCCAGGTGGATCTGGACTCAGCCCGCGTGCGACCGCCAAGGACGTTCTGATTGGTGCGGGCATTACTTTTGGTGATGGGTCATCCGCTTCTTTTACAGCTGCATCATCCACACTCGTCGTTCGTAATACACAGCCAAATTTGGATTTGATCGAAACTTACGTGGATGAACTCAACAAGAACGGCCCGAAGCAAGTGGTGATCACCACCAAGTTCGTTGAAGTCTCCCAACGAAATACCGAGGAATTGGGTTTTGACTGGTTGCTGGGTGGCGGTGGCAGCAGGCCTAAAGTTGATTTTGCGGGTGGCAGTTTGGGTAATTCTTCGATTCAGGGCACCCCGTTTACGAATAATTATCCATTCAGCACCGTTGTTCAAGGAACCTCCCAGGCTGCTGGTCTTCCCCCCCCAACTTCGAATGTGCCGGTTGGCACGAATTCGACCACGGGAACAGGGACGGGATCTTTAACTTCGGGATTGCGATCTGGTGCCGGAGCTATTTCTGCGGGAAGATTGGATGACTTATTGACGACTGGGTCAACCATTGGCCAAGCGATTAATCCTGCTCCTGGAATTCTCTCTATGGCAGGCATTTTCACTGACCCACAATTTCAGGTCGTGATGCGTGGACTCAGTCAGAAAAAAGGAGTTGATCTAATGAGTGCTCCCAGTGTTACGACCAAAGGCGGCACTCGTGCAACAATGGAAGTGACGCGTGAATTCATTTATCCAACCGAATTCGATCCGCCCCAATTGCCTCAAGGAAATCAGGGTGGCGGTGTCAGTCTCTTTGGCGCAAGCTCAACCATGATTGCGACGCCGACAACGCCGACTGCTTTTGAAATGCGTCAAACAGGAGTCAAGTTAGAAGCCGAGCCAACCGTTGGACCAGATGGTAATACGATTGAGTTAAACCTATCACCTGAGGTAGTCGAGTTCGATGGTTTCATCAATTATGGTTCTCCAATTGTGGCCCCAGGACAAACGTTGCCCATCATCGGGACGAGAATTATTGATGAAGATCCACTCGTGACGGTGCCGAATGCATTGCTTGGCTTCAATAACACTGGGGATCGTGTTATTACTCCCAACGTGATTAATCAGCCGATCTTCTCCGTGCGTAAAGTGACGACGGGCGTCACTGTTTGGGATGGTCAAACGGTTGTTCTTGGTGGTTTGATTCGCGAAGATGTGCAGGACGTAGAGGACAAAGTGCCTATCCTTGGGGACATTCCGATCTTGGGCCGCTTGTTCCGCACGCAGGCCGAGGAGCACTTCAAGCGTAATCTGATCGTCTTTGTCACAGCTTACTTGATTGACCCTTCTGGCCAGCGCGTGAAAGCGCCTGTGACAGGTCTGTCCGCTGCGTCTCCTGAAGCCTCTGTTGGAGCTAATCTTCTGCTGCCACCTGTGGGTGGCGCTCGCTGATTTCGTTCACTCAGCTAATTCAGTCTTTTCACAGAAAACGAGCCGCATTAACTTGCGGCTCGTTTTTATTTCATGAACATGAACAATCTTGTGATCTCGGGTGGTGTTGGCACTGGAAAATCAACTTTGTTAGTTGGTTTGTTGCCCTTGTTTGGGCAAAAGTTTGGCTCGTTTTCGTCCGATAAAGCGGTCGCTGAGCTTTATGAGAGCCATGCTTTCATGCGAGAACTGAATGAGTGTTTTGGGCAGGAGGCCCTTCAAACAGACGAACTCGGCGCCACGCGTGTGGATCGTCGTTGGCTGCGCAGAGTGGTGCTTCCTGATTTTTCAATGCGTGCTAAACTCGATAACCTCGTTCATGGCTACGTTTTGCAAGCCCTTGAAGAAGCAAGGACGAAGGCTAAGGAGCAGGATGCCAAGGTTTTTGTTGCGGAAGTCCCGCTGCACTATGAGATTGGATCCGTAATCTCAGCGGACTTGGTCATCGTGGTGGCTGCTAGCCGGTCGGTGCAAGTCAGGCGAATGATGGAAAACAGGCGATTAGACGAGGCGACAACGCAAGCCTTTCTGGATGCCCAGTTACCCATCGAAACCAAGGTCGAAAAAGCCGATGTTGTCATTTGGAATGATGGTGACTCGTCCGCTTTGGAAAGCCAGACGCTGCTCCTTGCCAATCTTCTTAACATCGAATGAACGAAATAACCGAAAGCACCTCGCCCAAAACCATGGAAGCCGTGGCTGGAATGGAAGCTGTAACCAATCCCGCCTCCGCGCAGGATTCTTCTCCGAAAGGAACGGCGTCTGGTCCTGAAAACGGGCCTGGCCTATTGGTTGAGAAGGAGCATCAAACGAATACCGAAACCACTCAGGCAGCTTCCGAGGTGCCCAAAGCCGAGGAAGGTGCCTTGCCGCCTTTCCCGCAAGAGGTGTCGATCAATGATCTGCAAAACGCCACATTGGCTGAGATTCAAGCTTTGGCGGAGACTGTGGGTTTCCGGCTCAATGCTGCCCGCACGAAGCACCAACTCATTTATGACCTCTGCTCGTTTATGGCGGAGCATCGCACGAGACTGAAGGTCGAGGGTATTCTGGAATTGGGTGTGGATAACTTTGGCCTGATTCGTTATCCAAAATATAGCTTCGCCCCGCTGCCGGAGGATGTGTTTGTTCCGTTGTTTTTGGTGCGTAAGTTCAACTTGCGGGCAAGCCAGCGCATCACGGGCTATGCCAAGGCTCCCAAAGATAAGGACAAATACATCGCCATCGACCGCATCACGGAGGTGGAAGGCACGCCAATTGATGAGTGGGCGCCACCGACGGATTTTGATAAGCTCACGGCTACTTTCCCGAACAAGCGTATCATTCTGGAAATGCCCAAACCGTGCCCCCCGAGCGTGCGGATCATGGATCTAGTGGCTCCGCTGGGCAAAGGACAGCGCGGCTTGATCTGTGCGCCTCCTCGGAGTGGCAAAACGATCCTGCTGAAGGACATCGCCCGTTCAATCGTGTCAAATCACAAGGAGGTCGTTCTGATTGTCTTGCTGCTGGACGAGCGTCCCGAGGAAGTGACTGACTTCGAGGAGACCGTGCAAGGAGTTGAAATCTATAGTTCGACCTTTGACGAGAGTCCGAAGCGTCACACACAGGTAGCGGAGGTCGTCCGAGAGCGTGCTTGCAGGCTCGTGGAACTCAAAAAAGATGTCGTAATCCTTTTGGATAGCATCACGCGCCTAGCCCGTGGCTACAATATGCTGCAAAGCGGTAAGGGCGCTCTCATGTCCGGCGGTGTGGGTAAGAATGCGCTGCTGAAACCGAAGAAGTTTTTCGGCTCTGCTCGCAATGTCGAAGAGGGTGGCAGCCTGACGATCATCGCTACGGCCTTGATTGAAACGGAGAGCCGCATGGACGACGTGATCTTCGAGGAGTTCAAAGGCACAGGAAACATGGAGGCGACACTGGACCGCGAGATTTCCGAGCGTCGGATTTTCCCGGCTTTGCATGTGCTAAAGTCAGGCACTCGCAAAGACGACCTACTCTACCACCCAGAGGAGTTTCGCCGTATCGCCCAAATTCGTCGGCAACTGGCTCAGGTGCCTGCGGTGGACGCCCTGGAGCTACTGCTTCGTAATATCGGACGCACGAGCAATAACGCTGAAATCCTTCTCGGCGGCCTGAAATGACGTTCAGCATGGCTTCCGATCCTCATCAGCATGCCGACAGGCTCGAAGCGACGGATGCATCCGCCGCGCCAAAGGACTGGGTCTTCATCGACACTCCGGCGCAACTTTCCGCCTGGCTGGCAGAGATGCGTTTATGGCTCGCCGAGAGCCAGGACAAACGCTGCTGCCTCGACACGGAGGCGGACAGCCTGCATCACTACCACGAAAAGCTCTGTCTCCTCCAAGTAAACTGCGCTGGGAAGTATGCGCTTGTCGATCCACTGGCCATATCGGACGTGGACGAGCTTCTCGTGCTTCTCGATGCGCATGAACTTTGGTTTCACGGAGCTGATTATGATCTCACCCTGCTGCGCCGAACCTATGGCTGGAGTCCGCGGGTGATTCGTGACACGCAGATCGCGGCTCGCTTGCTTGGCGCGAGGCATTTCGGTCTCGCAGCCTTGGTGAAGAGCCATTTCGATCTCGATCTCTGCAAAGCCTCGCAAAAGGCGGATTGGAGTCGCCGGCCGCTGCCGCCGAGCATGCTAGCCTATGCCGTGGATGATGTGCGCTACCTATTGCCACTGGCAGATCGGCTGGTGGCTGGTTTGCGTGAAAAGGGCAGGGAAGATTGGTTTCACCAAAGCTGTCGCTCGCTTCAGGATGACGTCGCAGTTCGTGAGCAGGCTCCACGCGAGGATCCATGGCGCGTGAACGGTTGCGGACGCCTTCATCCGCAGGGGCTCGCCTTGCTCAAAGGCATGTGGGAGTGGCGGGAAGGCATCGCCAAGGAGCGGGATCTGCCCTGTTTCAAGATCATGTCCAATAAGCAGATGGTGTCCTACGCCGAGCAATTTGAGACAGGCACGGCTTCGCTGATGCCTCCGAATGGCTGGAGGCCGCGATGGAAGCAGCAATTTCATGAGATTGTGACCTCAGTGGTGGCCTCAGCGCCAACCGAATGGCCGCACCGTCCGAAAAAGACCAAGAGCCGTCTCAGTGATGCACAACGGGATGCGATTGATCGCCTTTGCGGTCAGCGTGATACGATCGCCAATGGTCTCGACATTGAACCGTCTTTGCTTGGTTCACGTTCCACGGTGGAGGATCTCGTGGTGGAAGGCGATCCCATGACGCATTTGATGCCCTGGCAGCATGAACTGCTGTTCGATGCGGTGAATCAGGCGCTTACCAAAGCGTAAAGCCCACTAGGCCCGCACGGCGCACCTTGCTGCTGAAAAGCATCAGCAGGCAGCCTACCCCGTAGGCGAGGTTGGCCATGCCAACCCAGATTGGAAGGAGGGAATGGGGCACGAGAGGTGCCTTGGGCGGCGTCAGCGATGGAAAGACGCTATTGGTGAAGTAGATGCCTGCGGCCGCGATGGCGGCAAAAAGGGCGGCGAT
>Ga0209298_10000411_pt1 | contig 28411 bp, 31 predicted proteins | sample S_140806_EF_Meta_FD_187325 | JGI IMG/M metagenome (GOLD analysis project Ga0209298, IMG submission 187325) | Freshwater microbial communities from Lake Simoncouche, Canada to study carbon cycling - S_140806_EF_MetaG (SPAdes) (version 2) | ecosystem: Environmental > Aquatic > Freshwater > Lake ... | reverse complement strand
GCAGTTTATTGCGTCAGATGGTGAAAAAAGATTTTACACTGGCGGCAAGATGCAAGGTGGTTTCTTTATGATTGGACGACCAGACGACACTGTTTTGATTGCAGAAGGTTTTGCCACAGGTATGACGCTACATGCCGCAACAGGACACTGCGTGGTCGTCGCGTTCAACGCTGGCAATCTCAAGCCAGTGTGCGATATGGTGCGCAATAAGTTTAAGGGCCGAGTTATCATTTGCGCTGATAACGACGTGTCAGGCATTGGCGTTGAGAAAGCTAAGAAATGTGGTGTTGACGTTCTTTATCCACCAACAGTTGGTGAAGACTTTAACGACATGGCCGCTAATTACGGTATTGACGCTGTTCAAAAGCTCATATGTGGCAGAAAACAAGAGTTGTTTATCCATGTAAAAGAGTTGATGGCAAACATTAAGCCAGCGGATTGGGTGATAAAAGATGTGCTGGAAAGAGGATCCAGCACATTACTTTTTGGAGAATCTGGCGCGTGCAAATCATTGGTTGCTTTAGACTGGGCATTTTGCATTGGGAATGGCATAAACTGGCACGGACGAATGACGAAGAAGGGTCTAGTCATCTACATCGCGGGTGAGGGTCATCGTGGTTTGGCTATGCGTATGCAAGCTCTAAAACAGAAATACAATCGTGATCCAGATAACATTTATTTTAGCACAAAAAGTGTCAATATGATTAGTGCTGATGCAGTACAGCAAATTATGCAAATCGTTACTGATCTAACAGATCAAGAGCCTTACGCCATTGTTATTGATACATTGCACAGAAATATGCATGGTGATGAGAATTCTTCTGAAGACATGGCAATGTACCTATCAAATGTTGAAATGCTCACAAAGAAGTACACCAGCGCAATTGTGACGGTTCACCACAGTGGTCATGGCGATAAGGGTCGTGCGCGTGGTAGTAGTGCAATTAAAGCAGGCATGGATGCAGAGTTTTGTATGACAAAGAAATCCAAGGGAGAGGTTACTTTCTCATGCACCAAATCAAAGGATTTTGCAGCAGGTAGCAATATGGAGTTTGGCTTGAAGGTTGTGCCACTTGACGGAGAATGCTTTTATGATGAGTATACAGAGGAGCAAATTGAGGGTGTATACCTTGAATACATCGGTGTAGCAGAAGAAGACAAAAAAGAGGATCTAAACACCAAGACAAAGCAGACGTTTGAAGGCTTACAGAAGGCTGCTGATGAAACAAAAGTCGATGGCAGAAAGTATACACTGGAAGAAAAAGAACACTATGTTGTGACGCTTGATCAATGGAAGTCACATGCCTACGATGTATACGCCACAAAAAATACAGGACGGCACGCCGGGTGGTTTAGAGATGGTGTAGATATGCTTATAAAACAAGGACTTGTAGAGAATAACGGGCAGTGGTACTGGGAAAAAGTATAGTATACATACATATACATACATATACATTTGTATACTGTATATGGTCAGCCTAATAGTATACATACATATACACTGTTATTTATAACAGTGTATATATGTATAGTGGCTCGTATGTTTTTAGTTGTGATATAATATGTGCAGGTCGAAAGCCGATGAACGAGAATTTAAACAAAAGCCTTTTTTATTTCCATGAGCCAATTCTCGCTCTCTTTCGATGGAAATTTTATAAGGCTTTTTTTTATGGGGAAAGATAATGGATCTAAGAGATATTTTTGCGGCACACGCGATGGAAGGACTTTTGGCAAGAGGATCTGGTGTGGCGTATGAAAGCGTTTCAAATCTTGCATATATTATTGCAGATAGTATGATTGCTCAAAAAGTAGCACCAGAGCATCCCGAAGACGATGAATAAGTTTATGTCCACCACAAACCAGTATTTTTATTTTTGGCGATTTATCAATAGCTGGCTTGGGTGGTGACAGCTTGGAAAGACAAGCACTATCAAGTCATAACAGACTGGCTCTAAGGTGGTCGCGGTCATTGGTACAATGACAACTGACGCTCTATGGTGTAAGTCCTCACCTGTTATGACTTGATAGTTAATGCGTAGGCTGATACGCAGCGGTAATGGCACGTCGGTGCAAATAGGAAACTTGGGAGTGGTTGAAAGTACACCACCAAATAACACTAAGCCGGAGATCAGCACCGGTAACTATCACTAAAAGCATTGCTTGTCGCGTACCGCAATTCGCAACCTTGCAGCCTTTAAAGTGGATAAATCGTACTAGCTACACGATCCACACGGGTTAAGATTACCGGTAACGGTAGTTTACTAATGACATAGGGCAGAATGTAACTGATTGTCATGGGGTAGTAAACAGTGCTTTTAGTGATAGTCTGATAAGCTATCGTGTTCATTTTTCGGTTTTCATTTTAATTGCGCTAGGCGGAAAGCAGTCAATTACCTAGCGTGATGTCTTACCATATCAAGGATCTTACATGGATTTTGAAAAGAAACTTAAGCGCAAAGATCGACGCGCACAAAAGTTTGTACAAGAAGTAACAACAACACCAAAGAAATCCCAGTTGCGTGCATTAAACAAAGCACAGCAACAATACATCAATGCTATTCGTGCAAACGTTATTACTTTTGCTGTCGGTCCGGCAGGAACGGGAAAGACGTACATAGCCGCGTCTTACGCAGCCGAGCTACTCGAAGAAAAGCTAATCGACAGTGTGATACTGACGCGTCCGAACGTTGAAGCATCAAGCAAAGGTTTTGGATTTCTTCCAGGCACGCTGGCTGAGAAGTATTTGCCGTACATGGAGCCGCTTATTAGCGTGTTAGAGGAGCGTTTGGGGAAATCTTATACTGACCTACTGCTTAAGCGCGGACAGATCCAAATGAAGCCTCTGGAGTTCATGCGTGGTAGTACGTTCCAGAACAGTCTGTGTATTTTAGATGAAGCGCAAAATTGTACCGTGTCACAAATGGCTTTGTTTTTGTCACGGATTGGTGATGACTGCAAAGTAATCATTGATGGTGACATTGCGCAGACCGACATTCGAGGTTTGTCTGGTCTTGCTGATGCAGTTGATCGGCTTTATGATGTGGATAAGATTGGTATCGTCGAGTTTGGTATTGACGATATTGTTAGATCCGCAATGTGTAAAGAAATTATTCTCCGTTACCGTTAAGGAGGTAGCAGCATGGCAAGACCAACGAAGGGAGATTGGGATAAGGCAAAGGCGTTATATGAAGCCGATAAGTCTTTACGGCAGATCTCCGACGAAACAAGAATTGATAACTCTAATATAGCTAAAAGAGCAAAAAAAGAAGAATGGCAAAGGGGGGTTTTACCTAAGCTGATCGAAGATACTGCACGAGTTCGTGAAGAATTTACCGCACTTTTACCGCACCAACAGCGTGTTGTCGAGGATGCGGTAATTGAAAGACTAAAACATGTGGAGTTTTTTAAACGTTCAACGATGAAGAATTTGTCCACGATGATGCGCAAGGTGGATGAAACGATCACCATTCAAGAGCATACGCAAGCACAGAATGCACTGCAAAAAGGGAAGGAAACAATCCTAGGCAAAGACATTGATACCGCTATTCAGATCAATAACACGCAACAAACGGCTGGTGATTTTAAAGGGTTGAGCGATGATGAGCTGGATACCATGCACTCATTGCTTCAAAAGGCGAGTGCGTGACACTGCTTGAAAAAGTTAAGGCTGAGAAGGCTCGACGCGCAGCGTCTGCTTCTTTGTACGAGTTCGTTAAGCAGTCATGGCATGTGGTGGAGCCGGGCATTCAATTCATGGAGTCATGGCACATCGAGGAGATCTGCGAGCATCTCGAAGCTGTCAGTGCTGGCGAGATACATCGACTGCTAATCAACATTCCACCTCGTCATTCCAAGTCAACGATTGTGTCAGTGATGTGGCCAGCATGGGAGTGGATCACGGATCCTGCTCAGAAATATCTTTGTGCATCTTATTCTTCGACATTATCCACTCGCGATAACTTGAAAACACGACGACTATTGCAGTCAAGCTGGTATCAAGAACGCTGGGGTCACATGTTTAAATTTACGGGGGATCAGAACGCCAAGCAACGCTTTGAGAATGACAAAACGGGTTATCGTATCGCAACGTCTGTTGGAGGCAGTGTTACAGGCGACGGAGGTTCGCGGCTTGTTTGCGACGATCCTCACGGAGCGCAAGCTGCTCAGTCGGAAGCAATGCGTGAATCAGATCTTGAATGGTTTGACATGGTGTGGTCAACACGGCTGAACAATCCGAAGACCGATGCAATGATTGTCGTCATGCAACGTCTGCACGAGCGTGACATCAGCGGTCATATCTTAAACGACATCAAAGGCTGGGAGCATATCTGTATTCCTGCTGAGTGGGATGGTAAGCATCGTAAAACTATCCTTGGTGCGTATGATCCTCGTAAAGTAAAAGGCGAGCTGATCTGCCCAGATCGGTTTGGCGTAAAAGAAATCACCATGCTTAAGCAATTGCTCGGCACTTATGGTACAGCGGGACAACTTCAACAGGATCCTGCGCCAGTGTCTGGTGGGATTCTTAAGACAAAACACTTTGGCTTATGGTCAGCCGATGATGGCTTGCCTCCGTTTGAATATATACTTCAATCTTATGACTGCGCGTTTACCGAGAAGACCACAGGTGATCCAACGGCTTGCACAGTTTGGGCGATATTCACACATGAAGGGTTGCATAACGCAATGCTCATTGATGCATGGGATGAACATCTCAGCTACCCAGATTTGCGTGCTAAAGCCATCAAAGATTGGGGTACAGAGTACGGTGGGATGTCAAAGGAGTCACCGCATTCACGCGCACGTCGTCCAGATCGTATCTTGGTCGAAGCGAAGGCAAGTGGTCAGTCACTCTTGCAGGATCTGCGATTGGCGAAAGTTCCTGCTGTGGGTTATAATCCTGACAGAGCAGACAAGATTTCACGCGCACACCAAGCTGCACCTACACTTGAGCTAGGACTGTTGTGGATTCCAGAGTCGAAGAAGAATCGTGGTCAACCCGTTAGTTGGGCGGCTGCATTTTTAAAACAACTCGCTAAGTTTCCCGTTGCCGAGCATGACGACTATGTTGATACCTTCACGCAAGCCATCATCTATTTCAAGAACGATAGATGGTTTGAGCTACCTGAAGCCAAAGACTATGACGATGTGCCAAGCAAAGCGAAACCGAGAATCAATCCTTACGCGGTGTAGACATGGCAGACTTAAAAGATTTAGCAAGCAGATATGGTGTATTAAAAGACAAATTAAATGCACAAGATTTTGGACCAAACGATTCAATCATTGCATCTAGTTTGATGCACCCACAAGAAGCGGCTGAACGTGCTGGCGATTGGTTGCAAAAACAAATGCGTATAGCCGCAGGTATTCCTAATCAAGCATTAGAAGATGAAGGCTCTTGGTACCAAACAGGTATAGTTCCGTCAATGAATGAGCAAGCACAGGCAGGACTTGATTTAGCAGGACTTATGCAGACAGGCGCAATGCCATTTGCACCTGCATCGGCTGGTGGTACGCTTGGTACCTTTATTGGCAAAAACGCTAGAAACTGGGATGCACAAGCCGCTAAGTTAGCAGAAGAAAAGTTAAACGCTGGCGCAGATCCAGCAGAAGTGTGGCGCGAGCATTTGATTGGTCGTATGCCAGATAAGACTTTGTTTAGTGAGATTAGTGATAGTAAATTTAGATTAAACAATAGTAATGATTATAATGCAATGATTGCTGATAAGCGCAAAGCTATGGCTGAAAATATTGCTCAACAAAAAGAATTTGAATCATTAAAAAATGCGGAAAGTCCTCAATTAGATTTGTATCCTAAAGAATTTAAAAAAGCTATCAATGAAAAAATAAATAATTTAAGAAATGATCGTAATTATATACGCGATGAATTGTCTGGTGATTTAGGATTAGAGCATGGATTGGGATCATTTGAAGGACAACGTGTTAGAAATGCTTTTCAACATTCAGATCTGATTAATGCTTATCCAGAGCTTACTAATGATTCTATTATTAAACAAAACAGAATGCTGGGGTCTGGGGTTAGAGGGCAACTTAGCGGTACAAATATAGATTTATCTAATAACTTATTAGATTATCCAGATGAAGCAGCGTCAACTGCTTTGCATGAATTTCAACACGCTATTCAAAATCACGAAGGATGGGGGAAAGGATCAAATCCTTTGACTAGCCAAAGTGACTACTATAATTTTTTAGGAAAAAAATTCAAAGATATTGATGGATCCAATATTCTTAGTAAATTTAATGAGCTTTCGGGAAAATCTGAACCATATTACAGAATAAAGCAAATACAAGATTTGCAAAATATATCGCAACCTCGTCAGCTTTTTAATTCATCAGATTATTATAAGTATTCAAGAGAATTAAAAGATTTGCTTGGTGCGCCACCAAAATATGGTAGCAAACTTCCTTGGGCGCAAGATGCTGGAAATATAATAGCTAACAAGATAAAAGATGAGCTTACTTGGAATGGCAAAGATTTGCTTGAATCAATAGGCAATGATAGAGATTTTGCAAAGAAAATGATACGCAGTATTGAGGGCAAGCAAAATAGAATTGGATATGACAAATATTCTGACGCATATAAAACATCACAAGAAATGCAACGAACTGATCCAAGATTTAAAGATTTGCCAAATGAAGAAAAAATGAAACTTTATCAAAGATCAGCAGGCGAAGCACAAGCACGCGCAACACAAGATCGTCTTGATATGGACATGGCGCAACGTCGTGAAAACTATCCACTTGCTGGTGGTAAGTTGTCTGACATCCCATTAGAGGGTTTGATTTATAAGTACGCAGAAGGTGGCGAAGTGGATATTAAAGATGATGAAGGCGGTGAGGTAGACTCAGCAATAGAAGACTATAAACAATTGTTGTCTGGATACCCAAATGCAGAAAAGTTTTTTACTGGGCTAAAAGATGCTGCTTACAGATCGGTACCCACTACCGAGCAAATGCGTGATCCTAATTTCATTATAGACAATGCTGGTTTTGGTGGAATTATCAAACCAAAGGGTGGTAATTGGCTAGATGCTTATGGGCGAACACCAGAAAAATCTGCTAGTGAATTTATTCGTCATGATGATTCTGCTGAAATGAGAGATTGGTTACAACAAAAGCTCGGTAAATACATTCAAAACGAAATGGCAACACCAGAGGATCCAGTTCGACGGATTGCCGAGGGATGGCCTGACAAACGTGACGTGCTTATCAGTCAACAACAGTCAAAGATACCAAAGCTACAAGATTTATTGGCAAAGTATGAGCAAGATGTTGAGCTACCACCAGAAGTGCTGGCAAACAGAATCGCTAATACAAACCGAGATATTGGTGGAATTCAAGAAAAAATCTCAGAGCTTGAAATCTACAATCCTTTGCATTACAAACCAAGATATCCTGATGAATTTGACATTGATGATGTGATGGCTAAACGAGAGGAAGCCGATTATCCAGCAGAAGGGATTGCAAAAACTGGTTTAGGTAAATTGTGGGAGCATTATGCTGATGAAAATATTAAGCCTATAAAAGTCTATAACGTTAACGAATGGAATAAAGAAATGATTAAGGAAAAGAATCCTTGGTTAAAAAAACTTAATGATGAAGATCAAGTTTATCTTACAGACACTATGACCGGATTAGGATTCAGAGATCTTGCTTATGAACTTCGAAACGCAACACATCCAAACTCAGATCTCCCAGACTTTCTGCGCATAGATCCAGCAAAGCTCAGTCGTGTTTCCATGCCGCAGGCTGTTGAGCATGTTGCCAATATCAACGCATGGCGTGACGCTGAACGACTTAAGGAAGGTCGCAACGCTGCAACCGTAATGCACAAAGAATATCCCGATCAAGGGTTATCTTGGATGCAAATGCGTATGCCAGAAAACCAAGATCGTGATGCACTACAAGCCGCACTGAAGTTTGAAGGCGATACGATGGGGCATTGTGTTGGTCAGTATTGTGATGAGGTTGGTGGTGGCAAGTCCAACATCTATTCATTGCGTGATAGACGTGGTGAACCGCATGTGACGATTGAAACAAAACCAGAAAAAGAATCAGATTATTATTATGATTTACATAATTCAATGCGTAACAACTCAACAGATGATTTCAACAATGTATTTTTAAAGGCTTCTGATTATAATGAAGCTAACCCTCATCTTAGTTTTGATGAATCTCGCAATAAAGTGATGAGAGAGATTTATGGTCCTCCTAAAGAAAAAATCGTTCAAATAAAAGGCAAACAAAACGCTGCGCCTACCGCTAAGTATATGCCTGCTGTTCACGACTTTGTGCGTTCAAAAGATTGGTCAAGTGTTGGGGATTTAGACAATACTTACCTTTATGATTTAAGCCAACCGTTTTTAAATCCAGAATTACAAGAAATGGTAAAACAAAAGCATGGTAAATTTGCAACTGATGATGAAATAAACGCATTGCAAAATGAATTTTATGAAAGAAATAAAGACATACCTCTTAAAGGTTTTGCCAAAGGCGGCAGCGTGCAAGCACTACACGAAAAGTACGAAGAAAGTGACTATGGTTATGGCAACAGACCAGACAAAACCAAGAAAGGACTAGGCTACTTCGGAGAGCTTGAACGTCCAGACGGCACAGGCGTGATGACTGAATATTCAATTGGTGTGCCTATCAATGGTGAAGAAATGGATGTGCCAACGCTAATTCCTACACTAACACCTGACGAGATCCGTCTTATTCTGCACATGCAAGACGGTGAAGACATGCCACGCAGTATTGTGCATAAAGCCATTGACCATGCACATCAACGCTTATCAGAAGGCAAACCCATCTTTGCAACAGAAGAAGACTTATACGCACACGGTGGTATTGTTGACGTGCTTCACAATGACGCGATTGAGCAAATCATGAAAGCATTTATGGACAGCATGGAGGATGAGCCAAAAGAAGACGAGCCGGCTGCCGTATCAATTCAAATCACAACGCAATCGCAACCACTAAAAAGTGGTAAGATACCCACATCAATAAGAGAGGCAAAGCATGGCTAAGAAAATTGAAGACGATTACATTGATGATGATGAAGACGAGTTGGAAGGTGAAGACGTAGAGTTTGATCCAGACGAAGAATCTGACATTGAAGACACAGAGGATGGCGGTGCTATTCTTAAGTTAAAAAACGATAAAGACGAAAAAGAACAATCAGCGCACTTTGCTAATATCATCGATGAGGTAGATCAGTCAGACTTGTCTGACATGATTGAGGATCTACTTGAAAAGATTGATCGTGATAAAGAAGCACGCGAGAAACGCGACAAGCAATATGAAGAAGGATTGCGCAGAACAGGTCTTGGTGATGATGCACCAGGTGGCGCACAGTTCACCGGTGCAAACAAAGTAGTACATCCAATGCTTGTCGAAGCGTGCGTGGATTTCTCTGCGCGTGTGATGAAAGAGATCTTCCCAGCTAACGGTCCTGTCAAAACAAAGATACTAGGCGAGCAAGAAAAAGAAAAACTTGCAAAGGCACAGCGTAAAGCTGACTTTATGAACTGGCAGCTAACTGAGCAGATGCCTGAGTTCAGAGGTGAGTTAGAGCAACTTAGCACGCAGTTACCACTTGGCGGTGGTCAATACCTCAAGTTGATGTGGAACAATCAGTACAAGCGACCACAAGCGGAGTTTATCGCTATTGAAGACGTTTACCTGCCGTTCGCTGCAACCAACTTTTATACGGCAGAGCGCAAAACGCATGTGCAATACATCACTAAGATGGAATATGCGCGTCGCGTTAAAGCGGGTATGTATATCGATGTTGACTTGGGTTACGCAAGTGATCCTGAGTTTAGTAAAGCATCACAAGCCAACGACAAGATTGAAGGCAGAAAGGAAAGCAGCTACAACGAGGATGGACTTCGCACCATTTTTGAAGTCTACACATATTTAGACTTTGGCGATGGCATGGAGCCATATATCTTAAGCATCGACAAAACAACCAGCGAAGGCGTTGCACTCTACAGAAACTGGGAGCCGGACGATGAAAACAGAAAAGAGCTAGACTGGATTATTGAGTTCCCATTCGTTCCTTGGCGTGGTGCTTATCCAATTAGTTTGACACAAATGATTGGTGGCTTGTCAGGTGCGGCTACTGGTGCATTGCGTGCATTGCTTGATTCAGCGCACATTCAAAACGTGCCAACGCTACTAAAGCTCAAAGGCGGTCCTAACGGTCAGACTATCAACGTGCAACCAACAGAAGTTGTTGAGCTTGATGGTGGCGCAATGGTGGATGACGTGCGCAAAATTGCCATGCCACTGCCATTTAACGGCCCATCACCTGTGCTGTTTAGTTTGCTTGGATTTTTAGTGGATGCTGGCAAAGGCGTGATTCAAACATCGTTTGAGAAGCTATCTGATCAAAATCCTAATCAACCCGTTGGCACGACGATGGCATTGATTGAACAAGGTATGGTGGTATTTAGCTCAATTCATGCGCGTTTGCACAACTCGATGGATCGCGTTCTGAAAGTATTGCATCGCATCAACTCTGCGTACCTAACCGTTGAAGACTTGAAAGCATACGAAGCTGGACTTGAAATTGATCCGTCAGACTTTGATGGTCCGATGGACATCATCCCAGTCAGTGATCCTGCTATCTTTAGTGAAACGCAACGCTTTGCACAAAACCAAGCGATTTTGCAACGCTCGCAATTGTTCCCGCAGATGTACAATCAACGCAAAGTTGAGGAAGCGTTCTTAACGGTCATGAAGTTATCGGCTGATGATTACTTGCAACCCGAACCCGGAAAAGAGGATATGGATCCTATTTCCGAAAATGTTGCAGCGTCAATGGGAAGACCAATCTATGTGCTACCCAAACAAGATCATCTAGGTCACTTGATGACGCACATGGCATTTTTGCAGTCACCCTTGTTTGGCAGAAATCCTGCTATCATTACAAACTACCTTTATCCTATTTCACTTCACTTGCGTGATCATCTATTGAATTATTATTTAACCGAATCACACAAAGCAGCATCTAAGGCAGAAAAAGATGATGTGATTGGCAATGATGTATCTGAGCAAGTTAGCTTGATGATGAAAGTGCAACAATTTATCGAGCAACAATTAGATGGTTTTGGTCAAGAGCTTGCAACGATTACGCAAGAAGCACAGCAGTACAAACCACAACCACAATTGCCACCCGATAACACCATGCAGGTTGCACAGCTCAACGCGCAAACACAACAGGCTGCGATGCAACAACGTGCGCAATCTGATCAGGATAAATTGCAAATTGAACAAGCTAAATTACAACAGTCGCAACAAACTGATCAAGCCAGAATGCAACAATCACAAGAACTTGAAAAAGCAAAACTTCAATTAGCTGCTCAAGAAAACATGATGGAGATGCAACGTGATGCACAACGTGAAATGGCAAATGCAAAACAAGCTGCATTTGAAGCGCAAGTAGAAAATCAACGCTCTGCTGCTGAAATGCAGGCAAGAGAGCGTATGAATGCCGCAGATAATCAAACAGCAATGCAACTTGCGCAAGCTGAGATCATAAGCGGTGAAAAGTTTGGTGTCAGCACTGGCACTGGAATCAATCCTAATCCTTAATGGAGATATGACATGAGTGATACAAAAGGCAAAGAAGTACCCATGACTGGCGCATGTGTTAAACAACACAAACGCATGGCAGCCGGTGAAAAGCTAGACGGACAAAAAATGCCAAGTGCGCCAAAAGAGTCTAAGACTCCTGCATGAACATTGAGTCAAAATTACTCAATCGCCTTAAAGAGTCACAGCTTAGATACAGCGTTGACTCTTTAAAGCAACCAGTACAGCGCGATGCTTTTGAGTATGGGCATCGCACTGGTGTGGTAGCAGGTTACGAAGCTGCCATCAACGTACTCTTAACTTTAATTGACGAGGAAAAATATCGTGACAACGATTTATGAGAATGCTTTAGCTGAGGCTTTCCCTGCTGTAGAAGCAGGCATCCAGCCTTTTGGGAGCCGCGTTCTGGTGCAGATTCGTACTCCAAAAAGTACATCGGCTGGCGGCATTATTTTAAGTACCGACACAAAAGACACAGAGAAGTGGAACACACAGGTGGCAAGAGTTGTGTCGATAGGTCCGGTGGCTTTTAAGAATCGAACAACCTTAGAGTCATGGCCTGAAGGCGATTGGTGTCAAGTAGGTGACTTTGTGCGTGTAGCTAAGTATGGTGGTGATCGATACGAGGTACCAGTAAACAACAACGAATCTGCAATGTTTGTAATATTTAATGACCTTGACATTATCGGCAAGGTTTTAACAGATCCACTAAAAATTAAAGCATTCATCTGATAGGAGATGGGACGATGGCAAACGAAATATTAAATGAAGACGACGAATTTGATAACGAAGACAATGACAGCGACATTGTTATTGTTACGGATGATTCAGATGATGAGGATCAAGACGAGCGAATTCTTGGCAACGATGCAAATGATGATGAACGTGCCGCTATTCGTGAACGTAGACGAAAAGAGAAAGTAGAGCGAAAAGATAGAAAAGACACAGCAATCAAACGCGACAAGATGGAGCTTGATTTCCTTCGTAAGCGTAATGACGATTTAGAGCGCAGATTAACCGCACAAGAAACACGCTCGCAAAAGTCTGACATCAATAATATTGACTCACATTTACAGCACGCTGTGAATGAAGTTCACATGGCAGAGCGCGTAATTGAGAAAGCAGTTGATGCTGGAAATGGTGCAGATGTTGCACAAGCTATTCGACTGCGTGATCAAGCTATTTCGCGTGCCAAAGAGATCCATGAGATTAAACAACAAGCAGAGCGTCAAAATGCACCGCAACAACCATCGATTGATGAGCTGACTATGTTCCATGCTCGTGAGTTTATGGATGACCATAAATGGTACGATGCAACAGGTGATGACGAAGATTCTGCGGTAGTTTTGGCTATTGATAAACGATTGGCAAAAGAAGGTCTTGATTCGCGCACTGAAGAATACTGGGACGAATTGCGCAATCGTATTGAAAAAAGATTGCCACATAAATTTGGCAGACAAGCAGGACGTACACCGCGTGGCGGTCCTAGCGTTGGATCTGGTCGTGAGCATGCACCAACATCAACGCGCAAAGAGATTTACATCAGTCCAGAAAGAAAGCAGGCGTTAATGGAAGCTGGAGTTTGGGACGACGCGACATTAAGAAATAAATATGTCAAGCGTTACGCTGAGTACGATAGAAAGAATAAAAATTGATTTTTAAAAATTTTTTACTATATAATTTACACAACCGCTGAAAGGAGCGAGTCATATGACAACAACAGACGAACGCATTAGATCAAACAAACCCGCTGGAAACGATATTCGGACAAGTCGCACGATGAAAGATCGAGCCATAGAAGAAAATCGAGAAGTCACAGACGATGAGCGAGTTGAAATGTTCCGTCAACAATTTTTTAATTCGTCTTTACCGGATTTACCCAGTATCGATGGCTGGCACACTTGCTGGCTTACAACGACGAACCCAAGAGATTCAATTCACACGCGCATGCGTTTAGGTTATGAAGCAGTAAAGCCTGAAGACATTCCAGGCTGGGAATATGCCACACTTAAAACAGGCGATTGGACAGGATTTATTGGTGTGAATGAGATGCTTGCATTCAAATTGCCAAATTCATTGTACTTTAAGTACATGAAAGAAGCTCATCACGATGCGCCACTCCGTGAAGAAGAAAAACTTACGGATACCGCTGACTTTTTAGAGCAAAGCGCAAAAGCATCGAAATCACGTTTGTCTATTGGTGAAGGTAACATGGAACTAGGCGATGATAGAGAGGCTCTTTTTGACCTCTAAACCATCTAATTTTTAGGAGCTATTATGTCTACAACAAGCGCACCTTACGGCTTTAGACCTGCTTTCCACAACAGTGGTCAGATGCGTCCAAAAGCCTATACAATCGCAAGCACTTACGCTGCGTCTATTTACTCTGGTGATCCAGTTAAATTAGTCACCGCTGGTACAGTTCAACTTGGTACGTCAGACGGTACACGTTCTGGTACAACTGATGGTATTTCATTACTTGGTATTTTTGCCGGTGTTGAATATTTAGACTCAACCGGTAAACCAACCATTGCGCCATTTTGGACTGGTGGCACTACTGGTACAAATATTGTTGCTTGGGTTTATGATGATCCAGAAACTTTGTATGACGTTCAATTTGCAAATGCCGGAACCGCAGGTACCGATTCAGTTCAAGTTGCTGTTGGTGGCGAATGCGATTGGCGCGTTGCATCACCAGGCGGATCTACTGCAACAGGTATCAGCTCAACATACTTAACAGCAGAAGTTGCAAACTCTGGTCAATTCCAGATCACTGGTTACGCTTATCTTGTTACCGATTCACCAACTGATGCATTTGTAAACATGAGCGTTCGATTGAACGAATCACAATACAAAGCACCTGTTAATACCATTTAAAGGAGAATATAAATGGCTACTCCTATGAGAAGTACGGACTTTAGATCCGTAGTAGAACCAATCCTTAATGAAGTATTTGATGGTGTTTACGATCAACGTGCTGATGAATGGAAACAGGTTTTCACCGAGCAAAAAGGTATTGCGCGTAACTATCACGAAGAACCCGTTTTATACGGATTCGGTGCTGCGCCTGAATTACCTGATGGTATGGCTGTTACTTATCAATCAGGTGGTGTGTTGTTCTTACAACGTTACTTGTACAAAGTTTACGGTCTTGCGTTTGCATTAACCAAAGTATTGGTTGAAGACGGTGATCATATCCGTATTGGTCAAACATACGCTAAACACTTAGCGCAATCTTTAGTTGAAACAAAAGAAACATTAGCGGCTAACATTTTGAACCGTGCTTTCAACGGCTCATATACTGGTGGTGACGGTGTATCTTTAATTTCTACATCGCATCCTATCGTTTCTGGTACATTCAGCAATCAGTTAACTACTGCCGCTGCATTATCACAAACATCTTTGGAACAATTGTTAATTCAAATTCGCAACGCTGTTGACAACAACGGTAAACGTATTCGCTTAACACCAAAACAAATCGTTACCGGTCCAAGCAACGTATTTCAAGCTGAAGTGTTATTGAAATCAGTTTTGCGTGCTGGTACCGCTGACAACGACATCAACCCTGTTAAATCTTTAGGTTTACTAGGTGACGGTCAAGCTAACTTATCTCGTATCACTTCTACAACTGCATGGTGGGTTCAAACTGATGCACCTGAAGGTTTGAAACTGTTAATGCGTCGCCCATTAGAGAAATCTATGGAAGGTGACTTTGAAACAGACTCAATGAGATACAAGGCGACAGAGAGATACGTGATCGGATGGACTGATCCAAGAGGAATTTTTGGAACGTCCGGAGTCTGATCTCTTATAAATCAAGCACTTAAGTTAAAAATGGGAACCCACGAAAGTGGGTTTTCTTTTGCTTATTGATACAGTGTTCCTTCTGTAGTATTATAACAATACACTTAACAGGAGGAATTATGAAAAACGTAATTTACAAAATTAGAAATATTTTAGACAATCATTATTATATTGGTAGCACCGTTGATTCAAGAAAACGGTTTTGGGAGCATAGAAAGAATTTAAGAAATGGAACGCATGATTGTATTCATTTGCAACGTGCGTGGAACAAGTATGGCGAAGATTGTTTTAAGTTTGAAATAGTTGAGCAATTAAATGATCGCAGTGAATTATATCCAGCAGAACAAAAATGGTTAGATAATCATTTTAAACAAAGTTATTTTTATAATGTGTCACCAAATGCAGATTCTCCTATGCGGAATGCTACACCAGAAATGCGTGCGCATTTGTCTAAAATAGCAAAAGAATGGCATAAAAAAAATGTACATCCTATGCAAGGGAAAAAAGGAACGCCAGAACAAAATGCGCACTTATCAAAAGTATTAAAAGGATTGCATGCTGGCGAAAAACACTATCGATACGGTAAAACAGTATCAGAAGAAACGCGCAAAAAAATAGGTGACACACAACGCGGAAAGCCAAAAGGTGAAGGAAGAAAAGTATCACCCGAAGGCATGGTTAAAATACGCGCAGCATCGAAGGCTGGTCACTACAGTCATTGGCAAGGGAAAACACACACACAAGAAAGCAAAGAAAAAATGTCAAAAAAAGTAATTTGCGTAAACGACAATATTATTTTTTCTAGTCTTACAAAAACGCTTGAACATTATCAAATACAAATGCCAACATTGCGACGCGCATTATTATCTGAAAAGCCAATACAACGTGGACGTTTAGCTGGATATATTTTTAAGTATTATGAATGATATGATAGACTAATATCATCTGGAAACCTTTAACGCTATGCACGACTGACCAGACAGACGACATGAAGACTGCATAGTAAAACCTTTCATGTGAGGAATACATCATGGCTTCAACTACATTTTCTGGACCAGTAACATCTACAAACGGCTTTATTGGTGCAATTACTGGCTTAGAAACAGTTACAACATTAACAGCAGCATCAACATTGACTACCGCACAAAGTGGTACAACTTTCTTTTTAAACTCTGCAACAGAATTTGTAACTACACTTCCTGCGCCTGTAGCCGGTTTAAATTACACATTTATTGTTACTGCTGCTCCTTCTGGCGCAAGCTACACCATCGTTACTGCATCAAGTGCTAACATTATCAAAGGTCAAGCGGTTAACGCTGCTGGCGTTGCTGGTGATACTGGCACTGCTGATGACACCATTTCTTTTGTTGATGCACAAGCTGTTGCTGGCGATCAAGTTACTGTGATCAGTGACGGTACATCTTGGTTTGCAAAAGCGTTTTGCGCTGTTGCGGCTGGTGTGACATTTACACAAGCAAGCTAATTTGATGAGGCGAATTAACGCCTCATTTCAATCAACAGGGGAGCATCATGGCTGACGTAGTAGCATCACAAACATTGCTTGACGGTGAACGATTGTTTATTGGCAAGTTTACAAATATCTCTGACGGCACAGGTGAAACTGCTGTTGTCAAAATTAATCCATCAACACTTAGCGTGAACGCTTATGGTCGCGCATGTAATGGCGTTAAGATTAATAAAATATGGGCAACCACACATGGCATGGAAGTGCGTATTTTATGGGACGCAACAACCGATGTATTTGCATGGCTGATTCCGCAAAACAGTAATTATTTGATGGATTTCTCAAGTTTTGGTGGTTTGCAAAACAATGGTGGAACAGGTGTTAATGGCAACGTGTTATTCACAACAGCAGATGCATCTGCCGGTGATATGTACACAATTGTCATTGAGTGCATTAAAACTTATGCAAACGCATAACAGAGGATACGATCATGGGCGCAACATTAAAATACGGTGAGTTTGAATTTGGACCGCAAATGCATTACAGCAAAGGCGGTGCGTGTGGATATAAAGAAGGCGGATCTGCTAAAAAAACAATGGGTGGATCATGTGGTGGTTACAAAGAAGGCGGATCTGTTAAAAAACAAATGGGTGGTCCATTAGTTTCCGGTCCGGCAAATGTTGCACCAGGTCGTGCAAGCAAAGGTGGCAAAGTAGCTCCTAAAATGTGCAAAGCAGAAGGCGGAAAAGTAGTTGAAAAAGCTACTGGTGAAAAATACGCCAGCAAAAAAGCAATGATGCAACATGAAAAAAGTGAAACACCACGCGAGCAACGCCAAGAAATGATGAAAGGAAAGATTCCTGTTCGCAAGTCAGTTCCTGTAGCATCACAATCGCCTTTAATTGCCATGAAAAATGGCGGTAAAATTTCAGAAGCTAAAGTTGGCAAAGTAATGAACGAATTCAAAGCTGGCGATTTGCATTCTGGAAGTAAAAAAGGACCGGACGTGACCAATTCAAAGCAAGCATTAGCAATTGCATTGTCTGAAGGTCGCAGAGCAATGAAGAAAAAATAGATTTTACACCGACTATTCAATTATAATTGGATAACACGGGCAACTGTATCAGTATGCCGTCAAGACTTTTAAACTGAGGTTACGATGGCATATTCTGACAGTATTTCCAACACAACATTTAACGCTCTGAAGGTCGTGGATCACGCCTTTCGACGTTGCCGATTAACAGCGCAAGCAATCACTGCTGAGATGCAGGATTACGCTTTGGATTCGCTGTATCTTTTCTTGTCTGAACTGGCAAACATCAAACCTCCAAGTTGGTGCATTGAAAAAGTCATTCTTCCAATGTACGAGAATCAGCAAATTGTAACGCTTCCGATTGGCACAGTGGATGTACTAAATTTAAATTATCGTGTCTTGCAATTATTGTCAGGCGCAGAAACCACAACATCCACCAGCTATAAAGTTAACTTTACATCACAGACTGTTGTCACCACTGTGGGTATCAACTGGTCAGCAAACTCAGTTGCGGTTACGTTTCAAGTCAGTGATAACGGATCAACATGGACAACGGTTGGATCATCTAATGTAACGGCAGTTGCTGGTGATATTGTCTGGACTGATATTTCTGCGGCTAAGGCGTATAGTTATTTTAGAATAACGTCAACGAGTCCAATGAGCTATTACGCCATTACGCTTGGCAATATGCCACAAGAGATCCCACTTGGTTTGCTAAACCGCGACGACTACGTTAATCAAAGCAATAAAGTTTTCCCATCTCGCCCAAACTCTTATTGGTTTCAACGTGACTTGCCAAGTCCAGTGGTCAATATCTGGCCTGCACCATTTCTTGCGGCAGAGCAAGCGCAGTTGATCCTTTGGCGGCAAAGACAGATTATGGACACCACAAACCTTCAACAAGACGTAGAAGTTCCTCAGCGTTGGCTTGAAGCTATCGTAAATGGTCTTGCTGCGAGAATGGCGGCAGAAACACCCGCAGTTGATGCTAATTTAATTCCAGTGCTTGATCAAAAGGCGGCTATGTCAATGCAACGTGCATGGGATGGTGACAATGATGGTAGTCCAACAAAAATTAATCCTGGCATTGGCTGTTACACAAAATGAGCATTTATTTAGACACAACAGGAGAACCTACACTTGGCATTGGAATATGTGCCAGATGTTCGCGTAAATTCAAATTAGCTGAATTGCATCCTGATCCTAATTACCCAAACTTGATGGTATGTAAAGATGATACCGATGAATATGATCCTTATCGTTTAGCACCAAGACCACCTGATCAAATTGTGTTGCCATTTAATAGACCTGATACATCAATCAATACACATCCGGCTGGTTTGATCCAAGAAGCTGGCGACGAATTTATCATTACTGAAGACGGTAATGCTTACTTGGAGATTTAAACAATGTCTGACGTACCCAGCAATTTAATCCCTACACGAATTACGCAACTTCCAACTGCACCTGTTGCATCAGAAGACAGCTTGATGATGATTGTCTACAACGGCAACAATTATCAAATCAGAGTCGGAGATCTTTTGAGTGTTGCTGGTGTTCCTACAACACGGCAAGTAATCGCTGGAACCAGTTTAACAGGCGGTGGTCAACTTTCTAGCAATGTAACGCTTAGTGTGGCAAATGGTGGTATCACTAGCACACAGCTAAGTGCTACAGGTGTTACTGCTGGATCTTACGGTGATGCCACAAATATTCCTGTTTTTACCGTAGATTCAACTGGTCGCGTCACTGCCGCATCAACGATTGCCGCAACCATTTCTGGCTATGTTCCTACCACACGTCAAGTGATTGCTGGCACTGGTTTAACTGGCGGTGGACCGCTAAACGCAAATGTGACGCTTGCCGCTGATTTATCCGATAGTTTACCTTTAGCGGGATTAACAACAGGATCCGCTGGTGTTGCCACATCTATGTCACGATCAGATCACAAGCATCCGCAAGTTGATTTATCGAGTGCGAATGAAGTTGAAAATATTCTTGGTTTAAGTAATGGCGGTACAGCAAGAAGTCTTACGCCTAATGCTGGTGCAATTATTTGGTCTGGTGCTGATGGTTTATATGTCAGTGCGGCTGGGACTTCTGGGCAAGTATTAGTTTCTGGTGGTGCTTCTGCGCCAACGTGGGGATCCGCAATTGTTGTTTCTGATCAAGCTGCAAATGTTGTTTATGCAGGTCCAACAAGTGGCGTAGCGGCTCCGACAGTGTTTCGTGCATTAGTTAATGCAGATTTACCTTCGTCTGGAGTGACTGCTAACACTTATGGATCATCAACCACAGTTCCTGTTATTACTGTCAATTCTAAAGGTGTTGTTACTGGTGTTACGACTTCATCTATAATCGGTACATTGTCATATCAAGGTGGATGGAACGCTTCAACAAACGTACCTGCTTTAGTTTCTAGTGTTGGCACCAATGGTTATTATTATGTTGTTACCGCTGCGGGATCTACAAATTTAAACGGTATCACTGATTGGGCAATAGGTGACTGGGCAATATTTAATGGTACGGTTTGGCAAAAGATTGATCAGACTAACACAGTCACGTCAGTAAACGGTCAAACTGGTGCAGTTAGCGTTGGCACGGTGACTTCTGTTGCAATGACAGTTCCAACTGGTTTGTCTATTAGTGGTACACCGATTACAACGTCTGGAACATTAGCACTAACGCTCTCTGCCGGTTATTCAATTCCAACGGACGTTAATCAAACAAATTGGACGACAGCTTACACACAAACACAGCAATGGAATGGCGGTAGCACGAATTTAGTAGCGGCTACAGGCAGAACATCGCTGGGTGGTACGACGGTTGGTCAAAGTATGTTTACGCTTACCAATCCAAGTGCAATTACTTTTCCTCAGTTCAATGCTGACAATACCGTTAGCGCATTGACAGCATCCGCATTTAGAACCGCTATTGGCGCAGGAACGAGTTCGACTACGGGAACAGTAACAAGCGTAGGTGGTACTGGAACTGTAAACGGTATCACTTTAACAGGAACAGTAACTAGTACAGGAAATTTAACACTTGGCGGCACACTTAGCGGTGTTAGTTTAACAACGCAAGTATCTGGTACGCTTCCGGTATTAAACGGTGGTACAGGTACAACAACGCCAGCATTAGTAGCTGGTTCAAATGTAACTATTTCTGGTACATGGCCAAACCAAACTGTTAACGCTACAAGCGGAAGTAGTGGAACAGTCACATCTGTATCTATTGTCAGTGCAAACGGTTTTGCAGGTACAGTAGCAACGGCAACCACAACACCTGCTATCACGTTGACAACCAGTATTTCTGGTGTTCTTAAAGGTAATGGTACAGCTATTTCTGCGGCTGTTGCTGGTACAGATTATCAATCAGCGCAAAGCGTGACTGGAATGGTTAAGTCAAGTGGTACAACCAGATCTGCGGCTACGTCTGGCACAGATTATAGTGCGGGAACATCTGCTTTAGCTACGGGTATTGTTAAAAGTACCACTACTACGGGTGCGTTGACTATTGCTGTTGCCGGTACTGATTATCAAACAGCGCAAAGTGTGACTGGTATCGTTAAATCTAGCGGCACAACACGATCTGCCGCAACATCTGGTACAGACTTTAGCGCAGGAACGTCAGCACTTGGGACAGGTATTTTAAAAAGCACCACAACAACTGGCGCATTAACCATTGCTGTCGCCGCAGACTTTCCAACGCTTAATCAAAACACGACAGGCACAGCCGCAGGTCTTTCTGCTACCTTAGCTATTGCATCTGGTGGAACTAATTCAACAGCAACACCAACTGCTGGTGGTGCAGGTTATGGTACTGGTACAGCGCACGCTTATACAGCTGCTGGAACAGCTGGTCAAGTTTTAACATCGGCAGGCGCAAGCGCACCAACGTGGAGTGGTATTAACGGAGGCACATTCTAATGATTGGCGAGCTAATTACTAAAGTATTTGATGAGCGTAATGCGAGTCATGCAAGGCATTGGACAACAGACTCGTATGCACAGCATCAGGCATTGGGTGAGTTTTATGATGAATTGATCACGCTCATTGATAAATTTGTTGAAGCACAAATTGGAACTTTTGGTAAAATTGAAGAAATTCCAAATGATGATCCGCATATTGAAAAACTCATTCGTGATAACTTATCGTGGATCAATGATAATCGAAGTGAATTATCAAGCAATGTGCCAGCACTTGAAAACATATTAGACGAACTAGCGGGTTTGCACATGTCAACCCTATTTAAACTTGAAAATTTGAGGTAACAACATGGCAGCTTCTGGTTTCACACCCATTCAGCTTTATCGAACAGCAACAGCAAGTACATCGCCTACGTCTGGAAATTTAATCGCAGGTGAGCTTGCGATCAATTACAACACGGCTGATATGTCAGTTTGGGCATTAAACAGCGGTGGATCCGTAATAAGATTAATGAACAATCCTGCCGGTTTAAAATATCCAACAGTGGATGGTACGGCTAACTATGTTTTAAAAACAGACGGTGCAGGTACATTATCGTGGGTAGCACAACCAACAGGTACAGTCACCTCAGTAAGCGGCACAGCACCAGTCGTATCAAGTGGCGGAGCAACACCTGCAATTAGCATGGCGGCTGCAACTACGTCGGTTAATGGGTATTTAACCAGTACAGATTGGACTACGTTTAACGGTAAATACTCAACAGGTGGTGCATTAGGCACACCATCTAGTGGTACGCTGTCATCTTGTACAGTGGATGGAACAAATGGCGTTGGGTATATCAATATTCCTCAAAACAGCCAATCTACCGCCTATACACTTGTTGCTGCGGATGCGGGAAAACATATCTTCCACCCTTCAACTGACGCTAATGCTCGGACGTTTACTATCCCTGCAAATGGTTCAGTAGCGTATCCAATTGGCACAGCAATTTCTTTTGTTAATATGACTTCTCAAGTCGTCAGTATTGCTATTACAACAGACACAATGTATTTAGCTGGTACAGGCACAACAGGTACGCGCTCACTTGCTCAGTACGGTACAGCAACAGCACTTAAAATGACATCAATAACTTGGATTATTTCTGGTGCGGGGTTAACCTAATGAGTGGAATTCTTCAAGCAGTAATGCGTGATTTTCGTTCTTATGGTCCTGTGCCAAGCCAACAAGCCTACACAACGGCGGGGACTTATACATGGGTTGCACCAGCTAATGTCACTTCAGTTTCTGTTGTAGCTATTGGTGGTGGTGGTGATGGCGTAAGCGGAGCAGGGGGAGGTCTTGGGTATCGAAATAGCACGGCCACTACTCCGGGTTCTTCATACACTGTTGTTGTTGGTGGGGCTGGCGCAGCATCATACTTTAATAATACTTGCATAGTTCGAGGCGGGGGAGGCGCAAGCACCGGCGCACACCCAATTGCAGGTGGTACTTATACAGGCGATGGGGGGGGCAACGGCGGAAGTACATTTGTAATTGGATGCTACAGCGGCGCAGGCGGAGCTGGAGGTTACGCTGGCAACGGGGGCAATGGCGGTCCTACGGTTGGGTCTGCGGGGGGTGGCGGCGGCGGCGGCGGCGGCGGGTATAACCCCGTAACTTGCGTTAGAGGCGGGGGCGGAGGTGTCGGCATTTTAGGTCAAGGTTGTAACGGTGCGGGAGGGACTGGCTCTATTCCTGACGGTAAAGGTGGCTCTGGTGGAAGTAATGCTAACAATGGTGGGATTGCGGGAGTTTACGGCGGCGGCGGCGGGTTCAACGGTTGTTGCGTTCGAACTGGAAGTCGAGGCGCAGTTCGTATTATTTGGGGTACTGGAAGGGCGTTTCCTTCAACTTGTACGGGGGATAAATAGTGAATCTTTATATAGAAATTGAAAACGGGCTACCAATAAACCATCCCGCTCTTGAAGAAAATCTACTACAAGCGTTTGGTGAAATACCTGTGCATTGGGAATCTTTCCTTCGTGTTGAACGACCTATACTAGCTGCATATCAAACACTTGACACACAAGACCCAGAATATCTATTAGTTGAGAATGTGTGGACAGACGTATGGTCGATTCGTAATATGACTGCTGATGAAATAGCTTTTAAACAACAAGCTGTTAAAGAAAATTGGGTATCACTTCCTAACCGTGAAAATTTTGCTGCGTGGGTATTTGACGAAATTACATGCTCATTTATTCCTCCTGTACCCAGACCGGATGATGGTAAACTATATCGGTGGGATGGAGCAGTGAATAATTGGGTTGAAATAACTCCTCCTGCAATAATCTAACATTATTGGAGAGTTTTCGTGACCGAAAAACCAAACACTCAACTGGATGTGGCGTATCATTTCCCTTGCCCAATTTATTTGATTGAGCGCCCCGATTTTTTAAATGCTGTCAAAGAAGTGTCAAATGAACAATTAGAAACGTCACGCAAAAAACATGATTTAAATGAGATTTATCCCGTTGTGATGACTAATAATTATTATGCTGATGCACGAGTAACCGACTTCGCTAACTTTGTTGGCGCAACTGCTTGGAATATATTGCAAGAGCAAGGATATGCAATGGAAGATAAAGTGGTGCAGTTTACTGAAATGTGGACGCAAGAACATCATAAGCATTCGTCAATGGAGCAACATATACATGGCTTTGGTGTTCAAATAGTTGGATTTTATTTTTTAGAAGTTCCAGAAAATAGCTCGCGCGTTGTGTTTCATGACCCAAGAGCAGGTAAAGTGCAAAATGATTTACCAGAACAAGAAATGTCTAACGCAACGCCAGCAAGCAGAATGGTTAACTTTGAAGCAAAAGAAGGCCGGTTAATATTTTCTAATTCATGGCTGCCTCATTCTTTTACTCGTCATGCGTCAGATAAACCGATTAAATTTGTGCATTTTAATTTGACTGTAGCACAAGCACAACCTTCATGTTTAATGCCTGCTGCTGAAATTATATGAAATACAGAATACGATTTAACAAAACTCGCGGTCAAGAAGGTAGAGGGTCAGTAGACCATGTTTGGCGAGTGTTTGAAGGTGATAAAGAGTATTTGTTTAAAAACTTAGATATTCGCGTACCAGTTAAAAGTGAAAAAGAAGCTGAAACAGAAGATTGGAATATTGTCTGCGAAGGCAAACTATCCATAGATAGAGAAACATCAACTGCAATTATTGGAGATGGTAATGAACAAAATACTTAAAGCATGGAACTACTTAATGGCTCGATTAAAAGAGCCTTCTACCTACGCGAGTGTGGCTGCGTTATCTACGATGGCGGGTGTGAATATTGACGCAGTACCTGTGCATGACAGCTTAACTGTCGCTAGTGTGGTGTTTGGTATGATTGGACTGTTTGCATCAGAAGGCAAATAACATGACTAATTACTTCAAACCGGAAGAATTTGAGTGTCATTGCGGGTGCGGAGAGAAAGACGTTAACCCTAAGCTCGTAGAGCTACTTAATCGCATTCGTGAGTCGTTTGGTAAACCTATTACCATTATGAGCGGTAGAAGATGTGAAGCGCACAACACGAAAGTGGGAGGTGCAAAGCATAGTCAACACGTTCTTGGCAACGCAGCCGATATTAAAGTAAAAGACGTGCCGCCAAAAGAAGTGCAAGAATATCTCATGAAGCATTTTGATGATGACTGCAAAGGTCTTGGACGCTACAAATCTTTTACCCATATTGATGTTCGTGATGGTAAAATTGCACGCTGGAATGGATAATAAACAGGATTAGACATGGACATTAATCGCGAGAGTTTAAAGGCACTTTTCTTGGAGGCTCTGCAAGAGCATCATGAAGAAGTTATTGATTCTCATGCATCACATCACGAATGGATACAAGAAAGAATAGAAGCTGAAAAGTTAAGAAAAGAAATGATTAAAAAAGTAACGGAAGCGGCAATACAATGGTCAGTTGCTGGTCTTTTAGGCACGGCAGCTTATTGGATGCAAACGCATTTTAAGCCATAAAAGATAGACTACACGCGGTACAAATACTATAATTTACTAAAAATGTGCCTGCTGCAACAGCTCGCTTATGATCACTTGGAGTCATTATGAGCAACAATAGCAGCGTAACATACACAACACTACTTACAGACCTTCGACGATACCTAGAGCGTGGTTTCACGCAAGAGTCTGATCCATACGTTTATGAGCAACTACCTCGGCTTATAACGCTTGCTGAACGCAGAATTTCCCGTGAGCTTAAAGTCACAGGATTTATTGTGCCAGTCACCACAACATTACCTGCTGGCGTATCAGTTTACCCAAAACCTGATAGATGGCGTGAAACGGTTTCCATGCACATTGGCACTAATGCAATTCACAGCAGATCCTATGAGTATATTCGCAATTACTGGCCTGACAGTGAAGAAACTGGCACACCAGAGTATTACGCTGATTATGATTATTTCCATTGGTTAATTGCGCCAACACCTGCTACTGATACCACCATAGAGATCCTTTATTACGAGCAACCTCGTTTTCTTGGCGAAGAAACTCAAACAAACTTCATTACCGACTTTGCCCCAGACTTATTGCTTTACGGTACGTTACTTGAAGCAGCACCTTATCTAAAAAATGATGCACGCTTGCAAACTTGGCAAACGCTTTATGATCGTGCAGCGCAATCACTCAATGGCGAAGATCTGCAACGCATTCTTGACCGAACTGCAATTAGGAATAAAGCATAATGACTACATCATACAATTACGTTTTTGGCGGTGCTACCGTCTATCCATCGGAAGTCAGCTACGAAGCATTAACACTGACAGCAAACGTACAATTAAGTTGGCCGGAAGAAACTTCTGCGTCAAGCAATCTTGCCGCTAAGATTATTGATATTCAAACCACGACGGCTGCCTTAAAGATTCTGCTTCCTGATGCACAAAAAGCAGGAACGGGGCAGACAATCTTATTTAATAACATCGGCACGCAAACTATCATCATTGCTAATTATGATGGTACACAGGTGGTGTCTATTGCCACTGGGACATTGTGGCAAGTTTATTTAACAAACAATTCAACATCTGCTGGCGTATGGCGTTCACTGCAATATGGTGCGGCTACTTCACAAACTAATGCATCCTCATTAGCTGGAACAGGCATTGTTGCAGTTGGCACTGTGTTATCACAGTCTGTGCCAGTCACCACTTTTAGTGCTAACTTTACATTGGGCGTTACAGATCGCGCCAAGATGTACAATTGGACGGGTGCAGGGGGTATCGTCACATTCCCATCGGCTGCAACGGTTGATAATTGGTTTATTTATTTGCGAAATTCTGGAACGGGTGCAATTGTTGCAACACCAGCAGGAACAAACACAATTGATGGTTTAGCATCGTTAAGTTTTCAACCTGGTGAATCAGCTATTATTGCATCGGATGGCAGTAACTTTTACACCATAGGATTTGGTCAACCTGCGACATTTGCGTTTGATTACACGTCTATTGCTGTAGCAGGCACTGGCACCTATACACTTTCTGGATCTGAATTAAATCGAGTTGCTTACAATTTTACCGGCTTATTAACTGGCAATCGCACCATCATTGTTCCAACAACGGTACAGCAATATTGGATAACCAATAGTACAACAGGATCTTATACGTTTACAGTTAAAACAGCCGCTGGTGCTGGTGTTACGACTACACAAGGTCAACGCGGTATTTATTACTGTAATGGCACTGATTTTCTTATTGCCGATACTGCCTCTATTGCACTTCCAATTGATATTTCGCAAGGTGGTACTGGCGCATCAACAGCCGGTGGCGCACTAATCAATTTAGGTGGTGGATCCACTGGTATTAGTATTTTTTCTGCTGTTACTCAGACTAATGCATGGACTGCGTTGGGTACTGCTCAGTCTGGTAATGTCAATGGTGGGACGTTCTAATGAGTACCATCATCTTAAAGTCAGATCCTGGCATTAAACGTGACGGAACCAAGTTTGAAGGTAATGCTTACGTTGATGGCCAGTGGGTTCGCTGGCAACGTGGTCTTCCACGCAAGATTGGTGGATTTAGATCAACAACCAAATATTTGCCAGAAAAAAGCACGGGTTTAACTAATATAAACAAAGGCGATTTTGTTTATGTTCATTCTGGATCGGCTACTGAGCTAAATAGACTCACCATTGATGCAAGTTATAACAGCTCGATTATTACGAGTAGAACACCAATAGCGGTTGTATCAACTGGAAGTGTAACTTTAACTGGTGGTGCTGCTGGCGTTGTTAGCATGATTACCATAAATGGCGTAGATATTATGTCTGCGCCTGTTTTATATGTGACCAGCTTGTCTGCTACTGCAACGGCTGTTGCGGCAAATATTACTGCTTACACGTCTTTCCCAAATTATGCTGCAACCGCAGTTGGCACAACTATTACGATTACATCCACTAACACTGGATCTATTTATAACGGTTATGTAGTCGTTGCAACCACAACAACGATTACCACTACAAAAGTGGATATGTCTGGTGGATCTGAAGCATTAATTGAAGATT
>Ga0209298_10000409_pt1 | contig 28451 bp, 27 predicted proteins | sample S_140806_EF_Meta_FD_187325 | JGI IMG/M metagenome (GOLD analysis project Ga0209298, IMG submission 187325) | Freshwater microbial communities from Lake Simoncouche, Canada to study carbon cycling - S_140806_EF_MetaG (SPAdes) (version 2) | ecosystem: Environmental > Aquatic > Freshwater > Lake ... | reverse complement strand
GTCGCATAGGCGCTCCCTCACCGGAGGGAATCACTTACCTATGCAGAAGGAAGCAAAGAGCTTGTCCAGCATACGCTCATTATCGATGCGACCGACGATCTCCCCCAGGGCGTCCAGGGCGACCCGGCCTTGGGCGGCCGCGAGCTCGGTCTGGATGGGAGCTTTAAGGTGCCCGGCGGCTTCGGAAAGGGCGGTCGCCGCCCGGGCCAGGGCCTCGGCATGGCGGACGCTGACCACGAGGTCTTCGGCCCCCGGGGCGATTTCCTTGGCGATGAGGAAGTCGCCGAGCTTGGCGCGGAGCGCCTCCGCGTCCCGTCCGTCCAGGAGGCAGGCGGAAAGTTTCGCGATGTGCGGGAGGAAGTCTTTCTGCGCGCGATGCGCGGGGAGGTCGGACTTGTTCGCGACGATGAGCGTGCGCGCGGGGTCGAGCAGCGCGACGAGATCGGCGGGCAGGGCAGGGGGCTCCGCCGATGCGTCGACGACGAGGAGGAGCAGATGCGCGCCACGCGCCTGTTCGAGCGAGCGGGCCATGCCAAGGTTCTCGAGCGTCGAGCCGCCGTCGCGCAAGCCAGCGGTGTCGATGGCGGTGACGGCGAGCGGCAAGCCGGCGACCGGCGCCTCGAGGTAGTCGCGCGTCGTGCCGGCTTCGGGGCTCACGATCGCGCGGTCCGCGCCGGCGAGCGCGTTGAGCAGGCTCGACTTGCCGGCGTTGGGCGCGCCGACGACGGCGACGCGCAGGCCTGCGCGCAGGGCGCCGTCATGCTTCGCCGTGCGGGCGTATCCATAAAGTTCTGACGCAATTTCAATCAAGCGGGCCGCAGGCCCACGCGGGTCCTCGGGCGGCAGGTCTTCCTCGGGGAAATCGATGTGGGCCTCGAGTTCGGCGAGGATTTGCAGCGTGCGGTCGGTCCAGCGGGCGACATGCCGGCCGAGTTCGCCGGCGAGCATGCGCCGCGCGGAGGCGAGCGCCCGCTCGGAGCTGGCATGGATCAGGTCGGCGACGGCTTCGGCCTGGGTCAGGTCGATGCGTCCGGCGAGGTAGGAGCGACGCGTGAACTCGCCGGGTTCGGCGAGGCGACCGCCGCGCGCGAGGCAATCTTCGGTGATGCGCCGCACGAGCAGCGGATTACCATGGCAGGTGATCTCAAGCGAGTCGTTGCCGGTGAAGGAGCGACCGGCATGCCAGAGCACGGCGACGACCTGGTCGATGGCTTCGCCGGCTTGGTTGCGCCAGATGCCGAGCGTCGAAGTCTTCTCGGCAAGCGGGGTCTTGCGGTTGAGGGCCGCGGTCGCGATGGCCGAGGCGAGGGGTCCGTCGACGCGCACGATCGCCAAGGCCGAGCGGCCGGCGGGTGTCGCGGCGGCGACGATGGTCTCGGTGGCGGACATAGGTTGGCGTGAGCCGAGGTCATCCCAAGGGGCGAGGGGAGGGGAGGCAAGCGGTGTCATACGTCCGCAAAAAGGCTGGAAGGGAAGGGCAGGCCTGACACAGTCCGCCCGAGACACTCCCGTGGAAAATCACCGCTTCCTTCTTCCTGATTCCGCCCGCCAGATCGCCGCGGCCCATGGCACCCCCTGCTATGTCTATGATCAGGCCACCCTTGAGGCCCAGGCCGACGCCATGCTGGCCTTCCCGAACGCCTTCGGCCTGACGGTCCGTTTCGCCATGAAGGCCTGCCCGAACGCCTCGGTGCTGAAGGTTTTCGCGAACAAGGGACTGCATTTTGACGCCAGCTCGGGCTGGGAAGTGCGTCGTGCCATGTTCGCCGGGGTCCCGGCTGACCGCATCTCGCTCTCCTCCCAGGAGCTTCCCGAGGATTTTCCCTCTATCCTTAATAAAGGAGTGCATGTGAACGCCTGCTCCCTCCTCCAGCTCGAGCGGATCGGCAAGGCCCTCCCGGGGCATGAGGTCGGATTGCGTTTCAACCCAGGCCGCGGTTCGGGTGGCACCGGTAAGACCAACGTCGGCGGTCCGGACTCCTCCTTTGGTATCTGGCACGAGTGGGCCGACCAGGCCCAAGCCATCGTGAAGCAATACGGCCTGATGGTCGTCCGCATCCATACGCACATCGGTTCCGGCAGCGACCCGGTCGTCTGGCAGGAAGTCTCCGCGGCCAGCCTCGCGCTCGTCAGCCGTTTCCCGACCGTGCAGACTCTCAACCTTGGCGGCGGCTACAAGGTCGCGCGCGTCGCGGCGGAGAAGGGCACCGACCCGCAGGTCGTCGGCGCCCCGGTCAAGGTCGCCTTCGAGAAGTTCGCCGTCGACGACGGACGTAAGCTCCGCCTCGAGATCGAGCCAGGCACGTTCCTCGTCGCCAACGCCGGCGCGGTGCTCTCCCGTGTCCAGGACATCGTCTCCACCGGAGCTCGTGAATTCCTGAAGCTCGACTCGGGCATGACCGAGATTCTCCGCCCTTCGCTCTACGGCTCCCAGCATCCGGTGCATCTCTACCCAGCGAAGGCTACTGGCGCCACGCGCGACTACGTCATCGTCGGCCACTGTTGCGAATCGGGTGACCTGATCAGCTGTGCGCCGGGCGAACCGGAGACGCTTGCGGCCCGCACGTTGCCCGAAGCCGCCGCTGGCGACCTCTGCGTCATCGGCGGAGCCGGCGCCTACTGCGCGGGCATGAGCACGAAGAATTACAATTCCTTTCCGGAAGCGCCTGAAGTCCTCCTGCGTCGCGATGGTAAGTTCTCGCTGATTCGTCGTCGCCAGTCGCTCGAACAGATCCTGCAGAACGAGCAGCCGGCCGAAGGTCTCTGATCGTGCCAATCCTCTCACCAGCGCTGGGCGTCACGGTGCCTGACTCGCCGCACGCGACCGTCGTCTGCCTGCCGACACTCGCGGACGTCGAGAGCTATGAGCGGAAGGAAGAGCGCGTCTGGAAAATGCTCCGGGCCGGCTATCCCCGCTTTGTGCGCAACGCGCTCGTCACCCGCGCCGCGCAGGAAGCCGCGAAGCGGTTGGGGCGCACGGGCGAACTTTTCCCGCTGGTCTCCGAGGCGAGCGCCCGCCGCCTGGCTGAACACGCCGGCGCCACGCTCACCTCCGTTGACCGTGTCGGCGATTGGTGCTTGGTCACGACGCCGGCGGGCGACGCCGCGCTGCGGCTCGCGAAGATGGTGCAGCACACCGGGTCGTTGATCTCTTCCCGCCAGGCGGAAGCCTGGCTTGCCGGTTCGACCTCGACCGACGGCTCCGCCGCCTTGCGGACGATTCGCGCGGCCTTGGCCCCGTTGCTCTCGGGTGTGGGCGCCGATGACATCCTTGTTGCCACCTCCGGCATGAACGCCGTCGACGCCGCCATCGCCTCCGTCGATGCCGTGCAGCGTCCGCGCGGGCGTTCCGCCTGGATTCAGCTCGGCTGGCTCTATGTTGATTCAACCCGCTTGTTCGAGAAGGCGCGCGACGCGAAGCACCACTTCGTCTCCGACGTCCGCGACCTCGCCGCCGTCGAACGCCTCTTGGCCACGGGAACCATCGCCGGTGTCTTCACCGAGGTGCCGAACAATCCGCAGCTCGAGACGGCGGACATCCCGACGCTTCGCGCGCTCTGCGACAAGCATGGAGCCAAGCTGCTGCTCGATCCGAGCAGCGTCGGACTTGCCTCCGTCGACGTTCTGCCTTTCGCCGACATCGTCGTCTCCAGTCTCACGAAATATGCCGGCTCCGAGGGCGACGTTATGGCCGGCGTGATCGCCGTGCATCCCTCGCGGGCCGATGCCATCGAGTTGTTGGCCGGCGTCCGCCGGCGCTTGGAGTCGCTGCACCCGCTCGACCTCGCCGCCTTGGCGACGCAGGTGGGCCGCATGACCGAAGTCACCCAGTGTCTTTCCGCTACCGCCGCGGAGATTGCCCGCCGCCTCGCGGCGCATCCGGCCGTCGCGCGCGTACGCACGGCCGACCAAGGCCCGACCGCCGACGCTTACCGCCGTCTGCTGCGCCCGGGCGCCGGGGCCGGATCGCTCATCACGCTGGAACTTCGCGGCGACATGCGTCGCGTCTACGACCGCCTGGCCGTCACGAAAGGGCCGAGCTTCGGGTTGCGTTATACTCTGGCCGCGCCGTTCCTCTGGCTCGCGCACTTCGAGGAAGTCACGAATGAGCAGGGCAGGGCGCAGATCCGCGCCGCGGGCCTCGACCCGGACCTTCTCCGCATTTCCGTCGGGCTAGAGCCGGCTGAGGATATCTGGTCGGTGTTCGCCGCCGCCCTCGCCAAATAAAAGACCCGCCTCGCGGCGGGTCGGACCTCTTCAGCGGGAGGATTTGGTCTGGCTGGACGGCTCGTCCTCGTCGCCGTCCTCATCGTCCTCTGACGCGGCGACGGATTTCTTGGCCCCGACTTTCTTGGAGGCTCGTGCCTTGTTCATGCGCTCACGGAAGGCATCGCGCTCCTTCTCCTGTAAGGCAGGGGCGCTTTCGTCGACCTTGGCAAGCGCGGCGTCAAACGCCTTGCGGTACGCCGTTTCGGAGTCCGTCGACCGTTTGCGCGCCATTTTATATTCGGCGTAGGCCTTATTTGTGAGGGCCCGGTCCGCTTTGGCCTGCTGTTCGGCGGTCATGACCTCCGGGAGGTCGTTCGCCGCCTTGCGTGCGGCGACCAGCCGAGCGTGATCGGTATCGGCAGCGCCTTCGTCCTTGGCGGGCGCGGCGGCGAGTTGGGTGTGAAGTCCGGCGGCGAAGAGCACGGCGGCGAGGGTGGTTTTGATGGTTATCATGGTGTTGGGTGGGAACGGGCTTGAAGGAAGGGTGTCATAACAGGACTATTCAAGTCCCTCGCCCTGAGGTTCACCCCATGAGTTCAACCCCTCGTCTCCTCCTAGGAGCGCTTCTCCTATTTCCTCTGGCCATCCTGGCCCAAGGCAAGAAGCGCCCAGATCAGCCGTTGGAGATGTCCAGGCTCCCCGCCGTGTCGAAGATGCCCGACGCCTTCCCGCAGGTCGTGGGTACGCAGGTATTCGGCCCGGCCTACAAGTTCACCAAGGACGAGGCCGTGCTCGAAGCCGCGAAAGGAATCAGCGCGATGGGGTCGCGTATCCTGAAGATCAACGCCGTCTCCGGGCAGCAGCTGACGCCGTACCTCGCGATGCCGTTCACGCATTACGTGCTCTGGTACCGCTCGTCGAACGAGTGGACGAAGGGCTTCACGCCGGAGCTCAAGCGGCGCGAGTATAACGCGGCCTACCTTTTCGCCAAGGACCTGCTCACGCGCTATGACACGGCGGGCAAGACCTTCTTCCTCGGCCACTGGGAGGGAGACTGGTATCTCCTTCCTGACAAGGACGTGAAGAAGGACGTCTCGCCGGAGCTCGCGGCCGCGATGATTGAGTGGCTCAATATTCGCCAGAAGGCCGTCGATGATGCCCGCTCAGAGGTACCTTACGCGAAATGCCGCGTCTATACTTACGCCGAGGTCAACCGCGTCCGTGATGCGATGAAGGACGGACGCAAGCGGCTGGTGAACGCCGTGCTGCCCAAGACCAACGTCGATTTCGTCTCCTACTCCGCGTACGACTGCCAGCTGCTTCCCGCCGAAGAGGTCCGCGCCACGCTGGACTACATCAATGCCCAGCTACCCGCCAAGCCCGGCCTTCCGCCGAAGCGCGTCTTCATCGGTGAATGCGGGCTCTCCTGGAAAGTCTGTGGCGCCGACGGCGTGAAGCACGACCAGCGCAACCGCGAGATCCTGGCAAAGTTCCTGACCTGGAAGCCGGCCATGGTCCTGTTCTGGCAGTATTATAACAATGAGGTCGTCGACGGCGAGCAGGTCGGCTTCTGGCTCGTCGACAATAAGAACCAAAAGACGCCGCTGCATACCACATTGACCGAGCTTTTCACGGCCCAGGAAGAGGCCGCCAAGGAGATGCGCGGGCGCACGCGACGCCTGCCGGGCTACGAGGAGATTGCGGCCTTCAGCGAGAACTGGCTCACCGTCCGCGGGTCGCGCTGAGCGACTCCACGCTTGAGCCTACCGGACGCCTGCAGACATTCCACCCATGCGCAACAAGCTGCTCATCGAGGCCGTCGGTACTTTCTTCCTCTGCCTCGCTGCGTTGGTCGCATCCAGCCCGCTTTCGGTCGCCGCCTTGCTCTGCGCGCTGATCTACATGGGGGCACCGGTTTCGCTCGCTCACTACAATCCGGCCGTCTCGCTCGCCTTCCGGCTGCGCGGCCGCGCCGGAACCCGCGCCCTCTGGTCCTATGTCGGCGTGCAGCTGACGGCGGCCCTCCTCGCGGCAATGGTGGCCGGCTATCTCTTGGGTCATGACACGGAACACGCCCGGGCCGCGGTGGATGCCTTGAGCGAGTCCGCCTTTGCTGGCTTCGGCGTGACCGTGGTGGTCGAACTACTCGCCACGTTCGCGCTGGCCTTCGTCATCCTGATGGTCGGCACTTCGCGACTTACAGCCGGCAACAGCTACTACGGCCTGGCCATCGCGGTGGCAGTCCTTGGCCTCTCGGGGACGTTCGGCGATTTCAACCCGACCATGAATCCGGCCGTCTCGCTGGCTTCCTGCCTGCTGGGCGTCTTTGCCGCGATCTTCGACGGCCTGCTCGGCACCAAGACTTTCGTCTCGGAATCCCTCTTCCTGGCCAAGCTCGCCCCGCGCGTGCTTGCTGAGGTCGCGGTCCAGTTCGTCGGGGCGGCCTTGGCGGCCTGGTTTTTCCGCAGGCTTTTCCCCGAAGACCGGTAAAATCCGGCGGGATGGCTTGAATCGGGTCAGGCTCTTATCAAGGTGGGAGCATGAACCCGCTCTTCACTGCCCATAAGCATTACGGCTCCCTGCTGCTGCTGCTCATCCTGATCGTCGTCCTCGTCGCCCTGTTCAAGGGTCCGAACACCAAGCTCCAGCGCATCGTGGCCGTGCTCGTCGACATCAACCTTGTCGTGGGTATCGTCGCCTTCTTCCAGACTGCCCGCCCGATCTCCTGGTTCCACCCGATCCTCGCCCTCGCCGCCGTCGCCCTCCTGCACATCGGCGCCAAGAGCGAAGATAAGTCCAAGGTCGTCCGCTGCTTCTCGCTCGCGCTTCTCCTCCTGATCGCCGCCTGGGCCGTCAACGCCGCCTGGGGCCCGGAATGGTTCAAGCTGAACTTCGTTAAGCTGCCGGCGGCCGCGGCTATCGTTAAGTAAGCCGGCACGATACGGTCAGGTTACGACGGCCCGGACATTGTCCGGGCCGTTTGACTTCCCATTGACCAGCGGCTCGTTGGGGAGACACTCACAGGACTCGTCAGATGTATCGCCTCGCCCTTAACATGCTCTTCGGAGACCGCGCCAAGCTCGCGATGCTCCTGTGCGGCCTGGCGTTCTCGGCGCTGCTGATGGCCCAGCAGAGCTCAGTCTTCTTCGGCATCATGAGCTGGACGTACACGCCGATGGTCAACATCCGCGCCCAGGTCTGGGTGAGCGATCCGATGGTCGAGCAGGTCAACGATGCCAAGCCGCTCCGTGACACGGACCTCGGTCGCGTGCGCTCCGTCGACGGCGTCGCCTGGGCCGCGCCGCTTCATACTTCCTTCGTTCAGGCGCGCATGCAGGACGGCAACTTCAAGCTAATCACGCTTGTCGGGATCGATGCCGATACCTTCGCCGGCGCGCCGGCCGTCCTCACGCAGGGTCGCATCGAAGACCTGCGTCTGCCGGACACCGTCATCGTCGACGAATGGGGCGCCTCGCTGATGGGGCGCATGGGCGTCGGGCCCGACGGCAAGCCGCGCTCCACGCCGCTCAAGGTCGGAGATACCTTCGAGATCAACGACATCCAGGCCCGCATCGTCGGCATCTGTAAGGTGAAGCGCGCCTTCACCGGCGGACCGTTCGTCTATACTACCTATGACCGCGCCAAGGGCTATACTCTCGGCGCCCGCCGCACGCTGAGCTTCATGCTCGTCGAGCCGCAGAAGGGCGTGACGCCGGACGAACTCTGCGTCCGCATCGAACGCGACACCGGCCTCAAGGCCTGGACGTCCGACACAGTAATCTGGAACTGGGGCGAGCGCAGCCTGGCGCGCAACACCTTCTGGTGGTTCTGGACCAACACCGGTATCCCGTTCTCCTTCGGTACGGCGGTCCTGCTGGGCCTGTTCGTCGGCATCGCGATCTCGGGCCAGACGTTCTACTCGTTCGTGCTCGAGAACCTGAAATACTTCGCGGCCATCAAGGCGATGGGCGCAGGCATGGGCGTCATCGCCCGGATGCTCTTCGTGCAGGCCTTCACCGCCGGGCTCATCGGCTTCGGCCTCGGGGCTGGGATGGCACAGGGTATCGGGCGCGCGATGATCGAGAAGGGCATGCCTCCTTTCGTGATGTACCCGCAGATTCTTTGGGCGACGTTCGCCCTCGTGCTGGGCATCAGTTTCGTCTCCGCCATTATCGGCATCATCAAGGTGTCGCGCGTCGACGCCGCCTCTGTCTTCCGCGGATGAGCCACCTCGCCCACACCGTCGCGGTCCGCGCCACCGGCGTCGATATGTTCTTCGGTACTCCGGACAACCAGGTCGTCGCGCTCAAGCAGGCCGACTTCGAAGCGCGTCGCGGTGAGCTCATCATGCTCGTCGGTCCGTCGGGTTGCGGAAAGACGACCCTCCTTTCCGTCATCGCCGGCACGCTCACGCCGCAGGCGGGTACGGTCGAGGTTTTCGGTCAGCGCCTCGATGGGCTTGGCCAGGAGGAGCTGACGTCGTTCCGCCGCAAGAATCTCGGCTTCGTCTTTCAGTCCTTTAATCTCATCCCGACACTTTCCGTTATCGAGAACGTGATGGTGCCGCTGCTGATCCAGGGACGACCTTATGACGAAGCCCACGAGCGCGCCGCGGCCATCATCGACAAGGTGGGGCTCAAGGGTCGCGAAGAGGGTCGCTCCAACGCGCTCTCGGGCGGCCAGCAGCAACGTGTCGCGATCGCCCGCGCGCTTGTCCACGAGCCACCGCTGCTGATCTGCGACGAACCGACCTCGGCCCTCGATAAGGATACCGGCGCCCACATCATGCAGCTGGTCCGCGATCTCTCCCGTTCGCCCGAACGCTGCGTCGTCGTCGTCACCCATGATCACCGCATCTTCCGTTTCGCCGATCGTATCGCTGAAATGGAAGACGGACGCATTAGCCGAGTCGTCGACGACCCGAAGCTCCTCGATACCACCCACCTCTGATCCTCCTTATGTTCAAGAAACGCATCCTGCTCTTCATCCTCGCCCTAGCCGGAGCCGGAGCCGCTTGGCAGCTCACCCGTGGCACGGCCAACGAGGTGCCGATCAAGCCGCCGCCCTATGAGCCTGCCACGCGCGACAAGGACGGCCTCATCGCCGCCGCCGGCCTCATCGAGGCCGCCGCCGAGAACACGCTCCTCGGTTCGCCTACATCCGGCACCGTCGCCAAGGTCCACGTGAAGGTATGGGATAAGGTGAAGGCCGGTGATCCGATCCTCACGCTCGACGAACGCGACCTCCGCGCCCAGCACGCCGTGCAGAAGGCCGCGGTCTCTGCCGCTGAAGCCTCCTCCGAGCGTGCCGACGACGCCGCCCGTCGCTGGACGGGCATCAAGGACAGCGGTGCAGTCTCCGCTTCCGAACTCCTTTCATACCAGATGGCCGCCAAGGAGGCGAAGGCCAAGCTCGCCCTGGCTAAGGCCCAGCTTGATCAGACGGCGGTACTGCTTGACCGTCTCGTGCTGCGTTCACCCATCGACGCGACCGTCCTTCAGGTCGGCGTGCGCGTCGGTGAATTCGTGGCCGCCGGCGCCAAGGCCCCGGTCGTGCTCGGTGATATCTCTCGCCTGCAGATTCGTTGCGATGTCGACGAACAGCTGGCCACGCGCATGCGCGATGGCTTGCCCGCCAAGGGATACCTGAAGGGCGAAAGCTCCCTCGCCGGCGGCAAGGACCGTTCCATTGTCCTGAAGTTCGTCCGCATCGAACCTTTCGTCATCCCGAAGACTTCGCTCACCGGCGCGAGCGTCGAGCGCGTCGACACCCGCGTGCTGCAAGTCATTTACCAGTTTGACCGCCCCGCGGGCCGCGCGCTTTTCGTCGGCCAACAGATGGACGTCTACATCGACGCCTCCCAAAATGCTCCGGGTAAATAAACCCTTCCTGCTGGCGGCGCTCTTCCTTGCAGGTTGCGCGCACGACCCGATGGCGAAGCCGAAGGGACCCGCCACGCCTGTGGCATTCTCTCAAGGTGGTGCCGCCGCAGATACGAAGTGGGCCGATGCCTTTGGCGACCCCGCCTTGCTCGAGCTCATTGCCCAGGCCCGTCAGAACAGTCCCGATCTTGTCATCGCCCGTGCCCGTCAGCGTGAAGCGGTCGCGCTGCTCCTCGCCGCCAACGCCGGCGACCAACCAGCCGTCTCCGTCGGCGCCGGCCTGGAATCTTCCCGCATCTCGCTCGAAACCGGCCGCGTGCCGCTCGGCGTTGGGATTCCGCGTCGTACGGATGTGGGTGCTGTCGGCGTGAAGGCTTCCTGGGAGCTCGACGTCTGGGGTCGTGAGGCTGCTAAGACCAAGGCCGCCGAAGCTGATTCGCGCGCGGCCCAGTTCACCACCGAGCAAGCGGACCTCGCGCTCTCCGTCGAAGTTGCCCGCCTTTGGTTCGCCGTCCGCGGGGCCCGCGAGCAGCTCGCTTTCCTTGAAGCCGAATTCGCTACGCGCCTGCGCGAGATGGAGATTGTCGAGAAGACCGTCGACGCCGGCTTGCTCGACTCCGACCCACTTTCCTCCGCGCGTCTCGCCGCCGCTCAGGCCAAGGTCGATGAAGGCCTCGGTCGCCGCCGTCTCGCCGGCGCGGAGAACGCACTCCGCGCGCTCATCGGTTCCACTCCCGGAGATAAGCTGCCCGAAGCGAAGGGCTCCGTTGCGATGCCTGCCTTCGGTGCCGGCGTGCCTTCGGAGCTCCTGCTCCGCCGCCCCGATCTCGCTGCGGCCGCCGCACGACTGGATGCCGCGGTCTCGCGCGAAGGCGCCGCCATCGCCGATTTCTATCCCTCCGTGACCCTCAACGGCCAGGCTGGCTGGCAGGCCGATCCCGCTTCTCGCGTCGGCCGTGGCTCATCGAGCTTCTGGTCGCTGACTCCTTCGATCGATCTCCCCGTCTTCGACGCCGGCTTGCGCAAGGCCAACCTCGAAGTCGCTCGCGCGCGCATCGACGGCTCCGGCGCCGAGTGGACGAAGGCCGTACTGGGTGCCTTCCGCGAAGTCGAAGATGCGCTCGCCGATCTTCGTGAGCTCGCCTTGCAGGAAGAACTGACCGCCCGGGTGCTCGTCGCTGTCCGCGTACGACTCACCAACGCCGAGGCCCGTCGCCAGGCCGGTATCGCGAACGAGAACGATATCCTGATCGCGCGTCGCGACGAAGCCATGGCCGCGCGGACGCTCTCGATGGTGGTTTGGGAACGCCGCCAGCTCGCGGTGCGACTCGCTGCGGCGACCGGCGGCGGCTGGTCCGCGAAGTAATTCCGGTAAATAAAAAGGGCGTCCTTGCGGACGCCCTTCCTGTTGCCGTCAAGGCGCTCAGGCCTTGATCTGCGGACGCTTGGGATCCGGCCAGTCGATGTGGAAGAACTCGCCGCGGGGCTTGTCCTTGCGCTCGTAGGTGTGGGCGCCGAAGAAGTCGCGCTGACCCTGGAGCAGGTTCTGCGGAAGGTTCTCGGTGCGGTACGAGTCGAAGTACGAGAGCGCCGAACCGAGGGTCGGCACGGGGATGCCGTGCTTCACCGCGAGGGCGATGACCTTGCGCCAGTTCTTCTGCGCCTTCTTGACCGTCTTCTTGAAGTACGGGTCGAGGAGGAGGTTGGCCAGGCGGGGCTTCTTGCCGAAGGCTTCGGTGATCTTCTGGAGGAAGCGGGCGCGGATGATGCAACCGCCGCGCCAGATCTGGGCGATCTCGCCGAAGTTGAGCTTCCACTTGTACTCGTTCTGGGCCTCGCGCATGAGCTGGAAGCCCTGCGAGTAGGAGCAGATCTTGGAGCAGTAGAGGGCGTCGCGGATCTGTTCGATGATCTTGGCCTTGTCGGGATTGGTCATCGCGCGCTTCGGGCCGCGGAGGGCCTTGGCGGCGGCGACGCGTTCATCCTTCACGGCGGAGAGGCAGCGGGCGAAGACGGCTTCGGCGATGGTCGGGGCGGCGACACCCATGTCGAGGGCGTTGGCGCTCGTCCACTTGCCCGTGCCCTTCTGGCCGGCGGTGTCGAGGATGACGTCGACCAGCGGGACGCCGGTCTCCGGATCCTTCTGCTTGAGGACCTTGGCGGTGATTTCGATGAGGAAGGAGTTCAGGTCGCCCTTGTTCCATTCTTCGAAGGTGGTGCCGATTTCGTCCGGGGTCATGCCGAGCAGGCCGCGCATAAGGTCGTAGGCTTCGCAGATCATCTGCATGTCGCCGTACTCGATACCATTGTGGACCATCTTGACGTAGTGGCCGGCGCCGTCGGGGCCGATATGGGCCACGCAGGGGACACCGCCCTTGATGGGCTTGCCGGGCTTGGCGCCGGTGAGCTCGACGCCGGTGACGGCATCGACCTTGGAGGCGACGGCTTCCCAGATGGGCTTCAGTTCGGCCCAGGCGGCGGCATCGCCACCGGGCATGAGGGACGGCCCGAAACGGGCGCCTTCTTCGCCGCCAGAGACGCCGGATCCGATGAAGCGGAGGCCCTTGGCCTTGAGTTCGCGTTCGCGGCGGATGGTGTCCGTCCAGAGGGCGTTACCGCCGTCGATGATGATGTCGCCCGGCTCGAAGGCCGCGGCGAGCTCGTTGATCACGGCGTCGGTCGGCGCACCGGCCTTGACGAGGATCACGGCTTTGCGGGGCTTCTTAAGGGAGGCCGCGAAGTCCTTGATGGTCGGGCAGCCGGTGAGCTTTCCCGGGGTATTCGGGTTTTCCTTCACGAACTCGTCGGTCTTGGCGGTCGTGCGGTTGTACACCGAGATCGCGAAGCCGTGGTCGGCGATGTTGAGGGCGAGGTTCTGACCCATGACGGCCAGACCGATGAGACCAATGTCGGATTGCATAAGAGGAGCCAATGCGAACCCCCGTCGGCAGGCATGGCAAACAAGAAAAGGGGTAGGTTTCGCCCGAAAGCTCTTGTTTTCGGCACTGCGGGCTGCCTTTCCCCTCGCCTCATCTGGGCTGCTTGGCATCTTGAGGCGCTGTCATGTCCCAGCTCGTCGGCAAACGCATCACCCTCGGTGTCACCGGCTCCATCGCCGCTTATAAGGCCGCGGACCTGACCTCCCAGCTGATCAAGTACGGCGCCGAGGTCCAGGTGGTCATGACCCGGGGAGCCACCCAGTTCATCACCCCGACCACCCTCCAAGTTCTTTCCCGCCGACCGGTCGGCATTGATATCTGGGCAGAAGGGACCAACTCGGTCCCGAGCCACATCGAAATCGCCGACACGACGGACCTGCTGTTGGTCGCCCCTTTGACCGCCAATGTGATGGCCGAGTTCGCGCACGGACTCGCTCCAGACCTGTTGACGAGCATCTATCTCGCCACCCGCGGCCCGGTCCTCCTTTGCCCGGCGATGAACGGCAAGATGTACGAGCACCCGGCCACCCAGGCCAACCTGAAGACCCTCCGCGCCCGCGGTCACGCGATCGTCGAGCCAGCCGAAGGGATGCTGGCCTGCGGTTACGAAGGTCTCGGCAAGCTCGCGCCGGTCGACGAGATCGTCAGCCGCGTGCTGTCGATCCTGGGCTGAGCCCGATGGACCCCCGCGCGCTCCGCCAGCGACTCGAGGCTTCGGCTAAGGCGCTGGGCTTCGACGCGTTCGGGGTGGCGCCGGTCGAGGTCGACGTACGTGCCGACTATTTCAAGAAGTGGATCGCCGACGGCATGCACGGCGACATGGCCTGGCTGGCTCGTAATCCCGATCGCCGTACCGACGCCCGCAAGGTCATGCCGGAGGCCCGTAGCCTCGTGGTCGTCGGCCTCAACTATTATCAGCCGCACCCACCGGCTGGCTACCGCATCGCGAAGTACGCACTGGGTTCCGACTACCACGACGTGATCCTCGATCGCTTGCAGCAGCTCTGCGAAGCGATGCACGCACTCGGGGGCGAACAGAAGCCTTACGTCGATACCGGTCCGGTGCTCGAGAAGCCTGTCGCCGCGGCGGCCGGCCTCGGCTGGCAGGGCAAGAGCACGATTCTCATCCATCGCGGCGCGGGCACCTGGCTTTTCCTCGGCGTCATCCTGACCACGCTCGAGCTCGAGGTCTCCGCGGCCAAGGAGCCTGACCGCTGTGGGACGTGCACGCGCTGTATCGACGCATGCCCGACCGCCGCGATCATCGCCCCGTATAAACTAGATGCACGCAAGTGCCTGGCTTACCTGACCATCGAGCACAAGGGCGCCATCCCTGTAGAATACCGTGAAGCCCTTGGCGACCGCGTGTTCGGGTGCGACGACTGTCTTGATGTATGCCCTTGGAACAAGTGGGCCGTGGCCACCCGCGAGGCCCATTTCGCCCCACGCCCGCACCCGCCGCTCCGCGAGACGCTCGCCTGGACGGACGAGCAATTCCTCACGCACTTCAAGGGCACGCCGGTCGAACGTCTCGGACTCGCCCGCTGGCGGCGCAATGCGCTCACGGTCCTAGGGAATGTCGGCGAAGCGGCCGACCTTCCTGCCGCCGAGGCGCTCCTCGGGTCTGCCGATCCCATGGTTGCCGAACACGCCGCTTGGTCCGTCGCTCGCCTGCGCGCACGTTGAACCTACGGGTTGCCTCGGGCGTCAGGGTCGTCCTAATGGATGGCGTGACTCTCGCCCAAGCTTACTACGCGCTCGCCGCCTTCCTGCTCCTGGCCGGCTGGCTCATCGTCACCGACTCGCCGGTCCTGCGTTCGTTCCGTCGCTCGAAGACGGCCACTTATCTTCTCGGGCTGGTCGCCATCGCCTGGTTCGCCTGGTGGCTGCTGAATATTCCCGACGCCGATCTGGCCGGATTGCCCCGTCTGCCGGTGGTCATCGGCTTCATCGGCGCCAGCCTCGCCGCTTTCGTTTACATGCCCGACCTCCTCTCGGTACGGGCCCTGGGGGTGATCATGCTCTTTCTCGCCCGCCACGCCTTGGACGCGGGCTATCGTCAGCTTCCGTACAGCCTGCTCGATGCCTCGGTAAGCTACGGCGTGCTCGTGCTCTTCGGTTTCTGGTGGGCCTGTTCGCCGCCGGTTTTCTGCCGCCAGTGCGACTGGGTTCTCGCCACGGATGGCCGTCGCAAATTCTTCGGCGGCCTGAGTCTCCTGCTGGCCGTCGCGTGCGTCGCCCAGTCCTTCCGCCTCGCGTGAGCCGCGCCCTGCTCATCGTCGTCTCGGGTCCCGCCGGCAGCGGCAAGACCACGCTCTGTTCCCGACTGACCGAGGCCTACCCGCAGGCCATCCGTCGCGTGATCACCTGCACGACGCGTGCGCCTCGCGCCGGAGAGGCGGACGGCGTCGACTATCATTTCCTCACCCGCGCGAGCTTCGAGCAGCAGGTGGGGCAGGGCGTCTTCCTCGAGCACGCCACCGTGCACGGCAATCTTTATGGCCCGCGCGCGGCCGATGTCGCCACGCACCTCGGCGCGGGCTTCGACGCGCTCTTGAACGTCGACGTCCAGGGCGCCGCTACGATCCGCGCCAAGGGCGCCGCCGATCCTCGTCTCGCCGCCGCGCTGGTCACGGTCTTCATCCGCGTGAGCGACCACGCGGAACTCCGCCGCCGTCTCACGGGCCGCGGCACCGATCCGGCCGACGAGATCGACCGCCGCGTCGCGGCCGCCGAAGAGGAGATCCGCCACGCCGGCTCTTATCAGCATGTGATCGAGAGCGGTAGCCGCGAAGCCGACTTTACCGCGCTGCAAAGCATCTACCTCGCCGAGAAGGCCCGTCGCCCATGATGGAGAAGAATGATATCGCGTCGGTCCTCGACGAGATCGCCACGTTCATGGAGCTGACCGGGGAGAACCCGTTCAAGATCCGTGCCTACTCGGCCGGCGCCCGCATCCTCGAGAACATGACCGAGGACCTCGGCGAGCTCATCGATAGCGGCAAGCTCGCCGACATCCCTGGCCTCGGCGAGGCGCTCGTCGACAAGATCACGACGCTCCGTCGCGACGGCGTCCTGCCTTTCCATCAGAAGCTGAAGGCTTCCATCCCCGCCGGCCTCCTTGAAGTGATGCAGATTCCCGGCCTCGGCCCAAAGAAAGTTCGCGCGCTCTGGACGCTGCTCGCGGTCGAGGATCTTGCGAAGCTGAAGGAGGTTTGTGAATCCGGCGCGGTCGCGGAGCTCAAGGGTTTTGGCGAGAAGACGCAGGATAAGATCCTCGAAGGCATCAAGAATCGCATCGCCTACGGAAAGCGTCATCGCTGGTACGAAGCCGCGGCCATCGCCGAGCCGATCCTCGCTGGCCTGCGCGCTTTGCCCCAAGTGACGATCGCCGAATCCGCCGGTTCCCTTCGCCGTGCCCGCGAGACCGTTGGCGACCTCGACTTCCTCGTGGCCTCGTCTGAGCCCAAGCCGATCATGGATTGGTTTGTCGCTTATCCTGGCGTCAAGGAAGTCACCGCTCATGGCGAGACGAAGTCCAGCGTACGCTTCGAGAACGGCCTGCAGGCCGACCTTCGCGTCGTCCCGGCCGAGCAGTTCTATTTCGCGCTCCATCACTTCACGGGCTCCAAGGAACATAACGTCGCGATGCGTCATCGCGCCCTGGGTCGCGGCCTCAGCATGAGCGAGTGGGGCTTCAAGTCCGTCGACGAGAAGTCCGTCGCACCCGGCGCTACGAGCGAAGAAGAAGTCTTCCGTGCGCTCGGCCTGCCGTGGATCCCGCCCGAACTCCGTGAGGGCAACGGCGAGATCGACGCCGCCGAAGCCGGCCAGCTGCCGAAGCTCGTGCAGTTCTCCGACCTGCGCGGCGTCTTCCATAACCACACGACGGAATCCGACGGCGACCATACGCTCGACCAGATGGCGGCCGCGGCGGAAGCGCACGGTTGGGATTACCTCGGCATCTCCGATCACTCGAAGTCCAGCTTCCAAGCCGGTGGCCTCGACGAGGCTCGTCTGGAGAAGCAGCTCGGGGACATCGCCAAGCTTAACGCCTCGAAGAAGTATCGCGTGCGCGTGCTCTCCGGCAGCGAGGTCGACATCCTCAAGGATGGCACGCTCGACTTTTCCGACGACGTCCTCGCGCGCCTGGACTTCGTCGTGGCCTCGGTGCACAACCTTTTCACGTTAGACCGCGAGGCGCAGACGGCCCGCATCATCAAGGCCATCGAGAACGAACATGTGGACATGGTCGGCCATCTCACCGGCCGCCTGCTCAACAAGCGCGAACCGTACGACGTCGACATCGCCAAGGTCATCGACGCCGCCGCGGCTAACGACACCATCATCGAGCTCAACGCCAACCCGTGGCGCCTCGACCTCGACTGGCGCTGGTGGCGCCGCGCGGCCGAGAAGGGCGTGCTGTGCTCCATCAATCCGGACGCGCATGATGTCGACCAGCTGGCCTTCGCCGCGCATGGCGTACGCATCGCCCGCAAGGGCTGGCTGACGCCGGAGCAGGTGCTCAACACACGCTCGCTGCCGGAAGTGCTTTCCTGGCTGGGTCGCTGATCCTTCCTTACGGCTCGCCCTGAGGGCGCGGCCCGTCCTATCCTGCCTCATGCTGCACGATAAGCGCCGTCTGCTCCTCATCGCCGGACCTTGCTCCCTCGAATCGGAGTCCAACTGCCGGACCGTCGCCACGGAGCTCAAGGCCATGGCGGCCCGCCATCCGGAGCTGAACATCATCTTCAAGGGCTCGTACGATAAGGCCAACCGGACCTCCCTCGGTGGCGACCGCGGACCAGGCATGCAGGCCGGCCTCGATCTCCTCGCGATGGTGAAGAAGGACTACGGATTCAACGTGCTCACCGACATCCATGGCCCGGAGCAGTGCGAAGCCGTCGGCAAGGTCGTCGACGTGCTGCAGATCCCCGCGTTCATGTGCCGTCAGACCGACCTCCTCGTCGCGGCCGCCAAGACCGGCAAGGTCGTCAACGTGAAGAAGGGCCAGTTCCTTTCGCCGTTCGAGATGCGCTTCGTGGTCGATAAGCTCGAAGGCGCCAAGGCTGCCGAGATCTGGCAGACCGACCGCGGTACGACTTTCGGCTACCAGAACCTGGTCGTCGACATGCGCTCCTTCCCGATCATGGCCGGCTTCGGCCACCCGACGATCATGGATGCTACGCACGCGGTGCAGCTCCCTGGCGCCGCCGGCGGTTCTTCCGGCGGTCAGCGCGAATACGTGCCGGTCCTCGCCAAGGCGGCCCTCGCCGCAGGGGCCGATGGGCTCTTCATGGAGACGCATCCGGATCCGAAGAAGGCGATCTCCGACGGCCCGTCGCAGGTGCCCCTCGCGGAGTTCCCGGCGCTCGTCGAAGCCTGCCTGCGCGTCTGGAAAGCCGTCCGCGCTTAAGCGGCCAGCTTGGCGATCGCTTCGCGGTCCGGCTTGCCGCTGGCATTCGTCGGCATGCTCGGGACGAACACGTAACGCCTCGGGCGCGCCGCTGGTTCGAGGGTCTCGCAGGCCAGGCGAAGCGCTGCTTCCGCGGAGGCCGGACCGATGACGCAGGCTGTCACGACTTCGCCCCAGCGGGCGTCGACCATGCCGAGCACGAGCGCTTCCTTGATAAGCCCGGTCGAGAGCAGGGCCTGCTCGACGCGCGTCGGATCGACCTTTTCACCGCCGGTGACGATCAAGCGGTCGGCACGGCCGGAAATCTTGACGTTGCCATCGGCGGCGACGTCGCCCCGGTCACCGCTTACCCAAGGGCTTTCGAGCGGCGCGTCGGGCCATAGGCCGATGCCGAGCGCGGGGGTGGCGATGGTGACGACGCCGTCCGTGTCCGTCGCAAATGTCACGCCAGGCAGAGGAGTCCCCCGCACGGCTTCGCCCGACCAGATTCTTTCCGGCGGAAAGAGCGCGCAGGCCGCCGCGGTCTCGGTCGAGCCGTAGGTGAGGAAGACGGGCAAGCGTCGCATGCGGATCTCGGCGAGCAAGGGCGCCGGCACGGACGAGCCGCCGAGGAGGATGACGTCGAAGGCGCGCAACCAGGTTTCGCCCTCTGTGCGCACCAATAGTCGCGATAACTGTGCCGGCACCAAAGAGATGACCTTCGTGCCGGCGGAGGGGAGCGCGACGGAGGGCAGGGCGGCGCTTTCGATGAAGCGTCCATCGATGACGAGATGCTGGCCGCCGGTGACGCGCGCCCGGATCGCGGGCAGGAAGCCACTCACGTGCCACGGCGGCGTGCAGGTGACTCCGTGTAGGATCGGCGAGAGCCCGCGGTCGGCGAGCGCGTCACGCAAGCCGAGCGCCGCAGCTCGGAGGGTTTCCGCCGAATGGATGACGAACTTCACTTTCCCGCCGGTGCCGCCGGTCGGGATCATCACGCGCCCGCGCCAGTTCTTAGGCCAGTCGCAGGTGCCGAGGCCGCGCGGTTCGGGGGCAGTTCCTTTGACGATCGTGCCGCGCGGAATCTGGCGGGCGGCTTCGGCAAGATCATGCTCAGACCAGCGCGGGCTGCCTAAGAAAACGGGCAGGCCTGCATCATGCGCCTGCAGGGCTTCCTGCAGGTGCGCGCCGTAATCCGCGTGGAAGACCGCGACGGCGCTCATGTCAGGTCGTGCCAGAAGCCCGCCCAATCATGCCCGGGCAGGCCGCTCGCGTCCGGCCCGGGCGCGTGTCGGTCGCGTCCGTCGTTTTCGAAGCGGCCGAGCGTGTCGAAGCCGACCGTGCCGGCGGCCGCATCCTGCGCCGCCAGCCAAAGCGCGCCTTGTCGGCCGACCGCGGTCTCGAAGCAGGAGGAGTAGACGACGGTGCCCACATGCGTGGCGCGCCAGGCGAGGAGGTCATCCCAATCGCCGGCAAGCAAAGGTTTCACGACGACCGTGCCGCTCCAGACGGTTCCGCCCGGCGTGAGGAAAGATTCATCGAGTGCGATCTTGTCCGGGCCGAGTGAGGCGTAGCCAGGGTGTCCGACAGGCAGCGGCTGTTCGAGGAATTCGACCTGCGTCTGCGCGCGCGCAAACTCGGTCCAGCGCCGCGCGGCTTGTAGATCCAACGAACCGTTGGCATCCAGGCGGAGTCGGCCAGGGAATCGGCTCAGCACGCCGTGGATGGATTCTTCCGATGTCTCCGGCGAGATCTTGACCTTCAGCGTCTTGAAGCCCGCGGCCACCTTCGCGTCGGTTTCCATTACGGAAAGCGTCATGAGACCGGCGCAGGGCAGGCTACCGCCGAAGGCGCTGATTTTATCCCAGTGGCGGCAGCTCGAGAGCGCCGAGGAGAGACATGGCACAGGTGCCGGAGAGGCGTCGACGGCGGCAATCAGGTGGGGAAGGTTGCCTTGGGCCGAGCGAAGGAACTCCAAGGCCTGTTCGACCGTTTCGGTCGGGAAGCCAGGCCACGGGGCGATCTCGCCATAACCGGTGCCTTGGTCCGATTGGGTCCGCAGGATGATGCGATCCACGCTTTCTACGGCGCCAGCGCCCGTCGTCACCGGCGAGCGCAGTCGGCGACGGACACGTTTGAAGTCGAAAAAACCGCCGGTCATGGGTCGAATAGACCTGAATCCAGACAAACTCGCAAAATCAATTTGCCACCCCTCTGGGGGGTGCCTAACACCCTTTGGGGAAACCGACCACTCATGGCCTCCTCGAAATCCAAGGGCCGCGTTTCCCTAGACGAACGCTTTTACCTGTCCGCGGACGAATTCTTCCCCGCCAACGCCGGCCTCGGTCTGACGTATGACGACGTTTCTCTGGCGACCCGCTACTCGGAGGTCCTCCCCCGGATGACCCGCCTCGACTCGGCGCTCTCTGACTCCTTGGCGTTGTCCCTCCCGATCGTCTCGTCCGACATGGACACGGTCACCGAGCACCGCATGGCCATCGCGATGGCCCTCAATGGCGGCCTCGGTCTCCTTCACTACAATATGCCGGAAGCCGACCAGGTGACCGAAGTCCGCCGCGTGAAGAACCACATCCACGGGATGATCGGCGACCCTGCGGTCGTCTCGGCCGACGACACCATCGCCCAGGTCCTCGCCCGTATCGAACGCGACGGCCTGGCCTTCAGCACTTTCCCGGTCACGTCCTCCGACGGGACCCTCCTCGGCCTCCTCCCCGGCAGCACGGTCAAGGAACGCCATGGCCAGCGCAAGGTCGTCGCGGTCATGATCCCGCGCGATAAGGTCTTCACCGTCGCGGAAAAGGATCTCGGCAAGGACCCCATCGCCACCGCCGACCGCAAGTTCTCCGAACACGTCGGCCAGAACAAGCTCCTCGTGGTGGACGCCAAGAATAAGCTGCGCGGTCTCTTCACCCTCAGCGACATCGAGCGTATCTCCGAAGAATCCCGCGCCCACGTCCGTCCGACCCGCGACGCCGATTTCCGTCTCCGCGTGGGCGTCGCCATCTCGGTGCCCCGCACGGCGGACGGAGAAATCGACCGCGCCCGCCTGCTCGCCCACGTCGGCGCCCTTGTCGATGAAGGCGCGGACGCCCTCGCGATCTCCACCGCTCACGGCCACACCAAGGGCGTCGGCGACGCGCTCCGTCTTCTGCGCAAGGCCCATAAGGGCCTCACCCTCATCGCCGGCAACGTCACCAGCGGCGAAGGCGTCGAGTTCCTCGCCGCGGCCGGCGCCGACACCGTCAAGATCGGCCAGGGCCCCGGCTCGATCTGCACGACCCGCATCGTCGCCGGCGTCGGCATCCCGCAGCTCACCGCGCTTTACGTCGCCTCCCGCGCCGCCGCCAAGAAGGGCGTCCGCATCCTCGCCGACGGCGGCATCACGAAGAGCGGCGACATCGTCAAGGCGCTCACGCTCGCCGACGCGGTCATCCTTGGCGGCCTCCTCGCCGGCAGCCGCGAGGCCCCGGGCAAGTTGATGGAAATCAACGGTAAGACTTATAAGGAATACCGCGGCATGGGTTCGCACGAAGCCATGCGCAAAGGTTCCGCCGCCCGCTACGGCCATTCCGCCAGCGGTAAGTTCAGCAAGGTGGCCGCCGAAGGCATCGAGGCGCTCAAGGAAGTTTCCGGTACGGTCGACCAGGTCCTCGGCACCCTCGCCGGCGGCGTCCAGAGCGGCCTCGGCTACCTCGGCGCGGCGAATCTCGCCGAACACCGCAAGCGCGCCCGCTACATCCGCGTCACGCCGGCCGGCCAGCGCGAAGCCGCCCCGCACGACGTCATCGAAATCAAGGCCGGCTCCTGATCCTTTCCATGGCTGCATTCTTCCGAGGCTTTCTCCTCTTCTTCTTCGGCGCGGTCGCCGGCGGTGCTGGCGTCCTGTTCTTCTCGCCGAGCTTCAACGTCGTCGTCAGCCGCGGACCGGTCGCCGAGAAGCCTGTCGCGCACGCGGTGGCTCCAGCGCCGGTCGTCGTGCCGGTCTCCCCCAAGGCGGCTGAACCCGTCGCGCCGGTCGCCGTAGCCGTTGCGTCCACCCCGACCCCCGCGTCTGTTGTTGCCGCGCCCGCCCCTGCGCCCGCCCCTGCGATTCCTGACACCACCACCGCCGCCGCCGAGCCGGCCCTCGACTTCAAGTCGATCTCGGAGCACCTGATTCTCTGGCCCAACTCGGTGACCGTGAAGGCCGCGACGATTGTGCCGGTCATGGCGAACGGCCAGAAAGTCCAAGACCTGGCGCTCGAGGCGGGCGCGATCTTGCAGCTCTCGAAGGTTCTGGCCGATGGCACGCTCGAAGTGCGCGCCAAAGGTGCCAAGTTCGAGATCAAGAGCGCGCTTACCGACTTCCGGGTCGAACTGGGTAAGCGCGTCTCGGAGCTTGTGGCCAAGGGGACGAAGATCGACGTCCCTTTCCCGGTCGCCCCCGCCGCCCCGGTAGCGATGGCCGCGGAGGCCACCCCTGTCGCGATCGCCGGAGGCAGCCCGGCGACCACGGTCGTCGCAGGTGTCACCAAGGCTCCTCTGACGCTCGCGCAGCGCGTCGACACTCTTTTCGGCAATAAGCCCGAAGTCGCCGCACCGACGCCGGTCGTCGAAACGGCTCCTGTGGCGACACCGGTGGCGACCCCTGCCAGCGACGCCAAGGCTTCGGAAAAGTCCAAGGATCTCGACCGCAAGATCGACCAGCTCTTCAAGTGACCTGTCCGTGAGTCACACGAAAATCTATTCCTGGAACGTCAACGGCGTCCGCTCGGCCCTCGGTAAGGGCCTTGCCGACTTCATCGCGTCCGCCGATCCAGACATGCTCTGCCTGCAGGAGACGAAGTGTGAGACCGCCGTCGCTTCCACGCTCGGCCTGGCCTACCCGCACCAGTTCTGGCACGAAGCCGAGAAGAAGGGCTACTCCGGCACCGCCGTCCTCTCAAAGAAGGCGCCGCTTTCCGTCGCCACGGATTTCCCGGGCGACCATCCGCCCGAAGGCCGCGTGGTCACGGCGGAATTCAACGGGCTCTTCGTCGTCAGCGCCTATGTCCCGAACTCGCAGCGCGAACTCGAGCGCCTCGACTATCGCCTGCAGTGGGATGCGGACTTCCGCAAATACCTGGCGCGTCTCGCCAAGAAGAAGCCGGTCGTGGTCTGTGGCGACCTCAACGTCGCGCACGCCGAGATCGACCTCGCGAACCCGTCCACGAACCGCCGCAACGCGGGCTTCACCGACGAGGAACGCGAATCTTTCAGCCAGTTGCTTTCTCAGCACGGCTTCACCGATACGTTCCGCGCCCAGCATCCTGAACTAGCGAAGCGTTACAGCTGGTGGTCGTATCGTCCCGGCATCCGCGCCCGCAACATCGGGTGGCGCTTGGATTACTGCCTGACGTCCGATGGCTTGAAATATTCGCAGCCCGACATCCACGATAAGGTCACCGGCTCGGATCACTGTCCGGTTTCCGTCCGCGTTCAGGCTGAGCTCTGACCCGCCGTCGCCTGTTCGCCGGTCAGACGGCGCACCCACGGCACGAGCACCAGGAGCAGCACCGTCATGCCGCCGACGAGGAGGGCTTGCTGCCAGAAGAAGTGGGCGAGCGCCTGCGGGTCCTTGGCGTTGAATTCCGCCGCGATCGACCCCGCGAGCTTGTTGCCGAGCGCGGTGCCGAGGAACCAGATGCCCATCACGAGCCCGGTCAATTTCACGGGGGCGAGCTTCGTCATCGCGCTCAGGCCGACGGGGCTCAGGCAGAGTTCACCGAGGGTCTGCAGGAAGTAGACGCCGATCAACCACCACGGGCTGACCTTGCCGGCGGCGGTGAGTTGCGCCGCCGGGACGAGCAACGCGAACGAAAGCCCCAGGAACACCAAACCCCAGACGAACTTCATCGGGATCGAGGGTTGACGCTCCCGCAGGCTGACCCACAGCCACGCGAACAGCGGCGCCAGCGCGAGGATGAAGAGCGAGTTCACGGACTGGAACCACGACGATGGGAAGGCGAAACCGAATAGTTCGTTGCGCGTGAGATCGTCGGCGAAAAGCGTGAGCGATGAGCCGGCTTGTTCGAACACCGCCCAGAAGAGGATCGCGCAGATGAAGAACACGAGGATCGCCGCGATGCGCCGGCTGTCCTGGTCCCGCCGCACGACGCCGAACCAGATGACGCCGACGATCGGGAGCGCGTAAACGACGGGATTGATCCAGGATACGTAGTCGGACGCGATCATCACGCCGAGCAATGATGCCGTCGCGATGGCGACTAGCGTGAGGCGACCCCATGGGCGCGGTATGTTCGCTTCGGGCGGATGTCCGATGTGCGATAGCCAATGCCAGTGCCGCAAATACACGATCATACCGATGGTCATGCCGACGCCCGCTGCCCCGAAGCCCCAGTGCCAGCTGTGCGCCGGATCCAGGCCCCAGCCGACGAGCAGTGCCTTGAACTGCTCGCCTTGCGCGAGCCAGCCGACGACCAGCGGCGCGGCGAACGCGCCCAGGTTGATGCCCATGTAGAAGAGCGAGAAGCCGGCGTCACGTCGCGTATCACCGTGAGAGTAGAGTCCGCCGACCAGCGTGCTGATGCTCGGCTTGAGCAGGCCGGTGCCGAGTGCGACCAGGACGAGGCCGGCGTAGAAGGTGGGCTCGGAGGCGAACGCCAGGCAGTAATGGCCGCCGGTGATGATGAGTCCGCCGATCAGGACCGCCCGTCGCGCCCCGATGAAATTATCCGCGAGGTAGCCACCGAGGATGCAGACCATGTAGCTCGCCATGGTGTAGTTGCCGTAGATCTGAGCGGCGAATTTCTGGTCCATCCCCATCCCGCCCATCGTCAGAGGCGCGATCATGAACAGCAGGAGAATCGCCCGCATGCCGTAGTAGGAGAACCGCTCCCACATCTCGGCGTAGAATAGCATGCTCAATCCCCGGGGGTGGCCCGCGATGCCCCCGTGGTCGCGCTCGGTATGCCGGGCGGGCGATTCGACGTCGGGGGTCAGTTCGTGCATCGAGGGGGGTTATAAGCGGCCGGGAGGGGGAGGGGGAGTCGGTAATGCAATCCGACCCAATCTGCTGGACGGCGTTGACAAAGGGGGTCCGAGGCCTAGTTTTGAGACTCATTCTCAATTAGAGTGACTCCGCTCTCCCAACTTCTGCCCGGCCAATTCGGCAAGCTGGCCTCGCTCAATCCCGAGCGCGGGGTGGATCAGCGTCTGATGGCGTTGGGCCTGCTCCCGGGCATGGTCCTGAAGCTCATCCGCCGGGCGCCCCTCGGCGACCCGCTCGCCATCGAGTTCGGCGGCCAAGTCGTCAGCCTGCGACTCGCCGAAGCCGAGAACCTGATCGTCGACGTCTCCGCCGACTGTCCCATCCAGCGACCGCGCCAGCCGTGAGCACTCCCGAAGCAGGCCTCCTGGTCGCGCTCGTCGGTAACCCCAACACCGGCAAGTCGACCCTCTTCAACGCCCTGACAGGTCTGCGTCAGCGCGTCGGCAATTACCCGGGCGTCACCGTCGCCCGTAAGTCCGGCACGTGCGACCTTGGCGACGGACAGAAGGTCGAACTCGTCGATCTTCCCGGGCTCTACTCGCTCGCGGCTGCTTCGCCCGATGAGCAGGTCGTCATCGACGCCCTGTCGGGTAATATCGCCGGCGATCGCCGACCTGATGCGGTCGTGCTGGTCGTCGACGCGACGAACCTGCTCCGAAATCTTTTCCTCGCTTCGCAGGTGGCCGAGCTCGGCCGTCCGGTGGTCATCGTGCTGAATCAGGCCGACGTCGCCAAGGAGCAAGGCCTGCGCATCGATACCGACCTGCTTTCCCGTCGCCTCGGCGGCGTGCCCGTCGTGATGTCGTCCGCTTGGAAAGGCGAAGGTATCCTCGACGTCCGTCGCGCCATCGCCCGATCCCTCAAGCAGGCGACGACGATGCAGCGGGTATCCTGGCCGGCCAACATCTCCGCCGCACTCGCCGATGTCGCCTCAGCTGCCTCCGCCGATACGGGCAAGGCCATCTCGTCTGCCGAAGCCCAACGACTGCTCTTCGATACGAACCCCTCGACCGCCGACCGGCTGGGCTGGACCGTCGCCCAGCGGGACAAGACCCTGCGCGCCGCTCGTGATCGCGTCCGCAACTCTGGCTACAACCCGATGGCGGCCGAGCCGCTCGTGCATTACGCCCACCTGCGCATCCTCCTCGAGGGCGTGGTCATCGAGGGCGCGGGCAAGGCCGGACGCAGCGCCGCCGTCGACCGCTTGCTGCTCCACCGGATTCTCGGCCCCGTTCTGTTCCTGGGCATCATGCTGGGTTTCTTCGGCTCGGTCTTCTGGCTGGCGAAGTTCCCGATGGAGTGGATCCAGGCTGGCGTGGATTGGACGAAGACCGTCGTCGCACCGCCCCTGGACGCGTACCCCATGCTCCAAAGCCTGTTGGCGGACGGCATCATCGGGGGCGTCGGCGCCTTCCTGGTGTTCCTCCCGCAGATCCTGATCCTCTTTCTCTTCATCGGAATCCTCGAGGACAGCGGCTACATGGCGCGCGCGGCGTTTATCATGGACCGCCTCTTTAGCTGGTGCGGGCTCAACGGCAAAAGCTTCGTGCCGTTGCTCTCCGGTTTTGCGTGCGCGATCCCGAGTCTTCTTTCCACGCGTACCATTGAAGACCCCAAGGCCCGTCTTGCGACCGCCTTCGTGGTGCCGTTCATGAGTTGTTCGGCGCGCTTCCCGGTCTACGCGCTGATGTGCGCCGCCTTCATCGGTCCGATCTATGGCCCGGGCTGGCAATCCGTCGTGATGATCGGCATGCACTGCGTCGGGTTGTTCTTCGCCGTCCCGACCGCCTTCGTGCTCACCCGCCTCGTCCTCAAGGTGAAGCCGCAGCCGTTCGTCCTCGAGCTCCCTCGCTACCAGATGCCCAAGCCGCGCGACGTCGTCTGGCGCATGTGGCAGAACGCCGCCGAATTCGTGTCCAAGGCTGGCACGGTCATCTTCGCCATCACGATCATCGTCTGGGCGCTCTCCTATTTCCCGCGCGACGCATCCGTCGCTGAGCGAATTAAGGCGGCCAACCCGGCGGCCGCCGAAGAGGTGGTGAAGGCCAAGACCCAGGCCGCCTATGTCGAACAGTCCTACATGGGGCGCTTCGGTAAGGCGGTGCAGCCCGTCTTCGACCCGCTCGGCTTCGATTGGAAGATCACGGTCGGCGTACTGGCGAGCTTCCCCGCCCGCGAGGTGATCGTCTCGACCCTCGGCGTCACCTACTCCGTCGGCGAAGGCGCCAAGGCCGACAGCCAGCATCTCCGCAAGGCGATGCAGGATGCGAAGTGGTCCGAGGGCCCGCGCGCCGGCAGCCCGATCTTCTCCCTCGCCGCGGTGCTCGCGCTGATGGTCTTCTTCGCCCTCTGTTCGCAGTGCGGCCCGACGATCGCGACGCTCGCCCAAGAGACCGGTGGCTGGAAGTGGGCCGCGGGTTCCTTTGTCTACATGACGGCGCTCGCCTGGCTCGCCGGCACGGCCGTCTATCAGGTTGTGATTCGACTCACATGAACTTCGAAGCCGTCATCGTCGGGGCTATCGTCGGGGTCGCCGCCGGCTGGCTCGCCCGCCGCTGGATGGCCGCAGCTCGCCGTCGTAAGGAAGGTGGTTGCGCCGGGGATTGCGGCTGCGCGACGAAACTAAAGCCGAAGCGCTGAGCGATGGCGGTCGCTTAGTGGGTTTTCGGAGACATCCTATCGGGATGTCTATCAAATCCCGCCACACCCGTCATCGCGCCAAAGCCCCGGTCAGCCCTCGCGCGACGCGTCTGTCGGTGCGGAAGGTCAACCGTTCCAAGGCCAAGCCGAAGGCGGCGAAGAAGTAAGCCCTAGAGACAAGTTGACCGGTTGATCGGTTGAATCGTTGGCCGGAGAGAACCCTGACTCCAAGGGAGACCGGTATGCATTTTCAGGTCCCAGGTCTCGGCCCTCAGGTTTCAGGTACGGGTTATCAGGTGCAGGTACGGGTGCGGGGCAAAATTCAGGTCCTGGAC
>Ga0209298_10000408_pt1 | contig 28452 bp, 5 predicted proteins | sample S_140806_EF_Meta_FD_187325 | JGI IMG/M metagenome (GOLD analysis project Ga0209298, IMG submission 187325) | Freshwater microbial communities from Lake Simoncouche, Canada to study carbon cycling - S_140806_EF_MetaG (SPAdes) (version 2) | ecosystem: Environmental > Aquatic > Freshwater > Lake ... | reverse complement strand
TTAGATAATTCAACTTTACCCCATTGTTGAGATTTTTGAGTTTCACCTTTTATAACCATATTTATAAATTCATTAACATGGAATGTAGAAAAAGACATACCAGTATCTTTAATGTATTCTTCATATCCCATCTTCTTAGCAAAGGAACTTAATATTGGATTTCCTTTATTATCTTTTGCTGCAATAGTTCTGTTACCAATAATTTTTTGGAATGCATAAATTTCTGATTGGATTTCATTTAAAGAATTATATTTTCTTGCCGCAGCACCAAATCTAAGGACAGATGATAGCAAATCTACACTAACATCATCAGCATCCATATTTTGTGTAAAATATGTTGGTATGATATCAAACTTTTCTCCAGAAGAAGTTCCAACACCGTAAACATTGGTATCTATTTCTTCAGTTTGTCCTGCCTGTTCACCAAATAATTCTTGATCATATTTCTTTTTAGTTACACTCTCTGATAACTTACTTTTGACTGCTTTTAAAATTCCTTTTCTTTGCATTCTTTCAGCATCATCCATTTCAATTGATGGTAAAATATAACCTTTCCTTTGACCAAGAGGTAATAATTCTTGATCATTTAAATACTGAGTTACTAAATATTTATGATACTCTCCTTCTGCTGAAATAGGATTACCATCTATATTATATAGTTTTAACCATTCTTTATTTAAGTATTCATTCTTTGGTTCAGATAATTCAAACTTAAAAGTCTTTGAATTTGTTTTTGTATTTACATTTATTCTTGAGTTTTTCCAAGTTTTATATTCCTCATCAGTTATAATGCCTTGCTCAAGTTCTTTCTTTTTGTCATTTATAATTTTATCTATTTCTTCTTTAGGTTTTGCTTGAGTATTTTTTTTATACCAAGAATCACTTAATTTATAAAAATTTATTAATGCAGTTTCATATTGTTTTTTTTCAATATCTGTAGCATCTTCTTTTAATCTTGGTTTTGGATTTTTTTTATAAAATTCAAGTTCAGCATCTTGAAATTTATTCATATCATATTTTTGAACAAATGACATTACCCTATCTTTAATAAATTCACCTGTCTTTGGGTTTTTAATTGGTTTACCTCTAACATCTCTTCTTATAACCTCTAGCTCTTCAAATAAGCCTTGATTTAATGAAGCAACATTACTAATACCCCTTCCTGTTTTTGAAATAAATTCTTTTAATTTATCAACACCTTCATTTCTTTTTAAAATATCATCAACTCTAGTTTCTTCAAATTGTGTTTTAACCATTTTAGCAAACAAAGATAATGGAGCATCTCCAGAACTAATAAGAGGACTTAAAATAGCATCAAATAAACTTTCATTTTTAGAAGTTTCTTGTAATAATTTAGATAATGATTCTCTATCTAATAACATTGCTTGCCACTGGCTAAGTTCTTTTTCTTGAAATGCTATTTCTCTTTCTCTTGCTTTATCACTAATTGTAGTATCATTTGTTAAAGATTCTATTTTATCTTGTGAAAATTTTATACCTTCTTCAATACCTTTTGTACCTCTTTTGCTTCTATAATTAATTAATATATCAGCCATTATATCTACAATCTTTTCTTGAAAGGCTAATTTAATAAAGGTTCTATTTTGAATTGCTAATTTTAGTTTATCTTGTGGTGTAAATTCAGATTCTGGTTTTGTTGCATTAATAGAACCTGAGAAATATCTATCAACATCTTCTTTACTAATCTCATCTAAAATATTATAACCATTAGCAAACTCATTTGCAGCAACAAGAATATCTAAAAATTCTTTAGATTCAATTGTTCCTTCTCTATTTCTTTTTAAAGCATCCTTAAGCATTTCTTTAGTTTCTATAGCTTCAGTATATGCATGTTCAACAAAAGCATTAATTGCGTCAACACCATCCAATTCTTTTAATTGTTTAGTAATTCTGCTTAATGACATTTCTTTAACTTTTTGATTCTTAAATTTTTTTCTATTTAATATATACTGTTTTTCTTTTAAGAATACTTTAATCTTTTGTAAAGCTTTATCAAATGTAGGTTCATCCATATATTCTTCAACATTAGGATCATCAAAAACTTCTATTGGTAAATCACTTTCAGGATCAGAAGTTAAGGTTGTATCAGAACCAAATAAAATATCCCATTCTTCATTTGTTCTTTCTACATTACCGTTATTACTAGCCAAAAGATCTTGGTAGTCTTGACTATTTGTATTTCTGCACTTGCCTAACATAACTTATTAAATATTTCTTGTAATTTATTATATTCTCTCATTGTTTTGACTTTAACTAATTTTTCAATTAAATCTTCTAAATCATAACCTAATTCAGCAAATTGATAGTCTAAAGTTAATAGTATTCTATTACTATTTATGTAATCTAAATTGTTTTTAATTAATTCAGGATCTACAGGTTTATCTAACTCTGGTTCTGCTTCACTAATTCCAGTATCTAAATTTACATTACGCATATATATTTGATTAGTAATAGGATCTGACCAATCATAATTATTAAATTTATTTAATATCCATCTTCTATTACCAAACATAAAAGTTTTTGGCTGCTCTCCATTTGCTTGTTCAACCAATTTATTATACTCAGCTATATCATCATTAATAGAAGTGTCTGAATAACCATCAGGGTATAAAGCACTTTCTTCAATTTCTTCTGAATCATAAATTACTTCAATCCCTTCTTGCTCCATTAATGCTCTATCATTATTATAGAAATCTAAAGATTCTGTAGTATCTTTAATACCCTCACTATCTTCATTAAAGAAATCTAAACTATTTCCTAGTTCTTTTTCTATTTTTTCTTGCTGTTTAAATATTTTTTCTGCTAACGGTTCAATAGGATATATGTATACATTATATCCACCTAGTTCAGATGCCTGAACTGCTTCAGCAACTTTACTTCCCCATAAATTATTTAAAGATGTAGCAATTTCTTTTGCAAGACCTTTATACATAGAAGTATACCTATAAGGAAGTTTTGCATCTATGCTATCATTAATGGTTTGTTTTATTTGTAATATACAAGGCATTTTAAAAAGATTTTTATGATGAACAAGATTTTTTATAAAGAATAGCTTTAGCTAATATTTGTTCTTTTATACTAGCATTTTGAACACTTTCTTTTCCAAGATTTGATTTTCCTGATCCTAAAATTTTATTATTTGAAAGTACAAAATAAATTGAATTATTAAAATCAGAAGTTCTCAAAACACCATCTTGTAATTCTTTTCTAATATTTGCTTTATTTTGAATAGTTTCATCAGTAACTTCATTACCATTTTCATAAAACATAGTACCATCAGGTTTTATTGTTATATTAAACTGATCAACTTTAATGTTTCTTTCAACACCAGTAGATGGTTGAGTAGTTTGATTAAATGTATTTTCATATACATCTTTAATAGCTTGTTTAGCAGCTTCTTCAGTTTCTTTACCTTTATATTTAGCTCTTGGTACCCATTTTCCATCCTTTTGTACATTATAAGATTCAATGTCTCTTGAACCTATACCAGCAAAGTTCTTAGTAAGAGTAGGTGTATTAATTTCTTTCCATCCATTATAATCAAAATTATGTTTAGTACTATCATACCCATTAGCAAGAAAATCTAAATCTTGTGTATACCATTTATTTGTATCTAAATCAAAAACATATACGGGTTTATTCATTTTTATAGCTAATTGAACAGCAGTATTTGTTCCACCTAATACTTTTGGTGAAGTTGTAGGGTCAATTTCAGCAACAGCAAATACAGCATCTGCATTAGCTACTTGATAATAATTTCTTACTTGTAGATTTCCTTGTAAAGTATCTGGGTAGTTTTCTCCAAGTAATCTCTCTACTTCAGTACGAGCTTTATCCATTTGTTCTTTAGTAAGAACTGTAGCTGTTACTCCAGCATTTCTAAGTTTTTGAGAAAGATTTGCATTTCCAGCATCTTTATAATGCATGTGTTTAGTAACTCCAAATTCTCTACCTATCATATCCCAGAAAGTATCTCCACCATAAGCACCACCAGAATGATTAGTATATTCTGCTGGATTATTTGTGGTAGTTATAGGAGCTGCTGTAGAAGTAGTAATATCAGAAACAATTGATGGAGATTGAGGCATACCTTGTGCTAAAGGCATAACTCTTCTCATAGTAATTGTTACTCTATATGAACCTGCCGGATATGTTTTACCATCAATTTTAGTTGTTAACTCAGGCAAGAAACTATCTTGAGGAGTTGGGAATGTTCTATGCCATACCTCTCTATTAATACCATCTACACCAAATATATATCCGCTTCCAGCTTCAAGATCTAACATGGCATTTTCTGGTCCTAATCTTTCTATAGAGAAATTTCCTTTACCACCTAGATTAATACCAATAACTGGATACTTAATGGCAGACCTACTTTCATCTACATCATTATGAGAAGAAATAAAAGAGTCATTATCATATAAATTTATTATTGCTCCATCATAGTTTGTCATGTCTACTCCCGTAGCTTTTTCCATAAGCTCTCTAAATCTTGGAGTAATTTGACCAAGTGCTTGACCATTAATAGACTGATTATAATATCCGTATTTAGGATTTCTTTTTATTGGATCAGGAATATTAATAACTGTTTTTCCAGGATTATTACTTGTATAATCCCATCTTAAACCAAGACCAATCATTTTACTACCTTGTGTAGCTTTAAGACTTTTATTAGCTTGTTCTTCTAAGTAAGGTTTTAAATAATTAAATAATTCAAGTTGTTCTTCTTTTGTAAGGGCTCCTTGATTTAAATAAATGCCTTCTTTAACTTCTTCACCTTTTGGTTTATTTGTTTGACTTACACCAGGTTGAGTAGTACCTTCTCCTTCTCTAATCATTTGTATACCTGTTTCTAGATCTACATTTTCATAATATATTTCTCCAGAGTCTTCACTTTGATCTACCATATCATATAGACCAGTATCCTCAGTCAATAACCATATTGCATTTTGAGGCATTGTTTGTTGTCTACCATTATAAAATTTACTAAAATTAGTATTAGGTGTAAAGAACTTATATGGCTTAACTCCGTTTGATTTATTTATATATTTTTTATAAACTTCAATATCAGTATTTGCTATTATTTTTTCACCTGCAGTAAAAGTTATAGGAATTACAGAACCTTCATTTAAATCAAACTCTTCTATTACTTCAACAACTTCATCCTTTTCTAATGCTGCAATATCTTTATGTAAGTATTCATTTCTATTACCTGCAAATAATTTAAATTTAATAGGGTCAAAAGTTTTTTCAGATATTACATCTAATATATTAGAATTAGGAACTTCTACATAGTTACTTATAAAAGCTGGAGAAGAACCAATAATAATAGGTTTATACTGAGATGAATCAAGAGCACTATTAAAACCTGTAGATGTTCTACCTATTCCATGCTGATAATACATCATTAATGAAAATACACTAAATAGGTCAGAAATTCTTTTATCTTTAGATTCAATTGTAGGACTATTATTTGGATTATCTAATTTTTGAATACTAAAATCTCCTAATTGTCTTATTTGTGTATAATAATCTTGAGCAGCTAATCCTTGCATATCTCTTCTATTATTTAATCTAATAATCTTAAAACCATTTTTATTTGGCTGTGGAGATAATTGACCAAGTATAGAAAATTTATCCTTCAATGAAGTATTATCTTCTAAAGATTGTAATAACTGCATTATATTATCTGTATAACTATATTTAGTAGTACCCATTATATATTGGGGATTGAAACTATTTAATAAAGCTCTTTCAGAAATATATTCTGTATATGCAGTATCTACATTATTATTATTTTTAGCAATTAAAGATATAAAATAACTATCATTACTTAAGCTATCTATAGTATTATTACTTTCTAAATATGCTTTTGCTATACTATATCTATAAAAAGATCTTAAATTATTGAATGGATTTTTTCCTACTGGGAATGTATCCTTTCCTCTATTTTTATATGAATCTTCTGTATTATTATTAGACATGAACAATTTATTTGCAAAATCAAATTCAATTGCTCTTGAGTTAATAATAATTTTATCATTCTCTATTATTACATCTGTATTAATAGTATCATTTATTTCAATGGGAAGAGTTTCATATGACTCAGGTATATTTACCAGAGTGCCCTTAGCATTAGAAAAATTAGATACATAAGTTTGATATATTGCAGTTATAAGATTGTTACCAAAAGCTTTAATAAATTTTGCTCTACCATCAGGACCTTTTCCAAACCTTCTAACTATATCAGCTTTGATATCAGTATCACTCATAGTGTCACTTATGTATGAAACAATTGTTGGATTTAATTTTGTCTGAAATAATGGAGTAAGAATATCTACTGTTAGCTTGTCAAACATTAATGAAGAAAGAACAGAGTTATTCTTTAAATTATTAATAAACTCTTTATCAATTTCAGAAGAATTCATGAATCTATTATAATCCTTTTCTCTAACAATAGCTTCTTGAATAGTTATTATACTTCCAGTGTCAGGGGAGAAAGAAGTTTCTAAATCTTTATAAGGAGAATATTGTCTTTCAAGCTCAATAAAATGTAAGAAAACCAATAATGCTAATTTACTTTTATCATCTTGTTTTTCTACTATATTAATTAAACTTTCTGTTTGAATTTCTTCGGCATTCTGTAAAACATCTTTAGCTAAAATATCAATCAAAAAATATGCATTGTTTTTATAAAACAATTGATCTTTATTAACTTTTCTAAATAGATTTAATTTTTTGTTATCTACAATTACTTCTATACTTGTGATTAAGTTATTATCAATATTTTTATTATTTTTAATATCTTGTGATTTAATATTAATTGTTTCAGTTGGTAATGAAATAATTACATCTAAATCATCAGCTAAAGAATCTAATGTAGCTTTTACTTTATTTTTATTAATTTTAGGTAGTATATCTTCTTTAATTTGTTTTTCAGAAAAAGACTCATTTAAAGCATCCTTTGCAATTTTATTAATTAATTGAGAAGAAGTAAGTTTTTTACCAAGTAAACTAAATAGACTTGCAGTATTTAACTTTTGTTCTTCAAGATACTTTACTACTAAAGGTTGGTTTAATAAATAGACAATACTTTCTTGATCCATTCCAGCTCTTGTTGTATAACCATAAACATCCATTGCTTCTGGTACTAATTTTAAATCAAAAGGAAATGTTTCTTTTGCTCTATCTAGGATGCCTTGTAATGAATGGGAAGCTGTGTCTGATATGTTTTCACCTAAGACATTTTTCTCACCTCCTAATGATATAACAGTCTCACCGTCTTTATTTACTACAGTATTTTTTTTAAACCTCATTTTTAAAGGAGCTCTTAGAAATTCACTAAGAGAATATGTTGATAGCATTTTAGCACCAGCTGCTTTATAAAGGGGTATTGATTTTGTAATTTTAGCAAGAATTCCTAATGAAGCTTCTAAAGATAAATTTGCATCATGTACAAATAAATTATGAATAATTTCAGTATATCTAGTTGGACTTGGAATTTCTTTATTTTTAGAATTTGTATCTGATTCTTGCCCTCTTACATTTTTATATTTATTGTAACCCTTTGCATATTTTTGTAAGTTATCAGCATACTTATCAACTAAATAAGTACCATTAGGTTTTACTAAACCAACTGCATTTTCTGGTAACATTAATATTTCTACAGCAGACTCTAAATATTTATTTTGTAAATACTTTTTTTGTTGAGCAATTAACTGCCTTGATGTCATTTGATTTTTTGGAAGCTTATTTTCTCTTTCAAGAGCTTTTGTATCACTAAGTACTTTAGAAAAGTTAGTTACTCCCTTACTAATATAACTTCCATCAACATCTATATTTGGCATTTGCATAAATAATTTATCACCATCATAATCTGAACCTGCTTTTGCAATAATTTCAGTTGGAGTAATAATAGAAGTACCAAAAGCTTCAGGTAAAAAATGCCAAACAGTTGCTGCTTCAATTGTGTTATGAGCATCATTAGGAATTCTTGGACCAAATAATGTTAAAGATTTTTTATTTTGAGAAAACCATACAGGATCCTTAATTAATTGATTTAATCTTTCAATTGTCTCAATTTTATTTCCTTCTAAATCTTTAGCATTAAGTAAATTTTTAAAGTCTCCTTGAAGAGCTATAGCAACTTTCATTTCCTCAGATCTATTTTCTCCATTCACTATATAAAAAGCAAGGGTATTTGATCCTAGTACTTTTTGTATTTCTTTTATTTCTGTAATATCTAAATAAGGAGTATCCCAAGTTCCATTAGTAAATGTTGATGGAGTTTGAACAAGAGCTTCACCTTTTGTTTTTTGTTTAACAACTCCTCTTTGTATCAAACTAACTAATAATTTTTCAATGTAATCAGATTCAGGATGCAAGGATAAATCCATTGCTAATTTTTGCTTATCATCAATATTAATTAATTTTACTAAATGTGCAGGAATATCTCTTTGAGTTAATTCATTTCTGATAATTTCTACAAACTTTGTAAAGTCACCAATAACTCTTCCATCAATTAATTCAATACCTAATCCATTTAATAAATCTTCTTTTAATATTTCAGAATAATTTTTAATTGACTCAATATAATTTTGAACAGTTTGAAAATTATCTAAGTTTTTTAATTTACCATTTTCAAATAAATTGTCAATAATTATAGCTCTTGTTTGAGTAGCAATTGATAAGTTACCTTTAAAAGAATCATTCATTACTGTTACTTCTTTCAAATTGGCTAAATAAATAGGATTTTTTGTAAACTTAAATACATCTTCTCCTTGATTTTCACCTTCAGTAATAATTTCAGTATTTACATATTTACTTTCTTTATCAATAAATACATCATCTGTTTTACCATTTGAAGTTAAATGTGCTCCTTTAGACCCTGAAGCAAATGTTACAAGCTGTACATTTTGACGTAACATTTTTTTATGAAGTTTATCTAGTTCATTTCCCTCAATAGCATTAACACCTGGAATAATTGGTAATACTGAAAACTTATACATACCTGTTACAGGCAATAAATTATTTTCAATTGCACCATAATACTGTAATTTATAAATTGAAAATACTTTACTTACATCACTGACTGACTCACCATTAATTATCTTTTTGTAAAGATCTTCCTCTGCAAGACCCCAGCCTCTTCCAACTTTTTTAAGATCCCGGTATGCATCTAGTGTAACAAGAGCAATACCATCAGATTCTGTAATACCATCATATACCTTAGCATCTTTTGCTGCTTTTTCTTTAGCTACTTCTTTACTAAAAGTTTTTTCATAATCTTTTCTCCACATTTGTTCATACTCATCTACATATATTGACTTTCTTATTGGATCTTCAATAACTGCAGAATTTATTTTTTCTGAAAAATGATAATTATTATATTCTTGACCTTCTTTTTTCTCTAAAAGAGATGCATATGTTTTTTTATTAAAAACATTATTAATAAAAGCTACAGTATTTTCATCATACAAAAAGCCTATACCATCTGATGTAAGTCCAGGAATTCTCTTTGACCAAGCTTCTTTGCCATGATCCCATTGAGCATAATCTCCAAATAATAATATACTTGTTTCAAATTTATGAATCCAATCATTGTATACATATGATTTAACAACAGTATTTATTATTGCATTATTAGTGTAAACTGCTTTATGTTTGTCATTAGTATCAATGTCTTCTTTTCTAATTCCTATTTTTTCAAGTAAGGATCTAGAAATATAAGGTAGTTTATCATAATACAATTCTTTAAGATCACTAATCTTTTCATTAAAATAAGATTGAATATCATTTTTAATATCTGCTCCAAGCTTAGTATCTGTGGTCTGGACATAATTTAGAAGATCTACATTTAATTGTTGATCAGCAAGAGCATACAATCTTTTTTTAACATCATCACTAAGTATATCTTTAAATGCAGAAAAGGTTTGACCAGATAATAATTTTTCCCCAACATCATTTACTTCATTATTATACCCGGTTATGTTTAAGTATTCATCTTTATTTTCACCTCTAAAAAGTTTAATTCTATCAAATTCTCCCTGCATATATCCATATAGATAAGCAAGTCTTGCATAGGTTTCTCCTTTATTAGTTGCAAATAATTTAGAATCAACATATAAATTTTTATCCTCACCTTTAGTTAAGTCAAAATTAATATCATTAGAATCAATACCTCCTTCTATTTTAATTCCAAATGAAAATTTCTTATCAGAAGTTCTTGGTAATTCTGCAGTACCTGATAATAACATTGTATGCTGCTCAAAAATAAACTTAGAAATAGGATCAAGCTCAGTAGTTATATTACCAGAAGAATCTCCTTGTAAATCTGTCATAGAAAAGCCATCTTGTGCAAAATATTTTATAGATTTATTAGCTTTCTTTTTACCATTTTCATTAAATAGTGAACTAATTATTTTTAAATGTCTTGTGTATGTATTTAGTTTAGGATCTAGATATGACATATAATTATATCTAGGATCATTCCAAAGTTGTTGCATTTCTGTAACTTGATTCAAAGCATAAGCTTTAGCATGACCAGAGCTCCAGTTAACTTCTTTATAACCAACTGTTTGATTAGATCTAATTACAGCAGTACTTGAAGCATCATAACCATATTTAGTTTGAAGTTCAGCTAATCTTTTTAATTGTGTTAATTCTTTTATTACACCTGTCTCACCTAATATTTTTCCAGAAAATCCTTGTCTAAATGTTTCAACAGGAGCTTGCTTAAATTTATTTAATAATAAGTTTTGACCTTTTTCTAATTTTTCAGAAGTAGATAATATTTCTAAATTATTTATTTTATCTAAATAATTAAACATATATATCAATCCATAAAGTTCTGGTTTTTCTTTTAATTCTTTTTCAATATTAGAATTTTGTTGAAGCTCAATACCTAAAACTTTTGCAAATTGAATTTGCTTATTAATATCTAATGAAGTCTTAGTACTTTTAGAATCTTTAAATTCTTTTACAATCTTAGAAAGGTTAAGTGTTCTAATATTATCTGGAGATATATTAATGAAATCATTTTTCCTAAGTGATTTAAAATTAGTTACCCACTTACCTAATACATTATCAATAGCTAAATCAGACTCTTTTACTTGAAAATTTAGAATAGGTTCTGTTCCTTCATCATTAGTTTCAAAAAATGCATATAACTGCATATAATCAATTTGTGGTTTTCCAAAATCTTGGAAAAATTGTCTACTTAAATTAAATGCAATTGTATTAGTCTCTGCACCAGAAATTCTTGGATTAGGTATTTTAGTTTCAATCAATTGTTTTAGTTCTGGAAATTTTGCAGACTCAGCTTTTAACTTATCATAAGCTTCATATCTATCACGAATGCCTCCAATTGTTTTAGCAACAATAGCAAATGTTTTACCATATTCTGCTAATTCAGAAAACCCTAATCTATTTAAAGGTACAGTACCATCAGAGTTTACTTTAAACAATGTTTTTAAAACAAAAATAGTTTCTTTACTTAAAGTTTGCTGTAAAGATTCTGTTCCAGTTTTTGCATCTAATTCATTTGGTCTGTCTTCTGCTACTTTTTCTTCATCAATATCAAATTGTTTTTTAGCTACTTCAAAGTCAGTATTTTCAATATGGTATTTTACAATACCACTTTTTTCATCACCCCAATTATCTATTGTTGTTTGTAATATTCTTACAGTGTCTCTAACAATTTCTTGATCTTGTTCAATATAAACTTTTTCAACTTTTGGAGTTTCAATTAAATTTGTAAAAATTTCTGCACCACCCTTTTTATAATTTTCATATTGTGTTTTTGCATCTTGTGGTCTAGAAATTATTACAATGTCAATTAATTTTCCATTTTTAGTAATAGTTTTATGCTTATAAAAATCTCCAACAATTCTAATAGTTTCTTTATAGTCTTCTCCTCTAACTCTTTCTCCTTTTTTAGTAGCTGCAGCAAGATTCTTAAAATCTGAAACTTGGGATGTTAAAAAGAAATATTTATTTTTCCCTGTTTTTTCTTCCATTATTGCAACAGCATTCTCTTCAATTAATTCAAGTGTATCTAAAGAGTTAAAATCAACTTCATCTGTTTCTGAATCTTTAAGTTTTGCTTTTTCTATTTTAAGCTTTTGCTTAAAACTTTCTAATGCATCTTTATATAATTCAGCTCTAGCTTTAGGATTAGTAATTCCAGATATTGCAATTTCTGTTTTACCAGTTTTTTTGTAAATATTATTTAATTGTTCAGCAAAGAAACCATCTATTGATTTTGAAACTAACAGTCCATCAGTAGGAGTTAAAGCATCTTGTGAAGGATACTCTAATTGTCTTGGTCCCCTATCTAGTTGATAGAATAATTTGTTTTTTGTGGTTGCTGTATAGTTATTAAATTGACCTAAATACAACTCATTAAATAATCTTTTAGCCATTGGAGAATTAAGACTATTAATTTCAATATCTTGTTTTTTAAATTTACTTAATATTTTACCAAATAGTTGTTTTAAAAAGTCAACCATTTGTCTAAAGAAACTATTTCTCTTTGGAGAAGCTGTTTTTGCTTTTCCAGTTTTAACATAGTTACGGAAGTCCTCTGCAAGCATTTCTTCTAAGTTTATAAAACTCATCTTTGCATAGGGCTTATTACCCGTGTTATCTTTATAATTTTTTAATTCATTATATAAATCTAACTTTTGTTTTTTAGTTAAAAATAATTGAGAGAATACGTGCCATGCTTCATGATAGATAGTAAGGTTTTGAAAAACACTACCCATTTGTTTATTGACTAATATTGTACCCATAGTACCTGTATCAGCAAGAGTAGCACCAGAAACTATAAACCTTGCATAACTATCAGAATTTACAATGTTAGCCATACGGCCAAAATCTATGAGTTTTCTCATAGGTTCCATCTTTTTGCTATTCCACCATAGTTTAGCTTCTACAATTTTTATTGGACTAATAAATTCTTTTTTGATATTTGCTCTATCAAAATACCTAGAATAATCTTCATCAGTATTTTCATCATCAAATATTTTATTTACAATTGTATTATCTTCAGGTGATTCAGCTCCAGGAACAGTTACTGTTTCTATAATATCTTCTTCAAGTGGAGGTTTAGCATTTTCATTAACTTCCTTAACTAAGAATTTAGATTTATTAATTAAATCTTGTATAAATTCTTTTTGTTTTTCACTAATATTATATTGATTATTATTTCTAGATATTAAGTCATCAAATATACTTTGAAGAAAATCTCTTGACTTATTTACATAATAATTATTTTTTATTTCATCAGATAAATATTTAGTAATTAAATAATTATCAAATGGATTTGCTTGATTTACAGTGCTTCTATATTGGTCAGATAATGCAGAACTAATAATTCTATCTGTCTCAGAATTACTTGTTACTTCTTCATCATTAATAATTTTTCCTAATTCAGTAGTAGTAGATGTAAAGTTTAGAACATAATTATAAAAACCTGGATCAGCATTTTTAAGACTAATTTCAGAATTTGTTTTACTTAAAAAATCATAATAGTCAGCATTATTATTAAATGACTTACCATCAGCATTTAATCTCATATAAGTACCACTCTCTAAGTTAGGATTATTAAAAGTTATAAATGTTCTATTACCATACTTAGGTAATCCTTCTTTAGTTAAATATTGTATTATCTTATCTTTATAAGAATCTCTTGTTTCTTGAGAAACTTTTTCAAGTGCACCAGAATCAAGTTTTATATTATCATTAGTTTGCTTAGGGCTTTCAAAGTTTTCAAAAATATTAAAATATATTGCTCCAGATTTTTTATCATAAAACAAATTATATTTTTTAGTTTTTCTTTTAAGATCTAAGTGTTCTAAAAATTGATCTGTATATTTTTTCTTTTGCTCAAAAGGAATTTTTGAATTAGTCAATACAGTAGCAATTTCATTTGCTAAATCTTCAGTAATTAATGGTCTTTCTATAACAAACTTATTACCATTAATTTCTATTTGTGCTGTTCCTCTAATATAACCACCTTGATCAATTGGTAATGTCTTTATAGTCTTAACAACATCACTTGGAATATTTGGTAACTTTAAAAGATCATTAAGATATATTTTTGTTGATGATAAATTAGAAGGTATACCATTACTTATTCCAGTAATTGGTAAAGTTAATGTTGCTCCCCAATTTATAATTTCATTTTGTAAACTAAATAGATCAGACATTTCTTTGTCCATCATTTTTTTTACAGAAGCTAAATACTCTTCTTTTGTTCCATCAACATTAGGGTCATAAGTATCTTTAGCAAAGTCTTCTGGACTTATTAAAGCATCTTCATTATTATAAATATTTCTAACAGACAGAACATTATTATCTTTTCTGACTATTCTCATAAATTGATATACAGGTTTTCCTTTATCACTGGTTGTTATATTTCCATTTTCATCAAAGTAAATAACAACACCATCTTTATCACTAAGTAATAGTATTGGAATCTCATTAACTTGTATAACATCTTTAGGAGCATTTTTACCAGCTAGTATACTTAATGATTTAGCAATTTGAGCTTGAGTATCACTATCAAGAAACTTTAAATTCTCAGGTGTTGCATAATTAGTAAGAAGCATTCCCTTAAAATAAAGCTTAACACCATCATATAAAATACCATTTGTTATGTCTGTATTGTTTTGTATATTTTTAATTCTATCAAAAGTCTTAATCATATATAATAATTCCGGATTAATACTTTCAATATCAATCATTGGATCTTTTGATCTATTGTTTGGATTTAGTTTAATATAAGCTTGAAAAGAACCACCAAAAGGACTTAAAGTTTTAAACCTTTCAGGAAGTCTAACAGCAGGAACTATAACTTCAGGATCTTGATTAAGATTTATGGATTCATTTTTTATATTATTTATGTTAGCTTTTTTATCACCTATATTAGATTTATCACTAAGATCATTTATAACTTCTTGAATACCTTTATCTGATTTATATCTTATATTTAATTCTTGTAAATTATTAAGATCTGCTTTAACATTTTCAAAATATAAATTTTTAGCGTCAATAATTAATCTTGGCACAGATTGTAAATATTTTGCAGCTGATTCTGGAGTTCCTTGCTTTGATAAATCTTTAAATAAATCTTTCATATATGATACATGATCAAATTCACTTTTTGACTTTTCAGCAGCAATTAAAGCACCATTTATATCAGAATATAAGGCCTTTACAATTTCTATATTATTTATTGCACAAGTAATCATTATTGACAGTCTTTTGTTTTACTTAATAAATCTTTTCTTAACGCACTTTGCGTTTTGTCAACTGCATTACTATTACTTTCACTTTTTAGAGTTGGATTAGTAACAAAATCATTTATTGTTTTTTGACTATCTTCTATAAATGATTCTTCTTCATTTGTAGTATTGTACACAGAATCATCTTTACCACTTAACATATTTGCTTCAGTTATATATTGTTCATCAAATTTACTAATTTCAATTGTAACTTCCTTACCTAATTCATTAGATAATGTAATATTTTTAGTTGTTATATTTTTAATTACATAAACACTATTATCATCTTTTTCAATAGAATAAACTTTATCACCAACTGCTAATTCTTGTTCTATTTCAATTTCTTCTACAGTGCCTTCTTCTTCAACAGATTCTTGAGCTATGTCAATACCTACATCAATTGATGGAGATTCATAAACATCTACTAAAGCATCTCTAAAATTAAGCATATCTTTTTCTATATACTCTAAAGCTTTTTTTACATTTTCTTTAGTAAACTTACTATTAATTTCATCATTAATTTTTGCCAATTGAGTGTTCATTGAACTAATACCTAAACTAAAATAGCCTAATTCAGAATCTTCTTTACTGTTTAAAAATAAGTTATATAAATCATTATTAGATCTATTAGATTTTTTTTCAGAAATTAATTTAAAAATATCCATCTGATAAGCATTAAAATCTTTTAATGAAATATCAGTAGATCCATTTATTTTTAAATATTGAATTCTTTTAACACCCTCATGAATTAAATCAGAAGCTTCTTCCAAATTCAAATTATCTTTAACTTCATTTTTAGATAAGAGTTTAGATGCAAGCATTACGTCAATTGCTAAATTTTGATCAATAGTACTAATATTAGTTTTACCAATAAATAATTCATGTTTGTCAAAATATTCTTTAAAAAGTGCATCATCTTTAAGTTGCTTAGTTATAAATGAGCTATTGTCATCTAGACTTTCATTTATATTATTAAAATCAATTGTTACAGATATGTTCTTTAATTTATCTGTTAATAATTTTAAAGATTCATTACTTTTATTAAGTCTTCCTTTGTATTTTTTAATTAAAGTATCTATAGTTTCAACACTATTATATTTTTTTAAAGTACTAAGTTTTGTATTTATATCTTCTAATATATCTTCAGGAAAAGAGACATTATTTTCAGTAGAAAATTTCTCTATTGCGGTTTTTATATTTTCAATTTTTTGTTTATTTTGTTCTGTGTTCTCATCAGTAACACTATCAAGTTGTTTTCTATAAAAATCAAACTTTATTTTTAAAGCTCTTTTAGCACCAGGCTCTAACTTAGTTTTGTCTTTAGGGAAAAGTTTATTCATCTCTTTCTCTACAGAATTTCTATCCAAAGGAACTAAAAAATTTATTTTATATTTTTCTTTAGTTACTTTAAACTCCTTATCAAAGAATTTATTTTCAATTATATTTCCTTCAGAGTCTCTTAAATATTCTACATTATTATAAATAGATGATGATGTTGGTTTACCAGCTTCAATAACTTTATTAGTTTGTTTATCTGAAGTTCTTTCAATAGGTAACATTGCAATACCTGCTATCTTTTCATCTATCATTTTTTCTAACATAGTGGCATAACCAGCTGTTTGAATAGTATATTCATTTCTTTTACTAAAAGTTTCTTTATCTAATTTATATGAATTAAAATTTAAAAATTTACTTTCTTCTCCAGACTTAATATCTACTACAAATATTCCATCTTTATTTGCTAAAATAATATCTATCTCACCAGCTATTCTATCTCTTCTTCCCGTATCTGAATCTAATATATTTGAATCCCAAACTACAAGACCATTACCAACTAAATAAAATTCTCCAGAGTCAACTGAATTTTTGATATTTTTTAAATAATTAAATAAATTATCATAGGCTTCTTGAGTAATTATTTTTTCATCAAATGCAGGTTTTTTTCCTGTTTCTAAATAGTCTTTAACTAAATCAAAGAAGTTACCAGCATCTCTACCATCTTGATATGTATTTTCTGCAAAGAAAGAATTTACAATATCAATAGTAGTATTTTGTTTTATTGCTGTATCAAAGTTATCTTCAGCAGTTATTTCTGTAGTATCAGCTTTAGCATCTGTAGCAACAGGAGCTGTAACACCATCAATTTTATTTTGAATTTCTACAGCTTCATTATATAAAGTATTTATTTTATTAATGTCAGTTTCTTTTTCTACTTTTTGTAAAATTTCAGATTTTTTTATTTCTAATTTAATCTGTTGTGGTGTTTTTTCATCTAAAAGAAGTAACTCTGTTTCTAATTTATCAAAAAATAAATCATTTGTTCCTTTAAGTTTATCCTCTGAACTAGCAGAAAGAGTTCTTAATTGAGATACAAAATTAGAAATGGAACTTTTATTTAAACCTTTTACTCCAATAGTTAAATTAAAAACTGTAGATAAGTCTTCTAATCCAGGATATTTATATTTCTTTTTAATAACATCTTGCATAGCATTAGTCATTCTTCTATGAAATAAACCATTTATTCTATAAGACTTTTGTCCTTTTTTGAGTCCAGTGATTTTATCATCCTCTGTAACCTCCACCATTGTTTCTACTTGCTTTTGAGCTTTAAATAGTTTTTGTATTCTTTTTACAGAGTCTTGTACATTTTTAGGAAAAATACTAAATTGTCTAGCAGCAATTATTTTATTTAAATTCTTTACGTCTAATTCTAAATCTCTCTTATTTTTTTCATACTCAGCTTTTTCTTTTTTCTCAGTAACATCATCTAATATATTTATATTTTGTTCAAGTTTAGTTATTTGATCATTAACGTCATCTCTTTTTGCTATTAAATCTTGTAATTTTAAATTTCTAGTATCTATGTCTTGACCTCTATATGTAAAAATCATTTCTTTTTCTGAAATTTCTGGTCTATTTTGATTGTTATATTCATCAAAATATTTTTTATTTTCTTCTTGAGAATACCATTTTTCAAATGTTGCATTATTTAATTCAGGAGATTCTGCTAAAAGCTCTTGTTCTTCTAGAGGAAGATTAGCCACATATTCTTGCTGGTACTTATTGTATAAGTTCTCTCTAAAATCAGCTAAGTCAGGAGTATCTAAATTAGTATCTGAATCAATTTCTTCAAAAGGAAGTTCTAAATCAAGATTGTTTTTATCTTCATTATATGCTTTAAATACATCTTTTATTTTTTCTTTATATATATTAGAAATCCTTTCTACTTCAAGTTCACTTGGAAGCATTTCAAATGTAAATTTATTACCCTCAGTATATCTATCCTTTATTTTTGTAATGTCTACTATTTCACCATCAATATTATCATAATGCATTACTCCAGCTTCATCCATAAATAGAACTAAAAATTCTTTTGAATCTTTAGTCTTTAATTCTACATATTCATTAGGTGCTAGTTGTTGATTTACTTCAGTTATAGAAAAAGTTTCATTTCTTTTTTTCTTAACTATTTTATCTTGTTCAACTCTTACTCTACTCTTTGGTAACTTTTCAATTTCAGCATCTCTCTCAGTAATTAAATCATCAATTTGTTTTTGATAAGCTTCATCAATTATACCTGTTTTTTTAGGATTTAACTGTGATTTTAATTCTTCTCTCTTTGCAAAATATTCTTGATATATTTCTATATATTCTTTAGAGCCAGGAAGATATATTTCTTTAGTTATGTTGTTAAATATTTCTTTTGGTGGTGTTCCATTTATAAAATATTCTTCCATATCTTCAGAACTCATGTAGTAACCCTTATTTGCAAGTTCATTTAATAAAGCATTGTTTCTCACTTTATCCATCTCAGATGAAATTACATCTTCAAAATACTTAACTCTTTTAGATGCTTGATATCTCATCCAATCAGCATTTCTTCTTGTTACATCTAAAAATGCATCAGGATCATTTAAGATTTCAATGTATTTTGTTATTGCTTTAGATTCAAGATTTAGTGTATAGTAGTCATCAAGTAATTCAAAAGTATCATTAGTATCTTCATCAAAAATATAACTACCATTTAGTTCAGCTAATTTCTTTACATAGTTTTTATGTGACTGTCTTAAATTATTTTTAATTTTTAATTTAAGTTGTTCATCATCTTTACTACCAATATTAGTATTCATATAATCAATGATGTCTTGATCAGTTGCCTCAACACCAGTTGTTTCTTTAATTATATCTGCAATATTTTGAGAATAAGAACCTCTATTAAAAAATTTATCATACTCAAAATATTTTTCAAAATAGTCTTTAGTAATTTTAATTTTTTCTTCAATTTCTTTTATTTTTTTAGGACTTGCTTTAAGTTCTTTTTGTACTTCTAATTCCTTAGTTAACATATCTATTTCTGAAGACATGTCTTCTGGTCTAAATAATAAATTTTTTTCTTTATTATTTATGTTTTTATATTTAGGATTAGAATTATATTTTGCTTCAATTTGACCTCTCCTTTTTAATGCATCATCATAAACTTCATTAAAGAAAACCATGTTTTCATTAGTCTGTTCCCATGCATTATACAGTATAAGTTTTTCTTCAAAATTTGCATCTTCAGGATTCAGTTGACTATAGTTTATAGGATTTGGATTTTTTCTTTCTACTCTATTATATAAGGTTTGTATCTTATCTAATCTTTGAACAGAATTATCAATCCGTGATCTATATTTTGGAACTTGTTCTATATCTATATTTACAGCATCAGCAAACTCAATATCTGATAATTCTTTAAAGGATTCTAATTTTTCTTTAAATATTTCAAATGTACCTGTTTGTTTTAAGTGTCTTACTTGACCTACAAAAATTTCATTTTCAGCATCTAACCCTTCTTTTTTAGATGCTCTATTTCTTACTTGAGATAAGGTATCTTGTTTTCCTAGATTTTGGTTATTTTCTGACATGAAAGCTCCCATATCCATATCATTAAGTTTTTTAACTAAATCTGTTGCAACATTAGTTTGAGCATTTTTCCATTTAGTATAGGCTTCTTTATCATACATTCTATTCCAATTAGAACTTAAAAAAGGAACAGCTGCATTCAAAGGACCAGCAAGTGCTCCCATTGCAAAACCTGAAGCAAATGTTTCAAAACCTTTTGCAGTAAATGGATTTTGTTCTGACCAAGCATCACTAAAATAATCAGATTTATTTCTGCTTATAGCACGAGTAGCAGCTCTAGAATAAAGCATGGTTTTTAATGTAGGACTTTGATAACTATCAAGAAAATAGTTTTGATTTGCTTGAGCAATAGTTTCTTGTAAATTTTCTTGAATACCTTCTGTAAAATTTGCTTTAAAATAACCAACTGTTTTTCCAAAAGATTTATATAAAGGATTTTTTATAAAACCTTTAGCTAAAGTTTTTAAATTATTTTTTTCTAAAATAAACTTTTTGGCAGCCTTATCATATATTATTTTACCTATCTTTCCAAAGTTTTTTTGACCTTCTCTAGAAGCTATATCCATTACATCATCAGTAGTAGACTTAATAAAATTTCTTACACCACCTCTTGGACCAGTAATATTACGAAATACTATACTATTAGATACATATATTATTGCAGTATTTTCTAGTAAAGTTTCATAAGAAGCATCTTTTGATTGTTTTTCTATTTCTGCTAATTCTTTATTACTAGGAACCTCATTATTATTTGCAATATATGCTTCATTATATAATTTATCATAGACATGATTTTCCACCATTCCAGCTTCTAATCTTGCTTCAGATAATGCCATATTAATTTTTCTAACATCTCTGTAAAGACCACCAGCTGTTTTAGATAAAACAGCAAGATCACTCAAATTATCAGCATTTTTAAATCCTTTAAATGCATGCATTGTATTTTCAAGAGGATTCAAAGCTCTACCAGCTCCTTTTAAAAATTGTCCAGATCTAGATGCATTCCAAAACTCTCTTGCTCCTTTTACTGTACTTGTTAAATTTAAAGTATTTCTGACAGCTTCATAACCTTTTTTTGTTGAATTTAATCCTTTAAATATTTTTGGTATTTTTAACAAATTATTTGCAGTAGTAGCTATAAGACTACTACCTCCTGTTGGTGCAGCAAATAAAGCACCTACTGCTTCTTCAGCTATTGCTTCAGTAATAATACCAGCAGTATAACCAAAATTCATTACAGTGTTATTTACAAAACCCATTACACCACCTTTTGAAGATTGTCCAATGGCGGCTGCTTCTTCATAAGCTCTAGCATCTTCTAAATCAGCAGAAAAAAAATCTCCCTTTAACATTTTAGCTAAACTCTTTGGGCCAGATACAAAACCTCTTGTAAACAAAGGACCAAAAGAATGACTCATCATTCTTGAAAAATCATCCCATTTAGTTGTTCTTGCATTAAAATTTGCCTCATTATCTCTTAATGGAGAAAATCCTATTTTTTCAAAGGTTTCATTACCATATGCTTTATACCTCTTCATAAATGCATTACCATCAGGTCCTGCATTGTATGAATATATTTTTGCATAACTATTTTTCTGTTGATTAGATTGAGAAATAGCATCAAGATAATCAGTAACAGATCTAGCCTGTTGTTTAATATCTAATGGCTTTTGAGCAATACTTGGATTAACACGGTTTGTATAAATTAAATCATTCTTAATTGATAAGTTAGGTTTATTTAATTTATCAACATTTGGTATTGCTTGATAATAATTTTTTACTTCTGGAAAATCTATTTTAGGCATTGATATCCTATCACCTTCAAAAGGTGTAAACTCTCTAATATCAGACAATGGTTGATTTATATTTCCGTAGGCAGGACCTAACGGATCTAAAGGATCAAATAATTCTTGTTCAGCCATAATTAAATATTAATTATTATTAAGATTATATGCATTTAGCTCATCCATTTCATTTAACCAGTTAAGCATCTGACTTCTTTGTGATTCTAATTCATCTCCAAAATAAGTAGTATTATTAGAATAGTTTTTTTGTTTGGTTGTTTTTGTAGTTGGATCATATTCAGGATAAGTTATACCAACTACATAATCTCCTAATCCAAGTTTATTTTTTGAAATTTTAAAACTTTTATTTGGATCACCACCAATATTAGTTAGATTATATTCATTAAAAGTATCAACATATGAAGCTAATGGAGATTCATAAGATGATCTATATAAAGATGTTTGTGAAAAGTTTTTTGAATCACTAACAAATGTAAATCCATTTTGTAATGCAGCAGCATATTCTTCTTTAGATAATAAATTATCTTTTGTTGTAGCATTACTTGATACATATTGATCTAACCAGGCTTTATTAGGCCTAATTGTTACTGCTGTTAAATTTTGTGATCCTGAACTCATAGGTGATAAACTCATAGTAAAATCACTTAATTTTGAGTCACTATTTTTTCCTCTTGCAGAATTAAAATCAACATTAAGAGCATTTAAAAATGCAGTTGCAGTAGCATTTCTACCCTCCATTGTTCTAGCATTATTATATGCACTAATACCTTTACCATTAAAAGTTAAAGTACTTTTACCATCACCAAAATCTAAAGAATTTAATACACGCATTTGCTCAACATAATGAGCTGTATTAGAAGTTGAACCTTTTGGGTTAACTGTAATTTTACTTGATCCTGTAGTAAAGAGTCCAGTACCAGGATCAACTGGTCCTAAACTTAATCTTGCTGGAGAACCTTTAACTATATTAGGATTTGTCCATTTATTTCTAGCAGCCTTTACAATTGTATTATAATCATATTTTTCTAATAAAGAACTTTCATTATACTGATTTATCCAGTTACCTGGACCAACCTTACTAGCAAAATCAGCAGCTTTCATTACTAATCCTGTTGCAAAACCATATGGAGTTTTCATTAGTTGATCACTAGCCATAGCACGTGCTTTATATCCTGCTTCTCTAGCTTTAATATCATTTATTTCTGCTAATTCTGCTTTACTCATTATCTTATTAGAAATAAGAAGTTTCTCATACTCCTCTTTAGTATTAAGTTCTCCCTTAGCATTGTATAATAATGATGCTCCTGCATATCCATCTTTTGCTAAAGAATTCTCAACAGCAGTTGAATTATTTATTCTAAATTTTTCATCTGCTTTTAAATAAAGATTATAATCATTTAATTTAAGTTTACTATTTTCATAATTCAGATAAGTTTCAGTCTTTTTACCACCATCTTGAAATATAGATAAACCTCTATTATTATTAACCCAAGAGTCCATTCTATTTTGCATACGTTGAATACCTTCTTGACCATAATTTTTTCTTAACCATACATCTCCATATTTTGCATAGTTATCATTAAATTGTTGTAAACTTAATTTAGTACCATTATTTGTAGTTAATATATTAGATAAAGTCTTATTATCTATTTTATTTTCAGTAGAAGCTTTTCCTAAAATACTAATTGTTGAATTAAGATAAGGTGTCAAATATTCTTGATTAGTCATCTTTGAAATTTTTATACTTTCATCTTTTAAGTTTACTGCATCAGTACTTAATTCACCTTTTGAATCTGGTTCATTTACTACAAGATTTAAATCTTCTCTTTCAACTACTTTACCATCTTCATTTCTATAATGAGTACCGGCATCTAATTTTCTATTATCATCATCTCTTTGAATATCTAAAGATTGTTTTATTAACAACAATCTTTCTTGACCTTTTAATCTTGCATCTATTTCAGACATACTATAATTATGCTTGTCTTTTAAAACAGCATAAGGATTAGCTTCTGGATCTTCTTTATAATGTCTAAATGCAAATGTATGGGCTGCTTCATCTAAATCAGTTTCCATTAATAAAGAAGCAATTCCATTATCTACTTTATATCTTAATGATTCTATGTCACCATAGGGATTTTTAAAACCTGTAGATGTAGTAGTAGTACTTGATTCACCACTACTCATAATATCATTATTTTTTTTAACTCTTTCTAAAATAGTATCAGAAATTTTTTTACTTTCAAGATATGCATCTAACTGTTTTTGAGTATCTGGAGTACCTGTTTTATTAGCTATTTGATTTTGTAAATCTTTTATTTTATTATCATAAACTGTTGATTGTTCTTGAATTTGCTTATATTGTTTTACTGATTTATCTTTTAGAATAGTAAAATTATTTTCTAAATATTTCATTTCAGCTGCATTCTTATCACCACCAAACTGTGCAGCATTAGAATAGGCATAATCTTTTCTATTTACATAAGCTTGTGTTTGATAAATTGCTTGTACTTGTGGATCATTTCCTAAACTAGATTCAAACAATTTAGCTAATGGTTCTTCTAAAGCTTCTCCATTAGTTTTTTTAATCATCCATCTATTGTCAGGACTCCATGTAACTGTTTGAATATCACCATATTCTTTAGCTAAATCTAAAGCTTTATTTTGTACATTTACATAAGGAGTATATAATACATTTTGAAAAGACATTGCTTTATCAGATGAAGCATTTTTAAAATCATCTTTCTTATATTGCATTTCTCTTAGTCCAGTATCCCAAGCTTGAGCTCTATCCTTTTCATCAGAGGAACCTTGCAATGCTTCATATTTACCAACTTGTGAATTATAATTTTTTGTCCAAGCCATATCTTTCATTAAGCCTGTATCTTCATAAAATGGTTTAAATATTTGAGTAGCTTGACTCACATTTTGTTGTAAAGATAAATCTAGACCAGCTATTCTATTTACATTAAAATTTATTTGATCAACTAAATAGTCTTTCTTTTTAATATTATCTTCTCTTGTAAGATCAGCATAAAAATACTGACCATACATTTTATTAAGAGATTTCCAATTTGCATCATATTGTGACTGTTTATTCTGTATTAAATTAGCATACAGATTTAAGTCCGGTTGATACGGTTGCATTTGTGGTATGAAGGTGGCTGCTGTAAATGTTGCCATAATAATTTATTCTAAAATATAAATGTATTAAAATTATTTAAGTTTAATAAACTTTAAAAGTTTATTTATAATATTGAAATGGATAAACAGTATCCCCATACACCATTCCTCCTATTCTTAATATAGGACCGCCAAGTCTTGAATATCTTGCTTTCAATAATATTTCTCTTTCATCATCTTCTAATCCTGCTTCTTTTAAACTTTGAGCATAAGCAATTTCAGACATTCCAGGATCTTCTGGAACTAATGGTTTGCCTCCTTTAAATATTAATTTACCACTTCGTGGATCTATACCAGCTTGTTCAGTTTGTAAATTATATATATCAGCAGCATTTTTATCTCCTATATTCATCATCTGAGTTTTTAATGCATCTTTTGTATTAAGTTCTCCTCTATAATTATTTTCTGTTGCACCTGTTTTATCCGCGTTCAGGTTTAGTATATTTTGTCTATTGGTTCCTTCAGCAATATCTCCTTGATAATTAAGCATTCTTTCTTGATTTTCTGTACCAATATTTCTTGCTTGAGTACTTGCAATAGCTCCAACTATACCTTCAGCTGTATCTCCATCTAATGAAGCCTTTAAAGATCTTTTTGCAGCAGATGATCCAGCTGTACCTTCTAAGCTATCAATATTTTTAGCAGCTTGTCCTTGAAGACCTTGTACTTTTGCTAACCATTCTTCTTTAGCTAATTCTACTTCAGGATACTGATATGTCATAGCTGTAGGATATTCAATACCAGTTCTTGTTCTCATGGCAGCTGCAAGATTTCTTTCATCCTGTGGGGTCCATGCCATTGGTATTTGCCAAGGTGTTGTTTGTCCATATGCATCATTACTTTGCATTTCATCTTCATATTCACATAAACATTCTCCATTAGTTAATTTTGTTTCTACTTCTTTTCCTGTTTCATCTTCACAATAACATTTTTTACTTTCTTTAAAACATGTTTCAGGAAGACAATTTCCAGCATCATCTTTAGTAGCAAACACTCCTGGTATTTCTACTCCCTTATCATCTTTACATGGACAATCTTGTTCTAGTTCATAAAACTCTGATTTATCTTCTCCTGTTCTTTTTAAATTTTCACAGTTTTTAAAATTTGCAATTTGTGATGAATGAATCCATCCAGCTCCGGCAGCTTGTTCAGCAGTATACCCTTCTTTTCTTATTCTATCACATAAACCTTTTTTATATGCTGCTGGGTCAACTGTTCCAGTACCTTTCTTTCCTTTTTCTGGATCTTTTTGATATATAATATCTCCTGATGCATTACCTTTTGCATATACTTTACTTCCATCAGATCTTGTTATTTCAACTGTACCATCTGGTAATTTTTTAGTTTTTACTACGGTTACTTTTCCATCTCTTAGTTCTTTTTCTAATTGAGCTTTTGTTTTAGGTGTTCCATCTGTATTTACTTGACTATTACCTTCTCCTTCAAATTTATTTAGTTCAACACCATTCTTTGCTGTATATAAATCATTACCTGTAAACATATTAAGTTTAGAAGAACCATAATTCATAGGATTTTGCATACCATAAAATGATGAGCCACCATTTTCTAATATAAGTGGCATACCAAAACCTCCCATTAGCATACCATATTTTGCCATAGGAGACTGCTGCATCTGTTGTGGATCTTGTTGTTGCATAGCCATCATTTCTTCTTCAGAAATAGGTTGTTGCTGTTGCTGTCTTGGATCCATTTGTTGTTGAGCACCTTGCATTTGTTGTATAACACCCATTATAAGTTGCTCTACTTCATTTTCTGGCATACCCAACTCAACAAATATTTGTGCAATTTCTTCTGCAGAAATTTTTTCTTGTAATAATTCTGCAACTACTTCTTCAGGTTTAGCTCCTTGTTCAATAGCCTGTGTGACTTGTTGAATAAGTTCTTCCATTTGATCACCACCTTGTTCTTGTTGTTGACCTTGTTGCTGTTGTTGCATCATTGCCATTTGTTCAGGAGAAGGTTGTTGCATTCCTTCTTGAGCTCTTCTTAATCTTCTCATACCACCAAATCTCATCGTATCTTCTTGATTCATTGGTGGTTCTTGCATAGACTGTTGTTCTTGAGGCATTGCAATTGGTTGTTCTGAAGGCATTTCTGTAGGTTCTTCTTCTTCTTGAGACATTTCATTTTGCTGTTGTCTCGCATTTTCAGGTATTAAATCTTCTTCTTTTATATTATTTGCTTCCATATAAGGTTTTGCAATAACTGGGATACCTTGAGGAAAACCTTTTTTAGATTCTTGTGCAATAGCTAATGCTCCAAGTTTTATAACATAATTCTTAATCATCATTTCTGCAGTTTTTAATTCTACTTTATTAGAATCTGGATCTTGCAAAAGTTTTCTATATTTATTTATGTCATATACTTTAGATAATTCAGCAGGTGTATATCCACCTTTTTTAGGTGACTTACCAAACATTTTTAGAATCTTAGGATCAATTATTTTCATTGCCTTAGTATCACTAAAAATAAAAGTATCATCTGGTAAGCTCATTGGCACACCACCACTAGAGTGTCTTGGGCCTTTTATATTAAAAAAAGAAGGGAAAGTAGAACCATCAATATCACCTACTAATGTTTCACCACCTTCTGCTTCTAAATTAGCTTCATCTCTAGGCACACGTCCCATAGATTTTCTAACTTCTTGATTTGGTTTGCCTAAATAACTGCCACTAGCATTACCACTAAAGTCAGAAATATCATTAGCTAATGCACCTTGTACTTGATAGCCAGTTCTTGCTTGAGGAAGCCTAGTAATTTTAACTCTGTATTTCATAATATTAATCTAAAAATTCAATTAATCCACCAAGTTTTAATAACTCTTGAATATCTTGCATAGATAATTCATACTCACCATTTTTTTTATATTTTCCAATAGAACCACCTTGTTTAACTACATCTCTAAAACCTTGAATTCCTTCTTTACCAGTACGCTTATTAAACTCACCTTTACTTAGTCTTTCATCAGCAGATTGTTTTTCACCCATTGATAACTCAGTCATTCCTGGAACATATTTAGTTCTTTGTTCATCAAGAAAATCTTTACCATCAGCAAAATTAGCTCCTGTATCCATAAGAATATTAGATATATTACCATAGTTCATAGTACCAGACTTATCTGTTTTAATTTTTAACTCTGCACTTTGAGGTGAGTAACATTTACTTGTTGAATCAAGTTTCTGTTCATATGTACAATCAGCTAAATCATCTGGTTCTTTAGAATAATATTTATT
>Ga0209298_10000406_pt1 | contig 28594 bp, 26 predicted proteins | sample S_140806_EF_Meta_FD_187325 | JGI IMG/M metagenome (GOLD analysis project Ga0209298, IMG submission 187325) | Freshwater microbial communities from Lake Simoncouche, Canada to study carbon cycling - S_140806_EF_MetaG (SPAdes) (version 2) | ecosystem: Environmental > Aquatic > Freshwater > Lake ... | reverse complement strand
CTGTCATGACGACCTTGTAATGTCTTTAGCTATTTCTTTGTGGGTTTTAATAGAAGAAGCTGGGGATAGTTCCCCAATGCCTGCTAGTAGTGAGGAAGCTGCATGGGTTCCAACGAATCGTTTAGATATGAGAGGTATGCGCGAGCTTAGAAACAAAGCTATCGCGGATATGGAAGAAGCTGAACAAAATCGTTGGGAATCATTTTCCATAAATAGTCATCTGAGAGGTTGGTAATGGACAAAGAATACAAAAATGGTTACACGCTAGAGGAAAAGCAGGCCGTGATACGGGATGCTATCCGACGCATGGAACCAGTGCATTCTCATTGGCGTATGCTTGAGTCCTTGTACCGTACCGGAGCACAGCGTGAGCTGACTATGCTGGATCTAAACCGGATCCTTCCATTTCCTGTACCAGGCTCTTTCCTTCGTACAGTAAACATGCTGCTGCCACACTTCACAATGATTATCAACACGGTATCTGCCCGTGACCCTAAGTTTGTTATCACACCAGTAGGTGGAGACTTGAGTGTTATTGAACGTAACGCTAAAGTTGCTGAAACTGTGTTGTCATACTTTTGGAAACGTGCCGAAGCTACCTTTACTCTGCGCGACATGACGCAAGACATGGTGATCCTTGGTAACGGTTTTGCTAAAGTAGGCTGGGCCTATACAGAAACAACCATGGACCGTACTCCTGAGGATTACGACATGGAAATAAACGACGCTGTAGCCATGGCACAAGACGAAGCATCTATGCTTGGGTCGTATTTGTCAGAAGAACAAATCGGTGAGCTTGTTGAGTCTGTCTCAATGACACAGCAGCTAGTAGAAGAAGACGAACCATATGTAGAGTATGTATCTCCGTACGACATGTTCCTTCCAGCTAACGCACGCCGCATGAACACAGCCCGCTGGGTCTGCCAGCGCCTCCGTGTTCCAGTATCAGAGGTAAAGAACAACCCGTTGTTCAACAAAAAAGCTATTGAAGATCTAAAAGCTGACACTGGCTACGTCGATTCAACAACTGTAGCACAGTACGAAGAGCGCTCAGAAGGACTTCCTGAAGTATTCTCACATGCAACCATGTACGAGTTTTACGACATGAAAGAACAAACACTTTGTGTATTCCAGTTGGACTGCAAAGAGTACCTGTATGAAGGACCAAACCCTCACGCGCACCGCTACCCTCCGTTCGTACATATGCGTAACTTTAACGACGGCGGCATGTCATGCTGGTCGTTTGGTGACCTAGAGAACGTAGCAGGCCTGCAACTTATGATCAACGAAATCATGGTTTCCGAAATCAACGACCTTAAGCGCGTAGGCAACAAGTACTTTATCAACAAAAAAGTACTCACACCAGAACTAACCAAAGCACTTCAAGACAACAAACCTGACCAGGTCATCCCACTGGATCTTCCTGGTAACGTTTCAATCGGAGAAGTCCTGGTTCCTGTACAGCGTATGGCTACACCTGCTGACAACTACATCATGGAAGACAAACTTCAGGGCTACATGCAGCGCATCCTGGGTGTTACAGACTTCCAGGTTGGTAACATTGCTGCTGCTAACCGCACACCTGCTACCGCAGCTGCCGCTGTTGAGGGTGCATCTACTACCCGCGCTATGGACAAGATGACTAACGTAGAGAAAGCATCTCGTGAGATTGCTCTCCGCATGTTGGCTCTCTGCCAGCAGTTCATGGACAACGCTAAAGCTGTCCGCATTGCTGGTCCTAGCGCCACCACATGGCTTCAAGTTTCTGAGGACGACATCGAAGGCGAGTTCTTCATTGACGTAGAAGGCGGCTCCACACAGGCCATCAACCCAGCAACCAGATACCGTCAGGGTCAAGAGATGCTAACACAGATCGTTCCTGTTATTGCACAGATGGGTTACGACCCAGAGCCAGCTACAAGAGCAGCCTTGTCTTACATGGGTCTCAACCCTGAGCAGATCCTGGTTCGCCCACCGGCTCCTCCGGTCATGCCTGGCATGGCTCCTGGACAGGAGATGATGGGTCAGCCTGGTATGATGCCTGAGGACATGGCTATGATGCAGCAGATGGCAGGGACGCCACCTATGGCTATGGGCAATGACGCTACACAGCAGGTTATGGACATGGGCGGAGCTCCTCTGCCTGGTGCTACCGCTGGTGGTATGATCTAAATAGACTGCCATGTGGCTTTTGTCACTGTTGTAGTTTTAGTTAGGTTTCGCGGCAAGCTGTATTCTTTGCAAACTGTAGTACTATAAGGCTTTTATGTCTCTTGTGTGGTCGGTACTGTAGCACCAAAACGGAGCCAAATATAGGAGTAAACAATAGTATTTTAAGGTGGGGAAAAAACTTCCCCACTCACGGCCTATGTTAGGTAAAGCATTCCGGCTTACCACGAACAAGTTTTTCCCAGAACCCCAGCGCGGATAATCTGTGAGGACACTCGAAGAAGGAGTAAATATGTCAGAAGAACTGCGTGCCCTTATCAATGGTGCTATGACGGATCTGGATCCTGAATTTCAGGACAACCTTTCCACAGAGCCCGATGCCGAGGCAAATGACGACAGTGATTACGAAGTTGAATCTTCTCAAGAAGATGCTACGGAAGAAGTTGAGGATGCGTCCGAGACTGAAGAAGAAGTATCAGAAGAGCTAGATGAAGACGACGAAGATTCAGAAGATGAGGACGACAAGCCCTCTGATGCTGGAGAGACCTACACCGTAAAGGTAAACGGAGAAGTTCTTGAGGTTTCACTCAAAGAACTTAAGTCCGGATACCAGCGCCAAGCCGATTACACCCGTGAGAAGCAAGCGCTTAAGAAGCAAGTTGAAGAGTTCGAAGAAGTACAGGACACTCTTGTCGAAGCCTATGAAGGGATTCAATCCCTTGAGCAGGCTTGGGAAGATAACCCTGTTACTGTTCTCAGTCAGTTTGTTGCTAGTACGGAAAACCCAACGTATTCCATGGCGTTGCTCATTAAAGAGCTTGCTGTAGAGAACTTGTTGGATCAGGACTTTCTTGACATGTTCGGTGTAACATCCGACGTGAAGCGTCAGTGGTCTCAGGAGACCAAAACTACCAGAGTTCAGCAGGAACAGAAAGTTACCGGTTCGCGCCGGGAACAGGAACTTGCCGAGGCTCAGCAGGAATTGGAAATCCAGAAAGCCGTTGCCGAGTATGACCGTCAAATTGACGAGATTCTCGAATCTGAAGGTCTTGACTTCACTGTTAAACAGCGTACAGCGTTCCGTAAGGAACTGGCTTCATACGCCGCAGAGAACGAACTGACAAATTTAAAAGCCGCTTACAAAGCATTTAAGTATGAGGAATCTCAGAAAAAGAAAGCTGATGCCGCTAAGGCCGCAGCTAGTGCTAAGAAGAAAAAGTCCACGTCGGTTGTCGCAAGGACTGGTTCTGGTTCCGATGGAGCTAGTGCCGTAAAAGACAACTCTGATCTTACATCTGTGATCAGGGCAGCAATGCAAGATACTCAGTCAATACTGAAGTAATCAGCACCTCCCTGTAACGAATGTTTATCGGACCTTCATATCCGCGCAAACAACAAAAACTATTTACTGGGAGGTAAATCAAATGAGCGCACTCGGCGATGCATTTTTCGTGCAGACCTTTACAACAACACTTCAGCGTTACGAGAAGCAACTCGTTGACAACGTATTGTTGGAACACCCTACTCTTGAACTTTTCAAGGGTCTTGCCAAGTCCATCACAGGACGCGGCGTCGTTATCCCTCTACGTGCAGCAACACTTGGCGCAACTGGTTACACAGATGCATCTGGTACTCACTCAACTGGCGTCTCAACAGACATCATGGGTTCCGCTGTTTACAACTGGGCAAACGAAATCGTTACCCCATTCCGTTTGAAGCACCGCGACATTCTTCAGAACTCTGGCCCCGAGCAAATCGTGTCCTTGGTTGAAGAGTACGTCAAGGCTGCACAAGCTGACCACTCAGACTTCTTGGTTGCTGAACTGCACGGCCTTGCCGCTGCTTACAGCACAGGAAACGTCTTCAGCCTCGACATGATCGTCGGTAACGCATCTTCAGATGCCTACTACGACAGTGTTAACGCTCAGTGGGAAGCAATCGGCGGAATCAACCCTAACACAGCAGGCAAAGACTACTGGCAGGCAACTCGCCAGGAAATCGCAAAAGCCGACAAAGACATCGTTGCTGCAATGCGTACCATTGCTAACGAAGTCTATCGTGCTTCTCGCAAGCGCCCAACCGACGTTATCGCCGGTTTCGATTGCTTCGAAGAGCTTGAGGCTTTCTTGCAGACCAAGGGTCAATACACCAACCCACAGGGTACGGCCAACACACGCTTTACTGAAATCAAGTTCGGGGACCTCACCGTTCGCCTTGATCCAGATTGCCAAGATGACCGCATGTACTTCTTGAACCGTTCAACACTACGCTTTGCGTATTGCGCCGGCGAGTTCATGAAGAGCTACCCAGCACAGCCAATCGAAGGAACGCTTGACACAGTCGTGCCAATCGCTTCAACGGTTCTGTTTGGTGTTTCAGAGCGTCGTGCAAACGGCCTTCTAATCCGTTCGTAATAACGAATAGGTTTTACCTGAAATAAAATACCGGAAAACCGGTCAAAAGAGGAGGGTCCCCGTTTCGGCGGGGACTTTTCCTTTTCCCGGTTCCCCAATGTCGGCTTGTAATGAAAGACTTTCGGAGGATTCATGGCATACACACTTTCTACCTTGCGCACCTATACGCGAGATCTAACTGGCATCTATACAACTGACATTATTTCTGACGACCTTTTGGGTCGCTGGATCAACGAGGCCTACTTTGAGGTAGGACGGATGCACAAGTGGTCTTGGGCTGCTGTTGTTACTACTTTGGGCACTTCTGACAGCCCTGCTTTCCCGGCACAGTTCCACCAGGTTCTTGCATACCGTGCTGCTGTAAAGGTTCTGCAGTTTGAATCTGACGATACAAAGCGTTCAGAGTTCTTTATGAACGAGTACAATGTTCTCGTTTCTGACATGTACAAGTATGACCTACAGGCTAACGCTTATGCTGTTACAAACACAATGTCTGGACTTATCGGCAATGTCCGCACCTGGCTAGAAGACTACAGTGACCGCATCTCTGATTCTGTTATCAACAATAAAATCATGGATGTCTATGACGAACTGTATGAAGGTGCCACCTGGTCTTTTGCAAAGAGCCCGTTTCCTGGTATGGGATACGATTACTCCCGTGCCCTGGTTTATGGTGCAGCTGGCCGCCTGGCTTCTTTGGCTAACAAGGACGCCGCGTTTGTATCAGCAATGCAGCAAGAGTACGGCCTAGCTATTGAAGAGTTAAAGACAGTGTTCTTGCTAACAAACACGTCTGTGGCTTCAAACACAAGAGCACACCTTCGTTCGCTAGTTCGTAGCGTCACTGGGATCTACAGCAAAAGTATTCCTGAGACTCTCATCAACGCATGGCTTGCCGAAGAGTATCAAGTTTTGTTACAGGAACGTTCTTGGAAATGGGCACAACTCATCCACCAAGTTACTCTTCCTGCTGGCACAAGCACGTTTGCGTTCCCTGGCGGTCTTTCTGGTCGCATCCTTGAAATGTTTGTAGTAGAAAACGTAGATGGTTTAACAGGAAGTCAGGACAACGTGTCTTCTAGGGACATAATCTATACTGTGCCAAGCGTCATAGACGTAGAGATTAACTCCGCAAAGTATGTTTATACAATGGACTCACCAACAACTGTTCGTATCTCACCAGCTCCGTCTGATGATATGACGATCCGCATTCGTTACGTTGCGACATCTACTGCTCTTACTTCTGATTCTTCTACTACAGCAATGCCGGATAAGTACAACCCAATTTTGTCTTACCGCGTAGCTATGAAGGTAGCTGCCTACTCTAACGCTCCATCAAACATTATGGAGCTATGCCAAGCAAGTGAAAAGAATCTATACGATGCTATGTACTCTGAGTATATGCTTAGCAACTCTACAGAACCACTTCAAATGGGTGGCAGTGGTTTAGAAAGCCGCAAGTATCTTCCGTTGTTTAGGACGGCGTAATGATTAAGCAAACTATTACGGACTTTGCTGGAGGAATCCAGGAGTCAAGTTCTCCAGACGATTTCTCTGGCCGTCAATGGTCTCAACTTCTTGGTGTTGTACCAAAGAACGCTACGACATTTGAAAGCCAGTGGCCTATGCAGTCTATGAGCGCTGCTGTAGAGAACGAAGAACTATGGCTACAAGATGCTACAGCATTTAAAGAAGTATTTCCACTAGAGTCTTCTGGTCAGACTTACCTTGTTGCTATTAAAAACGATGGATCTATTTGGTGGTGCTATGTAGCAGACGAAGACACAGGCTATGCTACAGTAAATGCCACAAGTTGGTACCAGATAACTGAAGCAGAGAACACCGGTATTGCATTTGGAGAATTAAATACTATCCTAGTTCATTCAAACCCTGGCTTTCGCTTTGTTACTGGTCTAAACTTACCTCTCTATAAGTACATTAAAACACCATTTCCTGGTAGAGAGTCAGACTTTGGACAAGACCTTTTACCTGACACCATTGTAGACTATGATGGAACTGGTGAAGAGACAGTTGTCGAGAGTTTAAAATCACGCGCTAACGTACCGGCTGTTCTTATTGGATGTCGTCGCTCACTTAAATTTGTAGCTGGTGACCCTGTGTTTGATATGCGCACATTTAATGATGCACAAATGCCATCTATTGACCATGCTATGCTTATTGCTTACGTGGATCCTCGCGTAGAAAACGGTGCTATAAAAGTTATAAGCTTTCCAAACTTTCGTAGGTGGCCTACATTTAAACGCAACTTTGCTGTCAATGATGAAGATGGTGTCCCTATTGCCAACTGGCCACAGGTAACTGTAGATGGTGTTGTCTATGGAGTAGAAGAACGCGGCTATCCTATCGTACCGTTTAGTGCTACAACCGCTGAACCACAGGGAGCAGATAGAACTTTTGTTATTGAATACCCATACACTGGTACAGGTCCTTATGGCAATCCTTCACCAATGACAGCCTTTCACCCATACACATATCTTGATTTAAACAGCGCTCTTCTACCAGGACGTGGCATCATACCACGAGGTAACATCGGGACAATGTGGGACAACAGGTTAATTCTTGGAGATATTGAATATCGTTCAGACAAAGCTTTTCAAGCTACAGACGGTGACGGTAAGGTTAGTCCTGGGTTTAACCGCGCATTAGTAGGAACGCCAGCTTTAACTGATGGCAACACAGAGGCACATCGTGGAAGTTTCTACTACTCTATAAGAGAGATTGACGAGTTTGACCCGCGTAACGTTGTATCTGTATCTGGTACAGACGCTCGTATTGCCGGTATGCATCAAATTGATAACTATCTTATTTGTGTAACAACACACGGCGGACCAACAGACGGAGTGTTTGCACTATCAGGAAATCTTGCAAACCTTGTATCCTACGCCGGTACCCCTAACCTTGCTGCCGTTCGACACCAACTTATTCGCGGCGGTATTGGTGTTGCAGAAGGAGCAGATGATGGTGATGGTTACCGTTCGCAAACCTGCCTATGGCCAGAAGCTAGCAACGTAGTATTCATCGACAAGTCTGGTGCTATTTATGCTACTGACGGACGCAAACTTGATGCTATTGATCGCGTTGGTCCTGTCCGTCCAAAGCAGTCATACTACAACGACCATGTAGCAGCCACAGGAAAACATCTAGTTGTCTGGCGCAACATGCGCATGCTGGTATTTTCCCTTTTAGGATCCGACGGAGAACAGGGATACGGATGCTGGACAGAACTGGTGTATCCAGGCAAAGGTGGGATCGTTGCTGTTAATGCTCGAGACATTCAATCTATGGTTGGTACAGCAACACAGATGTTCATGGTTATTAAAGGTCAGGTCTGGCGCTTTGTGCCAGCAGGACCAGAAGCAGAAAAGGGACGCATCAATAACGCTCCTATAACTATTGAGGTATCCACACCTGTTCTTGGTGACCACACTGGTGCTAAAAAAACTAACTGGTTCCGTGTAGGATTTTCGTTCTTCACACCAACAACCTGTACTGTGGCATCCGTCACAACTAAAGCAGAGTCTATATTTACCGCAGGAACCCCATCCCCTAACCCATCTCCTGTTCCGTCCTACACTGTGCCTGTAAGCAAAAGCTATACTTCAGGTCATTATGAGTTGGTATGTCCAGCTGGTGTGGGACCACAGACAGTTATTACAGCTAAGTTTTCTTTCACCGGCAACATAGTCCTTAAGGGTTTCTCATACTGGGCTTCCGCTGGAACTATGGAGCGCGGTGAGAAGCCATGACCAAACCAGATCAGAACAGAGTTAATCTTGGGCCAGCTAGAATAAAGGTTGATGACTCCATTTATAATGCTGTCGATCAAGGTATTGTTGGTACAAGCACTACTGTAGTTGCTCCTGTCGATACCGGGTTCGTCCCGATCGGGCCTATCGGGGACCTGATCACCCCGCCTGTCCTGGCTCCTGTGACCGGGTATCCTATCTATGCTACCGATATTAACTTTTTAGATGGTACTGGTGGTTATCCGTTTTTAAACCCAGCGACGTCTTGGAGTATACTTGACTTGTCTGGTCTTGGTTCTTTTGTTAATACCTTGGTTGTAGGCGCTAGCCAAGTCGACCTTGCGTTTGTTAATCTTGACAACCCGTCACAGAGAACAACTTATGCTGGCAAATACAAAGGTGGTCCTCTTGACTTTGTTATACGAGACGGTCTTTTAACACACGGATGGTTGTCTTTTGTAGGTAGCACTTGGGTTGGGTCTGATGTAACTATAACAATCAATGGTACTACACAGACTATTCTTGCCGCAACTGTTAATGAGTATATGGCTGCTGGAAAAAGTGATGCAACACATCGTTATTTTTACTTTGGTACTGGTTGGGGCGGCAACGTTGCTTACGTTAGGGTAGCACACACTGGATCTTTAGCTATTGAGGTTGTTGGCATTCTTCCTTTTAATCCTTTTTTCTTGGACGCTAACCCTAAAACTACTGTTCGTGCTGTTGCTAATGGAGTTTTGTGGTTAGGAGCACAAACGTCTGGTCCTTTTGCGGAGTATGCAGCAGCTATAGATATAGCAACTGGTGCTGCTACTGCGGTGTATACCATCACATCTTTTCGTAGCGTTACGGAGTCTTGGTTTGGTTTAACTACTGGAGAAGCTGCATACTTATTTCCTACAGCAGTAGGGTCAGATTACGTATACGATCTTCGTATCATCGGAGTAGATGGTAGCATAACCAACCAAAGCAACATCATAACTCTTACTAGTGATTCTTTATCACAGTACGTAGATATTCCAGGTACTGACACCATGCTTGCTACTAACTCGTTATCGCCTAAAACTCTTTACCAGATCAGTCCAGCCGGGTATCAGATTGTTGGCGGCACTCCTGGCGATATCCAGTTGCCAAGGATCAGCGATGCCTCCCCTGGGGCATTGCGTTTTTGGGGATCTACCGTCTCAACCACTGGTGTGGCTCTATACGAGTTTGCTCTATAGTCCCCAGTTCCGGCTAATATTAGGAGATTCTTATGGCAAACGAAACACAACAGCGCTTCTATCAACTTCCAAGTGGGATGTGGGTAGATGCCATGACTGGACAACGGGCACCTGAGCTTATATATCTTAAAGAAGCTATGATCTCAGCTGCTTCTCCAAAAGCTCAGGCACAGGCTGCTCAGGTAGAGAAACGATATCCGGAACAATACACCGCTTGGTTGTATGACGAGAAAAACTTGAGCCTTCCAAAGATTAGTGACTATTCTACATTTTTAAATACTGTAAATGAGGCTGGTGATGTACTAGCAAGGCCGTCAAATAGAATAAGTTCTCTTCCAAAAGAAGGTGAAAAAGGTGGCGGTACTATTGACTTTATAGAAAGTGTGTTTCCAACATCTTATTGGGGAAACGCAATGCAAGACGCCAGCAAGGGCAATACTCGCAATGCAATAGGTAATATACTACTTGGCGGTGCGTCAGCATTAAGCGGACCCGTTGCTGGTAAAGTTACTAAACTTGCTCAGTTCCTTCCATTCCTTGGTGAGGCTCCAGCTACTGCATCAACTGCTGTTAAAGTTGCTAAGAAATTTATCCCTTGGCTTCTCGGCAATACTGTTGAAGCAAAAACTTTTGGTGAAGCAGAAGATATAATTCTAAACAGACCACCATCTACACCTGTTTATCCTTATCCTGCTCGACCTGCAAGTCCTGCTACTCGCAACATGAGTATGACTGCGGAAGAATACGCTAAAATGGTTGCTGCTAACCAGAACCGTACGGATGCGGGAGGACGTAGCGGGATGGGTGCAACTAGTGCTCCTGTGCGTCCTGAGTTTGGTACTTTTGAACCTCCTGTTCCTGTTTCTCCTAGTGCTCCTATTGCTACTATTCCACCACCTGCACAGTTACCTTTAACACCTGAACAGATGGACTACTATGGTGAGGAGATGTCTGGTATTAATAAACTGTATCAGCAAACTCTTGCTGATATTGCTAAAGATCAGGAGCAGGGGCAGTTGGGATATGCCCGTATTGGCCAGGCTGCGCAGCGTCAGGCTGCTGGTGCTGCTGTGGATATTGGTAATCAAATGGCTGGTTCTGGTATTGGTAGTTCCCCAGCAGCGGCCTTTGGTGCAGAGCAAATGGTGCAAGCACCCCTTGTTCAGAAGCGTCAAGCTAATAGGTTGAACCTGGATCAGTTGCTTGGGCAGTTAGAGAAACAGAAAACGCAAGCGGGAACAACTATGGATATGTCTAAACTTGGATTAAAAAGGTGGGAAACTATGCAGAAGGCTGCTAATACTGCTGGACAAGTTCAATCTGGTTATCAAAACTATTGGGGTGGTATCTGATGAGCGTAAAAAGTGATACTGTTGATAAGCTTGCTAGCGCCTTAGTAAAGCAGGGCGGCAAAAAAGTTGGCAGCCTTCTTACATCTATTTTTAAATCAGGTTCTAAGAAAGCTGATGACGTTGTTGAGACCGTTGTTAAAAAAGGTTCTAAGAAAGTTGATGACGTTGCTGCCGTTGCTAAAAGAAAAGCAAAGAAGTACGTACAAGATAAACGGTTTGCTAAGTCAGATGAAGGTTTGCCGTTGTACAATACTCAAACAGGACAAAGAATTTCTGTTCGAGATCCAAAAACAGGAAGAATGACTCAACAAGTACCAGCTTCTGGTGATGAAGGACTTGGTATTGTTCTTAAAAAAGATGTTAAAGCTCTTAATCGTAGTGAGAGTCTAGCTAGAATGGAAGCAGATCGCGCTGCACGTAAGGCCGCTAAAGAGACAACAGGACCTGGACGTATTAGGTATGCTGTTAATTCTGCTAGACTTCAAACTCCTACATGGGCAAAAGTTGCTATACCTGTAGCTGGAGTTGCTGGTCTTGCAACTGCAGCAAAACTTTCAGGTGGTTCTAATGGTTATACTCCAGAAGATTGGCAAACCATTTTAGGTACTGCTGGTACTACTGGTACTACTGGTACTACTGGTGCAGTGGAAGAAGACCCAACTGCTGCTTACTACAAAAGAATGAACGAGATAGCTAATGCTGATTACTTAGCTAGTGCTATGACATACCCAGGAGCAGAGGTCTTGGATCCACAGTCATCGTTGAGCAGACAGTATGCTGCTTCTACTGCTAATGCCATGGACCTCCTTGCAGGACAATACGCACAAGCTGCTGGTGGCATTAAAGAACGCGGGCAAACCGGAGCTGCTAATATAAACGACATCTATGCTCAGGGTGCTAGCGCTATGGATGCTCTTGCTGCTGCCCCTAGTGACGGAATGAGCGGGATGATTCCTGTGTCTGGTGAGCAAGCGTTAGCTGGTCAGTACAGTCAGGCTGAGGGCCAGTCGTTGGCTGATTACTTGAGCGCTAACGGGTTGATTGATGCACAGGCAGCTGGAGAACTTGCTGGATATTTGAGCCCAATGGGAGAAGCTTACAAGAGTCAGTATAATCTTGTGGATCAACAGGCTCGTAACGCTGCCACTAATCAAAAATCTAGACTTGAGTTTGAATCTAAAATACGCAGGGATGAAAAACTACGTGACGCGTTGTCTACTATTGCTTTGCAGCAAGCAGAAGAAGCTCGTGCTACTGCTCGCTATCAAACTAATCCTTTAGATGCTGTACAGTTTGGTATAGATTGGGAAGGCCTTAACGATGATGAAAAAGACGCCATCAAAGCCTATACAGGAGCAAAAACAAAAGCCGCGTATGTTAAGTATAGATTAGATCAGAAACAACGAGAAACTTTAGGACTATAACATGGCAAGTGTAGCAGACTACCTTCGCCAACAAAAAGTTATAAAAGATGCGCAGCAAGAAAAACTGATTGCTAACATCGGCGGATACAGCAAGAACAGAGAACTGCTTCAAGCCCTGGGGGAAGGCACCCCGCAAGAGCAGGACAAAGGCTTTACAGACAAAGCCAAAGGTTTTATTACTGGAGGATTAAACATCCTAGGTATCCCTGGACGTCTTGTACAAGCTACTGTCCTGGAGGCAGCGCGTGCTGCTACTCCGGAAATGCGGATGGCACGGGCAAAAGGCGGGGTCCTAAGAGAGATCAAGGGTCTTATTTCTGGTGACATTAATACTTCTGCTTCAAATCTTCCTGGTCTTAAAGTATCAAAAGGTGATGGTCTTTTAGAGCGTCTTGGTAAGATGTCTGCTGCTTTGGCTGTGGATGTTGCTACTGATCCTTTGTCTTATGTTGGTGCTCCTTCTTCTATTAGTCGTAAGGCTGCTTCTACCAAGTTGTTGCAGGTTGCTAACAAAGAAGAGTTCTTGGCTAATGTGTTGTCTAAGAGTGCAAGGGGAGAGGGTCTTATAGATGACCTTGTTGCAAAGGCTCCTATTGGTAGGTTTGCTGATGTACAAAAAGAACTTAACATTGCTGCTGATGCTGGTACTCCTTTAGATGTTTTACAAAAGTTTGGTAGAACTAAAGTAGCTACTGAGACTTTAGCCGACAGGCTTTCTACTAGTTTGTTTACTCGTGGTCGTACTGGCTTGTTGAAAGACCTTGAGGAGATTACTGGTTCTAAAGTTTCTGCTTTGTCTGTGTTTAAAACTTTGCCAGAAGAAGTTCGTGGTGGTTTGATCTGGACTAACATTCTTGGTAAGCCTATTAAGAACTCTGCTGGTGAGTACAAGCGCCTTACACAAGGTACTCTTATTCCTAGCTTAGGTGCTCCTGCTGAGGCTATTAACACTATGCGTCTTGGAGTTTCGATTTATCCTGGTAACGTAATTACTAAAGGTCTTGGTGGCCAAGCTGGAGATATTTTAGCTGACGTTAAAAAAGCAGCTTTTGGTAAAGACGTGGTTGGACCAAGTCGTATGCTTGATTACACTACAACAAAAGCTAGTCTTGCTCAAATGCGTATTGATAATCGTACCATTACTGGAAGAGCTCTTAGTTCAGCTTTAGCTGCTAACAAGTCTGGTAGTGCATTTGTTGGTGAGGATGCTAAGACTTGGAGCGATTCTATTAAGGCAAGTTTCTGGTCACCAACTGCTGGTGTTGATGAAACAGTGTTGCCTGTAGCTGGCAAAGAAGGACGTAACGCTGGAGCAAAACTTCGTAAAGACATGTATGATCTTGTTACAGAAGCAGAAGCTATGGGCATAACAATTAACAGAGTGGGAACACCAGAAACTTGGAGTCCTCTTATGTTGACTCCTGAAGCTCGGGAAACTTTCCGTCGCACTGGAAAGCTTCCGGAAGGTATTAACTATAACCCAAGTGAGGGACGTAAGTCTGGTATCATTGTAGAAAATGATCCGCATATTCGTGGTGAGATTGGTTATCAAATTGGAGACGACCCAAGTGTTCTTGCTTTAAATGCTCCTGCCTATAATGACAGACTTGAAAAGCAAGCTATTGCTGCTGGAAAAACTGCAGAGGAAGCAAAGAGTCATCGTATATTTGACGAAAATCCTGTACAGGTTGTACAAGAGTACGGCAAGTGGCTGGCTGGTGCTGCTTCTAACAAACGTTTTATGGATTCAATGATTGCTTCTGGTACTTTGATACAAGACACTCCTGTTGTTCGTAACTTGTTAAATGAGTGGAACTCTGCACAAATAATCTCTGGTCTTAAAAACGTTTCTGAAGATGTACAAGCAGCAGCGCAAACTCGAGCTGATGAGGCTAGTAAAAAACTTGCTGAACTTGTAGGTCCTGGTCTTGAAGATATGCAACGTAAAATTGTTGCTGCTCGTAAGCAAGCTATTGATGCACGTGATATTGCTGACAAAAAAGTTGTTGGTCTTCGCGATCAGTTCTTAGAGGCAGAGGCTGTTGTTTTGGAAGCTACTCCAAAGATAAGCCAACTTCAAAGACAGTTAAAGGCTTATGCTACGCAAGCTGCTCAGTCTGATATTGATCTTGCAGCTAGACAAAAGATTGCTAAAAATGTACGAGCAAGACTTTTAACAGCTGAGAAAGATGTAGCTGAAAAAAGAACAACAGAACAAATTATACTTGGTGTGCAGGCAGATTCTCTTGATGGTGTTGAGCAAGCTTATTATCAGGATCTTATTGATCAAGTAGGTTCTGCTAGTAATAACGCTGCAGAAAAACTGCAACGCGAAGCTTCTTTGCAGGCACGTAACGCAACAGAACTTGAACAAGTAAAAGCAGCTCGTGCGGCAGCTAGCACAGAAGGTGCTAAAGACATTGAACAACAGATCTATAACTATCAAATTGCTGTAGAAAAACGTAATGGTTTAGCTGACCAGCTTCGTGTTGCTAGAGAAGAAAGCAGAAACGCTAGTCGTATTGCAAGAACATCTGAAAGAGTTGTAGGTCTTGACCAACTAACAACTCTTGATTCTATGGTAAGAGATGCTGTAGCAAAACGTGTTGCTTTTAAAAAGTTTGATCGACTAAATCCGCTAAAAGGTTTAGACGAGGCTCAAAAAGCTGAACGTGCTGCGCTTCTTAAAAGCGCACAGGAAGCTGAAACTCTTATCACAAAAACTTTATCTGCTAATGACACACCATTTGCTTCTGCTGCAAAGGAATATGTTGCTGAGGTTAAAAAAGTAAGAGAGCTTTTAACAGAAGAAGAGTTCAATACGTTTCATGTTTTTACAAAGAGGCAGGATCTTGAACGTTACATCGGCGCTGTTCAAGCTGGAGCTCGTGACGAAGAAGTAGTTATGCAAGCTATGGGTGACATAGTTACTACGTTCAATAAGCTACGAGACAAAGTTGATGCTTCTGCATTTGAAAAACTTACTAAAGCACAAGAGACTATACTTTTAAATAGCAACGCTGCTAAACTTAAACAAAGTGGCATACGTCAAAGCACAGAACCTAGTGCTATGGTGTCGGCTCTTGACGACGCCGGTTACTCCATAGTAAATAGGAGCCCAGGAAAGCAGCGCGTATATGCAGCATCTGGTGTTAATAAACTAATGGAAGAAATGTTTAAAACTCAGGTAGATCCTAGTAGCTTTCAAAAGTTTGTTAAAGACTATCTTGACCCGTTGTTGTTTGCGTGGAAGACTGGTATTACTATTGGTCGTGGTCCTGGATATTTGATAAACAACGTCATTGGTGGTTTGTACATGAACTACCTTGGAAACGTTGATGTCAAGTATTTTGTTAAGGCTAACGAAGCAGTCAATTTGTTAAACAAGACTGTAAAGCGCATAGAACAAATGAATCCAGAACTTACGTTCTTACAGGTAGCGGACAAAGCACGAGCAGAAGTTATACAGGTACTTAACAAAAACAAGATTAATGATGTTGGTGTTGGGGATCTGTTTGAAGACTTTATTGTTCGTGGCGGAACAGACAGTACAGAGCTATCAGCTTTATCAAAACAACTTGGTCGTACTGAGCTTGGTACTGATATTACTAACAAAGGAACTATCATGTCTGTACAGTGGGAGCGTCCTGCTTCTTCTGTTGGGGAAGAAAGATATCGTAAGTCTATTAACTGGATAACAACAAACCGCGCTCAACAAAAGCTTAACAACTTTGCACAAAACTCAGAACTTCGACTTCGTTTCTCTGCGTTTATGGATGGCATGCAAAAGTATGGCGACACTGGTGCTGCTATGGATCAAGTGCATTTGTTGCACTTTGACTATGCAGACCTTTCAGATGCTGAGCAGTGGGTACGTCGCGTTGTTCCGTTTTATACTTGGACACGTCGCAACGTTCCTGCACAACTACGAGCCCTTGTTATGCAACCAGGAAAACTTCAAAGGTTTATGTATGCTAACGAAGAGTTCCAGAACTACTTCGCCGCTGAAGGCGACGAGTCCTGGTTGAACCAAGTTCTTCCAGAGTACATTGACACACAAGATGGTTTTGTTAGCAAGTTTAAATTCCTTGATAACAACGTAGGTGCTTACCTGCGTCTTCCGTTTGAAGATGTTAATAAACTATTTGGTGTTAAGGGCAAGCCGCGTCCAAGAGAAATTCTTGCTTCATTAGGACCAGCTATCACTACACCAATTGAACTGCTTTCAGGAAAAGACATTGCAACTGGCAGACCACTGGACGCTCTTGGTGGCGGCAAGGTTGAGACGTTAGGTAACTTGTTCCCACAAGCTGGAACACTACAACGCATCTTGGCTGCTGGTGCTGGAGTAAGCAAGCAACTTGGTTTGGATCTTCCAAACATAGGCTTTACAGAAGCACAAGAAAACAAGGGTCTTATATCTGCACTAACTTTGTTAGGTGTTCCACAAGCTGTTGGTCTTGGATTGTCCTCTGTTTCTCCTAAGAGCATTAACGCTGAACTTATACGCCGCATTAACAGCCAGAGTGGCAAGATCAAAGACTTGGCTGCTGAAAAGAAACTCGACTTGGACTGGATGCGGGCACAGCTGAAAGCTGGAGCTACTCCGGAGGAACTGGCTCAAGCTGTTGCTTCCGGACAAGGAAAATTAGATGTTAACCCTCCTGTAGAGTACTCTACGCTGACTCCGGAAAAGCGCCGGCAGATGCTAGAAAACCTTTCAAACCTGTAATCCCCACCCACGGCTAATACTGAGGACACTATGGACATTCAAACACTTCTTACTGGAACAGGATCTTTCGGCGTCATGCTTGGCGCTATGCTGACCTTCCTTCGCTCTGCCCGTGGTCGCCGCGCCGTGGCTGCTTTCTTTGACGAGAGCTTTGGCTTGAACGACAAGATCGACGCTGCTGTTGATATAGCTGTAGCTATCCTGCAGGCATCCCTAGATGCTCGCGGTGAAGAACTAGCTAAACTGCAAGCTGAAATCGCAAACCTTCAAACACAAATCACAGAACTAAAAACATCTGACACAGCCAAGTCTTCACGCATTGCTGAACTTGAAGCTGAAGTCATTGCCTTGCGCGCAGAGAACGAAGTCCTTCGTGAAGAACTAAAGCGCCGCCGCGGTGGCCGCCCACGTAAAGACGCAACCCCGGCTGAGGGCGAATAATGTACGAGTACAGCCTTACCCCTGGTAATGGCGGGCAAGACGGAGCCGATGGTGCTTCCGCGTATGAGGTAGCTGTAGCTAACGGGTTCGTAGGAACCGAGCAACAGTGGCTAGACTCACTTGCCGGTGCCCCTGGTACTCCTGGAGCTCCTGGTGCCCAAGGAGATCCTGGTACCCCTGGTGCTCAGGGTGACCCTGGTACCCCTGGTGCGCCTGGCGCAGATGGTGAGACAGCCTACCAGGTAGCTGTTGCTAATGGTTTTGTCGGAGACGAGGCGGCGTGGCTTGCTTCTTTAGTTGGAACACCTGGTGTGCAGGGAGACCCTGGGGTACAGGGAGATCCGGGCGCACAGGGCGATCCTGGAGTTCAGGGAGACCCGGGTACTCCTGGTGCTCCAGGTGCTGATGCACTGTGGAACTTCTCTGGCGAGTACAATGGCGGACTTATTTACACCACGGGTGACGTCGTAACGTACAATGGTGAGACTTGGTACCGTAAGATTTATGGCGCGTCAGGGCATACCCCTAACGAGGATACATGGTGGACTTTGATTGCAGCTAAAGGCATCCAAGGTGACCCTGGCGTTCAAGGCGACCCGGGCGTCCAAGGTGATCCTGGTATCCAGGGCGACCCCGGTATTCAAGGGGACCCCGGCGTGCAGGGGGATCCCGGTGCTGCTGGTTCCAGTGCATACGAAGTAGCTGTAGCTAATGGTTTTGTTGGTACAGAGGTGGCATGGCTTGCTTCTCTTGAGGGCCCGCAAGGGGACCCGGGAGTTCAAGGAGATCCTGGTGTAGGCTTTGGTGTTATATATGTAGGAGACTATTCAGCTGAGAATGGCTACACAGCCAACGTAGCAGTAGCAAGTGGTTCCGATGGCCAGCTTTATCTTGCTCTAGCAAACGGCGCTCTAGGCGACCCAATTAACTATCTTATTAATGGCCAGTGGGAAATCTTCATACCAAAGGGCGCTGACGGCGCTCAGGGAGATCCGGGTCCTCAGGGAGAACCAGGAACAACCTTTGCCGGATACGACCGTGAGATCCATGTTAGTGCCGCTGATGGTAGCGACGTTACTGGTAACGGTGACCTGCTGAATCCAGTTGCTTCTATCACTCAGGCTTTGACGTTAGTAACTTCTGTAAGAAAAACCATTGTTGTTCATCCTGGTGTTTATTACGAAAGCCCTTCTATCACTACGCAATACACAGTCATAACAGCTCCTGGTCTTTTGGGTGGGAACACTCAGCTTGTAGGAACATTAAGCACAAACACTGGTTGCACTATTTCTGGTTTGAAAGTACAAAACGTTACTGTCACTACACCAGCTGCTACTGGTAACGTAAGCATTCTTAACTGTGATATCTATGGAACTTTGACAAAGAGCAGCAACGCCGATTATGTTCTTGTTCGTTTGTGTGACGTTTCTGCTACGTCTATTACTGGCAGCGGTACAATGGCTATTTTTGGTGGCAACCCTGTCCTTGTCACAGTCAATCATGCTACTGCTAATGTTCTTATTGACGGCGCCGTTGCGGTTTCACCAACTTTAACAGCTGGATCTTTAAGTATCACAGACTCTGTTGTAGTTGCTGCTGCTACCTATGCAGTTACGTCATCTGCTAGCAGCGTTATTACTTTAGCTAACTCGCAGTTCTTAACCTCAGCGTTAAACGCTGTTGCTCCAGTTTCATTATCTGGATTTTATTCAATCACAAACTGTCTATACAACAAGCCAACTTCTGTACTAGTAGCTTTGTCTGGGACTGGCGGCCCAGCTAACACTATTGACTACTTCCAGTATATAAACGCAGACAAGTTTATAACTCAAGGCGGCACAGCATCTCAGTTTGTAAAGGGAGACGGATCTCTAGACGCAATACTTCCACAAGACTGGCTTGGCACTAGCCAAAACTACTTTATCGATAGCACAACCGGCAGCAACACAACAGGTGACGGTACAGCTGCCCGCCCGTGGGCTACCATGGACAACGCTCTCAGCGTAACGTCTGCTGTTACTGGCACCAGGATCTTTAACCTTGGTCGCGGTGTTCATACCAGCACAACGTTGGCATCGTGGCCTGCTAACGTATTTATTCGTGGCCTTGGCGGTCAGCTTACCACACTATCTATCACTGGTGCGGTTACTTTGAACTCCGGGTGGAACTCCGGATCAGCTGGTGTTCCGCCAGTTGGCGGGGCTATTGACCTTGTTATCTCAGCTTCAAGTGGTACAACGTTTGATTTCAATGCTACTAGTTCTTTGTATGGTCGTTTTGCTTTGTTGCGAACAACTTGGGCTGGTGCTTTTACATACAATGCTAATACTGCTGCTAACGTTTGTCAGTTTAACGAATCAGCTTTTACTGGCTCTATCATCTTTAAGGGTCCTGGAGCTGGTGCTAAAAACAGCGAGTTCTTTAGCAGCGTATCTTTTAACGATCCTAACAGTGTTCTTATAACTGCTGCGTATACTTTGTATTTTACTGGCAACTTGCTTCGTTCAGGTCTTAGCATGAGTGTGACTATTGACGGAATTCTAGGTAGTCGTCCAGCGCTTGTTGATATGCGGTCTTCAATTATAAACTCAAACGTCACTGTTAATGGTAGCGATGCTACGTTACTTGTGTCTCCTTCTACAATCCGTTCTACAGCAACTGTCACGCTTACAAATAGTGGCGTTATAGACTATAGCTCTACTTCACAAATGTCTAGGTTTCTTCGCGATGCTTCTGTAGCTGACTGGACTGGACAATCAACAAACTGGAATGCTTTCCCAGTAACAGTGTATGCCGCCCTAACCGAACTTGCTGCCCGCATCAAAGCCGGCGGACTATAGGAGATATCATGATTATTGTAGCAGGACAACCAGCAGTCAAAGCACCACTCAGCCGCACAGCGCGCCCGGTGTTTCAGAACCTCGGACCAGGCAACCTGTTCTTCAGTACTTCCCCTGCCAACGTAGCCAGCAACGGTATTAAACTCCCAACCGGGGCAGTCTATGAGCTGCCTACGTCTTTGGTAGAAGGCGCCGGCGAGATTTGGTTTGTTGCAGTTTCCGATAACTGTGACGTACGTATCGTAAACGTAGGCTAAACCTATCCACAAAACCTGCTAGGTTTCTAAAACCTCCCCGCCTCCGGCTAATACTGGAGGATGTCAGATGTTTAGTTATGCAATAGGGCCACTAGCCGCGTCAGAGTTTTCAATAAGTTCATTTCCTGCAGATGGTGCCAGCGCGTACATGATCGCGGTAGCTAACGGCTTTCTAGGTACAGAGTCAGAGTGGCTACAGTCACTTGTCGGTGGTTTTGGACCAGCCGGCCCAGCCGGTCCAGCGGGAGTAGCCGGGCCTCGTGGTGTTCAGGGTGAGCGCGGGATTACTGGGCCTCAAGGCCTTACTGGTGTAACTGGCCCAGCTGGTGCGGTAGGTGCCCGTGGTGAAGCCGGCGTGCCTGGTTTGCGTGGCCTTAAGGGAGACACTGGTTCAGAGGGCCCTCGTGGTTTGACTGGTTTGACAGGAGCCCGTGGCGATACTGGTGCTACAGGAGCCCAAGGTTTAACTGGAGCGAGTGGTGCTACTGGCCCTCGTGGAGAGCGCGGGGAGCGCGGAGAGACAGGCCAGCGTGGAGATCACTTTGTTACATCCTCTGTGACTCCGCTGGCTATCTCTTCCGGCAGTACTTCTCTTAACGTAGAGGTTGGTCTTGCTTATGGTCCTGGTCAGCATGTGATCATTGCTAACAGTGTTGATAAGTTTATGCTTGGCTATGTAGCGTCGTATGATGCTGAGACTGGTGCAATGTCTGTTGATGTGTATCAGACTACTGGCTCTGGTTCTTATACGTCTTGGTACATTAACCAAGAGTCACGTGGTACTCCTGGTGATTCAGCTTATCAAGTTGCTCTTGCTAGTGGGTTTGTTGGTCCAGAGTCGGCGTGGCTTGAAAGCCTGGTCGGACCACAGGGTCCTGCTGGTGTGTCGGGCAACGGTGCGTATGTTCATACACAAATCGAAGCTTCTGCTGTGTGGCAGATTTCACACAACCTTGGTTTCTTCCCGAACGTTACGGTACAGGACGAGTATGAGTACGACGTCATTGGTGCGTTGTCTTATGTAGATGAGAACACTGTTAATGTCACGTTCTCTAGTTCTATCACGGGTGTCGCCTACCTAAGTTAGGCATGTCCCCACACCCTGCTTATAGTGGGAGTACCAGAAGGTCTTCTACAAACAAACCCTACTAAGGAGTAATACCCACATGGCACTACAAAAGTTCCTGGTCGATTTCGACCTCAATGGTAATCAGATCAAGAACGCAGTTCTTGGTACAGTAGCAGGCACAACGCCTGGTGCAATCTGGTTCGATTCATCCAGCAAAGAAGTCAAGTACATCAATGAGATAGGCAGCGTTAAAGTTGTCGTTCCTACAACTGTAACTGACGCACTTGCATCCGACATCGCTGATGTTGTCGCTGATCTCTCTTCTGAGGTTTCGCGTGCAACTGGTGTTGAGGCCGGCCTTGCTAGCGACATCTCTGATGTTGTTGCTGACTTGGCTGCTGAGACTTCAGCTCGTCAATCCGCTGTCTCTGGTCTTACCAGCGACATCTCAACAATCAATAGCACAATCGCTGCTCTTGATGCAACATACGCAACTGATGCTCAAGTAGCTTCAGCTGTTGCTGTTGAAACTGCAGCTCGTCTTGCTGCTCAAACTTCCGGTGGAGCTGCAGTTTCAACTGCTCTTACCAACGAAGCAAACGCACGTATTGCTGCTGACACAGCCCTTGGCGGTCGCTTGACGACTGTTGAAGGTCAAATCTCCAACCTTGATGCAACATACGCAACTGACGCTCAAGTAGCTTCAGCTGTTTCTACAGAGACATCAGCTCGTCAAGCTGCTGTTTCTGGTGTTCAATCAGACGTTGATGCAGTAGCTTCTGACCTTTCCGATGAGGCAACTGCTCGTGCAGCTGCTGACTCTGGTCTTGCTAGCGACATCTCTGATGTTGTTGCTGACTTGTCAAGCGAAGTTGCTCGCGCAACTGCAGCTGAAGGTTCCCTTGACGGACGCTTGGACACAGTTGAGGGCGCGCTTGCTGCTCTTGATGCAACCTACGCGACTGACGCACAGGTAACTGCAGCAATTGCTGCTGAAACTACAGCACGTCTTGCTGCTGCTTCAACTGGTGGGGCCGCAATTTCTGCAGCGCTAACCAGCGAAGCTACAGCTCGTATTGCTGGAGACAATGCACTCGATGCACGTCTTGACACAATCGAAGCTAACCACCCGCGCAAGTATGCGGTTGCTGTTGGTAACGGTTCAGCCACATCATTCACTGTAACCCACAACCTCGGCACATCCGACGTTGTCGTTTCAGTACGTGACGCTTCCTCTAACGCAGTAGTTGTTGCAGCTGTTACACACAGCACAGACAACACTGTCACAGTTGAAGTCAATGGTACAGCACCAGCAAACAACGCCCTCAAGGTTGTTGTAATCGGCTAATCAGCCAAAACAAAAAGCAATAAGGGAGGGCCGGGGGAAACCCCGGCTCTTTCCATATACCAGGTTCCCCATGTTCGGCTTATCTTAGGAGGATATCATGATCATTTCACCAGCGGCAGGTGCCGTAAAGCCCACACTATCTAAAACTTCACGTCCTATTGTCCAGAACCTTGGACCTGGTACGCTGTACTTTAACACCAATGGCAACAACGTTGTCAGTACTGGTATTGAGATGGCACCAATGGCTGTGTATGAGTTTCCTACCACACTGGTTGAAGGACCGGGAGACATCTGGTTTCAGGCAGACGCTGACGTATGTGACGTACGTATCTTGAACGTAGGATAATCATGGCAAAGCTCACAGAACAAAACCTACAAGACGGACTACCGTTTGTTGAGGCAAAGAACTATCGCAAGGGACGCCGGGCTAAGGTCCGCGTTCTGGTTATCCATACTGCGGAAACCCCGGAGAACGGGAACATGGCGGAGAGCATCCAGTCTTACTGTGCTCGCCGTGAAGACAAGGTGTCTTGCCATGAGGCTGTAGATAACAACAGTGTTGTAGCCGGCGTGCGTCCATTTGATACGGCCTGGACTACAGGTTCGATCAATGACTACTCTTATTCATGGGAGCTAGCAGGGCGCGCGTCACAGAGCAAAGCAGACTGGGCAGACGAGTTCTCTACAGCCATGCTTAAACTGGTAGCTAAGCGTGTAGCTAAGGCTGCTGTTCTTTGGAAGATTCCTGTAGTTAAACTGTCACCAGCTGAACTGAAGGCCGGCCGTACTGGTATCTGCGGCCACGTCGATCAGACGGTAGCTTACCAGGTCAAGGGCGGACACACCGATCCGGGCCCGAACTTTCCTTGGCTTATGTTTCTTGAAATGGTTAAAGCTGAAGTTGCGGTATTGATGGGTGCCCCAGTTCCTCCTATGGTTCCTGTTGTGCCAGCACCGGCTGTTCCGCCTGCTCCTGCTCCTGCGCATGACTGTGCTAATGGTACGTTGAAGAAGGGTTCTTCTGGTGAGTGTGTGAAGACTGCACAGTCTCGTCTTATTCACCATGGCTTTGAACCTGGTCCTGTTGATGGTAAGTTTGGTGCTAAGACACAAGCTGCTGTGCGTTACTTTCAAGAGGTACGTAAGCTTAAGGTCGATGGCGTTGTAGGACCAGCTGAGACCTGGCCTGCTTTGATGAAGGACTAAGTCATGAGTGCTAAGTCTGAAGCTGTTGATGCTGCTGCTGAACTTGCTGCTAAGGCCGTCGCTAAAAAAGCGTTGCATCTTATTAACTGGGGTAAGAAGATTATTCCCGCTACAGCTGACGAGATAGCGCGTCTTGGTCCTAATGCTACGCGTGTTAGGGCTTTAATCAATATGGTTGGTGACTTAAGTGACAACGCTATAAAAACAGCCGGTAATGCTAGACAATATACAAGACCTTTAATGCTTGAAGCTGAACAATCTTTGCTTGCTAATGTTCCAAAATACAGAAGTATTAGTAACCCAGCGTTTTCAGATGCTGCTGACCGCGCCGGACGTCTTATAAATCAACAGGATGCTATATCGGCGCAACATGCCGCAGGCATAGCTGCATCAGCTGAAGCAGTAGGAGATCTTATAACTCCACAAACGTACCGTACTCTCACTAACCCAATAGCCGCTGCACGACGTTTTGATATGACAGTTCCTAATGCACCTGAAGGTTTTACTAACATTGCACGCAGTTTCGGTGAGCGTGGTTTAATATCAGCACCTAAAGATATCGAGTTAGCACGCCGCGTTTCTATGCTGCCACCAGCTATGCAGCAAGTGTATTTTAACCTACTAGGAGAAGGCACTGACCCTGCACAGTTGATTCAAGCATTAAGGTTGATGGGACAATGACCCCGGCTCGTAAGCAAGCCCTTCTCCAGATGGCTGGTGTCTCTGGTTTCAACAAGCCTAAGCGCACACCGGGACACCCGACGAAGAGCCACGTGGTTGTGGCTAAGTCTGGCGACCAGGTAAAGACTATCCGGTTCGGGCAGCAGGGTGTATCCGGCAGCCCGGAGAGAGCCGGCGAGGGTCCGGCTGATCGTAAGCGGCGTGCGTCTTTTAAAGCTCGTCATGCTAGCAACATTGCTAAAGGTCCCATGTCTGCGGCGTACTGGGCTAACAAGGTTAAATGGTAATCCCCATCCCCGGCTTATTATAGGAGAAACTTATGCCAAACCAATTAGATCCAGAAACAGCAAGACTGCTAGCACTCATACAGATGCAACGCGCAATGGGCTCTGAGCAGCCTCCGGTTGCCCGTCCTCCTGTTGAGCAGCCTCCTGTAACAACAAATCCTAATTTGGTTGATCCGGGATTTGATCCTGTAGCATACTATGTTGACCCATACAATTATTCTGCTCGACGTAAAAATCCTTTGCTTGCTGCATTAGAAATTATGGTACGTCCTTCTGGTGGATATCAAATGCCAATGCCAAACATGCGTCCTTCGGGTGGTTACCCAATGCCAACAACAAACGTACGTCCTTCTGGTGGATATCAAATGCCAATGCCAAACATGCGTCCTTCAGGTGGTTACCCAATGCCAATGGTTCGTCCTTCTGGCGGAAGATAAGGTAGGAGAAACTTATGCCTTTTCAATCTAAAGCACAACAGAAGTTCTTGTTCGCTACTAACCCTAAGGTAGCTAAAGAAATGGCAGGTAAGACGAAAGAGTCTATGTACAAGACCATGCCTGAACACGCCAAGAAAAAGAAGAAGGGCATGAGCTCTATGCTCGAAGCTCTTCGCGAAATGAGCAAATAGTTACAAGCTCTGAATGACCTGGATATTTTGCCAGGCAAACCAAAAAAACGGTAGCGCCATTAACACGGCTACGATTTTGTTCCAAAAGCTTAACGCAGTGAAGTAAGCTACAGCTGACAGCTTGATCAACACAAAACCCCAGGGCCCCCAGGATTCCAGAACTCCGGACATGATCGGATTGCTTTCCGTAGCTCCGCGAGCTATCCCGTACAGGGTGGTGGCTACGTCTGCTGTTTGTGCGAGGGCTGCCATGACGATGGCAAATACTAGGTTGCCTTTTTTCTCAGTCATGATTGTGTGGTGCCTCTCCTGCATACGGATCTTCTTGTGGTTCTGGTTGCGCGATGAACTCGTCGAGTGCCAGGTTAAACATTTTTACTGCTTCAAGTGAAGAGTTGATCAGGTATGTTTGTACAGAGTCTTCGCAGTTAGCTACAGCTTGTGCTGCTAGCTCTGCTATTTTCTTTTTGATCTTCTGATCGGTGCGTCCTGCTTTACCAAGCACGTCACTAGCGATGTGTGGCACGATGATAGCCAGGTTCTGCATGCTTAACTGCAAAGCGTTTTGTGCGATGATCAACTGGATGTCCATGTGCTTGATAGTATCTACCAGCTTGGTGGCTTCCTCTACAGACAAAACAATGCCTGCTTCTATTTGTTCAACGATTGCTTTGAACTCTTCGGACTTAATCATTCTGCTCTCCTTCGATAGTGGTGTTGTTTACTGTGCCGTCTAGGTCCCTATTGTTTAGGACAAGAGACATGAAGTCATCCCAGCTTAAGATAACAACGATCCGCTCTCCTTCTACGGGCTGACGGTTCTGGTATCCTGCTACCTTTACTAGGCGCTTCCAGACTACTGCTACCCGTAAGCCTCCGGCTTTGCGCCGGGCTTTGCCTAGTGTAGCCTGTACGTTCAGGGTCTGCCGGGCTTTGCCTTCCAGGATCCAGCGTTCCCCGTTGATGCCGGCTTCGACATCTCCTTCGTCATCTGCTCCGCCTTCTGCTAGTCGGCGTGCGGTTATTCCAGCAGCCTCTAATGCTTTGACGATCCAAGACTCATGGGTTGTGCCTTGTGCTTTGGCCTTACTCATGACGCCTCTTCGACGTGAGTGTATGAGCGGATGCTGCGGCGTTCCTCTTCAGCGATGGCTTCGTTGATGCGTTGCTCTACAAGAGCTTCGTAAGCAGCGTAATGCTTCTCTGTCAGGTGGTCGTAGTACTGTTGCGCTGATGCGGTGCGTTCAATGTTATCTCTTGACATGTTGTGAATCTCCTCGTGGTTGTGGGCTGTAAGGCCAGGCGGGTTGTGGGTTAATAATTAATGCAGCTATGGCTGGGTTCTCTCTGAACACCATGGTCAGCCAGGTGCTGGTGGTGCGGACGATCTGTTCTTCGTCTGGTCTTTTTACACTGAACAAACCTGACTCGTGCCAGATGGCGTGTGTGATTTCGTGCAGCAGTGTATCGGTTACGTGCTGCGCGCTTTGATCTTTTGAAATGTAAATCATCTGTGTGTGTGAGTCACACATACCGTAGTCGTCGTCTTCTAGTTTATCTACCTGCGCGATAAGATACACGACAGGTCCGATCTTGATAGTGCCCGGTAGATTTGACATTGTTACTGTGCCTTGAATTTTTTCACAGCTTCTGCAGCTGCGGTTGTGTATTCTACTGTGACAGGAAAAGCATCGCCATTAACATTTACAAATGTTGTTCTGTCTTCGAGGCTATACTCAAATGCCATGTGACTGCAAGCAATCACTGCTGGGTAGAGAAACGAAAGCAATTCTTTTAGGGTTGCAATCTCTTGTTCTGGTGTTTGTGTGTTCATGGCTATTGCCCTTTCTTGTTGTTGTTGAGTGATTGAAGTATTCCTGCTAGCTTTTCTGGTGACGCTACACGTGGTAGCTCTGCGTTCTCTGGTAACATCCCGTCGAGCAGTGCTGCTACCCAGGCTGTGTCCATCAAACGGTTACGCATGATCTTAACGCCGCGCTCAGCACGAGACTTAACTGTCTTGTGATCTAAGCCAAGCGTACGACCCGCGCTGCGGTACGACACACCAGATAGATACACTAGTGAAACAGATCCACGTAGATCTTCTGGCAGGTCGTCTAACATTTTGTCTAGCACAATGGCTAGGGTGCTGTCGCCTTCTCGTTCTACAAAATACTCGTCGTAATGTACGAGCTTGCTCATGATGGGAGCGATTGATTCGACAGTGGTAGGATCAAACGACCAGCTTCTATCTGCTCCGCCGGTACGCATGCTATGTATTGCCATCAGTCATTCTCCTTATCTTCTCATCTAGTTGCCGAATGTTTTCCTCTAACTCCTTAATGCGCTCCTTGTAGTAGGAACGTTCTAACATCTCCGCAGTATTCTCGTTAGGAGAAATGATCTGCAGATGCTCTGGGTTTACACAGTGGCGCGTTGAACATGAATGATGTACAACACTGCCCTCTGGTATCTCACCAACCCACATCCGATAAGCTACCCGGTGTGCCCGCTTTGTTCCGTTCCAGGAGAACTGTCCATAGCCTACGTTCATCACGTAACCTGTCCAGTACCAGCAGGTATCTGTCTTATCGACATACCCGAGGAACCGTTGTTCAACGGCAGCGTCTGGAGCATCCATTAGAACGGGCTGCTTTTCTGTTCCTTAGCGCGTTGGATGTAGTACTCACGATCACGTTGTCCGTTAGCTGGTGTTGCACCGCTGAACAGATTCTTTGCGGCATCCAACACAATGC